>Ga0179591_1351223_pt1 | contig 23814 bp, 16 predicted proteins | sample CZOMad2_1_08_16f_FD_182891 | JGI IMG/M metagenome (GOLD analysis project Ga0179591, IMG submission 182891) | Vadose zone soil fungal communities from Angelo Coast Range Reserve, California, USA - CZOMad2_1_08_16fungal (PacBio error correction) | ecosystem: Environmental > Terrestrial > Soil >...
TCTAGAAGCGTCTCACCGACATTAGACAGGCCAGCAAAATCATCCGGAACTCCATGTAGCAAAGAAAAATTACGAAAGGGGCGAGAATCCGGCGTCATTCACGGGGGAAAGATGCTAAGGCGTCGGGGGAGGTAAAGCTAATAACCCTAATCAATCCACAAGGCCTGAAACCAGCGACCCAACGGGGGAAGGACGAAGACAACGGGATTTTAGAAGGCATGTGGGAGTGGGACTCCAAACCCAAAGGGGGGAGGTGGGCTACCCGGTGTGAACGTAAAAGAAAAACAATGCTTTGGGGACGGATAAGAAGAAAGGAAGTTCTCAAAAGGCCGGAAGTAAAAAGCGGGTAAGGCAGAAGAGGGGGAAGGACTTTGTAAGGGCTAGGAAAATCTCTCAACGCCGGGGACAGAAAAACGTGCAAACCGCAGCCTCGCGAGACCAAGCCAGTCATGGAGTCTGAAAAAGGCAATGGGTCCGATTACAGAAGAAGAACACCACCTCTTCACTCAATGCAGGGGAGGGATAGCCGGGGCCAAAAAAAAAAATTTTTTTTGGAATCATGGAAGACCCGGGGCTTTCAGGCGTTTTCTGGGGTACGAGTTCGCGTGATGGGCCGAGCTTCTTGAAAGGGGAAGCGGGGAGGATTCACAGAAGCGGGCGGGGAAACCGTTAATCGGCGGACCCAGAGCACGTCATCGCGTTGAGACCACTAGCCGGCTAACCCAAGCAAAACGCATCCACGGATCCAAGGAAGCAACTGGGGAAAAGACTTATTCAGAGAAGACCGAAGGGGAAGACCGGAATCTGCTCAGGCGGCCGCAGAAAAAAAAGGGGGAGGAGTTTCAAAGCGGAAGGGGGCAAAAAAATCCCAACGAAAAAGAAGAGGATCGATTACTTGGTGAAAGAAGAATAGGGTAAAGAAGGTGAGAGCAACGAACAAGCGACAACCGCTTCCTCAAACCGGCTCCCTCGGGATGACTGTTAAGGCTCATTTTCCGGGTACGTAGCGCAGGAAAAGCTGGAAGCTAGCTACGGGCAGGGGTAGTCTTACACACTCAGGTGCAGGGGCTCGGACCGGCCCTAGGCTCTCACTGTATTCAAGTCACCCACCGGGAGGTAGATGCGAGGTACTTGGATCCAGGAACAGAAAAGCTTTACGCTGAACTCGAGGAAGCCCTGGCTGCTTGCTGCTGAAAAGGAGTCAACGGCAAGCCTCTTTCATACTCTAAAAGAGGTGTCAGTAAAGGGGTCTTAATCTAGCCTCCTTCCCTAAATGGGCAGCGGGCAGCCGTCTGAGAGGAAAGGGGGACGCATGGTCCGTCTAGGTCACTACCTAAGGACTAGTTAAGCTTCTCCATCGATGACTGGGGCGAAAAAAGCAACTGAGAGAACTCGTACCTGGCAAAGATCTTAAAAAACGAGACCACTTCTGCGATCGCTGGTCCCGCGTCAAGGGGTTGGACGCGATCGCTGCCCGGGCTGCAAAACCGGGACGCGTTGATGGGCAAATGAGGTAAATATCAGCGTCATCATAAAAGGTGTGAGCGGTTAAACCCTAAAGGAAACCTAAGCATAACTCGGACGGAGATCGCTTTCCTCGAAGGCATTCGATCGGTCGGCGCGATAGGGAACCGTGATCAACACCAAAAAAAAAAAAAACAAAAACCAACCCCCCCACCCAAAAGAACAAAAAAACCCCCCAACCAAACCCCAAAACCCCCACAAAAAAAAAAAAAAAAAAACAAAACACAACCCCAAACACAAACCCCTCCGAAAACCCACAAAAAAAGAAAAAAACAGACAACAAAAAAAGAAACAAAAACCACTCCCAAACCAAAAACACCCACCCCAAACACAACAAACAAACAAAAAAAAAAAAGAACAAAAAACCCCACCCCAACACCAGAACCCCCCAAAACACCAACCACAAAAAAAAAACAGAAAAAAAAAAAAAAAAAAAACACAACCCCCAAAAACCAAAAAAAAAAGACCCCCAAAAACCCCCGACAAACACCCCCAACCAAAAAACAAAAAAAAAAAAAACAGAACACCAAGAAAAAAACAAAAAAAAAAAAAACCCAAAACCAAAGACCCCCAAACCACCAAACAAAAAAAACCAAAACAAAAAAACAAAAAAAAAAAAACAAAACCACTAAAGAGAACACCCCCACCCCCCCAACACCCCCGGAGACCAAGACCAAAAAAACCCGCCAAAAACAAAAAAACCCCAAAAAACAAAAAAACCCCGTCCCAAAAACAACCAAACCACACACCAAAACCCCAACAAAACACCCCAAACCAAAAAAGCAAAACACCGGACGCTTTATTTTTAGACCGGAAAGGGGATTTGAAAGGACATACTTCTGAAAACGGCGGACGGCGCCGTGTTTCGGCCGCGTCGTCGTCCTCTTCCAGAGGAAATAAGAGCCGGCATTTCTCCTTAGGTGGAAGCCAGAGCTTGCGAGCTATGCATCGTAAAGGACCCAGAGGGAGGTGGGGGCGCCATACTTGGAGCACGCGTGGATTGGCGGACGCCAGGTTTTCTTGCCGGCTCGGCCAAAGGGCGCCGGAGGGGTTGACCATGGGATGGTCCGTTCCGAGATGGGGGTTCGTACATCGGGGGATCAGGATCTCTCGCTTCGTATAAAAAGAGCAGAGGACGTATTATCTATCATACTCGGACGGAAGCAATAGCAACGCCTTCGCTCTTATAAGAGTCAGAGTTCTTCCTAGGAGTCGATAGGGGTGAAGAAATCGGATAGAAGTAGTCGAGGGGGGGGGGTTGGAGTGCTGGCAGGGTCTGATCCCTTCTCAAACTCTCACGGGTCGAAGGCTTCGGGGCGAAGCGAGAGGCTGGAGGCAGAGAGTTGATTCCGGGAGCGGGCTCTGAACACAGAAAAAGCTCAACCTACTCGGGGGAAGGGAGGAGGAGAAAAAGTTAAAAAAAGGGTAGGGGGAAGATCGCATTAGGGCTATCACTAAATTCCCTCTATTTGGGGGTGAATCCATAGAGAGTGCCTAATGCGGGGTCTGGAACTAAGGAGCCCAGCTATGTACGAGAGGGGACTATCCTAGTGGACGCGAAGTCGCAAGCTTCTGCTGTGAAGAGAGGAGACCTGGCCTCTTCCTCCAGTTAGGGGGGTTCTGGGGACCTAGGAAGGGCATCTCTACCATTGAGGGAAGAAATAATGTAGAATAAAGACCTCTTCATAAAAAGGAGAAATTGCACTATATGAACACGTTCATTCTAATTATCGAGGCTGTAAGATATTGTCAGGAGGGGAGTGCTTTTTAATGATAGAAAAAAGGAGGGGAGGAAAGTATGGAGAGAGTTAGCCCGATGGCCTTCTGAGAAAGATGACTCCTGACTGAAAGAGAGGATTGATCAGAACCAAGAAAATCGGGGGTTATCAAGGAAGGTAGGTGATAAATTTTCCCATAAGGAAAAAAAAAGAAGGGAGAATCCAGTCTATAGGAGAGGGGGGGGGAGGAACCAGCCCGATCTCTAATATCGAGAGAAAAAAAACCAAAAATAGAGAATAGAAGTGGCTCCTGCAGAGGGGAGTAGCTCCACCAGAGAGAGGGCGTCTTGAAGAAGCGGCGGTATGGTCCCCTTGAGAAGAGAAAAGATTCTGCTTCTGGAAAAGAGAGGGAGTTCTGTATCCACTGACCTGATCAGGGATAAATTAGTAATAGAGGCGGCTTTCTAAAAATCGAGGGAAGAGCCTAATATCCCGTTGTCTAGCCATAAAATTAAATACCAACTTACCTAGAAGACTAGCTCAGGACAGAAGAGAATGATAGAAAGTACATTTGGGAGATGACCTTTTTTTAGGTAGGTTTGTAGAAGACCAGACCTAGAGTAGAGAACTTTAGAGGGAAAGAGCGGAAATAGAAAAATCTCTGCTTGGAATAAGATGAGCTCGAGATCTTCGATTGGATGCTACGGAGAAGGAAGAGGGAAAATTTATATCTCCAAAGATAGTAAAAGAAAGCCCACGGGGCTGAAGGGCTTCTACGGAGTTGAGAACTTCTAGGGAGATCTGGCTATCTTGAAGGTAGAGTGGAGGGAGATCGAAGAGGAAGAGGAAAGGAATCGAAACTCCTTCACCATCTAGATAGGAGAGGGAGAGATAAACTGCGACCGGAATACGGGTGAAAAGAGCGCGTGAAGCGTGGAGGCAAGGCGAAAGACTTTGCGAAGGGAAGCAAGAACAAGAAATATCCACTACCCACCGAAGAAAGACAGCTTGTCGGACGAAGATAGATTCTGCATATACCGAGAAGTGAAAATATAGTCTGATTGCTTACTCGGGATGTGTCTACAGGAAAGAGAAGAGCGCAATACTTGTCAGAAGAGGCATCCTGGAAGATAGAGAGCGCCCGGAAAGATTAACGTCAACAGAAACCATCTAGGACACTTCACGGAAACCTCATACTTCTCGAAAAGAGGGAGAGGAGGAAGTCAACAATTTTCTCTCCAAAATAACAGGCTAAAGGACCACTCCCATGAAGTGAACTGACTATCGTATAGACTGGGGGAGACACCTCGCCTGAATCGTTGAAGGAAAAGCCGATTCGATTCCTGGAGGAAAATTACTCTCTCATGGCGACGCTAAAACGTCATCCTTACGAGGACTGAACTATCTACCCAGCCGCAGAGGATACACACTTTAAGATTCGGCCTACTCGACGAGGATGGTAGAGATGAACAAGTCTCTGCCGCTATTAAATAGAACAGGACAGCCACCTCTCACGAGGAAAAGACGGACAGCCGAGCTTTCGGCCGAAAAAAGGCCCAAGAAAGCGTCCTTTCTTGGACATAACTACGCCCACGCGGAGGAGAGAACGCTTATATTTTGTCGGCAGACAAGGGAGATTGATACACGAGGCGAAAATACGGCGATTCAGGACATCGGCAACGGTTAAAGTGTCTAGGTTAAGAAAAAGGAACGGATAGAAGAACTGGCCCGTTTTGCAGATGATTTGTCAAGGGGGGGGGGGGGGGAAGGAGAATGATACTTCTTCCCAGGGACGAAGGGGGAATCTAAAAGTGGGAAACGGAATCAGCGAGCAGATCTAGGAAAGGTAAAGCTAGGGGAGACCGCAACGCCTTCCTGCTGAACGCGAAGGGTAAAGAACAAGAAAACCGCACGCTAACAGGGGGGCTTTATTATGAAGTGATCGTTAGCGGAATCGGGAACGTTAACAAAAAGCCCCTGCTGGGACCCGGGCCTTCACCCGAGTCGCGGAAGAGATTGTTCTTAACGGATAAGTCCTAAAACCAATCAAGGCCGTCCCGAAGTTGTGAGGATGCAGCACGGGGTCGTGCTCCTAATCATAATGGACCAATCGATGAGATAATTGGAATCGAGCCGCTCAATTGAAGACCCTTCGACTGCAGGGCCAAAAACTCTACCGAAGTCGGCGATCTTGGGAGATGCTCCAGGATGGTCGTCGGGGGGTCGGGGGATCAATATGTAGCTAGCGTGTAGAAGGGGGTGTGCGTGTTCTGAACTCGGGTCTTTTTGGGGCCGACAACCTAGTCGGACTACGAACCTAAGGGACAGTCCCGGCGGGAAAGAAGAGCTCCCGCCATTTCACGAAGGCGAAACATCGCGTACCCAGAAGTCAAAAGGTCTGCAGGAGGTGTTGTTTGAGTTGGGAAGTGCGCCTGGCGGAGGTTGGACGCATTAATCATCGCCAAAAAGCTTGCAAGGATCACATGAATCAGGGAGAGACAGGACTCGTCGGTGCTGGATAGGGGAGCACAGTGGGATCGCAGTAAAGCTTCGAGAGGAAGGCTCAAAACGCGAACAATCACGGGAAACATCACGATCAGCATCGTGTACAACCAAAGCAAAGAAAAAAAGCGCAACATCAAAGGTGGCGGGGGACCACCAAGGAGCTTCATCCAGACTCGTAGGGGAAAAAAAATCCTTGGGGGGCAGTCGTCGCTTGGGACTTCGCAGGGAGGCGTGCTTCTCGGCGGAGCGGACTGCCCGCCAAGCCGCTATCTAAAATGCAAGAACCGAAAGATGTGATGCCGGGTGGTTGATCTAAAGGCCTTTCAATGGGTTTCACGCTGCGAAAAGAAAGGTCGGTGATGGAGACAACTTTTCGCTGAGGGAAGCTGACTTGGTTTGCCTCTCGAGAGCAAAGAGGGCGAAGGGGATAGAGGCTTTCCGGTGGCACCAAGGGCAAAAAGGAGTCCTCGGCGGGAAGCGGGGGTCGTCAAAAGAAGTGGAAAACCCTTGAACAAAAAGTATTAAAACAAAAGTAAGAGGCGACGAAGCCTTTGGGAATGTCGCTGTGTAAAGAAAATTCTCCGGTGAAAAGAAGCGTACGAGAGAAAAATAGCGCAACAATAAAAAAGGACGATGAACGGGAAAGACAGGGAAACATCGGCTGAAAGGGAGGGCGGGGCTGGTCCGCACTACACTTCATTACAAAAGGAACTAGAAACTGCCAACCCCCCCCGGGGGAATCCTCTGCCTCAGGGCACCTAACAGCCACGGTGGTCCCAAATTTCAGGCAGGAAAAATGCAAAAAAAACGAGTATGTCGAGGGAACATGATAGTACATGTTAGAGGCGGTTCCACCAGGAAAAAGCTAGAGCATTGGAAAGGGGGGAGCTTGAAACGGTGCATTGGAAAGCACATCTCGCAGGGAACTCGTAGAAAAAAAGGGGAAAAAAGTTTTGTCGTCAACCCGAACCTATATTAACCTGTACTGGAGGGATCAACCCCCACACTGAATAAGGGTTCCCAGCGCGGGACCCGGGGCACCGGAGGCGGCACTGGAAGGGCACTGTCGCCGGGGGGGGGGAACCTCCACGCTCCAAGGGCCAAAGAGGACGGAGTAACAAAAACTGACTGAATGAGTGGCGTGACTCTCCTCAAGGGAACGCTCCTGCTTTGTTGGCCCACGGATCCCAGAAAGGCGGGCTCAACAGGAAAGGGCGGGTAAGCAAAGGGGAAACGGATATCAATGCAAAAGGACGCGAACACGGTGGCAAGCCTTGGGATACTGGAGTCCTGGATAAAAAAATCCTGGGCATTCTCCTGACAGGGAAAGAACTCAAAAAATCCTGGAGGGGAGGTATTTTCTTTTTCTTCTCCGATAAGAATAATAAATAATGACGGCGCAGAGGGCATCGCGAAACAAACCCCCACGACTGTCGCCTTGTGAATGTCGAAGCTTAATCAATGAAAGCAAGGTACAATCCAAAATGCGTAGTCAAGGAAGCCAGAAAGAACCGGAAAAGTTTGGTAAAAGGACGAGTATGGGTGCTGGGGACGCGATGAAAAAACTAGCCCACGGGCTCATGACGTGTAATGGAAAGAAACAACACCAAGGAGAGAGAGAAGGAAGCATGAACGCAGTGGGGTGAAGAAAAGGGCGGAAAAAGTGAATCAAAGCGGGGGAGAAGGGGGTTTCAAAGAAAAGGAACGATGGACAGACGGAAAACGGAACGTTGCATTGTGCGATTTGTCAAAAGGGGGGGAGTGCCAAAGCGACTAGCTGCGCCAGGGGGGTAAAGTCAGAAGCGGGTAGGGGGGGGGAAAAAAAAAAAAGCGATGAGAAAAGAAGGTCCGTCCCGAAAGGGGGCGATGTCACATCACAACCATCAAACAGAAAAAGGATGGGGCGGCTTTCAATGGAATTCGACGCAGAGAAGGGAAGCAAATGAGTCTGTAAGGCCGGGGAAAATGGCGGAACTCGGTGATAGCACCCAAAACCCTCCGCCTCGGAGCTCAATTGCGTAAACGGAAAGACGGGAAAGCCAAGCAAACAAAAAATAAAAAAAAAAAAGGTCAAAAAAAAATAGAAAAGGGGGGGCGTTGAGCAGGAATCCAGGTCCCGTTGCTCGTTACGGACAAACAAAAGCGCAAAATTGAGAGAAGGAAAACCAAATCACGGGGCCAAGTGTGGTCCGCGCGGGGTGAAACCTAAGGAAGCCGGATTGAGGGGGCGAGAAGAAGTCATTGGCAGAGGCCGGGAAAAGGGAAAACAAGCCGGGGACAGAAAAGGATCACTAAGGAAACCCGGCAAACAAGCAAAGGTCGTCATCCCAAGCAAAACGGAAAACGTCCAATCTCCGGCGCGGAAAAGGGGTGTAAAAGAAACGACGGACGAGAAAGGGGAGTACGGGTGATTGAACGTCGTTCGGAGAGGAAACGCCGAAAACTGAAGGTGGGGGTAAGGACCGTTCTGAGGTTCATGAGTACAGGAGCACCAAGAAGTCGGAAAACCCGTCTTAGGGAAAGGAAAAGTGTATGGTGCAAGAATCAAGCCAAAAGCATCATCAACAACAATCCAGTCCGAGGGACGCAGGCAAAATGTTCATCGTGCCAAGGTCTAAAGTGCGAGAAGGGAATCGCCATTTCAAAGCGAGGGAACGGCGAAAACCGTAAATTTGCCAATTCCATTGAAAAAATTAAAAAGGTACGGCGCCTGACTTTGGGGGTATACGAGGTTATGAAATGGGGACCAACAGGGGGTACCGAACACCCTGCCGCCTGGGAAGCGCACTAAAAATGGTCCACCTTAAGCCTCCGCCCAAGAGGCCGAGCAACCCGAACACGAGGTGCAACAAGGTAGCAAAAGAGAAAAGGGGATAAAGAACTACAAAAGGGAAGGGAGGTCAAACAGGGCGCATAAAGGAATCGAACGCAGGTGCCGCAATGTACGAAAATGCGAGAAAAAAAAGAACTGCGGCGACATGAGAGGCAAGAGGGGGATCGGTGGCGTCGTTCTTGAAAGACAACGCTCCTCAAGCAGACCTCCGAAAAACACCTTAACCAACGCCCGTATCGCGGGGGGAAAGAAAAAATACTAGATGGGGAGGAGCAGGGGGAGGGGAGGGGGACCAACCACGCGGGGAGGTGAAAAAAGAAAGGTTTCCTGTCTCAGCAAAGGGGGCTTTTGAAACTGGCATTCTAGACATGAATTATCAACGTGATCAACTGCGATAATCATTAGCAGGAGATTCCAACATGATCGAACCAACAAATGCTTACGAGAGAAGGAAACTCTCCTCGAGAGAAATTCCTCGCCAGTACATTAAATTTAACAGTGGGGCCAAGAGGCAATAAAGGGTAAAAAGGGGACGGACGATCTAAGCAGAGGCCCAAGAGCACACAAATTGCTCATGGTGTCAGCCCGTGGTGGTGAAGGGCTGAGATTAAGCCGCTCGGGGGGGGCGCATACCGGGGGGAAGTGAAGGAAAGGAGAGGTGGAGGCACAAGAGGGTATGTACACGCGGCAAACGTCGTCCAAACCAGAAAACGAGCCGGCACCCACCCAGCAAAAACCAAAAAAACAGCAAAGTAAAAAAGGAGCGTTACAAGACGTCAAAACGGACTCCTGAAAAAATCTCTCCGAAGATACACGACAACGGGATGTCACTTCCGCGAAGTAATAAAAACCTAGACTCTAGACCTACGACAGGGAGGAAAGGAAATGAGCAACTAAAAACCCTCAAAGCGAACCAACGCGTCCTAACTCTCTCCTAAAGAAGGCTAGATTGGGGCGCATGTTCCGTAGGGAAAACAGGCCGGGCATAGACAGTGCGCGGTCAGTATCGAAGGGAAAAAAAAAGGATGAGAAGGCGACCGAGGAAGGCCCTAAAGGCATCTGCCTCAATCAAAAAGACAATGAGCGCGAGTTCACGGCAGACGGCGAGAAACAAGAGGAGAGGTCCGCCAAAGAGGGGGGCTCCTCCATTGCGAGCTGCGAGCCGGTCCGACCGGCCAACCGCTGCTATGACCGAAAAAAGGGGCGGTTGGCGAGCAACGTGGAGAAGCGCGGGACCTCCGGAAATTTAAAACTGAGAGAAAACGTGCCAAATCGTTGCAAAAAAAAAAAGACGCAGGATCAACGCAATCTGGCCCTGAACTTCGCTAATGAAAAGCAATGCAAATAAACTCGCGGAGATCTTGGGTCCGAAATGGAAAAAAGAGGGGCGCAACTCTCAAAAAAACGAAGAGCTTTACACCGCTTCCGGTGGGATGCGATAAGTCACGGGCTTGCCGCACTAGGGAAAAAGTCTGGGACATGCAGGAGGGGGAAAAGAGTGCGAGGGCCTAGTTTAGGAGGTCCTACGAAAACCCGTTTCCAAGCCTCATGCAATCGGCGCATGAAGAAAAATGAAGAGGCTGGGACCGAAGGAAAAATCTGTCTGCGGGTCGGCGAAAAGAAATACCCGGTGATCCTCGCGGTCATGTCATAAAAAGAACCGGGACTACGTCTGCCGAAGTCAGGGACGAAGGTGAACAGCAGGGAGCGTCCTCCTTGCAAGGGGGAAAGTCGGAGGAGAACCGGCACTTCGATGCTCTTAATGAAGTTGACCGCCAGTCTCGGAAACGAACGAGGAAAAAAGGCAATAACATCAGGGGGATAGGGAGGAGGTGGAACCCGTCAGGAACGCAGGGGAGGGGATGTGTAGTAAAGAAAATGGGGGGGAATCCTTCCCTGCCAAACTAGTGATGGCTGGACGCAGGTCCAGATGGGGGGGATGAGGGAGAAAAGACGCGGGGTCGTTGAGCGAAAGTCTTGAAAGCTGATCTGGCCTTCGGGGAAAAGAAAAATAAAGCTCAGCTCAGTCCTCATCCGCCGGCCTTACGAAGGAGAGAAAAAGAAGGCAAAGTTTAAATAGGAGGGTCGGAAGAGGGGCGGCGCGACTGCGGAAGGCGTCGCCTTGAACAAACGGGGGTGAGTGGCTGAATTGGAAAGGGTCTTCGGCCCGAAATCCGGAGGTAAGTCCGTTCGAAAAAAGGAGAGAGGGATTGCCGGGGGGAGCTGGGGGGCATTTGGCGCGGGACCAAAAACCTCGAGAGGGCTGTGGCAGCGTGGACGTCGAGTACTCGTTCGTTTACCTCTCTCCATCGGACTAACATCGGTTGAACGAAGCCGTCGAGGGACTTCAGGAAGTCGCGACATCCCGACGAACAGAGGGGAGGGGGGGGGAAGGGGGTTCATTTTTACTAGAGGGGAACCAACCGAGGACGACACCAAGTCGACCTAACAGACAGCTTGCCGAGGAAGGCGCAATTGCCGAGGAATTATTCTGTGGAGGGGGGAGGGTTCATTCCTATCTGGGAACCGTTACATGCGCTACTCGATGGGGGAAGGGCGCCGAAAAAACAGGAGAGAAGAAACGAAGGGGTGCGCCAAACGTACGGGAAGGATTATATTGCGTGATTGACCGGTCATGACGGCTCGAGGGGCTGGGGGTGATGTTCAAAACTTGTCAGAGGGGGGGAAGGCCGCGGAAGCGCTGACGCAAAGAGACGCCTATCTAGAAGATTCAGCAGGATCACGGTATGCCGTCCAGCAGGCTGGTCCAGGAAAAGTTCGCTACCTCTGGTGGGAACGGAAAATCAAGATTCAAATTCGTGGAGAGGGGGGATGGGGCCAAAAGGGACCCCTCCTTCCGGGGATCCAGTCGTCGTCTAGGTTTTGTAGACAACGGAACCGATCAGGCAGAATCCGCCAAGTCTCTCGAACAACACAACGAAGGAGAAAAGGTCTCGAGGGGCTTCGCTCTATAAGGGAAGCTACACCGAGAAGAAGAAAGTATCTGAAAATTCTTTGTGGTGCCGGGGGGCAACATTCTATAGAAAAGAAGGGGTAAGCTACGTCAAACCGAAGGGAAGTCGCGAAAGGGATTCTGGGTCTATAGTAAAAGAACGCGCTGGTCTCAACAGAACAGAGGAATTTCCAAGGAAGGAGCTGGCGAAATCTCGTCTGAGGAGACTACTAACTCCGGGGGCTAGCATACCCGCCACCCGGACCAAAAAGCCGCCGACCATCAGGCAGCCGGAAGGAGGGAGACCTTGGGCAGCCTCCGGAAAACAACTTAAATCGCCTGGGGGAGGATGACCGAGTCTTGGACCTGGAACGACCTCGATTCGCTAAAAAAAATTGGGGAGGAAGGGCCCAGGTAGGGGACAACAAGCCAAAGGGAAGGTCTGTCGGAGGGCCTCGTGCGCGCGGCGCACTCGGCACTGAAGTGCGAAGGAAAGACCGGCTCGTCATGGTCAGAGAGGACGCAAAATAAAAGAAGGGGGGACACTGGAAGCGCCGGGAGACTTTCTCAGGGACATGACAGGGAAGGACATCGACATATGCGGCTTCGGGGGGATCAAAGACGCGCGTGGCCGTGGTGGAGAGTAGAGCTGCCCACTCTCCATCGGGGAAAGGAATCTCCAAACCGCGATAGACTGCGAGGAGCTAATTCCCGAGACGGCCTCCTCCGCTCAAGGAGGAGCATCATTAAGGGGGAAGAAGGGCACGGGACCACGGATGGACGGCATTACGCCGCCCAAAGAATTCGCACTAACCACCGACTATCACTATATCGCCTTCTATAGTCAAAGGGAGAGACTCTTCGAGGATACCTATCCTGTCTAAAGGTCGAGAAAGGAGGGCGGAGCCTGTAGAGAACGCAGGAGAGATCGGCGCTGACAGAATCGGCGACGAGGGTAAAGAGAGGTCTCATAAATGTGAAACGATCTCGCAAAATCATCTTCCATCTGACTTCAAAGGAATAGAGTGGGAGGAAGGGAGGGGAAGAATTCAACAACATGGAGAGCTCGAAACCATAAAAGAACCGCTTGAGGCAAGAAGGTGAGCCAAAACAGAACGTGAACGATGATAAGGACTACTAGTCAAGCGCCGAGACGGGGTCACACCGCCCAGGCAGAAGAAATGTACTCTCAGGAAGGGGTCGAGGCGGGATGACTAATAAAGAGCCGCGCAGGAACCTAAGCAAAGATGACGTCGCCCATCTGAAGAATGGGGGACCCATACAATCTAGAAGGGCGCCGTACAGGGAGGAAAGAAGGAGGAAGGAGCGAGTAGATCAGAAGGATCGCCGGGGAGAGTAGAAGCCGGCCGTATACACAGCGTCCTTACGACACGATGCTTGAGAAGCAACCGAAACGTCCCGGTATGAGAAAGACTTAGACTTAACTATCGTAAAAGAAGGAACTCTAGGACGCCGCTTTTGATTTCCGAAAGGGAAAGAAAATAAATTGTTAAGAGGGGACAGCCACGAAGATTTCTATGTTATCAGGCGAGAAGAAAGGTACGCTTGTTAGGGAAGGCCGAAGCTTGTCCTGCCAGATCAGAAACGTTTGCAGCGGCTTTTCCCGTCGTTCCGATATTCTTGTCAGTTGAGGAGAAAAAACGAGGGGAGAAGCAAGCGTCGGGAAATTTTCTCCGGCCGCGCATCTCGAGCGAGAGCGGGGAAACTCCGAATTGTGTTAAGATCCACTGCGCAATGGTCAACCAAATGCTCTGACCGAGGTTTCTGTGTTGATTGGAGGAAAAGATCCCGTGAGGAAGAAAGTGGCCGGAAGTTCGTAAAATGGGAAAAAGGGGGACTGTCGGGGGAACGTCGACCTTCCCGGAGCACACGCATGGGACCTTAAGCTAAGGTAGGCAAAGAGGGAAAATGACGATGACAGCACTCCGAGGAAAGGGATATACCTTGGGGAAAAGGGGGTAAAGCGCGGTTGATTGAGAGCGCCGGTACTCCTTTACCCGAGGAGGAGGGGTGGCTAATCGAAGTCAGAGAGGGGGTTATGTTATCATGAGGGAGGCCGGATAACTAAGGGAATATTTAGTGATATGTCGAGAGAGGGGGGGGGCCAGGAGGCGAGATGAAATCAGGAGGGGAAAAGCTTAGGGCGTTGGAGGCGTTCTGGGAGAGGTGTCGGGGGGGGGAAGTTGGATCCAAAAAAGAGAATCGTTCTCGCGAAAGAGGTGAACTTTGAAAACTTCAGCGCTCAATACGAGACAAGCCATGGCACGGGCGGGCGGGGGAAGCAAAAGAAGGGTACTGCTTACAGAAACTAAGACACTTCAAGAAAATGGTTCTTACCAGTGAAAAGTTTGGTCATTGGGGGGGGAGTTACTAGATTAGACGAAAAAAGGGGATATGACGCTGGGAGGAAAGGACACTGAGCGGAGCGAATCCTGCTGTTCCAAGTAATTAATAGGGGGCCCTGAGACGCGTGGAGGGTTTGTTAGTATTTGCCAAGGGCAAGGCGGGGTAGTAAAGAGTCGGGCATCTGTGAAATTTCGGATTCCGCCGCGGCTCTAGAACGGCGGGCGAACAAATGCCGAATGCGTCTAAAAAAAAGCGCGCTTGCCAGGAGGGACGGACCATTTTTCGGAAACTGACCACACGTGGGGCTGGGGGGGGGGAGGAAAACTCCGCCCGGACATACAGAATCCATCTGTGAGAAAAAAGCCGGGGGGCCGGCATGCGTAGGTGGGCGGCGGCAGGAGGAAGTTGTGGCGGATCTTGTTACACAAATAAGAGAGCGAGAGATACCAGGCCTGAACCTATTGGAAGCGCTGTTTCGGCTTGCTGAGAAGGCCTGTAATGGGGGAGGATTGACCGTCTGCCCTGGGGAGGTAGAGGGAAGAAAAAATTCACGCGTCTCTTGGGGGGAAAACTCTTTAGGGCTGCCTAGGGGAGAAGGACTGCGGATTGAGGGGTGCACATCCTTGGGGAGAGGCAAGAGGAGGGGTTTGTTTCCCAGAACCCAGTTTGAAATCCCGGACTTTAACAGACACACCACTATAATTCGCCGGAATCTTTAAGGGGAAAATGGTATGGGAAGGTAGATCTTTGACGCAATTTTTCCAACCTCGAATAAAGCGAGATGCTAAGAGAGGGGGGGGGGACAGAGAACGGGGAAAGTGGTAAAGGCAAGTTCCCCTCGCATGGAGAAGCGTGGGTGCCAGTTGAGTCTTTTTTTAGGCCGGGACACAGAAGCATGCCATTAGACGGGTCATGATGCGAAGGGGAGGATCAAGAAGAAGACCGCTCAAAAGAAGACGGGTTCTGACCAAAAATGGTCATCTGTGATTGAGTACGCATTATAAATCACTCATTCCGAGGGGGAAGAGGTCACTCAGGATAGGTGCGCAACAACACCGCGAGGATTGCCGTTCTTCAGGTTCTTCCTTGTTTGCTAGGACCCGGGGAGGCCAGTAAGATACGGAGAGATATGTCCCGCATTTGGAGTAGGGAGGAAATCGGCCCATATACCTAGATGAACCCCAATATCAGGGGGGTGTATCAGGTCTCGCCAAAGCGCGGAAAAAGTCAAACCATCAGGAGGGTAGGGAAGATGATCTAACGGGAGCCGTGTGGGGGAAATAAGGCACTATTACCCCGAGAGATCGAGAACACGAAGAAGGAGAGAGTTTAACTGAAAGAATCTGTTAACCCTTCTTTTTGGGGCCAGGAAATCAGCGAATTTCCTTGAGGGGGGGACGATCAAAGTGAGAGAAAAGAGGAGGTCTTTTACGATGTGGGGTGCAGCTCTCAAGGCTCAACCGCGCACTGTCAGGAATTTCGAAGTACGGAAGGAACGCGCATGAGATAGAGACCGGACAAGAGGAAGAGACATCAAGGTGGCATTTGAAATTGTCTGCAGGTGATCCTCTTGATTAGGAGCTGATCCTCATATAGCGAGAGCATAAAAATAAAACCACGGAAGGGAGGAAGGGCAAGAAAGGGAGGGAAATAGTTCTCTGGGCCGGGGACAGCTTTACAAAGGAAAATGGTTTGAGCTCGGGAAAGCAGACAGAAAGTGCAAAAAGTAGTATCTTTTTTCTTACGGGGCCACTTTGCACTCAGAAACGGGAGGCCAAACGGCTAATAGTGGGTTACGCGATAAAAACAACAACGGAGCTAAATAGATGGATTACAACGGTGGGGGACATTCCGTTGGGCTGAAAAAGTAAAAAAAAATAGAGAGGAAGTTGAAATCAAAGGGGCCTGCGGTCATTTCGGCATAACTCATTCATGGCAGGGGGCTTGTGTACCGTTGCGGGACAGCGACTGTAGGAGGAGGATAAAAGGAACGCTAAGAGGGGGTGTCTGGTCTCGTCAGGAAAGCTGAGAAGGGAATTCTATGGACGAAGATGATCGAACATACCAAGAAAACTTCAAGGAGTGGCCCTCGTCTCTGTTCAGGAGCAACTGAATAGAGGAGGAGGCGCCGGTGTTCGCGTGGACTATGATTCCCCCACAAGAGGACCTGTGAGCTCAACTTTCTAGACCTAGGGGAATGAGGGATTAAGTTAAAAAAAGGGGTAGAGGAAGTGCAAGCCTTCTTGCGGTGATAAATCTAGCTGTGGTACCTAGGGCTCAAGGTACAACAACCCCAAGTGAGTCAGGTGACCTCAGACTGTGGAAAGGGTGGTAGAGCTTGCAGACATGACGAAAGAACGTTCCTGGGAGGGGCGATAAGCCGTATTCAAAAAATTCTTTGACGGACACAAATTCCTTAAAGAAGATTCTCCTATACTCACAAAAGGAGTCAGCGCCAAATGCTCAGAAGAAACCGGGCAAAGCTTCATAGGTTTTTTGGTGGGGTAAAAAAAGAGAGGAATGGAGTACCCAAGGAGGGAAAAGGGGGGAGGGGAATACCCGGAGGGAGGATAAGCACCCGACTTGAAGGTTAGTTAGATGAGTCTTGTCTGTTCTGGAAGGGGAATGGTGCAAGCAGGAGGAAGTCGAAGATGGGGGGGAAGAGAGACTGGGATATGACTAATCCCAATCAGAACGATCCCAAGAAGAGGGGATCAGGCAATTTGCCATCGGGTGCCAATTGAGCTGGGGGCTATCTGGAGTTCATCGGAGGGGATAAGGGGAGGCCCCCTGGCGCAACAAAGCAGTATTTGTCAAAAAATCAAATTGACTTGCCAAGCGCCGTGTTGTTGCTGAACTTATGGGGGGGAACCGAATCGTGACTACCGGATGAAGCGATCGATGCCGCCACCTGGAGCAGCAGCCGCAAAGCTCAAGGGCAGAACCGTAGGGGGGAAACAAGCTGCGCTCTCGAATATCTCACCGCATGGATGTCAAGAAAAAAAAAGGACAGAGAATCCAAGGAAAGGACTTGGAAAGTATCCTAAAGAGAATATCTGGGAAGGGAAAGGTCAATCGATCTCTGTGGCTCACAAGCTACTCTCCTAAAGCCGAAAGCATACAAGGAAGAACCGGAAGAGAATTAAATCGGAGGGAGAAACCTAAATATGGAGAACTCTCGATTCGTGTTACTACAAGAAAAAGTGGGCTGTTTCTAAAAGGGACCCGAGATGGAAAACTGGGGTGGTGGGAAGGGATGAAGGCGAAGAGGATTCGAGACCGCCGGCAGTATCGGAGAGAGAAAAAAAAAGAGGACATAGCATTTCAATATCCAACAAGCGTTCCAATCACTCACAGGAAAAAGGCGTCTCGTACCCGAGACCTTGCAGGGAAGTGGCAGCGTTTGAATGACTCATACGTCAGACAAGGCCAAGCAGGTCGTCGGACCTATCCAAAAAAAAGCCATGTCCGTCAGACCGGGTGCTGGAATCTTGGGTAGAAAAAGGGAGGATAGCAGGTCTTGCATAGAATGGGCGGGAAGAGGGGGATCACAGAATAGGGACTTTGTCCAAACCCGCGCGTCTTAAGAGTCTCGGGCCTCAGAGGCTACAAAACCAGAAAAAGAAAATAAGACATCCCCGCAAAAAGAGAGTGGGTGAACCCTCAGCCTTTTGCAAAATACTTAGTCCGAGACATATGGACCCTCAATCGCTAGGGAGAAGAAAGTGGTAATAAAGGAGGATTCGAGGAACAGTTTCCCGAAAATCCAATAGAGGACTCGTCTACCATACTAGATGGGTCAAGAAAGGAGAGAGAATAACAAGAAACATCTGAGGAACCCGGAAAAGTATACTAAGGAGGACTTTATCCATGCAGTGGGAAAGTAGGTCAGAATTAGTACTGCATCGATCTAAGGCATGTTGGGGGGGGGGGGGGTGGTTGGGGGGGGGGGGGGGGGGGGGCGGGATCTGAACTCCAGGCTTAGAAACTCCACGGACAGAGTCAGACTACTCTATGAAGCAATCAAAGCGTAGATCTGTTAAACCGGAAGACAGAGATGAAACAAGGAGGCATTTGCGGGAAGCCTCGATGTCTCCCATGGCAGTTCAGGATCCTTCCAACGCTGTGAGAAAGAACCTACAATCGTGTAGAGGCAAGGAAGACGTTTCCAATAGATCTTAACGGGAAACCAGCTTAAAACGTGTCCCTCTGAGCCGTCCTTACGCGGGGCTGTAATAAACTCAATTAAGTCTGGGGAGGGAGTGCTATTCTGAGCCACCGATGAATCGTCCTAGGACAGGTGCAGAAAGAAGAGGGAGAGAACTACCATCGCATTAACACCCGTCCCTTTTGCGCGTATCGTCCCTTGCTTTCATAATCGTACGTTGGGGGACTGCGAGAAGATCAGGATGTAGTCTAATAGGAGCGGGGACATAATTGCAGGACCATTTTCAGAGAGACAGAGGACAGCGGGAAATCTTGAATAGAGGAGCCTCGGAGAGACGTACTGAAGGATAGGTCACCGTTCTCCCTAGGGTGCTTTCAAAGGGAGCAGGACTAAAGGAATATCATGGAAGAGTTGTGGCCGAAGGAGGAGAGGATGTCAGCCTAGGCAACATGAGACGGAACTTGTAGCTACCACGGCGGACTGGCGGTCTTGAACGATACGAGGGAGTAAATCTAAAGCACCGCCTGAGGAGGTTCAAACCGCCCCTCAGGTATAGCAAGGGGGAGAGCATCAGCCATGTGGGGACTGGATGAACAGTAGGAGCAGTCCATGAGTAATGGGATAGGGAAGGACTGTCACGAGAAGGTTTAGCTTCTTCATAGGGGAACGGTGGATCGCTATCTGATACCATCTTAATCTCAGTTCGGGGGAAAAGGAGCGATCGATAGTCGACTAACTCCGCCTGACGAGAAAGATGAGAAGGGAGCTTTTACAGACTACAAGGTCTAGTGTCTACTATAAGAAGTCTTCTTCTGGGGTTTACGTGGCTTGCTCGGAGGGACGGATTTAACTGAGAAACCGAGAAGGACAAGGCTAAGGATTCTCAACCCAAGGAGTAAAGGAGCACATAGGAGGAGGAAGGGTCGGTACTTTATCTCAGATGTGAAGAGGGAGTATAGAGGCTCGAGTGAAGGGAGTAGATATTGCAGAAAGAGAAAGCGTGATGGACCTATCCTCAGAGACAGCACTACAATAGGGGTATTTAGATAGCCGAAGCTGGGCTTGTGATTCCTCGGCGTTTCGAGACGCGTCAGAAAGCGCGGAAAGGGGTGCTTGTAAAGGAGGGGGGAGAAGATCCTCAACTAGTATCCCTTCTCTTCGAAGAGCCATGTTGAAGGAAGAGAGATCTCATAAATGGTCCCCGAACAGGAAAGCGAGGTAGGTGTGACGTAGGTGGTAGGTAAGTAACAGACTTCGAAAATTTTCTCCAATCTAGGGCAATTTCTACTAACCCGACCGACTAACCCCGTTGAGAAAGCGAGAAAAAAAGGCAGTTTCGATGGAGAGGAGGCGGTACAGAGATATCGGTTCAAGGAGGAGGGGTAAGGTCGTTGCTTTGGGATTCATACAGGAGTAGTCGTAGTATCTGCGGACCGGAGAGGGACCCAGATTGAGGAGGAGGAAAATATTACTGGATCGGGTCTTTGGAGAGGGGATCTCTGATCCCTTCTCTGAAGAGATTGTAGAGAAGCCGACCAGGTCGTGAGAGAGAGGGGCCCTATCTGAAACACAGAAGGGTACTTAAGAAATAAGGTAGGAGTCTCTTTTTTTCTATAAAGGAAAAGGAAAGCTAAAAAAGAGAGTATCGAGCAACAAAAAATGGGGAGGAAAAGAAGATTCATATGGCAATGAGGATCGGTAAGTTAAATCGTAAAAACCTACCGGGGAGGAATCTCTGAGGTGTTAAGGGTGACCATGAGAGTCAACCACCGGGTAGGAGGGAGAAAGGGAAACCTGATTGAGGGAAGAGGTCTTTTGGAGAAGAAGCTTTAAAAAATATCTGAAAACGCAAACTATCCAGCGAAAGAGGGGAGACCGAGGACGGGGATATAGGGAATCGCTAGACGAAAGGAAGTTTTGATCATCAAACAAGAAAGAACCGGACAAGAACCCTGAATCTCTTCGGAGAAGCGCCTCGAAGGAGCGAAGGAACCGTTTGGAAGCAGCACTAGCAAGGGTAAAGACTAGTAGGTTCGGGGTAGAATGCCAGAAATGCTATGAGGACTCGTAAGGATGGACAGCTCGGAAAGAGAAAAAAGAAAACGAACCTCATCGGAGGCAGAAGATAAGGACGCTTGCTCCGGAGAGAAAAAAGGATGATGAGACGCCCTGGCCTAGCAAGGGGACCTGACGTAGAAACGGATAGTAAAAAGAAAAGTCCCTATTCGCGATGGGGAGAACTCGAAGACCGATGTAAAATCGACAGGAGGAGGATGGGGTCAGAGGCTTCAACATAAAGAGGTTCCTTTAGAATTGGAGGAAGGAGAAGAGTCCCCTAAAGAGGAAGATATCTCAAATTTGAGAAGGAGTCGCTAACCCGAGGAAGAGAACGTCTCGAGAATAGCGGGGCCGAAAAGACTCAGGACTTCACCGGGATAGGCGGAGGACGTCTTCTTTTCTCTTAAAGACTGAAATAAAGACGAAGACAAGAAACAGCTAACAAGGACGAAAGCACATAGTGTAGACCGAAGACGACTCTTAGAGGTATCAGGCGGAGTAAGGCGGGTCTCTATGAGGCGTGAAAAAGGAGCGATATGAGAAAGTGAATAGGAGATCATCAGGTAGACGAGAGATCTATCCCGGGGCAAGATAATTCAAGAGAAACCATATCTTCCAAGAGGAAAGAGAAGGAAACATAAAAAAGGAGAAGGGGGAGAAGGAAGAAACATATTGGAGAGGAGAGAAAATCACCGCTCTAGGGAAAACAGAAAGAAGTCTTGCTTGGAAGATGAATCCTAGATAAGAAGAGGTCGCGTAGACGGAGACGAAAAGAAGAAAAAAGCCAGGTTGCCGCGAGAAGAGAAGTCCGTAACTCCGAGGTCTGCCTCGGAGGTGACTACGACTCCGGCACCAACCAGGGGAGCCGACGGCGATCATGACCTTATTCCTCACGAGACTAAGAATGTTCTACACAGAACCAGGAGTCAACTTTGGAAGATAGATCCTAAGCGACGAGGACTTGGCCACTATTAATAGAGCTTCCGTGAAGAAAATTGAAAGGAAATACCTTTCTGCCGTATGAAAAAAAGAGGCAAAAAGGACAAGACGGGCCGAGTGGTAGAAGACAGCCACACCGAGCTCATCGGGTAGGCGGACCAGCATACTATAGGCAGCTAAAGAGGAAAAAGAATGCGATCGTCCATGAAGAGTTAGCAAGCAAGGAATTGATGAGTACGAGTTCCTAACCCAGATCACGTCGCGTGCGATGGTTCTTCATCGCGACTGGAAAAATTGCTGTAGTTCCGCAGAATCGGTCCTGCCGAAGATCATGGGGCCACGTGCTAGTTTCCAAGGGAAGGATTCTATAGACGGGACTACGCTCTTCCAGTTGACTCTACAGACGTATTTTGATTCATAAGAGAAGGAAGCTCCTCTGAGGAAATACGGGGAGAACTCAGAAGGGATGTTCTAAGTTCTCTGTGAACTGGGTCTCGACGCGGGAGGGGTGTATTGTCGGCAGGCGCGTACGGACTCGTTTCCGCCGTTCGAACCGGCCCACGTGAGGGAGCTGACAACGTAGCTCATGCGGTCCGTAGCCTGAGGTTCGTGCAGGCCCAGGAACCTTGCGCTTCCGTACCATCCCCTAGAGGACCTATGAAGTTGGGAAGAGGTTTATCGAGGGTTTTTCAAGAGGCTCCTTATCAAAAGAGGATTTGTAGATATAGTACCTCTATGTTTAGATGTTGGAGGATAACATAGTAGAGGAAGTGAACTCAAGAAGTAAGTGGAGGGAAGCGGTATCATAGAAAGGGAGGTCGTTTTAGAGTCTCTTACGAGGGGAGGTTGTATCTGAGGTGATCAGTGATTCTTGTTAGGGATCAGGGATGTTGGTTGTAGAAGTCTCTATGAGGAGACTACTAAAGAGAATTCTTTGTAACAAGTAAATAAGGTATTCATGCCAGAAAAGGTAAGAAATGAGGAGACAAACAAAGAGAAGCTACTGATACAGAAAAGAATTAAAAAACCATCTTACCATTGGAAAGGGTTGGGGGGATGAGAGGAGTCTTGTGAAGTGCATGACGACTTATTATTCAGAGAAAGGAAATAAGAGTTACAAGGAATCACATGATAGAGAGGCACGAGAGGAGGTGAGTATTTTTCCAAGTGGAAAGGTTATGTTCTATAAGAGTGATTAATTCCCATGAGGAATCGAGATAAAGAAGGGGGACTAATATTATAATGAAATAAAAAACAAAGGGAGGGTAAGTAGAAGGAAAAATTTAGAACACATAAAAATAGGTAAGACCAAACGCCTCAAAATATCGAATAATAGGGAAGGTCTAAAGAAATTTCCGTTGAGGGAGTTAAGGACTTTACGTAGGAGGATTAGGAGAAAGTCTTGTACAAGCAATACGGAAAATCGAAGATGAATGCATGCAGCCAAGGAGGGATAGTTTTCTAAGGGGGCGGAGAGGGGCTTTTAGGGGTATTATTCAGTCTTCGTAAAGCAACAAGGAAAAAAAATATGAGAACAATTTTCGCAGAGAGGTTTTGAAAGAGTTGATAGCCTTCAAGGTGAGGGAGGAGTTCAGGGGGAAAAAGGAAAGTGGCAGGATATTCTGGGAGGTACACATAGTTCAAATGGAGAACCCAGGAAAAAAAGGGTCAAGAAAGAGGACAGGAAGAAGGAAGTTCTGAAGTGGAAAAATTAGATCTTTGGGGAAATTTTGAATTTGTGAAATGCAATATTAAAATCAGAAATAAACACTACAAGTGGGCAAAGGTTATTTCATTGCAACGAGCGGAGGGCGGAGAGAGTGGCTTTTGATTGTCTGTCAGGCACCTGATGGCCATTAAAGGGAATTTCTAGGAGAAACGGATCCTGGCATCATCGGACGCAGAAAACAAGGGTCTCCACCTGTAAAGGTAGGGGTTCTGGATAAAAGCAAGAAGGATTAAACCATCATTATAAAAGCAGGGGGGGAGGCACCGGCATGGTGCCGTCGTCAGGGGACAAACAAACGAAACCGGAGGAGAAACTTTTAGTAGTCTTTGAGATCTCTGAACTTTTATGGTAGGAAGGGAAGCGACGAGGACCTGCATTGTAAGGTCAATTAAAAGGAACTTCTTTTAAGGAGAGCGCAAAATAAAGAAAGTAGCGTAAGAGTAAGGGGAGAAAAAAAAACCAGAATGGAAAAAAGGGAGGCTGCACCGGTATAAAGGAGTCGGTGTGGAAGTAATAAAGAAAAGAGCCCTTCGAGAGAAAAGTACACTACTTGATGTTGGAAATGGCGAAGAGTTTAATATACTTGGTGGGGAAAGAGGAGAAAAGAGATTTCAAAGTGGGAAGGGGCTCTAAGTATCTAAAGAGGGAGTTTTCTTGGGGTGGGAATACGAACAAGAGGAAAGTCCTCAACGGTGGAAACGGAAAGTTCATAGAATGAATTCCAGCACTCTTGCTGAAAATCCATGGAACAGAACGATATCCTTGGCAATGATTGACGTTTAAATTTCTGTGTATGTATCATAAACCATCTCTGCGGAAGGAAGAGATGACATCATTTACCCTAAAGAAAACACTCCTTGCCATAAACTTTTCTAATCTAATAGCATGGAAGGAAAAGTAAAACAAAGAACAATGAAATGGTTGATGAACAAGTATCAGAAGGAAGGAAGGGGGTCATATGGGAAAAATGATCTCTGTGCGGACTGAAAAGGGTGAAACCTAGAAGGAGAATGGGTTTGA
>Ga0179591_1367126_pt1 | contig 23803 bp, 28 predicted proteins | sample CZOMad2_1_08_16f_FD_182891 | JGI IMG/M metagenome (GOLD analysis project Ga0179591, IMG submission 182891) | Vadose zone soil fungal communities from Angelo Coast Range Reserve, California, USA - CZOMad2_1_08_16fungal (PacBio error correction) | ecosystem: Environmental > Terrestrial > Soil >...
TTAGTGCTCCCGACGAATGGTATTAAACAAACTTAATCTACGAAACTGATGAGGGGACTAATTTTATCTTTGACAGTCTCGTGCGCAACCCACCTAAGACCGGGAAGATATTTGTGGTGTAGGTAACGAACCGTACCGCAATCTCCGTTCGTCACACGCGCGCCATTTCGCTTGGTCTTCGTTGGAGGGCTAATGCCTGTCACAAGTTCGTGGTCAAGTCGGGGACTTGGAAGTGGAGCGAGAAACTACGGAGTGGACTTCGGGATCAGGTTGGAGCCGCAAAGACGGTCCCGCTTGTCAACAGCACCGGCTAGGGTGCGTCTGGGTCCCCTCTCAAAGAGCAGGCCGAAATCAAGTTCGGGGCTCGCAATTGAAAACGCTTGTGGGGGACGGAAAGAAGGAAGAGAGCGCCGTGCTGTGATAGGACGCAAAGACGATGGGAAAGGTTTGGGGAAAGGAAAAAGCTGAAGAGGGAGAAGAAAAAACACGAAGGAGAGTGCAAATCAATATGTGAGGATGACCGGCAAATCGAAAAAAAAACGAAGTGCGACCGGCGGGGACTGATGCTAAAAGTGCGGGATGGGGGTTATCGGAATTCAGGAAATGTCCCTAAGATATATTCAGGCTTGCGGGCGCGCAATGGAATGTAGGGACCCAAATTGACGAGCCCGATTCGATTTTGCAAAGATTAAAAACGAAATTCCACTTGGGGGGTGGCAAAGGGACCGCCTTCCCGTAATCCCGCAGGCGCACGGCGGGGAAAGGCTTCTGCACGGGGTTTTGACGGGGGGATCCTGCGTGGGAGCTCCTGCGTCTGGGGGGGAAGAAATCGATACTGCGTGTCTGGGCACCTTTGATGAGGCCGGAGGATCGCTCGAAGGCACCATTTGGGCCTAATGTCTGGGTCACAAAATAGGGAGGCTTCCGCCGGGGGCTGCGGTAGCCGCGTATAGAGAAAAAAGTGGATGAATTCAAGGGGGGGGCCTTTTGGGGGGGGGCGTGAAGGTGGGGCACGAATTACCTCAAAAAACCGATTCAGTTGAACGTGCCTCAGAGCAGAAAATGTACGCTTAGGGGGTCGAAACAAACCCAGAAGAACGACCTCAGAGCAGAGAGGCGGCAAGCATGGCCCGCAAGCCAAAGAAAAGAGTATTTTCTGCGCAGATGCCGGGGACTGCTACGAGTCGGGGGGCCAAGACGGGGCAGTGGGGGGAAGACGGACAGACAGCACCAATGACGCTTCGGAAGGCAATCTGGGGGGCGCTTATCGAAGAAGCGCACGGAGCGGAAACTCCACTGTCAAGTAGCGTTTCCTGCGGAACCGAATTTCCAACAAAGTTCAGTGCAATGGACGCTCAGGGCGGGTCGGGGATATTAGAACTCCCCGAAACAACCTGTCGAGCAGTTTCTTCAGAGGGGAGTAAATGAATCAAACCAGGAACGCAAAACAGTGGGGGCGAGCAAAATGGAGTGGCGAATAAAGCCCGGATGGAGAAGGAAAAAGGCGAAGAGAAAGCTCAAAGCTCCTGAAGAGGCTTCGACGAAAGGAGTGCAACTCATGAAGCGCGGTCCGCGCCAAGAAAGGACCAGGCCGGGCCGGGACGAACTACGAGTAGACGGCGCAATGAGGTTCAAGATTCGTGCTCCTCAAAAAAGTGAATCGTCCCTGGAAAAGTCAAACTCAAGAGCGGACGGAAAGAATACTCTCAAGAGTTGACATCCAGAACAAGAATGCCCGAGCAGAAGGTTGTGCAGGTCGCCCCCGAAGCCTGCAAAAGGTAGCATACGGGGAAAAACCAAGGAAGTTCGGAGGATCGAGTTTCACGCCCAAAGTCAACGAAAGCTGGGAAAAATTGGGTAAAAAGATCAAAAAAAAAAAAAACGGGGAAAAGATAGATTCAAACAAGGGGTTGATCAATTGCGTGCTTTGGTGGGTATGAAAGAATCCGCCCGAAAGAGCCGAATTAGGTGGTCAGGGCCGGGAAGGACAGGGCGCAGGGAGTGGGGTCGATCAGTAGGAAAACCCGGTGGTCTCGTCATCGGAGGGGAGAGTTCTGGAGCATGTAGGAATATTCTTGAGCTCGCAGCTACTTGGGAGTGAGGACAGGGACTAACTTACTATAAAAATGAGAGTACCGTACCAGGAGAAATACTACGGAGGAACTTAGGGTCCCGGAGACAGGGGAGTTGGCTACCTCTCCTATGGGGCCCACCTGACGGCAAAAATGCTAACCGAAGGATAGACGAGTTCTTAAATCAAGCACTTTAGAAGGGCAGACGAAGGTCTCCAAGAGGAACCTGCAGTATGAAAACAGGTCTTTGAGAAAGGGTTTGGATCCATGGTTCCCAAGCGTCGACAACTCGCGAGGAGAACAGGCTTGGTTGGGGGGTGTCAGTTTGTACCGAGAAAGTCCCGAAAATTGCCTTCGGGAGGGGACCCTTTGAGGTGAAAACAAGGCTCTCCCTCAACGAGGCCTGAAAAGGGAGTGTCGCTAGAGAAAAGCACGGCTAATAGCTCAGAGCCCGCTATTGCCTTCCACAGAATCAGGAGAGGGGGGAGGTTAAAGGCATAGCCTCCCACGACAACGCTCCTGATCTCCTCGTCACCCTGCAGAAGAACAGCAAAATTGTGCGGGGAGCTGGCGGGCTGTCAAGGGCCTCAGGACCGACTTGAGTTAAAAAACGATCGACTGCGCTGAGTGAAAACGATAGCGTACTGGGCCTGACATTGAGGAGTCACAGACCCCCTTCGGGCCGGCGTGAGTAATTAAAAAAAACAAAAAGGTACCGGAATTCCTCCAAAAGAAGACCGGGGGGCTGCAGAACACATCGGGGAAGAATGCAAATATTTGGAGGTTACCAACAAGGAGGACACGGGGGGATCTCGCTGAGGGAGACCGAACTCAGCAAAACCACAGGACACCTCGGGGAGAGTTCCTCGGGAAAGACTGCCGGAGCGAATAGGGGGAACGGACCAAAATAAAAAGGAAAAGTGCAAAACTAACCGGCTTGGCGGCGAAGGGGGACTGGGAAGTCTGGAAAATTTCGGGTCTATCTGGAAAAGAGAAAAAAAGTGGCTGGAGGGTTCCTCGGGGGGAAAAAGACTAGGAGCAGCGTGGGTTTTGAGGAATACATTCCATGCCAATTTCAAAAAAAGGACGATAGAGCAAAAGGTAACCATAAAAGGCCGCGAAAGCCGCTCAAATCTATAAAGAAAAAATAAAACTCCGAGGACCGGAGTTGGATCGTATTGACCGGTCACAGCTCTTTCTTTGCAAAAGCCGGGCCGGGTTGGTACGCAGCTTCAGCTTCCGGTCCCAGAAGTCAAACATCTATCTGGGAAGGCAGGTACCCAGCACGGAAAGGGAAGGCTTCTCCGGATCAACAATCGGGTGAAGGGCGAGGGGAATTGATGGGGTCTGCTCGGAGGGGACAGCCACGACGCCCACTAGCAGGAATCCAAAGCCGGGAAAGGGGAAAAGGTGCTCTCATACTTAAAAAGAAAAACGTCTGTCAGGAGCTCAAAAAGGGGAAACAAGTAAAGAGACGTGTACAAACTCTAAGGATGGCATCGACCATTCACACCTAGGAAAAACGAAGGTTCCAGGGAGTTGTTGTTAATGGTCGGGAGGGTGTTCCAGAACACTTCTCTCGCGATGGAGGAGGGGGAGGGGGAGGAATAGTCCCAGCATGAAGGGGAGGAAAAAACGCAAAGGCAGGTTATCACGTGGGTGGCAGGAAATCGGCGGGACAAAGACGAAAGGACTTCAAAAAGAAGGACGCCATCGGCGCAAGGGAAAAAGGGATCTCATTTGAGGGTTACACCCGAGGGCTTAAAAGGAAATCTGACGGAAAACGGCTTTGTGGCATAAGGAGAGGGATCAAAAAAGGTTCGTTTCCCAAGAGCTAACAAACTTAGATCGGACTAAAAAAAAAGGTATTATGAAAATAAAGTACTGAAATGGCCAAGGGGGGACTTGCGTGGGGAGAATATTCACAGGAAGACGGTTCTGCAAGCGTCATTGCGAGGAAAATCTGAATGGACCCTCAATACCTAGGGAAAAAAACGGAAAGGGGGTTTGCCGGAATGGGGGAAGCTGAAGGGGACATTCTAAAGGAGACTGGTATTAAAAAAAACGTAGCTACAGCACAGAGGACTTTTAAGTGAGGGAATTGTAGAGCGCCCCTAAAAAAGGAGAGGAAGAAGAAGGGTGGGATAAAGACCTACCTCAAAGGGAACACGCGCGCCATCGCAGGGTTATAGTCGAAGCTATGCGTTCAACCCAGAAGGGTAAGGAAAACTTGGGTAATTGATCGGAGACGGCTTTAAAAGTTATCATTTGATATAAAATGAAAGGCTGACCGCACCGGCTTCTTGAGGGGACCTGGGAGTAGATAGAGAGAAACGATCCCTCAAGGAGTGCAGGACCTAAAGGGAAAAAATGGGGGGGGGGGAGGAAAGAAACGCAGCTGCAACGCAAGTGTACCGAGGAAGCTGAGGGGGTAAGGGGGGGGGATTTTGGGGGATGTAAGAGTTCTAACACCAGGGCTTGGAACGGGAAAATAAAGAGGTGGAAAAAGAAAAGCTTCCATACGGAAAAATTAAAAGGGGATATCCGGAAAGGACGATTCAAGAAAAAGAAAAAGGAAATATAAGGACGAAGGGGTCGGGGGTCTTGGGGCTTTCTAGGGGAAATGGGGACGCTGCCTTAAGTCTTCAAATTAGAAAAGCGAAGGTAAGGGGGGGGGGTCATACAAAATAGAGCCCTAGAGAGGGGACAACCAAAGGGGGCCCGCTACAGAAGTTGTTTGAGAAATAGAAATTTAAAACGGGACAAAAAACAAAAGAAAGAGATCTTTAAAAAAGCGGAGGGATCACGGTGTACGGTAGCCGAGGGAAAGGAGCGAAGGGGGGAGAACGAGGCAAGAGAAGGCGGGAACAAAGGAAAAAAAAGGGTGGGTCCGTCTCCAGAGAAGAAACATGGGTTTGCAGAAACGAAAAACTGAGGAGGTCTCCTTTAAAGGGCAGGGGAACTGAGGGCGCGTCGAGTGGATGAAGAGGGGTACTGCCGGTGGAGTGGTTGTGGAAGTAGACACAAGGGCCTCCGATTCAGGGAGGGGGGGCTGAGGCTCGATGAAGAATGGAATGTACTAGATAGGGGCTAACAAGTAGAGACTCATAAATCAGAGATAAGTGACAGTGCAGCCTCAGGAAAAAAGAGCACATATGGTGATGGCTGCCTATGGGGTTAGAGTACGAGAGCAGGGGGCTTGGGGAATCGACCGTTACCGGGGCAAAAAGAGGAGGAGGTTAATAAGAAGGGAGAGTGCTCTGTAAGGGAAACCACTCCTCTGGAGCAAACTCACTGAAAAAAAAGTCGTTTGAAAATATCGACCTAGTGAAAAACCTCCCAAAAAATGGCACGCTGGACTCGCACTGTGGGGTTCAAAAAGCACAAGAAAAGCCTGTCGAATAGACGTTTCTTCAAGGGACTTAAAATAAATCAAACCTTGGGGGAAAAAAGAAGGTGGGATTTCGCTTTAATTGGAGCTACAGGGGGATAAGGAAGGGGATTCTTGAGCCAGATAGCGGCCGGTCTAGGAGGCGAAGAAATTCCTGGGGAATACATAGGAGGAACTAACAAGCTAATTAAAAAAGGATAGACTGGGGAATATACTATGATAAATGTGGGGACTGGGGAAAAAGCTCTTCAGAGGGCAATCTACGTGCAGAGGAATGAGAAACAGGGAAAAACTCAGGAGGCGAGGGCAAAATAGCCAGAATGCATACGAAAAGAAAAACATTAAGAAAGACTATACGCTCCGGTGGAAGGGAGGATCGAGAAAAAGCGCACCTTTATAACACCGCCCAAAAAAGCCAAAGGCTGCTCTTTGAGGGAGAAGTTCACACTACAACACACCTAAGATGAGGGTGGAAGCCAGGTACAACAACACTTGGATAGAGAGAGGGGAATGTTGAAAACAGTGCGTGCTTGGGGGGGGGAGTTTAACTCGAGACAGGCAGACGGGTCCTTGGTCAAGTCTGATTACAGACGGCAGGGGAGGGGGGGGTCTATGGAAAGGAAAAAACCGATGGTCTCGTGAGGGATTTTATTTCCAACGGGGAATTCGGCCTAGGGCCGCTCGCCGCTCAAGGAGGGGCTCCTTTAGAAAACGTACGAGGAGAAAAGAAGAAGATTGAAAAGGCCAAAAGAGAAGGAGAGTCACAGGGAAAAGTTCATCCTTTCTTTGTGGGGGGGAACCTCTAAGGGAAGTTGACACAGAGTGAAGGGAGAAAAATTCATACGAAGAAGCTTTGAGAGGATTGGGGCAATGGAAAACACTTTCTCCCGGAGTCACGAATCTGGGGGTAGGAATAAACAAAATGTCTGTGCGCCAGGTTTTTGAATTCGAAAAGGCGAAGGAAACGTCTCTATACAGTAGGGGGGTTCGGGAGTTGGAAATAGAACAATGCCACACTGGTAGAGAGTTAGGGGCCAGTCTTTGGAGAAAATCAGCCTTAGGATCACTTGCCCGTTAGGGGAGCTAAGCGGCGGGTGGCTAAGCGCAAGCATATGGAAGGCAAAAAAACCACGAATCGTGGTTAGGGCTGTCGAGCCGCAAAACGATCCAAGATACTACTCTTCGCACCCATAGGGGAATACACAAAAGAAAAGGTGATCGCGGGGAAGGACCGGGAGAAGCGCTTGTCGTGCGCTCTAAGGGGCTAGTGGAAAAAGTCTACTACATTCATGCATCCTTGAATAGAAAACAAAAACGGGCGATTGAACGGAGGGAAGGAGCAAGAGCTGAACGCAAACAGGGATGGGAAGTCATAAAATAGGGATCTGGCAAGAAAAAGCAAGAACAAGGCGTAGAAGAAATAAGAATATTTCGCTTGAAAGGAGGTTAAAAACAGGGGAGAATCAAGGAGAAACTATTCCTAAGGATCAATGATGAAACAGGTCTCAGTATAGGGGACTCTTGGAAAAAGGACCGGGAGATAGGCGCCAACAGGATCCAAGAAAAATAAAAGGTTCAAAAAAAGGAAAGGATTCGAATAGGGAAGGGGGAAGTTTTAGGTCAATTTCGTACGCTAAAAAGGGGGAAGGGAAGGGGTGGTTAAGAGGGGGGGACTGAGGGCATCGGGTGATGACCTACAACATTCGCTCCCGGGATGAAGATAGTTAGGAGCCATGAAAAGCTAAACTATAGAAACAGAGAAAAAGAGAGGAATAAGCAGAGGTAACTCAATGGAGCTGATTGCCGTCATCAGAAAAAAGATTGAGGGGAAACGCTGCCATGGTATTGAGAAAAGAGCTTAAAGGAACTCAGGGAAAACAAACAGCAAATCGCTGTCTCTTCATTTAAAGGGTTGCGTCTATGTTCGAGGAAGACAATGACTGGTTAGTGGAAAAAGGGAAACTTCGAAGGAGGACTCCACGAGACGATCCTGTAAATCAGGAAGCCGGGACTCGACGGAGGATAGAAACTGATAAAAAAGGGAGGTCTGAGGAGTCCGAAGGTCCAAGTCAAAAAGGGCAAAACGAGTTGACTGCATAGTACCGCCGAAAAAACGCGAGAGTGCGTCAGGGGGGAAAGGGAGGTCGTAGGGACAGAGCCAGCGCAAAAAACTGGAAGTTATGTTTGGTAAGATAACAGGAAAGAAGAGAAAAGAGTCCAAAGAGTCAGTTTTCTGTAGAAGGGGGGGGGGGGGGGACATACCAAAGGGAGAAAAATCCTTGGGGAAAGTACTAAAGAAAAGACCATTCCAGCCGGTCTAAGGGGACTTTTGACGAAAGGTAGTGAGTTGGGTGAGAAAAAAAAGTCCCGGAGAAGCAATGCTTTGTGCAACTTTTGTCCTGTTCAAAGCACCGGCAATGTCTTGGATTAGCTGCCAACCGGAAAAAAGATAAAAACAAACGGAGGAGGAGAAAGAAAGAGATCTACGGTTGAAATAAAGGAGGTTACAAAAGGAAATTGGGAGTGATCTAGAAGAAAAGCCTGTTCTTCAGAGCGAAAAGGTGGAAGATTGTCACCAAGAGGATTAAAAGACGGATGGGCGGAATGGGAGGGGAGGATTATGTTTGCGAAAAAAGTGGATGAAACAAAAACGGCTGAGCAACGGCGGGACGATGGATGGCTGGATTGCGAGACCCAACCACAAGAGAGAGGGGATAGCGAGGTTGGGGGGGTCTTAACAACAACTCAGTCAAAATAGGGCATCTCGCTTGTGGGTAGTTAAGGGGGACCTGCTATTCACATCGTCGGGGGGATGACTTGTAAATATGGGTCAGCAGCTCCGGGGGAATCGTGGAGTGTGAATAAACAGCGGAAAAGGACCCGCACCCCCCCCCCCACCACAACCCCCCCCCCCCCCACCCCACCCCCCACCCCCCCTCCAAACCCCCCACAACCCACTCCCCCCCAACCACCCAACCCTGGTTTGGGTTTCGTTTTGGTTTTTGTTTGTTTTTTTTGGTGTAGGGTTTTTTTGGTTGTTTTTTTTTGGGTGGTTTGTTTGTATGGTTTTGTGTATTTTGTCTTATTTTGTTGTTTGTGGAGGGTGGGTTTTTTTTTTTTTTTCGTTTTGTGGGTAGTTTTTGTTGGTGTTTGTTGTTTGTATTTGTTTTGGGGGGGGTGGGTTAGAGTTTTTTTGGGTTTTGGTTGGTGTGGTTTTTATTTTGTGGGGTGGATTTAGTCGTTTTTTTTGGTTTTTTTCTACAGACGTACCCACCCCCGGCCCCGCCCCCCCGCCCTCCCACGCAGCCCCCCCGGGGGACCCCCTCCGCCCCCCCCCTCTCCCCCAACCCCCCAGCCGGACCACCCCCCAGCAACCACACCCCTCCCCCCCCGGCCCCCACCGGCCGCCCCCGGCCCCCCCCCCACCTAACCCACTACACAAAAAAAAAAAGGCTCAGGGGGGGCTTCTTGAGAACTATCCATCGAAGAAGATGACACAGTAGCGACTAAGGGGTTTAAAAAAGAGTTTTGCAGCCGAATTAAGAGGAGAGATGGAAGGGGCGCAAGAAAAAGACAAGAGATCTCGGGATATTTGGGGGGAAAGAGGAATCTTAGGGGAAGAATACCAAAACAACGGAAGAGTTCGGGCAAGAAGGGTCGATGGAAGAAAGAGACACTGCATGAAAAAGTAAGGAGGTCTGGTGCAGCCGAGTTTACGATGTCGGGGTGAGGTTCGGGGAATTGGGGAGAGCCGTAAACTAGACAGGCGTTGAGGAAAAGGGGGAATGGAAAAAAGGACCGAACCTGAGGATCTATTTGGGAAACCCGAAAAAATTGTAAGAATAGAAAGAACGCCTGCAAAAAAAGTCAAAAATATTTTCGCACGCGGAGGCTAGGAAGGGTTGGAAGGGGGGGGCGGTCAGAGTCATAAGGGGACACTATTACCTAGGGAGGTTGGGCAGCCTTTTATGGGCCGAGAAGGCTAAAGAGGGGGGAGAAGGGAAACATTTGTAGAAAAGGGACTTGGGAGAGATGAAGAGTTCCTAAGGGGGAAAGGTGCGGTGCATCCAGGGGTGGAAGGTACGCACTTGGGGGTCGTGATTGTGGTGTAAGAAATTACGTTGACTCCAGAATACTAAGGGGGGGGGGTCTGGCGTGGAGACTCTGAAAATCATGAAGGGAAGGAAGACTAAAGGGACTCAAAAGGGAATCGCATACGAACACTGAAGGGGCTCGGGCGGCACCTCCCAGAAAAAAATCAAAAAGATTGGGGGGGCTGGCTTCAAGGGACGGTGAGCGAAGAGGAGTCGCCGAACGTTGGGAGGTTGGGGTTCGACCTGGGCAAAAAGCTCCAGGGGAAGGCAATCTTCATGAGAGGGGGAGACGAAAAGAAGGCTTACGGAGAAGGAAACTCACGGGAAAGACGTTTCTTGAAACGCCTGAACAACCTAAAAGGGGCAGGAAAGTAAGGGACTCAAGCTTGGGGAAGAGGAACCACACACAACAGAAAGGAATATACTGTAAACTCAGGAAAATTACCTCAAAAGGGGCTGGAATGTTGGGGAGCAGAGGGGGGATAGGGAGGACGAAATTGAAAACGGGAAGTTCTTGATAAAGCTGAAAAAGGAGAACGGTCTCATGTCGACAAAGTCAGGTGAACTCATATGAGAAGAAGACACTCCGGCCAGATAGGGAAGGGTACGAAGAGAGATTAGTCGGAGGATCAGGAGGGAGCAGATAAGGTCGAACTGGCGCAAAAAAGCAAGGACGCAAAAAGAATATGACATTCATACTCAAAACCTCGTTGAAAAGAAAAGGGGTTGGGGGCCGGGGGAAGGATAACTTATAAAAAAGCAGAAGGATCAAGTCTACGTTCCCAAATGGAAAGAGCAAGGAGGGGCCTGAAGGGGACTGATGCTTTAAGACCCTCCAAAAGGGCTAACCTTGGGAAAAAGCTCAACAACCACAAAGGAGGAGTAGCGGAAAATGTTGAGCTTGCGGCTTGGTTTAACATCGAGAAGAAAAAAGAGCCGCCTGGCAGTTCTGTTGGCTAACGTCTGATACCGGGAAAAAAAGGGGGAGTTCTAAGAAAAAATGGTCCTCGTCTGAGGGTCAACTGAGGAGCGTATGAGGATAGTCCTTTTTTGGAGCTCCGAGGGGACGCCAGGACGAAATGAGGAGGAGAACTAGTGACCGTCCAAGGCATACATACTCGGGGGTGAAGGGAGAAGGGAAAGTAAGGGGATTGGATACGGAAAATAGAGGGGTTGACAACCGAAGGGCGATAACAAGAAAGGGATCGTGTCAGAACATAGAGATCAAGTTCCTCCATCAATGAGAATATTTCCAGGAGAAATGCGGAAGAAGGAGGGGCGCATTGGTTGTATTTCAGGGCAGTTCCTAAAGAGACGGAACGACTTAGGTGTTCTGTTGATTTGACTAGGCAACTGCCAAGCAGCGATCGTCATAAAGTTTTAGGGAACAGGCGTGAAAAGGCAAAGAGTGCCCTTTGAGGGGATGCCGCTCCTGGAAAGGGGGAGAAGTCAGAGAGCAAGAAAATATGCCCTAAAGAAAAATACTGAGGGGTGCGGTAAAATCAGGAAGGGAAAAAACCAAGAAAGGGCGATATCAATCGAACAGGGAAGGCGTCAGCAAGAGGTGGGTTTGGGTGGAATCTTTAAAGGGGACAGCGGCCGGAGATGGAGCGCGGGGCGAGGAAGGAAGGGACCGGACAAATGGCTGCCGGCTAGGGACGAGTCGGGGGAGGCGTGAGCGTTAGTAAGGAAAGCACAACACTTGGAGAGTGAATCTTCTCGACAAGACCCCCGGCTGTCAAAACAATAATATTTTCGACCCCGACCGGAGGGAACAAATTGAGAGCGAAGGGAGGACCAATCAAAAGGCTGCCCAGGCCAACCGAAAGAAGGAACTGACCTCAAGGAAAAAACTAATCTGGGAAAAGAGAAAAAGACAAAATTGCAGCCACCTAGCCTCGACGATCATACGGGGGAGCTTGACAAGAGAATTGGGGGGGGCCTTTCGACGGTTGGGATTGGTGGCAAAACGGGGGGGGGTGAGAGTTCTCGAGGGGAAGGAAAAAAAAAATTCGAAGCGCCCCGGGAAAAAAAGGACTATCAATAAGTTAACCATTTCCAAAGCGAAAAAGGAATCCACGACATCTGAAATCGGCAGGAGAGCCGGATCGGAAAGACCGTGTATGGCGTGAAGCAACATCGGGGGGAAAAAAAAGAGAAAGGGGTGGGTATGAGAATCTTAACTACGATGGTCGAGGACCATGAGTCAAAGTCAGGTAATAAAAACCAGAAAGAGGCTTCGGGCTCAACAAGAAGGGGAAAAGGGGGAGCAGACGACCTTGATTGAAGATCGAAGGTCGGAAAAGAACGCAAACCCGGGAGTCCTAAAAAGCTGCGCAAAAAGGACACAAAGTCGCTGCTGCGCTCCATAAGGGAAAAATCCTCGAGGGAAAAAGAAAGCTACTGCTGAAATGTAAAGTCCGATAAAAACCGAGAGTGGAGCGTTGGAGAGTTAGGCCTTTTGGTGTACCCGCCACCAGGAAGAAGTCGAGATGGCCCGGTGGGCGGTGGGGGGGACCAGTCATAGGAACCATCCTCATTGGGGAGGATCGTTTTGGGGGAAGACACGTCCGAAAGAACAGTACTCAAAGGGAAAGGCCAACCGGCTCCTTTGAAAGGGGAGGGGACTTTTTGGGGACAACCGTGGCGCGAAGTCGCGTTAAACCAAGGAGTGGGAAAATGGGGAATAAACGTGGCTCAAGCAGGGGGACCAAAGACTAGAACCCCAACAACCAACGGAGTATGAGGGGGGATGTAACGGACCGACAGCTGTTAGATACTATACAAATTCAAGGGGAGCCAATTAAAAGGGTCATTGAAAGGGAAGTCTGGTGTCACCAAAACTCAATAAGGGACAACACGACGGAAGAAAAATGGGGAGGGTAAGGGCTTATCAGGAAGGGGGGAACCTCAAGAATGGGGAAACCACAGGGAGCTACATCAAAGGGGGGGAGGAAAGGGGGATATGGGTAATTGTATCAGAAAAATAACCAAGGGTCTCTAGGGGAGTTGGTTAAAAGAAAACTACCCGAGAGCCGTTCACACTCTATCTCGCTTGTTGAGGGAGACGGTGAAATGGCTAGGGGAGAAGTGTCAGAAGGACTTTGGGGGGGGACGCTAGCATCTGAAAGGTACCTTCGTGGATAAGTATGAGATCATAAGAGGTCAAAAAAGGACGAAAAAAGGCTTAGGGGCGTCGCGGAGGGGAGCAGCCTCTAGATAGAAAGGGAAAAAGAGGTTAAGAGACACGACGTGAGGGGAAGAAACTGAGGGGGGGGGGGTTAAAGGAAGTTATCGGGGGGTATGAACCCGGCCTGGGGGAGGAGAAAGAAAGATGGGTGAAAGGTCAAGCTACGGAATGTGCAGAGGGTATGGAGAAGATTTGACGATTGGAAGTTTTTGGGGGAGCGAAGGTTCACCTAGAAGGCGTTCAGGTCAGGGAAAAGCTGATTTGGAATCCAAAAGAAAACGATCCAGAAGTAGAGACCACACAAAAGCGACCCTTCTTTTTGGCAGGGGAGAAATAAAGGGAATTCCAAATCAAGGAAGCAGTGGAAAGAAGTTTAGAAATTGCGGGTTGAGAGGTAGATGAGAGAGACGTCAGGAAGGGGAGCAAGAGGACCTCGAGGGGAAGGGCGAGTTTGAAGGAGGATCGAGAAACAAATTTGTGTGCCAGAGGGGGGATTTTAAAAGAGTTCCAGAGGCGGTGGAGCGTATAGAGGTTATGGGGGGAGGACTGTTTGGGCTGGGTAATGTTTGGAAAAGGAAACGCCGGCCCTCAAGGGGGAGTGAAATCAAGGAGGCATTGAGTACGCTATCGGGTGAAGACAAGGAGAGCGCAGAAGCAAGGCGACTGAGAAAAAGCACGAATACAAGAGAACGACTAGGTTTCTTTCTTGGAAGAAGGGAGCGGGAAGCACTGGAATGGGAGGGTGGGGAGGAGCGAATGTACCAGCTAAAGAGGGGGGAAGGGGGATAAGAAGTGAGGGAGCGAAGAGCAGGAGGGAGGGAGAGCAACCCACGGGCAAGGTTCAGGTAGCTGAAGCCTGTGGGGAACCAACGTAAAGAGGGACTAGAAGGATGGGAGGGAGATTCAAAACTCACCTGAAAACATGTCAGAAGGCGGTTCGGAGACCATGGGCTGAAGAGTGAGAAAAGGTGGAGGAAGCAGGAGGGGAATTCTAATGTCGCCCGGGGAATTCGTGAAAAAAGGGAGCGGAAGGGAGGGAGCAAGAGAAATGAGGGGGGGGGGGGGGGTGCAACTCTAAGAGGAAGAAGCATACCCAAAAAAAAAAAAAAAAAAAAAAAAAAAAAAAGAAAAAAAAAAAAAAAAAAGAAAAAAAAAAAAGGTTAGAAAAAAAAAAAAAAAAAAAGAGAAAAAAAAAAAAAAAAGAAAAAAAAAAAGAGGAAAAAAAAAAAAAAAAAAAAAAAAAAAAAAAAAAGAAGGAGAGACAAAAGAAAAAAAGAAGGAAAAAAAAAAAAAAAAAAAGAAAAAGAAAAAAAAAAAAAAAAAAAAAAAAGGACCAACACAGGCTAAAAAAGAAGAAAAAGACAAAAGAAAAAAACAAAAAAAAAAAAAACACAACAAGGGAGAAGCCAAAACAAAAAAAAAAAAAACAGAGAAGAACAAAAACGCAACAAGAACACAACAAAACAAAAAACACATTTGTGGGAATTCAAGTTTACGACATTAGTGGGGAAAGGGAACTCAGCTTCGTCTCCAAGCATCGTCCCCTTGATAGTAAAACTCCAGGGAGCGGCAAAATACTAAGAAGGAATAAGCCTCGTTTCCAGATATCCCCGAGGCCATCCGTTGTTAAAGGGGGATCACTGACCCCTCCGCAGAGATCAGACTCCCGAAAACAGTAGGGAGTCTGGAGAGTTTCCACTAAAAGAAAAACGAAAAGAAAAAGGGGGTGGGAGCGAATCTACAACAACACGGAGAGGAGGGTCAACCAGGGAAGCCAGCGTGCGTTGGGTGTATTTAAGAAATAAGGCCCCAAAGCCAGGGGAGTTTCTGGGGCGGGCAACGGATGGCAATGGGGATAAGTTATCCTTCAAAAAAGGAAAAGGGTGGCCGGCATCGGATATGGGCGGAGGTCGGAAAAAGGGGAAGATTCCAATTTTGGGAAAAAAGAACGAGAAGGGGGGGAGGTTCGGAGCACGGAAAAAAGGGTGACCTTAAAGAAAGATCTTAAGAAAGGGTGCGGAGGGACGAAAACTGGCCGAGAGAGAAGGGATAAGGTTCCGGACTTTCTTAATAAATTAGAGAGGGACGGCATAGAAACGTTCTCAGAAAGGAGACTCGCAGACCTGCGGACGGACGAGAGGGGTGGGGGAAAAAGGGGAGGAAATTTGCGGTCAACGTCGCCCGAAAGCTCGCAATGTGTGGAGGGGGAGTTAATCGAAAAAAAGAGGGAGCTTCAAGCTGCGTGAATACAGGCCGTAAGCCACAGCTTCTTCGGGAGGGGGGCTCATCAAAGGAAACTGCTCTTGCGAGGGGGACTCTCATATTGCCTGAATCAGGGGGCTTTGAATCGAGCTCAAACGCTCCTGTGAAAGAGACCCGCATCGGAAAATCAAAATCTGTGCCGGGGGAGGAGGGGGGGAGCATTCTGCAAAACCTGATCAAAAACCTTCGTGAGAAACTCTCGACTTGGGGGAAAGGATCAAGGAAGGCCAGAGAGGCACCGCACTAAAGCGGAGGGGGGTGGAAGGCGGGAGAATTCTGCAAACCTTCACAAAGGCAGTACCTTGCACTTCATAAAGAGATCGCTCAAGAAAGACAACCGGCTGAAAAAGCAGAAAGGTTCCGAGACACGCCTTCAGGGACAAATGCTGGCTTCGAGAATCAAAATTCTCTGACACCGAGAAGAGAAGGTTTCTAAGGGCAAAAAAGGCCGGGAGCGGAATCGGAAAGAATGATAAAAAAACCAGTTAAGAGCTAAGCCGCGTGTAGAGAAAAGGAAAGGTCCTGGGGGGGGAAGGAGTAGGTACCCTATCTGAAAAGTGCAGTCTGCAGGGGGGTCCTCTGGGGAAAAGGCTATCGGGCTCGGTCCGGAATACATTCCCTTAGAAAAAGGGACCGCCAGTTTAAGGAGAGGGGAGCCATTGACGACCCGTAACTACTAAACGAGGCCATAGCTGATAACTAAGGGAAGGAAAGAGGGAGACGTTACGGAAGTACGAGGGCAAAAAGATTGACGAAAAAAACTCCATTTTGGGGATTCCCTAAGGTCATCTGAAAGGGCTCAGCAGAAAACAGGTCGCGTCAGTGTATGAAAAGGGGGGGGAGGTTTCAAGGTAGGAGAAAAAAAGTTTTAAAAAACCGAAGGGAAGGGAAAGGGGGCTCTCTGTGCGTACGCAGCAAAGCAGACCGTGACGCTGTGAAAGCGGCTTCTCAGATGGAAGGAAAGGAAAGCCGCGAGAGATCAGAGGTCCAAGTAACTAGAAAGGGGACCAAAGAAAAGACAGTTAAAGCAAAGGGAAACAGGCGCGTCGGGAGTCGGTCGTGGGGGTCAAAGCACAAACCTTAGGAGACGTCGAGAGGGAGGGAGTGTCGCGAAGGAACAGAGGATCTTAGCCGTCAGTTTTAAAAAGTTTGGTTGGGGGCAAGAAAAAGTCGGAGAAAATACTGCCGAAGAAGGGGGAAAGGGAAAAGGCTGGGGCCGGCTCCTGGGGACGTATTTCAGTGGGTCAATGGAGAAAAAGAAAGAACTCTGAGGAAGAAAAGCGGTGGGAGCAGGCTCGATCACCGAATGTCGAAAAAAAAAAGTTAGCTGACCAACAGAGTCAAAAAAAAGGAGATTAAGACGGTGGGCAAAATACGTGTACAGATTGCTTTGATAGGGAATTACACTTCCCGCCTTTCGAGAAAAGGGTCGGAGGCGACCAATCGGGGGACACAACTTCAAGAGTGAAAACTAAAGATTTGGGAATTGGACTAAAGAGGGGGCGAGAAACGACTTAACCCAAAGAACTACAAAAAAAGTTGAGGGGGGGCGAAAAGCCGCCGCTCTAGGGTGTTTGCTGGTAACCGACACCCTCTCATGTCAAAGCAAAAGAAGTTTGGAGGGCGGTGAAATGGCGATCAGTCACCCATAAGGGGGGCCCTTCATGGGAAATATTTGGAAAGAGCACTGGGATCTTCCGTGAGAGTGAAAGGGAAAAAGAGCAGGGCATGCCTGAAAAGGGGGGGGGATTCGGGCGTCCTAAGAGAGTTCGGAACCTTTAAAAACTCTTTGGGGGGAGAGAAGCTGCAACCAAGGAAGGGAGCTAAGAAGGGGAAGGAGTGTGTTGGAGAAAGCTGAAGAGAAAAGAACACAAAGCTGAAAGGGTTTAGAAAAAGAAATACGCCCCCGAAGGGAGACGCGTTAGAAATTTGCTATTGATGGGTTCGTTCGAGGACGGGAGGGGGGGTCACAAGGACCTTAACAATTGAAAAGAAATTGAATGTAATGTAGGTCAGACACAAGGAGGCGATTTTCCCAAAAAAGGGGAAGCCTACTGGGGGAGTAAGGGAGGAAACTACCAAACAAAAAGAGAGGGAGCCGAGTTCTAGGGATCTGCACTTTTATGGGCGGGAAGGGTCAGAACTTAAGAGTCGTGGATCAAAAGCGAGCCTGTTTCCGTGGACATCCGTAAGGTAAGGAAAGGAGCGCTCTGGAGGGGAACGGGGGGGGTTAACTCCTTCGGGAAAAAAGATGGGAGAGGAAGGTAGTAAGGCTAGTCTAGGGGGAAAGGTTCCCTAAGGTGGTTAAGGAATTTTGGAAACTTAACCACACCTTCCCATCGGGGGGGGGAAGGTCTGGAGAGGAGGCAAGTGAATGTACGCTAGAGGGGAAAGAATCCAAGAGAGAATATAACGGGCGCTGGAAAGGCGGGGGGAGACAATTCACGACAAGCAATGAATAAATTTGGCGCCTCGCAGAAAGGGAGGATAGAAATAGGTGGAATTAAACGAAAAGGCTCCAAGGGCTTCGTTTGAAGAAGAGAAAAGGGCTCTGGAGAAACGAGTAACTGAAGGGAGGAAATAACGTCAAGGGGACTGGGAGAAAGGGGGGAAGGCCAAAAGGCCGTGGAAAGAGGGAAAAGATCAAAGGAGGGCGGAAAAAGAAAGAACACCAAACTATGAGAAGATACAAGGGGGATAAATGGAGGAACATGAAAAAATGGACGACAAAAGAGCCGAGGGGAGGAATTCAAGGAGGGGAATACAGGGGGGGAAGAGTATGCGGGGAATAAATCAAAGGAAGGAATGCTGGGAAGGGCCAGGACATCGCGAGGGAAGAACAGTCAGAGATAGAATTTAAGAGTTTAGTAGAAATCGGCAGAAAGGTCGGGATAAAAGGGGCCCTTCTCAAGTCAAATATAGCTTAAACTACTAATTGGAAAGGGACATGAGAGCAGGTGGAAAGCCAGGAGACAAATAAAAGGGGAAAAAATGAGGGGGTCCGGAGGAGACTTACTAAACCTAAAGAGAAAGGGAGGAGATTGAGGGAAGATTGAAAATACAAAAAAGAAAAGCTCAACAGGGGGAGAGAGAAAAAAAACTTAGGAAAATAGGAAAAATGGTGAGCAGCGTTAGGTGATGGTGTAGTGGAACTAGAGGAAGGAGTTTCTGAGAGAAAGGAGGGAAAAGAAGGGCACCGGAGGAGTGTGGAGGGTGTCCGGAAAAGGTTCTCTTCAGTGTATAAGGGTATGTAAAGGATGCCTGAAGGAGGGGTGCCTCATAAAGATACCTGGAAGTAGGGGGGTCTCAAGTGACGGAAAACGGAACGAAGAGAATTTGGAGGAGACTAGAAAGAAAGAAAGGAGAGGAAAAGGTAAAAAAGAAAGGGGTATTAAGTACAAGTTCATTTTAGTGGGAGAAACGGGACGCATTTAGGAGGGGCGCTTATGAGAAGATAAAAAGAAGGAAAAAGCCGTCGGATTCGCCATCGGGGAAAAACAAAAGTCTTGGGGGTAACTTGGAATAGAACGAAGAGGAGGGGGGTCGGAAGTATCGCACCTTAAAAAAGAGACAGAGGGAAAGTGGATGGTTGGGAAAAGCTGGAAAATCACCGAGGAGGGACCTTGCCCAGGTTGGGGGAAGACGCGACGAACGTAGAACTGAAGAAGTTGGCCTTCAAAAAGGGACCGGTCTAGTTTTCGTTAAAAAGGTCTAGAAAAAGTCCAAAAAAAGGCGTCACTCGTCACACGAAAAAATCTGCAGAAAAAAAAGAAGGATCTTGAAGGGAGGTCTTCAAGAACCGCCGTCTGGACCTTGTAGAGGAGAGACTAAGGGTGGACTGGGGAAGGAATAAGAGGCAGTCGTTCTCAGGGGAAGAGAGTCACACTACCAACTTAAGGAACCGGAGTCATTGAAAAACCTAAAAAAAAAAATTGCAGGAGGGAAGTCTACAAAGAGGTCTACCAAAGGCAGTCAAAGGGAACATGCAGGAGGGGCGTTAAACAATCACAAGGTCTGTGGAATGGTGCAGCGAAAGAGACTGAAAGAAGAAATCATCAAAAGAACCCTTCAAAGGGACCACCTCATCGGGAGTACTCAGAAAAAAGGCCGGATAGGGAAGGGGGGGGGGGAGGAGAAAAAATACCAAAAAGGGAAGCCGCTTGGGGAAAGATAGCGGATTGACTTGGGGAAATTTCTACGAAAGAGGGGAGCCACAAAGGGGCGGGGTTGAAAAGGGGGGGTGAAAGGGGGGAAGAGGATATGGAAAGGGGGGGGGGGGGAAGCCATTCTAAAAGCCCTTGAAGAATTAGAGGAAGTAAACCTAAAGAAAGCGAACAAAGCCATGTCGGATCCTCCAAGCGGGGGATCAGGCCGTTGTCGAGATTTAAGAAAAGAGAAAGGTTCGGGGGAAAGAGGAAGTGTGTGGTCATATTCGAAGTTTCCCCAAAAGCATGAACATTAAAAAGAAGCTGTTCCCATCAGAAGTCAGTGAGATTCGGTCAACAAGATTGTAAAGTGGAGGAAAAAAAGACCTTGTATTAGGGAGGGAGAGGGGTTGACTACTAAGAAGAAGGTCTTAACGGGAAACCGGGAGGAGGTCGTACTAAGAAGTAAAAAGAGAGATATCTCTCCGATCGTTGAACTTCGGGGAACAACGAAGAGGGTTGAGAATAGAAATTTTAAACAAAGGCAAACAACTCTAGGGGGAGGAGTGGGGGGAAGAGGTCGTTGAAGTTTTCCAGCAAACAAACACTTCTCTCATCTGGCATCAAGGATGAAGGTAAGGGTTAAGTGGGTTCGCAGGAAACTATAAAATAAAATAGAAGGTGTCTAGTGGGGTTTCAAAAATAGAAGTATCGGTCAAGACTTCCGGAACGATAGGCCAATCCGTTGAGGGTGAAAGAAGAATAGGGTATTGGGTTGACGAGGGGAGCAGGAAAGGGGGTACTTTTCAAAAACTTTGGGCAAACCGCAATTGGGGCAAAGGAGAGGACAAGAGTCGAGAGCTCTCAAAAGGGGAGGGAAAGGCAAGGGAGATCCTACTGGGAACAGGCAACTGCCCTGGGAAAAGGGGTTCAAAAAGGTTCTAGCTAGGCCCAAAGCGGTTTCAGGGAGAGGGTCTTGCGTAAAAAAGGCACCTAAGAACCGGGAACGAATCCGGATTGGCCTTAAAAAGGAGATCCTATGGGAGCAGACTTGGTATTAAAAGAAGAACCCTAAAAGGGGGAGCTGAGTTGGGGGGGACTACAACCCCGAAGAGAAGAATTTTTTGGGAAATGGAACAAACAGGGAACGAACTTAAAAAACTCGAGAGAGAGTGGGGATGGCGGGAAGGAAATCAAGTTCAAGCAGTAGTTGGGGGGGATTACGAAGAAGGAGCGCTAGAAGGGATTTTCCTTCGTGCTCAGGAGAGAGAACGACACGGCTTTCAAGAGACCCGGCTGAAAGGGGGGGCGTGGCTGAATCCAGAAAAAAAAAAAAATCAATGGAAGGGGGACTCGCCCTTGAGGGTTTTGAAAGGGAAGAAGGAAACTCAGGGGGGCTGGGATCCGGACGAAAACTCGAGAAAGAGTTGGGAAGAGATGAAAGAAAATAACCCCAAGGAAGCTTTCTGGGAAAGGGAGGCTGCGGCATAAGCTTGCACGAGGGAAAATCAGGAAGGGGGGAAACATTTGGGAGATTTATCGTAAAGAAATGGGCGCAGGAAGTCACAGGCAGGCGGGCACTGGAAAGAAGGGGGAAAAACATTCAACATCCCCGAAGGGAAGATTAAACCAACTCTGGGAAAGACCGACAAATTGGGGGGACGTCCAGGAGTGTAAAAAATTCCCCCCAAGGGGAACTAGAGGTCGAAGCCTGCACGGGGAGTTGGAAGGGGGGAGGACGAAAGAGCGCACGCAAGACTGTAAAGATTACATCGCGAGGGATGTGACGAAGCCTTTGGGGGGGGACGGCTCGGCAGGAAAAGAAAAATTTTGTGAAGAAGGCGGGTACAGTCACTTGGAGGGAGGAAGGGGAAGGGGGAATTTGCAGTAAAAGTGGAGGAGTCCGAATTGGGGGGGAGGAAGGGTTGGGGGTGCGGGAATCACTCAAACGACGAGGATGGAGGGCAGGAATCGAGTAGCGTCCTGAAGAACGCTCGTTTCAGAAGAAAGAGGGGAGACCGAGAGAAAATAAATGAAGGAAGAAGACGAAGGGTCAATCTCATGCAACTCAAGATCAACAGGGCTGGCTTAAAAAGGGGCACAATTGGTAGGACTAGTAAAGGGAAAAGGATCAGGGGGAGTTTTAAGAGGGGGCCGAAAAGTGAACGTGGAGGATCTAGGGTCATTGAAAAGAAGGGAGACTCGTCGCCGTTACTTAGGCACAGATACACGGTGGTATCTGAAGTTAACGACTAAAAAGTTCCTTGAAAAGGGTTCCAGACTCTGGGGAGGTAGGAAATCTTCCCACCGAAAACCAATGGACGCGGAGAGAAGAAAGGGGTATTAGAGCCGGGGAAAGGACCTCCCAAGGTCAAAGCCCCGGTTTTTCGTCAAAGTGTAGGGGAGAGACTTCTCCAGGAAAAATGCGTCAATCTATTCCTAGAACCAAGACGGCGGGGACTCGACGGATGGGAAAAGAATAGGTAAAAAGTCGAAAAAGCAAACATTTCAAAGGCCGTCGCAGGAGTACGATTAGGGAAAAGAAGGGGACTTGGTAGACTTCGTCTCAAAAACTTTGGAGGGAGGGCATGAGCAAAAAGCAAAACTAAGCGAGAAGGAAAAAGAAGAAGACAGATCGCCCAACGGTTAAACGACATATCCCGAAGAAAAGTCAAGAACCGGGGTTGCAAGAAGAAAAAAATAGAAAGACGGAATTCAGTCCAAACCCGGGGGGAAAAGAGAGAGGGCTGTCGAGCGAAAAGAAAACAAAAAGGGAGAAGGGTGGAAGCGACTAGAAACAAAGAAGAGAACCATGTTGAAGACTGGTGGGGGGGGGGGATTGGAAGAAAGAAGAAGCAGACGAAACGAATTCGAGGGGGAGACAGGAGAAGTGGGGGGTTGAACTTAAAAAACATGGTCTCGAGGGGATAATTTGGAAAAAGAGGTAAGGAGAATATTCTTTGAAACCGCTGGAAAGAATTTGGGACTTTTCAGCGGACTCTGTCGATGTAAAAGACGAAAAATAAAGAGTGACAATTCCGGGAGACGAGCTCCTAGGACTTTCTCGCACCGGGGCCAGTTGTGAGGGAACGAGCAGAACTGGTCCCCAAAGGAGAGGTCGACTCAATCACTTGTCCACGGCGCGTCTTCGAAAAGTCAGAAAGGATCCAAAGTGCCTAAACAAGGAATGCGGAGAGGAATGAAAAAAAAATTGAAGGGGAGTAATAGTTTTTATCCGTTTAAGAGAATTCGGAACCTAGGTGCCGAGGGGTGTTCGGGGTGAAGCAAAAACCCCTAATGAGGGCTTAAAAAAAAACACGTAGTGGAGGGGGGGAACAGGCGGAAGAAAAAAAACAAAGATGATTAGACGTAGGGGGGCCCATTTTACTCTTGAGAAAGGAAGGCTCCAGCTCAACAATGGGAAGGCCACAGAATGGTTTAAAAAGGTAAGGGAAGCACAACACTCCGGGGGTATCGACCGAAAGAACGAAGACAAGCAAAGAATGGGCAAGAAATCGGCGGGAAAAAATTGCAGCAGATGATCAACGAGGTACTCTGCTATTGAGTAGTTTCTATTAATCAGCCTTCACAGAGGCCAAAAAAACCCCTGGTATCGGAGACAGGAGTCTAGTCCGGAAGAAAAGCACGAGGAGGGCAGTAAAGATGATCAATCTATACAGCTTCCTAAAAGGAAAGACAGAATCATTTAAAAAGGAGAGTACCAAAACGCCCCCCCCTGCCTGCGGACATCCTGTCGCCAAAGGTGGGGAACGAGATCTAGGAAGATAGGGGGAAGGAAATTCTGAAACTTGCATGGGGCACAGAAAAGAGGGAAAGGGAAAAATCGATGGGACTCGTTGACAGACCCTAGAAAATAAGAAAAGGCACGGGGAACCCGTCAGCCCCAAAGCCACTAGAACTTGCGAAAATTGGACGGGGGCAAGGAAGGATATAGGACGCAAAGGAGGGGGGCATCTTGGGGTTGTGCAAAGGTCTGGCGGGACTTGGTAGAAAAGAAGGAGGAGCACGCAACCAAGGAGAGGAAACAGGGGTAGGTGTAAAAGGGAACCAGACAGACCACGACAGGAATAGGGGGAACTGAGAAGACAGGGGTAGGGTCGGGGGGTTGAGCTTAGGTCATCTGAAAGAGGTCCCAGAAAGGAAGGGTTGGTGAGTGCAAGGAAGGAAAAAAAGGAACCAAACAGGATAGGGGGACTTAGACCAGCACGGAGGGAGGAGTATTCGGACCTCAAACAATCTTGGAAAAGGGCAGCCGCCTAAAGATTTCGAGTCAAGAGGAACGGAAAAAAAAGAAACACGAATCCGGTGAGAACGAAAAAAAGGCGGCAGGAACATCGGCTCTCGGAACATTGAAAGAGAAACGTTGGGGGGGGGGAAGGCAAGCTAACCATGAAGCAGACCTAGGAAAAAGGGAAGGTGAACTGGAAGGTCTTGGGTTGAAAAAAACACAGTAGGAAGGCAGGACCGGGTTAGGGAGGAGAGGAAAATGGCAGCATATAAAAGGGGGAGCCGTCAGGGTGAGAAGCTACCGTTTTTTTGGAATACAAGTCGGAAAAACGAAGGCCAGCTCAGCCCAAAAAAGAAAGCCGCGTTTGAAAGGGGGGGACAAATTGGGGGGGGGGGAAAAA
>Ga0179591_1224495_pt1 | contig 23798 bp, 24 predicted proteins | sample CZOMad2_1_08_16f_FD_182891 | JGI IMG/M metagenome (GOLD analysis project Ga0179591, IMG submission 182891) | Vadose zone soil fungal communities from Angelo Coast Range Reserve, California, USA - CZOMad2_1_08_16fungal (PacBio error correction) | ecosystem: Environmental > Terrestrial > Soil >...
TCGGAGAGCTCAAGACTGGGCTATAGGAAGTCAATTCATCTCAAACGAGGGTCAGAGGCCACGGAAATTTAATGTTGAAAGGCCGGAGTGCTCTGTGCTAGAGCCTGAGGCCCGATAGCAAGGGGAACCAAAAAAAAAAGTACTAACGAGAAAAAAAAGAAGGAACGAACTCCTAATTCATACGACTGGAGAAAGATTGTGTCAGGCGGTGACCCAGTATAAGAAATTCAGGTCTTGGGAGCCAGGCTGTAAAGCAAGCGATGGCACAGGGGGAGATTCCCGTATCGGTCTGCGATGAGAAATTGGTTCTCAGGAGAGGAGTGTGGGGTCAAGGGGAGTGTGGAAAGTGAGCGGCTGGCGCAGTCAGGTCACCGACGTGATGGAAAAGGGGTTACGGGAGCGCAAGAAAAATAACTACGAGCCTCGGCCGCTATTACTACCCACCAAGCCTCAACAAAAGAAAGCCTGGTGAATCGGTTTGCCTTGATTGACATTATGTGGGCGCAACTGACCGCCTGGCGGCGAAAAATGGTTCGAATCCGCATGGTGGCGCCGAAAAAGGGGAAGAATATCGAAATTGGGTGCCCATAGCTCTCTCAAAAAAAAAAACTGGAGGAAGAAAAGGGTCATTGCAACACCGGGTCGAATTGCTCCCTGGGCTTCAAAATGAGGATGGAGGGAAGAAAATCGACGAAAGGCTCATGGAGAAAGCTGACGTGTCCTTCAACGATCGCACCCCGGCAGATAGGCGGAGTGGGGGTAGGTCATCGACGGAGAGTGTAGGCGGCGGCGGACGTACTCCATCACGGAGAAGGGTTACTAAGAACACAGTCCGCTAAAAACAGCGCCAATTTACGCACACATGAAGCGACGGCTACCTGCTTCCTTATCAGTCCCAAAACTGGCCAGGATTCGTAGAGGCAGTCCCTAGACGGAGGAACCGGGGTCGGACCGTAAACTCCCAAGACAGGGACCATGTTCTGATATACCGGGGAAAGTTGTATCCGAATGCGCTGCAAGTATTAGGATTCAGGAAGACTGGAAGGGTTGTCGAGGACGACTGGTCTCGGGGTGAGGTACCGTGCGAACCGGGCAACAGAGGTAGGGCTAAAGAGAGCCGTCAGGACGGCATCACACTGGAAGATCATGTGATACTAACAAGACGCTTGCACGAGGATGCCGCGGGAGAAAAGTTTGGTTAGAAAAGACGGGGAAGAGAAGGAGAAGGAAAAAATTCGGCAGGCTTCGGCAGACGGGAAAAAGCAGTGGTAAAAATCGCTAGAAGCAAGTCGGCAGCGAGCGAAATAGCACCCTTCGAAACCTACCTTGGGGCATTAGGGGGAGGGGGGAGTGAACGAACTAGGGGCGGGGGAGGGCTCGGGGGTAAACACAGGAAAACACACAACAAAAGCGGAGGAGAAAGTAGCTCATGTCATAACAAAACTTCTAAAAAAAATGGGGTGTGTCCCCCGGCACAAAAAGGTCGGAACAGTTAAAAGAAGTAGAGGCCTGAAAAAGCGTGGGGTTAAAGCCGAAACACTGGAGAAAAACCGAAATAAAAAAGGATTGGCTCGAAATGGACCGAGGGGGTCCAGGAGGCTCGCCGGATCGCCTTACCGGGGGGGTTCAGAGCTGGGTAATTTACATTCAAAAAGGGTAGAGGTCTAAAATCATTAAGAAAGACGGAACGGGGGCTTCATGTGGGTGCCCAACCCGTTTGGGGACCAAACGAGGGGGGTTTGGGGGACTTTGGAAAAAGAGCAAAGAATACTAAAACCGGAGCCTACGATGGCACTTGAACACTTTCATGACTTCTTACCGGGCACGCACGTTCAAAAGGAGGCAAGAAAGAGGATCAGGGACAGCAATAAAAAAGGCGCATCTGTCACAAAATATAATATGGGGGAAGAGAGAGGAAGGACACGAAAAGCTGGCCCGGGAGGGGATGGGGTTATCAGCCAGCTGGCCTAGAGACTGAAAAAAAATGAGGTGAGACGCCGCAGAGAAGGTAGGTGGAAAGAAGAAACGGCACTCCAGAGTGATTATTTCTGGCTTATGGCTAAAAGAAAGAGCCAAATTCAATGCTTGTGCACGTGCCTAAAGGGTCTGCGCCCCCAGAGAGCACCTCGCTGTGGGGGCCCAATTGGACGTCTTAAATCAAAAACCGAGGGATGGGCACATGGGGGAGAGGTTTATTGGGGGACGTCGCACAATCGGTTGGGGGCGCGTGCTGGGAAGGGAATGAACGGGCATCCTATCTTCTCTTCTAAGCTGCCGGATCTTGGTGGAGCGGGTAAGAGGGAGTGGGTGAAGGTGGAGGAATCACCACGGAAACGTCTACTTTTGATTGTGAGCAGGGTTTATTAGAGGGAATAAAGAAGAACCCGGAAGTACTGGCGTAAAAAAGATGGAGACATTTCGGACCAAGAACGTGACCTGTGGAGGGGGGGGGGACTGAACAAAAAAAATAGTTGTCCAATTAGGGGGGCAACGGGCTGTTTCTTAATCAAGAAAAGGTGGATTTGGTATCGAAATGGCTTAAGAGTTTGAACAAAATAAGAAGAAAATAAGGAGAGGAGTAGACTATTTACATTTCCCGCGATGAAATGGTGGGGGTCGGGTTGTGTTCCCAGGAACGAAGGGAAAATTAGTGCGACGCGGGGGGTCAAAGGAGAGTCCCCCGATCCTCTGCGGGGGACAAAGCCTCACCGCCCCTCGCCCCCGCGCATAACGTCATCAATGTCCTCCAGGAGCAAATCATTCTCAACAGGGTCTCTAATGGCTGTATGGAAAGTGTATAGGTTGAACCGGTGGAAAAGCAGGCTGGTGGAGAGCGGAAAACGTTTTGTTTCGCAACAGGATACTTGTTAAGGAATTTTGTAGCGCATATAAGACGCGTCAAGATCAAGGGGACGGTGAACCCCCGAACACCCTCTGAGGGTTGCCCGGTTAAAACCCGGTGTATAAAAAAGGCACAGACCAAGGACGGAACAAGGAGGGCGAATGGACACAGGAAAACCGAGGAAAACGACGTTCGAACCATTCCTGGCAAGGTGTTTCGTACGCTATTGGAAGATCGGCGTTCGGGCACAGGGGGCGCAACCGGGGCGGAAAGCAAAAAAGAATCCCCTGCCAGGTCAAGATCGGGGTTCTAGGCGGGGGTCGTGGTAACCCTACAGGGGTTAACAGTAACACTCGTTGAGGAGGATAAGTAGGTCAGCTTACACGCAAAGCGAGAAACAGCCTAAGGAACCCTTTCGAACTAAAAGCGAACAAGCAACGCATCGATTACGGGGGTTGGATCAAACGGGGGGGCATAATGGAAAGCTCACCGGGCAGGGGGGAAACTTCCAAAAAGTGGGACTGGGGCAGATGGTGTAACTTCTCAAAGATGACTTTTATACAACGAAGGAATGGGTTCGAAGCTGACTTGGACTAGAGGACATACCAACCCAAACAAAGCACAGTTGGTGGGGTTGGAGGGGTGAAACCTTCGAGGAATCACCACATAAAAAAATAGAAAAAAAGACGATGAAACCTTTATTGGGGTCCCACCCCTCAGCGAGACCCGCCCAACACGAGGATAAGTGAAAACGGGAAATCTTGGCGGCCTGCAGGACAATTACTGAACAGGAATGCAGGGGAAGCAGCCAAGCCAGGGAAACGCTCCGCTACGAAGAAGCAACGCGGCCCGGGGTGCTTGAGGGGTCTAGCATTGAATCGAGGGCGTGGCCGAAGAGAATCAAACGACGAGTAAACGGAATACTGGTCCCGATCTGAACATGGACGAACCTGAGGTCTAGAAGCAGCTAGAGGGAGTATCAGAAGGCATAATAAGACCTGGTCGACGGGATAAAGGAAAGACGTACTTGGCTCCTCCTTCGGATCGAGCCTCAAATCACCCGGGGAAAACCTAACAAATGAAAAAAAAGCGTCGGCGAATAAAAGCGAGAAGGAAATTCAGGGACCCTCTTCGGAGGAGAGAGATCCTCGAACGGAAGAAACGCCGAGCACTAATTCGTTACAAAACCGGGAGGGTCCGAAGGAGCAGACCGGTCACAATGGGGGCAAGACCCGAGGGGGGGAGGTCTTGTTTCGGGGGAGGGTTCTTTATGGGAGAGTAGGATGGGATCAGAAGAGGCCGTGTCTAATTCCATGAGACGAAGGCTAATCTCTCTAAACAAACGGGAAGGAAAAGGAAAAAAAAAAAGAGATACCACGGCGGCTAGTATCCGAGGGACTAGTGATGGAGAGCACGACGCAAGGGCGAGGAAGAACTCGGGAAACGAAAAACATTAAGATAAAAAAGGCAGATCGGGCTTCAGGTATTCCTAAGTAGGCTCATGATCAGAGCCGATGGGCGGATCTAAGGAACCAAAAGAACAGCTGAAGGTAAGGAGGTGGGAAGGTCTTAGATCGAGAGAGCTGCATTGTACTAGTCAGGTTGAATGAGCAAGAAAGGCGAAGATGCAGCGGCTGTCCAAGGTATAAACGGCAGGAGTAGAGAAAGAGGAGATGATCCGCATTCCTTAAGTACCTATGAAGTCTGGGTCACTATCGGCTCAAAGAACTTAGGACGCTTCAGGGCGATGTGGGGGAGGTTAGGAAAAGGAAAGAGATTAAGGGGGGGAAAGACTCGGTAAACAGAGAGGAAACTCAAGGGAAAATCGGGCTGCTCTCCTCGCTGGACTGCTGGGGAGGGGAGAGGGGAGACTACTGAGAGGCTCAATTTGACGCTTGTTACACTTTTCAGGAACTGGACAGGGGTGGGCAAGGGTTTGTGTTTACTTTTCAGGTTGAGCCCGACCGCGTGTAGGAGAGGGGGGTGTGGGCTGGAAGAGGAGGGTTTAAACGTCAAAACCCCCATTGCTTAGGGGGGCAGGGGGCAAGGAAAATAAAAAAAAAAAGGGGCCCGCGACAAAACCGCCAGGAGGAGTAGCCAGGAAGCGGTGGAAGGCAGTGTCTACACCACAAGACCAAAGGGCACACTGGGGGTCGCCTGGCCAACAAGCCAGAAGAGCGTCCAAGGGATGACCGCAGTTCCGTGACATGGGGAATGTTTGATCAGTGGTCGTGCGCTATGGGGGGAAAAAAGGGGGACGAGGAGTGGGGATTCTTCTCTGTGGGAAAAATCAACTAAGGGGGAATCACGCCTCTGAAAGCTGTGAAGGGGGGTGAAGCCCCGTGGGTTCAATCCAATAACCGCCCAAAATAGCCCAACGATCTGCGAGAACAGATGGGGGTATTTGATGTGCCAAAGAAGTGCCAACAATGTCAAATCTCGATTAAAAATAGGGACAAGGACAGGCAAACAAAGAGTACAGGAAGCTGGGGGGAACAGTCCCGAGGGGTCCATCTAGAAGGAAGGGACCTTGGTCCCGAGCATCACTCTTAGAGAAAGACGGTCTGGGTGCAGAACCGTATGGTCCGACTAGTACCAAAGGGGGATGTGGGTCCCCGTATGTGTCGTCAGAGATATGAGCTAAAAAAACTTCATTGCAAACAGATTATACGGTTGGCAAGAGGAACCACTTTAGAGCGAAAGCCCAGAACAACGTGCAATTTTCAAGAGAAGGTTCACCTAAATTCTGGAAATCAATGGTTATAAAATGATGCAAACTAACTTTAAAGGTTCAGAAAAGTCTATTAAGGGGGTGGTGATGGACCCGTTGCGTAGGGGGGCCATCAAGTTGATTTTCGCTTAACTCAGAGAAACGACGCGAGTCTCCGCAGGCCCAGAATGTAGTGCTCGGGTGAAAAAGAAAAACAATGCACATGTGGGGTCATAGGAGCGACTGACAAATATGAATAGCTCGCGAAGCGATATTGGGGGGTGGGGTTTTCAAAGAGGGAAAAACCGAGTGGTCGGAGCAAACCAGGACTACTCATGAGGCTGATTAACAAAAAACGGGGACTCCAAGGGGAACAAAAGAAAGGGCGTGTGGGTGAAGGTCACCGAAAAAGGTTGAGAAACAGCAACAATGGTCCCCGCAGGGTCCTCAAGGCGGGAAGTCAAGGGGGATGGAGAGAAAATCAAGTTCGAAGTCAAAAAAGCGGTCGGGCGGTGGTGATGGGCAACGACCGTCGAAACAGCTCACACAAGCGGAAAAAAGAACTATATCTAAGAGTGTGGCGCGAAATAGAATCCCGTCCGAAGGGCAGCCAAAACTAGAAGGATGGGCGAAGGGGGACACTCAAAAGTATCACGGGGGAAAGCATCGGGGATGTCTCAGCGAGAAAAAAAAGCGGAGGGAGCGTTAGGGGGCATCGGAGTGAAGAGAGCATCAAATGCGAAATACGCAAGAGACCACGAAAACGTGCCGGTTCTTGCAAGAATCGTCGGAGATAGTAAGAAACGCAGTCGGAAAAGAGTGAAGGCAGGAAAAAGGCGGATCAACATAAAATGGGGGTCCATCCGTGGCGGGCGGTGCCATCAGCGGGAAAAAAGACTTTGGGCGAACAGGAATATCAGGGCGGAGAATAGTCCTTGCGAACTTAAGACCAAAGGGCTCCTGGGGCGTGGAGGGACCGGGGGACTAGTCGAAGATTATGCATGGGGGTACTCGACAGTTCCGAAGGAGTGGGGGTTCAATACACAGAGAAGGGAAAAAAATTCGAGCACACTCCACCGAAAGTTGGGGTCCCAAAGTTATTGGGGTAATCGACGAGGGGACCGGTGAAAACACGGGACTACTGGAACATTAAGAACCGGTGAAATGAACAAGACAGCGAACCTTCTTAATTTCCAGGCTAAAGACGCCTTGGGAAAAAGTGCAGTCCAATAAGAATGGTTAGCGCTGAGGGTGGCTTTGGGCAGGAGAAGCTGGAGTGCAAAGAAAGAAAGTGAGGACCTTAAGGGAAAGGACCTTTGTGCCTAAGACTTGAAAGGGGCACGGGGGGGGGGGCTAAAAAAAACGAAAAAAGGGCTGAAGCGAAGTCAGCAGGAGCTGAAATCGAGCAAGAGAGCCGTTAAAAAAAAAGACCACTCCGTGCAAACAGATGACCCGGTTCGAGTGGTAGGTCAGATAAGAGAGGGTTGGAACTGATCGGCAGGATAGCGGACACATGCAGAACTTGAGACGAGGTTTAGGTATCAATCAAGGATAACTCTGCAGATCTAAAAAAGGGTGACGAACGAGGGGGAAAAAAAGGGGGAAGGCGGGGGCACCTGCGGGTACAATATGACCACGGTAGCATGTGATGGGTCCTGACAGGGCGCATGGGGGGGGGAACAAGCCCTGAAACCGGAAGGTCGCACGGAAACCAGCAGAGAAACAAAAGTACGGAAAGAAAAAGTGAAACGAAGATTCCTTAATTGGGGCATCAGGAGTAACCCGCGGTCAAATGTATATCACATGGCAACGGATGAGGGTACTTGGGGAAAGCCGCGGTAGGACTAGCACGCGGAAAATCAAAGGGGCGCTACGGAACGACCATCCGGCTGGGGGCGCCTTCGGGGGGTACTTAAAGAAGGCCGCGTTAGGGGTGAAGGATGAAAAAGAGAGGGGAAAGCGGGAGGTGCAAAGGCTTTTAAAAACCTAGGGTCGCACCGGACCAGAGTACTAACAAGGGCGAAAGGACCTCCCCGTATTGAACGTGTAGGAAGGGGGAGCGAAGAGGTATTGAAAACTGACCGTTCAAAAGGGGGGGAGTGGGGAGAATTTTCGGCCTCACGGAGCATATTAAATTGTTGCCAATGGTAGATCGCAACAGAGGGTATTAGGAAAAGAGGGAAAAGAAAGGGGCAACAAGGTTCTAGATTGAAGGGTAGCACATGAGACAACGCAAATACAATACATATCTCCTGATACGGTCATGGAAGCCACGAAAAAAAAGGGAGGACTTCCAAAGTAAAAACTCTACCAAAGTTAAAAGTAAGTCTGAGAGGTGTAGCGGGGGGGGTGGGGCCTAGGGGGAAAAGGGATTAATAAAGTCTTCAGGGAGTAAGGGGTAAAACGTAGGAAAAATGAGGCGCAGCCGATAAAACGTAAACAAACACGCCGGCCAGAGTTAATCAAACTTGACGAGAAGAGACCCATGACGTCTTGAGATCGAGGAGACGGAGAAGAAAAGAGAAAGGTTGCAAAGCGTCGGCGACCTCGCCGAGGACTAACAACCGATCCGTTGCCTTATCGAAGGGGAAGGGGGTAAAACCGTCATTGCGGCGCAGTAGTACTTAAATCATCAGGGAAAGACGTTCGGTTCAGGGGGGGTGGAACTGAGAGGTCCGCTTGTGAGAGTAAGTGCGGGCAGAGCTGCACAGGGTGCTCAAGCCATCGTACAGTGAAACAAGGGAAGATCCGGGAATAAAAAACCTTAAAGAGAACATTCCTCGTGTTAGACATTTTTAGATCAACGAGTGGTCGCGGTCTCTTTTATGAAAAAAACGTCGTGGAAAGATGGGGCTCCGCCAAGGTAAAAGGGAGAAGAGGAGTAAGAAGGTGAATCAAGATCCAGTAGAATAAGACAGAGGACGAACCCTTGGGGTCATCTTGGGCAGAGTGGGGCGAGGAAACTACGTATGGAAGCGCGATACGTAACCCAGACGGGACTAACTAGCTCACAATTCGAGGAGTGGGGTGTGGAGTAAACATACGCCAAGAAAGGCGTCTACAAAGGGGGGGAGGAAAGCCTGAGGATTAGCTTTCATACACCTCAGGGTGTAAGAAACGCGAAAAGGGCCACTCGACATCCGCGGCGAAACAGGGGCTAGGGAAAAGACTGTGACGAACTCGCCGTAGTAAACAGAGGAAACAGGCGAAGAAAAAAGGGGAAATGGAACCGATCAAGTTCGATGAACACGTCAAGCGGGGAAGGGGAGACAAGGCTTGGTAAGAGGAAAAACAAAGGAAGGTGTGGACACACTGGGGGGAAAAGGGGTGGAAGGCATTGGCAACTACAATCTCATTGGAGGGGAGGCGAACGCACTAGCGTGCACAAAGTAAAAAATGGGAACCAGTTCAAACCGGGGCAAGAAGTGCAAAAACTGGATCACAGATTTGGAGGCGACGGAAATGGGCCTCGGTAGCGTCGGGCGCATGCGAAAAGGCTGCAAGGACGCTGTGTAAGACTCGCGAAAAAGGAGGGGGCAAACGTTTAGGGGGTGAGGTGGATAAATAGACTTTGGGGAAAAGAATGACGAGCTAAAAAAACAGAGCCAGATACTGCGGTGTACACGACCCACAAAAACCGGGGTGATTAAGTGGGACGTATGTTCTGCTGGAAACAAGAAAAAGGCCATCAGCTGCCTCGCAGTCGAAAAAAGCTGCCCGCAAATCCTGGGAGGGTGGTGGGGCGCAGTGAGGCAAGCACCGAAGCTTTTCACACTGGTATGGTTATGTAGGAAACTCTCACAGGGAGCTGGAGTGGTGGGTGTCGGGTGCTAATGGGTGAGGTACTACTTTGCGTTGGACATATATTCGATCTCTGTTCAGACGGCGGGAGGACATTGTGGGAGCGTGTAGAATGAAAGGTAATTTGGGAAAAGCAAACAAAAAACACGGTAAGCGTTTGACTTTAGAAACAGGGGTTATGCGATATCACTTAAAATCTGACTAGAATTCAACGCCGTGTGGAACTTTCGACACGAGAAAAAGAAGAAGAGCAATAAAAGGTGTTCTTCGGGGGAACGGCCACCCACACTCCCTGAAAGGGAGTCCACTTGAGGTGGAGGAAGATTAAAAGTTTTTAAGGGGGAAGAAGAAAGGGAGTGTATTCTAATGGGGGTGTCGAAGGTGAGGCCAACCTCACCTCGTTGACCAACACAATATCTATAAAGGAAAGAAAGATTGAGAAGGCAGAAAGCGCGATATAAAAAGGAAGGTGTTGGGCGGTGGGGAACAAATGACGAACTAGAAAGTATGTCAGGGTCGGGGCGAAGGGTCTTAAAGGAGCGAGCCACAGAATGCTGGCCCACAACGCACGCAAAACGGCAAAACAAACTCAAGAGACAGGGAGCATAGAGTAGCAAGTTCTTTGGTTAACGAATGGTCGTCAACACAACCACATTTTATCTGCGGGAGGGTGAACTGGGCGGGATTTAATAAGTTGCAACACTTGGGGCCGGAGTTTGAAAAGAAAGGACGATGGCGGGCTAAAGGGTGGGGGGACGCAACATCGTTGGGAAGGGGTTGTGGGGAGTCTAGACAAACAGAGAAAAAGACAGGTAAGGGGAACCAAAGACCAATCTGAGGGTTTCAGGGGGGGGAAACCGCGGGTGGGGAACAAAGAGACCGGCAGGGCGGAGCTATGCAAATCATATGGAATGTGACAAAAGGAACAGAAGCGACCTAGTCGGAAGCCGGCCTGGTACCAGGGCGGATGGAAAAGGACCCAAGTACTATGTTATGGGCAGGTGGGCAATAAGGAGGGCCAAAAATAAATACCAAAACTGGAAACCGGGCATATCTGGTGGGGAAAAAAGGGTGGAGGGGTAGTTATGAATTTTGAAAACTCGGAATGGTAACCGGAAACGCTTGAGGGAGGGCTCAGGTTCCGAGGACTTAAATAAAACGTAGTAATCATACTTCTTAAAAGTTGAGCGTATCGCCCGAGGCTCACGAGGACATTTGACTTTTTAGGTGGCCGGAACGCGGAGATAGGTTCTTTGGGAAAGCAATGGATCCCAGTGGGCACTGGAGATGTCTTGGTTAAACTAGAACCTATGCGCAAAAGTCAGCTACCAATAGGAAATCGTCACTGTGAGGCCATCAGAAGCCGACACGCACTTTTGCGAGGGGGGTAAAACAAACCGTCAAGCAACCACTAACACAGCGGAGCCTATCGGGCGACGTCTGGGGGTCCCGAACCCGGCCTCAAAGCCGGGCCAAAAAACCCAACCCAATTAACATTGTAGAAATCTCACAGTCGTGCGCTTCTGCTGCAAAGTTACTGGTCAACGCAACCTTAGACAAGCCAAGCAGGCTAAAAGGAGAGCTCTAAGAACCAAAAGACGAGAGAATTGGAATGGGTAGTGTCGGGAAACAAGTTCCTCGAGGGACAAGGAAGCCGCGCAAGGACACGACGCGTCTGACGACACTTCTCCCGGGGGAGCAAGAAAATGAAACGGAATTAGTACCTTCGGGTCCAGAAAGCGGTAGGGGATAAAGGGCTTCTACAAAGGATAGCGCCGCTCGTCAGAAACTTGGCTCCAGCCTGGAGGGGGGATCGGGTACGCCTTTTCGATCACCTATGATAATGGGAATAGCAAGGGGCAGCTATCATACGGTAGGACGAGCCCATCGAAAGGGGTTAGGCCCGAGTTTGGATGCTGCTAGGATACCGATCGGCCAGAAAGAAGGGGATAATCAAGGAAACCTATGTACGAGCAAGATGATAGCTAAGTCACTCTACTCGAATTTTGCGGTTTAAGAGTCTTCACTCAAAATAACAGGGGGGCGTCGGGAGAAGGGGATACGAAGACCTATACACAGCAATCACGCAGCATTGGCGTAAGATCACGTAAACACAACAAAAAACGGAAGTAAGAGAGGATACTAGAAAAAAGGGAGTCCGAAGTATAAAAAGGGTTCGGTGTATCAACTGCAGCGATATCTATTAGATACCGCGAAAAAAAAAGCCCGAAAATTCGCGAATCTATCGATAGAATCGAGGACAGCGAAAGGATGCTCTGAATTTAGCAGCAGAGAGGACTCTACGACGAAGAAAAGGGGAAAAAGATGGGTCCCGGGAGAGAATGGGCTTCAGCCAAAGAGGCTGGGGGGCAGGTGGCGAAAATTATCGATGTGATTCTCAGACCGGAGAACGAAAAAATGAAGAAGTCGGACGGAAAAGGTGCGATCTGAGAAATAATTAAAAATCATCGGGGATAATCATCTCTCTGGTCTTGGGAACGGACGCAGGTATGTGCCGATCGCCCGGTCGTCATACGATTGAATTCTGGGGAGAGGGATGCCAATCCCGCGAGTACTGGTCCCCGAGCGCGCAATAGAGAGGGAACGGACTGGGGGTGCGGGAGGGTCGGGAGCTCAGTCAAGGGAGATAGTGGCTGGCGGCCGAGGGGAGACGCAGACGTCACTTCGAAAGCCTGGGCGCGGGGGGGACAGTTTCCGGTCGGGTGGCCCTTTGGTGGTATCGTGGACGGGCAGCAAATTCTCTATAGGAGAAGGGCTTTGTGAATTTGGAGGAGCTGTCTGGTGAAGAAAGAAGAATTTTCTGGCGGTGCAAGGCCAAGGGGTACGTCGCCGGAATTGAGGAGTATTAGGCCCGGAAGCGTGGACTTGAAACAGCCATCCGACTAAGGGGGGACAAATTGGGTTCGGGAGGGCAAACCAGACAGACGAAAGTAAATTATGACACGCGGGTCGAAAAGCAAAAAAAGAGAAGGGGGGTGATGTGGGAGAAGTGAGGCATTAAGCGATCAGGCCGCCTTCGGTAGTCTGTCTGTAATTGAGTGTCAAGAGCGGGCCAGGAGCACAACAGCAGAGAAGCGTGTACTTTTACAAGTCCGAGTAAAAATCCCAACCCGCAGAGCCAGAAAGGAGAAGAACGATACCAAAGGGTCAGGGGTTTGTCATTTTTGATGCCCACGGATGTTCCCACACTGTGAAAGACCGGCCGATTCAGAAGAGAAGAAAGCCCGCTCGGGAAGGGGGGTTGGAAGAGAGGGAATGGATGAGCGAGAGGGGAGGAAAGAGGGGATGGGGTGGGGCGGAGATGAGATCGGAAAGGGATTATGGTAGTTGGGGGGAGGGGGGTTGAGAGGGGGGGGGGCGGAGGGGAGGAGGTTGTTGGGAAGGATGGGGGGAGTGGGGAAAAGAGTAAAGGCGGGTAGGGGGGGGATGGAGGATGAGTGGGGGGGGTGGGGAAGTGGGTGGGGGGGGGGGGGAGGGAACGTTTGGGAGGGGAGGGAAGGGGTGGGGGGTGAGGTGGGGATGGGGGAGGAGGGGGGAGGAGGGGGGAGAAAGCATGGAGAGGGGAGGAAAAAGAGAAAGAAGAAAAAAGAGAAAAGAAGTAGCAAAAAAAGGGAAGGTCGAACAAGTCAGCGTATGTGGGCCAGAGTTAACCTCGCTTACCGTGTGCAAGAAACTGGCGCTGAGGGTGCTGTGTCAGTCAAAAGTCAGGTTTGCAACCGGAATATGGGTAGTTACACTCCCCTGAACTTGGGGGAAAACGGCAGATAGAGAGCGAAAAACTGACTTCACAAGTTGCGAAAAAGAGGAAAAAAAATCGACCTGGAAAAAGAGGGCAAAAGGGTGAAAGGATAAATGAGGTTTAACCAAAAGTCCGACGAAAAGGGGGAAGAGCGAAGGAATTAAACAAAAAGTGTGCTAGTAATGCTAGATATGAAAAAGTTTTGTTATTCCCATGCGTGCGGGGTGTACAGAATGAATGCATGACCGCCTTACAGGAAACACAAGGAGCCGATGCAAGTAAGGTATGAAGTGGAAAAGCCGGGCCAAATGAAACTTTTTTGGGCCTACGATGGGACTAAAGGAGGCAGCGACGACATGGTGGGGGTAAAAAAAAACGACCGGTCGTACCATCGAACCACAAGAGGCGGAGTCACCCATCACCACAAAGTGAAGAAAACTAGGGAAGAAAAGTAGGGACGTTTTGTGAAAAAAGAATCCACCTTATTATGGAAGGACAGGAGGGGGGGAAGGGTCAAAAGAAAAGTTTTAAGAGGTCAGAAGGGGAGGGTGAGAAATAAAATTGCAGAAGTCACCAGAGGAGGTCTCTTTATTGAATCAGGAAAAAAAGCGCCCCTCACGAGAAGAGATACGTACGACGTAATCGAGATAGGGGAAGTCATCGAAGTAGCACCGGGAGACAAAAACTCTGAAGAAGTGGCGAGTTCCACTGAAAAGTATCAACTGACAGCATCGTGATGTCGCCAAGAAACTGCCACCGTGATCAGCAGGGGGGCGAAGGGAACTGTGCGGGAGCGAAGGGAAGGATGCAGAAATAAAGAGAAGACCTAATCCATTTTCTGCCGTCAGGCACGCCAGCTGTCGAGGGCTTCTCGAGCAACCGTCAGGACGATTCCAGAGAAATCAGAAAAAAAGATAGATACCATCAGAAGACGGTCCATCGTGTTCCGAGTGGCCATCATCTAGTCAAGAAAGAGAGTAGTGGGCGAAATATGCAGATAGCTTTTCCGTCAGCGACCATAGGGGACTAATGGTGGTTTGCAGAGGGAAGTGAAAAAAGCTTTCGTAAACAGGTGGTAAAGTGGGCCTCTAGCTAGGAGGGAAATTCACACGCTGCGATGGAGGCCCCCACAAGAAGAAGGGGGAAGCCACCAGGACAAAAGACAACCGGACGTGGGTCCACCAAAGGGATTTAGGCATCTAATTGTAGTGCAGCCTCGGGACTCTGAAAAAGAGAGAGAGTGATGCCCTTCGAGAGAAAATTAGACACGAGTCCTACGTGGACAAGGGAAAGTCAGAAGACACATGCATGGTGGTCTAGGGAGCTTGGGTCTGGAAGGTCTGGAGGAACAGACATGTTAGAATCTGATCTGATCCACTTTTTTCGACGGGACCGAGTGGGACTCCACAAACAGAGTCGAAGTTCTGAACGAGAGTCGGGACAGAAGGATCGTGCCTTATCGAGACGCCCTAACGAGTGAGGCAGAACGCGCCCCTCGAAGATTAACCTCAAGGGGGTTGGAAAAGGGGATAGTCTACGTAGAAGTGAGACCGCGGCTATCTGGGAATCTTGCAGTCCATAGCTGCGACGGGTTCGGGGGGGGGGAGAAAGACAGAGTAAGCTTCGATCTGGAAAAAGGGGAGACGAGGATTCCTGATGCAGCGCAACGGGGCAGTGAAAGGAATATACCCAGGGGTGAAGTCCTAAAATGCAGGCACTAATGCAGGCTGCAGAGAGGAAAGTACAAGAAGCTCTAAAAGTCGGACGTAAAAAAAAAGGACGAGAAAAGAAGTTCAGAAGGGAAGATCTGAAGACAATGAGGCAATCGGGAAAGGGGAGAAGAAGAGGCGGTCTTTGAGTCGGGCCGCTGTAGCAGATCTTTCCAAGATCTGAACGATTCATGACAGAACTATAAATGGGCAGGGATGAAGGAGGGGAGGGGTGCGTAGAAAAAACAGAGGGCCTGCGTGTGGAGTGAGCAGGCTTATCACGAAAATCTTCCGAAGGGATGGAACCTTACTGACCAGCGGGCCATAAACGCCGAAGACCCTCCGCCACACGACGGAGGGGGAGGTGTCAAGGGGAATGGAACGTCAATCGTGTTCAGGGGGTTATGCAAACTGATGGACGTCAGGAGGTATTTATGGGAGGGGGGGGGCTAAAGACGCAGGTGCACGAAACTTAATCAAGTGAGGTGACAAAATGATCTCTCGAACAAAAGAAAGGATAAGGGGGACATGCACACCTGTCATATAGCATGCAGAGTGCGGAGAAAAAAGGGGCTTTCTCATACATCAGATAGAAGAAAGAAGTCAGGGTGCGCAATAAGGTACTTTAAACGTAAGGCACACGTCTAAGAAAAAAAAAATCAGAGAGACGGTGGCGGGGGGGTGTGACCTCGGGAAGAGTCGAAGTAGTATCAAGAGGCGGAAAGTAAGGGTAATATAACGGAGAAAAGGTCTCGTCAGACCGCGAAAGAAACCACTCAGGCCAAGAGGGGAGAAGAAACAGCCTCGCCAGAGCACTGCCGCCGGAAATCACTTCCATTGACGAAGGGAATACAGAGAGAGTGGCCCAAGAGAGGATAAAAGTCTCACGGAAAAAAGAAAGGCATACATTCCAGAGGGTAGGACAGAAAGGGTATCAGGGAGTCGTAAGGCAAGAAAGGAAATGTGGACGGTGACTTGGGGTCAGGGAGGGACACTTGTCAGTGGAGGGACCGTGTAAGGTGAAGCAGGCTGGTGGGACTCTGAGCTGTAAGCGTCTAAAAATGGTAAAGAAAAGGCAATAGAGACCATCGGGGCAGCCTAGAGGACGCATACCTTGTGAAAAGAGCATGTCTCGGGGCTTATAAGATCTGAGGGGGCAAGCCAGTGCTGAAGTGTATGCATAAGAGACGGTCATTTCAGCAGAGAGAAGAGATCCAACCCTTACGAAAAAGGGTTTTACTCTTTGCAAAGGGTGGAGCGTTAGGAAGAAAAGGCGCGAAGGGCGGAGACGGGAAAAGTACTTCTTGAGACGCATCGTAAGACCGCAAAAGATGTTTTGAAGTCAAACCGGCCGCAAAACTGAGAGGAGAGGTCGGAAAAAGGTGAAGAAGCCCTTCGATGGGTATGCAAACAACTTTATTTTACTAAAAGAAAATGGACAGCGACCATCAGAGAAGAAAACCATGCACGGTTGTCCGATTGTGAATCGGGGGAAAGGGGAAATAGCGAAGGATCCCTCCAGCAGTGATGCGGATGCTGATTTTTAACGGAGTGAAGTATGCAAGTCAAATAACAGGGCTGCTGGTAGAAATGTTTCCCAAGGACCGGGTTGGACCCCAGGCGTGAGTGGGGTACTTCTGTTGACAACAGCGCATCGAAGGAGAACGCCGCCCGAGAACAGACACCGATGGAACCGAAGAGTAAACGGCACGGAGGGGAAAACCTGGAAACAGAGCATTTGTAGTCGACGAGAAGTCCGGATAGATAGGCGAACAAGAGGGCGTTCCGACGATGATTGCCCATACCACAAAAGAAGAGGAAAAGTAGGGGATGTTTTAGAAATCAGAGAGTTTTTCGAGCGGAAAGGAACTCGGCTGATGAAAACTACAGAGCAGAGAGTAAGTGTACAAAGAAATAACGCACGAAGTAAGGAGGGGTCTCTGGCAGGATTGACGGAAAATCATCTCATGATTCGAGAGAAAAGTATCGAAGCAAGGTAAGGGGATCAATTTCTTGAGGAAAGAACCGGGGGGGGGAGTGGCAAATAGTGATTGTGGAAAGCACTCAGAAAAAAAGTGGCAGGAGAGGCGTCGGAAAGGGGAGACGGCTAGCCTATCTTCGATCTACTGTCTAACGCTGCGCTCGGTGTGTGAGTGTAAGATTTAGGTGAGAAAGGATCATCCACCAAGCAGAGGGGGGTGGAGGCAGCGAAGAATTGTATGAGAAAAATAAAAATGATATATTCAAACACAAATGACTTGCAGGAAAAAAAATCAAGGATTGCATCAGGGGTTAGTTTGTAACCGAACCCCAAAAAGACGACTGTGAGTAAAATGCGAGATGGCCTCATGGGGAGTTGAAAGAAAGAAATCACTTTGATCAAGTGACGTTCCCACTCTGGACAAAAATAAGATGAAAAATATTGCGATTCAAAGACGAGGGACCAAGGGGGCAGTGGGGAACTGTGTTAACATAACTGAAAGAACGGCAAGGTGCTGGGACATGACTGGGGGGCTAAAGCGGGAGCAAAAAGTTAAACTGCAGGGAACACCAAGCAACTGTACTTCCGACATCGAACGGATTACCGGTGGGTACTGTAGTAAGTTAGGGAAAAACACATGGGGACGGCGAATTTAGGTTAACAGGGAGAATTTATTACGTGAACCGTGAAACAGATGTTTCACGGTCAATAGAGGGAAATCTGTTGGGGGCGCAAATGGGAGGGTGAAGGGAAAGAGGTTGGTCGCAATGATAGTCGTAAACATATGCGGGGGGACAGACAATGAAAGGAGATGTTGAGGCTGTGAAAACTAGGTTGAGGGAAACAAATATGAGGTCGAAAGCGGATGCTATTAAAAGGACTAAGGGGGGATCAAGCGTGGACAATACTTCTTGGCGGAACATACGAAGAAAGGGGTAAGAGGTTTCTGGGAAAATTAGGAAAGAGGAGGGAGTATTTTGGCATTGTTTGGAAACAAATACTGTATGTGAAAACATAAATAACCCCCCTGGAGAGCGGGTTCTATGGCGGTGGGAGGGGGGGGATTTTCGAACCTAAGGGACGTTTTACCCTTCGCGAGAGTGGAAGAGCACGGGGGCGACATAGGCCTCCTCTGAAAAAAAAGCTGAAAGCAAAGGAACCGGGGAGGAAATGTCTAAGCTATCGTCACGACTGAGAAGAGAAACATACAGCTTTTGCATCGGTTTAGGTACGAAAGATGGATAAGGGCCTTCTTCGTGGTTCCCTTCCTAAGCAGAAAGGAATGGGCAGGGACTAGGCAGGTTTATCACCCAATATAAACGGTGCGGGATAAGAAAATCGGCATCCGGAGGACAAAAGTATCTGTAGGAATCACCCCGACCAGAAAATTTGTTTCGATGGTTCGTAACGAAGATAACGACAGCATCCCAGGAAAGAGGCCAGGATTGGGGTTCCGAACGTAACCCGAAGAACACCCAACCCGGGCCACCCGGGCCAGACCAGTGAAAAGAAACCAAGCCACAGAGTTCGGAATAGACCGGGAAGAAAAGCAGTCCCTCCAATAGCAGGCAACCGTCCGCCGCGCGATCAGCTCCGCAGAAGAACGAGAGATCTCGTCTTCGGGAGTGGTTAGGTACTCGAGGAAGGGGCCCGCCCCGTCGAAACTCGTACCACCTTCCGCGCGGCGACTTCGTGATCGGAAGAATGTCACTAGAAAATGGTCTTTCCCGGCCGCGGGGCCAGCGCGATGCGTCAGTCTGCTAAGCAGTCGATTTAGCGTAAAGAGCGTACCAGACGGCGGTGAAGGACGTAAAGAGTCGAGGGACTGTTGGAAAAATAACCGGGAGAAGTTATTAGAAATGCACGAGGAAGGAGGGTCTAATACATAAAAGCGGAACATGTGTGGAGTAAGTCGTGGGATATCAAGAATAAAACATCTCACAATGATAAAGAGAGCGCCTGAGGATACCTAAAAAGAATAACAGGATCTCTGCAATCAAGGGGTAGTTTTGGGAGTGGGTTAGGGGTTCTAGAAAAATATCGGGAGTCGAAGGGTCTACAGAACGAGCGGCGGCAGAGTCGTAGATCAACAAGATCCGCATGCGTATAGTCTAAAAAAAGGGAGATAATATATATATAAAAGGAAAAAAACTCGGGTGGATGAGGACATCTCCTCCTTTTTGCGAGAAAATAGGAAGATAGAGTAAAAACCAGGAGAAAGAAAAAACTTAGATGAAGGCGAAATATCGGTCTGATCATAGGTATGCCTAATGTGATATCTTGAGTCAGGAAGAAGGGGCTATCTCGACGGGAAGAGATGGGAAAATGGACCGTGGGATGGGGATCTCCAAGAGATAGATTTAGTGGATAGAAAGTAGGCGGGTCTCACCGGCAGAAGGAAGGAAGGCGACAATGGATGATAGAATGCGTACGAATGAAGGACATCGTTAATCCTGAAATATAGTGGTGGGGGAGCTGGACGGAAGTACCGCAAGTTTCCCGGATGGCATGCCGCCGTCTAAAAAACGGCAAACTGTTCTGGAATTGGGAAAGCTTACAATTCCCTAAGGAAAGGGGGGAACAGCGACCTCGCGCAGAGATGTCTACTGATGCGGGGAGCTGGTCGGGACTACTTGGGAGAGAGAGGGTTAAAGGCTACTGGGGGCCGTCAAAGTAGGTCCTTGGCAAGATGTGCGTTGAAATGGTCATTTGAAAGGGGGCCTGGGATGGTCTTGGGATGGGCAAACAGTTTCTGAGATCGTGTAGATGGGATGTGGGCGGTCTGCTTTGAAAAAGTCTGAAACCAGTGTTCTTTCTGGAGGGGCCCCCGCGAGTGATCTGACAGTGGAGGAGTTTCTTCCAAGGGGACCGCATCGGGGTCGTACACCAGACAGAAATTTGCAACAATGGGGGGTTAGCCGTGCAAACCCAACATTCTTCAAACTTAGGAAACTGAAGGAACGAGAGCCTGTGCAATAAGGGATGCTCTTTTTCGGCGGGCTCGATGGGAAAAAAGGGAAGAATTAGGTATTCTGATATCGTGGAGGTCAACATCTGCAGAGAAAACGCTTAAAAAGGGAAGGGTACCACCCTTACAGAGGGGGGAATACCCTCCGCCACCGGCCTAGAACCGATCGGGAGATCCATTTCAGGGGATGTTAAGGTTTGGATGACCCGTATGGCAAAGCGATGTGACAAAGAAAAGGACAAGGGAAAGAAGAGGCTAATAAGCGGCCCTGCCTGCTTCTAAAAGGGGGGTACCGCGTGGTCCAGCTTACCCGAGACTGCCGAAGGTCTTCAGCGTGGCGGTTCGAAAACTATGTTTAAACTCTAACCATCAGCAGGGTGAGTGTCACCCGTCAACTGCTATGTGACTCGATAGCTAATGGCTACAACAAAATTAGTCACAGTATCGGTGAGCACACAATCTGCGAGATCATAGCACGTAAGTGAAACGTGTCAAAGGGAAGGCAAAGTTTCAACGGGAAATTCGCCGCTCAAATGGGGTTAACGAAGGATGAAAACGAAATTGACGATGCGAAAAAGGCGATGAAGTTGTAGGAAAGGTGACGGCTTGATCAGTGGGAAACTGCGGGGGGAGGGCGGGGAACTCTGGCCGAACAGAGGGGGCGCATTCAGAAAATGGAAGGTCTTTAATTTGTGAACCAAAAATAAAAATTGTTGGACGAGCGAGATGGCTAGAAAGAAGTCTAGCGAAGGACGATTGAGGGGTGGGGTAAACTACCCTGTGAGTCACCAAGAGGAAGGAATTGCGGGATGAACCGCAACAGAAAGATGGACTCCAATCTAAGGGAAGAAAAATAGGGAGTGGTTTCAGGTCAAAGGACGAAAGATGAGAATCAAAGGCGGGACCTAAAAGGGGGCAAAAAAAGTGCTTGCATAGAGGAAGAAGGTGAATTGAGCGGAGAAATAAAAGTTCGAAACGATCAAAGCCTTGGACTTGGTGGGATGATCAGTGGAAAAGATAGAAACTCACACAGGATCTCCGAGTATTACATCGGAAGAGCGCGCATTAATCTCCCGTACTCAAATGAAGAAACACCGAGGAGGAAGAACAACTTCACTTTAAAAGAAGAGTTATGTAGAAGTCATGTACAAAAAATACGGGGATATTCGGAGAAGAGGACGGCTCAGAGGAAGCAGCTTTTTGCAGATGGAGAAAAAATCAGAGGACAGGTAGTGGCCGTGCGTTACACAGACTCTCAGCACGGGGTCAACAACCCCCAAACACACCACCACCAGTCACCCATCTATGGCGCAAGACGAAAAAATCTGATTATACGAACATGAAAAGGGACATATTTGTATGGGAATCAAGTAGGGAAAGCTAGAGTGGACGCAAAAGGAAAGTCTCGATAGGGTGGAGGGGGAAGGGGAGACGACCGCTCGGGGCAACGTTATTGCTTTAAGTTAACTCGTGAGAGAGTTCAGTGTGAAGACTATGCTCAAGCAACTACACTGGAAGGGGGGGGGGGGAGGTCAAAAGGATTCACCCCAACCAAAAGACGTGGGTAAACAATTTATTGTTGAAAGAAAAAAGAATTATTGCCGGTTTCACAACGACGACAGAAGTGGGAAAATAGGGGGGTTAAGGCCTCATCAGACGAAACCTAGGGGAGGGATCCGGAGAGGGTCCAAGAAGGGTAACCAGTTCCAAAGACCAGAGAAAAAGGGATTGTGAGCGGAGGGTCGAACTTTGCAGTCAGGTAAGACGAACGCGAGGTATGCAAGGAGGGGAAAAACTTTGACGGGAGACCTTTGCAGGTCGAGGTGACAAAAAAACCTAGGCCTAACGGGCTGACAGAGGTAGTTCAGAAAGGAGAATTGATTTCGGACCTCCCCGGGGGGGGGTAAGAAGGCACATAGGTGAACCATTAAGAAAGGGTTAGAAGTGACTCTACATGATCTGATTAAGGCTATAAGAGAAGAATTACTAAGTCTGAACTGGTAAAACGTGAGAGAGAAGAGAAAAATTGGCGAGAGAAAAACTGTTCGAGAGGGGGCTTCCTAGATAAGCAAACAAGGAGGGGTGAGCGAGATAACGAATTCCAGGGAGTTCAGTCCTTAAGCGCGGAAGAAATACGTAATGCCCTATCAACAATCCCGCAAAAAAACCATCCTACCGTAAACAAAAAGCAACGCACATTCCTGGAGGCCTAAGAAGGTCGCAATGACTGATACAGAGTTAAATGTATCAGGAAAGGTGGTGTAGAGAGGACGCTTTCGGACCTGCGGAACTCGCGACTGTCCCGGAAAGAAAAAACGTCACCGGCGGTGATAGGAGAGGAATGTGGTGAGTAACACTGCTGCGGCGGGGGGAGGGAGGGCAGGGAGAAAGATGGAAGACATGATTTAACCGGGTAAGAGCCCCTTCCTACTAACGAGAAAATGAGCGAGGACTACAGCCCGGCCACCGCCGCCGGGGTGGAAGTGGTGATCTGCGTGGAGTAAGTAAACGGAGTTGAGTGGACTGGCGGTAGGGAAGGAGTGAGGGAGGTTTAGAAGGGCCCACACGGGGAATTATAGTCGGGGGGGAAGTGGAGCTCAAACAACAAACAATGAGATTATGAAGATAAGAGAATCCTTTCACATTAGAAATATGCTTAAGATTTATGAGACACCGGAGGATTTCGAAATCCCGAAATAGACGACGATGGCGGGGGGGAAAGAGAAAACTGTGAAACTGAAATCAGCGCCGAAACCCTTTAAAAGGGAGGAGGGGCTGAGGGGGGGTATTAAATAGCAGGTCAACGGAGTATTAAGGCTTGAGGAAACGTACTTTTGCGGAGCATAACGGAAAGAGGACGTCGCCGCGCCGACACAAACGGCAAGGGGAGCATCCGCGAAGGAGACCCATTCAGGAGAAAATCGTGAAGGGGAAGAGTTCTAGTGTTATACAGAATGGCAAATGCTTTAGAGCAAGAACGGAGAAGTGCCGGGAATAATGGGACCTAATGGGTTCCGGAATTGAGGGCAATTAGTATGAATTACAGAATCGGTCGTGTCGGGGGGGAGTCGTAGGAACTTTTTCTCGTTGGAGGGAAAGTCGATCCGGGCAGTATTCTGCTAAATCTCATTGAAGGAAGGAATACCACTGAGAAGGTCATAGAGAACAGAGGTCTAGTCAGAAAAAGGATTTCGACCATTGGTTGGAGGAGGGGACGCGGGAGTGATAAAAGAAAACTGCTACCCTTAGAAAAAACCAGGTGAAGAAGTGAGATTAAAAAAATCAAGTAAAAGTTCAAGAGCGATGAAGGAAGAATATACCATAAATCTGGAGAAGAAATGTAGGGTCGACTGGGAACGGATGCGCGGTGATGCAACTAAATACTTGTACGGAGGATAATGCGTCCCACGATCAGCTGTAAAGGAAGCATAATGTCATCCCGAGGAATGGTTGGTGGGGTAAACCGTAAGCAATAAACAGTCAGAAAGTGGGTAGCATATCCTCAAGGATGGAAGAAAAAGCGTGAGGGGGGGAAGACCAAGACTACTATGCAGGAAAACTCCCGCGGAGAAAATGAAGGGGGGTCTATGGGACTGGCCCCTCTGGTAAAACCAGGGGACTCGAAGGATCATTCAGAAGGGAGAGGCGGGAATCACAGTCGAATTCTGCTGTAAGGTCAGGGGAAAAAAAAGAGAACAGGATGGTAGATTTACACATCCCGGGGGGAAATAAGTCTTTTTTGGGGAGAGGTGGCGAGCAGGGGCGTTAATGCAACGAGCCGACCGGCTTTGGTAACAAAATGAAAGTGGCAGACCGATTCATTCACTGAATTGGCAAAAACGGGGAAAGTTGTCGTAGTCGGCAAAGGCTCGATAACTTTCGGGAGAACAACTGGTTGCCGACTCTGACAGACACAGGAAAAGATTCCCGTTCATTGAAATGGGTTGTAACAGCAATCAGGGCGAGCTGAAGGGAGCTCTCTGAGGACTCACTAAGCGGTTTAACGAGAAAGGTCACTATATGATGG
>Ga0179591_1247932_pt1 | contig 23790 bp, 35 predicted proteins | sample CZOMad2_1_08_16f_FD_182891 | JGI IMG/M metagenome (GOLD analysis project Ga0179591, IMG submission 182891) | Vadose zone soil fungal communities from Angelo Coast Range Reserve, California, USA - CZOMad2_1_08_16fungal (PacBio error correction) | ecosystem: Environmental > Terrestrial > Soil >...
CTGTAACTTTTACAGAAAAGTCGACAAAAGGGGGGTATCCTACCCTGTGTTGGGGCTAGACTATGATGACCAGGAAGGAAAATCTGGGACTTCAGACCATTGCAGTAAAGACAAGAGAAAATGGGTGCCAAGGTGATCGATCAGGGGAGGGAATCGCGTCTTGTTGGGAAAAGGATGAGTCTTGAAGGCGTACAAGAAAGATCGACTCCTTGACGGAAAAGAGGGGAGAGAAAGGAGGACAAACACTTGCTAAAAATTAATGGGAATGCCCTAAGGGGATCGAAGTGAAGAAAAGGGTGGGACAGGCGAATTGGCAATCGGGTTTCTTGTGTCCTTTAAAAGCGCGGTAAACGCTCGGAGAGGGAGAAAAAACTGACTTGCATAGAATATTGGGGGCTGGTAATAGACGTGATTCACCACAAAAGTGTACAAACTACTGAAAGGGACACTTAAACGGAAAAAGACCCGGGAGTCGGTTACCCATCAAAGCAACAGAAATGAAAATAATGAAGTATGTCCAAACGCGGCTGCAATGTGCCTTATCGATCGGTGATTTACGAATATAGGGGGGATGAAGCTAATAAATAGAACATCGGAAAGGTGTGGTTCCACCTGGGGGGGAAAAGTCGTGGCCATAGGAATTGGGACGGCTCAGGATCATCTGTTCAAAGGAGCGAGACCAGTATTTATAACTTTGGGACAGAGGATGGGTGCTAAAAAGGGAATGGGCCGTTTAACTTCTTTAATTGTCGGAAATTTGATGGTATGACAGAACTTAGACAATTGTAATAAGGGAGTGAGTCGCCTTCGCGACCTGAAAAGGCCATCTTGGGTCATCTTGATGGAATGCCACTCGCCAAAAGGTTAAGGAAAAGGATTGATCTTGGGGAAAGAAGAAGTGAATAATCCAAACGACGGGGGGTGCATGGAGTGGGTGTCAACTGAGAGGGGAGTTTCTGTTTGGCAAAAACCACTACTTGGAATCCTGGTGGAAAACACAATCGGCACTTGGGGGATGGCTGACTTTTGGGGACTGAAAGGACACCTAGTTGGAGATAGGCCAAACGAATGTGAAAACGTCAGCGGGCTCACGTCCAACAGACCATGTGGGTAGGTGGGTCAAGTTTAAAGTAGATTTGGTTAAGAGAGGCTTTCTCTCTCTTGGCACGGGGTGAATCCGGAGCAGAGGGGATTAATGCACTCCCAAAAGGTAGAGGTTTGGTATCCGGATCTTAAGAAGCCATCTGGGGAAAAGATCAGGGAGATTGGAGAAGAAGCATGAAGACTATGAGACTTCAAAGTGATCTCGTGTCAACTGGGGTCATCCTGCTGTTATCTTCCCAACGCCCTAAAACTACCAGGGTTGGATCAGCCTCTTGGTTGTGTGCCTGGCAGACCTGAGTGCAAATAGACAATCACGCTAAGCATCGTTGGGGCCAACAGGAAAGGCTTACCAATCCCCCCTTGGGGGGGTCTGTTACTCAAAACTCTCGGAGGGGGCCTTTCTCTGTACACCGCGGGGAGACCATAGGGGAGAGATCTTCAAAGACACAGAACTCTTCGTTCGAGGGGGGTTCTAGCAGGCTCTTTGTTTTATAAGTTGAATTACGAAAAATCTCGTGGACCGAACAAAGGAGAGTCAGTCAAGCGAGCGGAATGGGATGTGTTTTTCATTGAAGATACTTGACATAAAATAGGTTTACCAGATCTAAAGAGGACGGGACCGAAGGTAGACCTAGACAAATCGAAACAAGTTGCGAAACACATGAATGCTTAAGCCAATCGCAAGAAAAGATGACTGAAGTCTTGGTTTTCAAGTTCTTGGCTCTTAGGAACTGGCATCGTCCTGACGGAGTTCCAAAAAAGACTGCCGATCTGGGGGGGCCGTCCGAGAAAGGGCAAACATTTTTGGCGCTCCACAACGAGGGATCCTTAGTGAGGCAGGCCATGGGGGTAAACAAAGAAAAAGCTTTGTGTTACAGACATATCTCGGAAATTGCTTCCTACAAAAAACGCAGTCTCATGCTTCGTCAAACTGTGGGGGGCCGACTCAAAAGGCAGGCTAAAACCTCAAGCCATCGCATGAAGAAACCACTACCTGGGTACTTCTCAATGCATTTTGGGGGGAAGAAGGGTTCCATTGCAGGGAAAACGAAGAGGGACTACCAGGAAAAGCGAGGCTAAGCCAAAACTCTCTGCAGGTGGGAAGGTAGAGACAAAGACCTCTAAAGGAGTAGGGGACTAAAAGAAGCGAAGGAGCCAGAAAGTGCCCCCCGGTCACTTTCGAAAAAAGAAAAAGAAGAAGGGTTGGTCCTCCACCTAATGGAAGTTTAGCGCCAAGGGGAAGGAATCTGACTAGAAAGTCTCCGCTAAATCAGTTAAGCAGATTTGTAACTGCCACTCAGGAGTCAGCTTGTAAAGGGTGACGGAGCCCAAACTGTAAGACTCAAATTCGGTCAGGGGGACACAAGGAGCGCAGGATAGAATCTTCCTTCATGGGTAGTAAAAGGTCTTCTATTTTTGTTAATGTGGGTTTGGGGATTTCTTTCGATTATGGGTAGGAGGGTTTTATTCTATCTTATCAGGACGAAAGAGTTGTAATTTTTAGGGTGAAATAAAATTATATGTGGTGGGTGGAAAGCAGTCTGACTGGCTACTTCCGCAATTTGGAACGAGGAAAACAGGAGGGACATAGCGAGGGAGGGTCATGGTATCGGTGATAAAGAGGGGTCACTAGGTTTGGTTTCAGCAGACGAGGGGAATAAGGATGTGCCGGACGGGGTAAGGCAAGGGTCATGAGCGGAAAAGGGCTTGGCCGGGGGAAAGTGGTGAAAAATTGGGAAAGGACATGCTACTGAGTCGACCGAAATCCTACTTCGTCTGTTAAAGGAAGTGAGATGGGGGGAAAATTGGTCGAAAAAACAGCAGGGGGGAGGATCATAGACACAACAACAACCCAAGGATGAGGAAAATATATAGTAAAAGAGGTTGATAGAAAGGGGTGAAACGATATTTAAAATAGAAAGTGAAATTCCTACAGTGCCAGAATAGGAGCAATTGGAGCGATGGTGTGCAAGGGGGAAAAAAGCGAAAAGTGCCAGACAGTATAATGAACGAAAGAGGAAAGGAGTAAGGCGACAAAAATTATTGGAAGAGAAAAAGAATGGAATCACATGTCAAGAAATATATTAGAATGGAAGATCTTTGGGCAAGAGAGGGAATTGCGAAGAGCAGTCATCGAAATGGAATAACCTAATCATATAAATCGGAAAAGAGTAGAAAATTAGATAATGAGAAAAAAAGATGCAAAAAAAAAAAAAAAAAAAAAGAAATAACAAACAACAAATGAAAAAAAAGGGGAAGAGAGGTAAGAAAGTAGAAAAGCGAGGAAAGTTCCACAATTGACAACGGGGCTTTCATAAACGTGGGGGGAAAGGGAAAGAGAGGAAGACTTTATAAATGTCAGGTTCAACTCATCCATAGAAGGCACGAAGATGAGTCGAGCGGCATGTTGAGAAAGGACTGGGGTCGCTGGGTCACGTTTATGGATGGAGGGGGCGGGAAGTGGGGGGTGATTGTCTCGGGGCGGTTAGTGGCATCGGGGCTGACCTGAGAAAGCAGCTCCTGTAGAGGTGCACTGGACTGACTAGAAAGGGGCAGCCGGAGCGGGAGTAGCCGTGGTCAGGGTACGTTCATGGGTCTATGAAAGAGAAAGAGTAAAGAGGAAGTAAGCAATGCAGAGAAGCAGGCGGGGGGGGAAGGATGCTAGAACGGGTTAGACTAGGAGTAACACACCCGGGTTAAAAAAAGAGAGATGAATGTTGGGGAGGAAGATAGGAATGAGGCTAACCCCACCAACAAAGGGAGGGATGGGGGTTACTTGTACGGCACTCAGAAAGAAGAAATGGGGGGAAATATTGGCACAGAGGGGGCAATTCGGTGCTTCAAAAACACAAGAATGTTATTCGGGTGCACACACTCAGAGTGTGCGGAAAGAAAGGGTGCAAGAGAAGAGTCGATAAGAAGGGGAACTAGGGGCATAGTCGTAGAATGTAAAAAGGACATGTAGGGAAGGGTGAAGGAATGGGGTCAAACCGGGGGAAAGGATAAACAGGGGTTAACGATGTGGAACAAAGATGGACATGCGTCATATGGGGGAAACAGGATAACACAAAGCGGGGTGATGGGAGGGCTAGGGGAATGTCAGACTAAAAGATATTGGGAGGCCGTCAATACAAACTGGGAGGAGAACAACTATCCTAAAGAGTCTTGAGATCTTGAGACGCTAATTGATCAGGGGGAAAATGATGTGTGGGGTACAGGATAGGGTTAAATTGGTTTAATCTAGGGATGTTCCCCTACGGAAGAGAGTGACTGATTGGGGGTGTCGGACGTTTAACCTTCGAAACTGAGCCATATCTAGGGCAAATTGGCGGTGGGGGGGGAAGGGAGAGCGCTTCAAGGGAAAGAAACTGGGGAAAGAGCACTCAGATGTCATCGTAAATCGTTACATTCTCGTCGAAAACTCTCAAATGGATAATATCATGAAAAGGAACAGACTATTGGATGGCGGAGAAGAGCACGACCATGGGGGGGGAGCCTTGAAATGAGTCCAACGGCCATCTTCCTGGGAAAACCAGACAGACAAAATCGGCAACAAAGAAAAAAAACATCAGGGGGGAAAGGTTCAGGGGGCACTCATTTTGGGGGATGGAGAAAAGAGGCGTCTATCATCAACTAGGGGTGATGGAAGAGCACAAGCAGGAAAAATGGAGCATAAGGGAAGCGGAACAGTCACTAACTCATACGGAGGGTCTGTTTCAAAAAGCCCTAAGTTAAAACGCCATTCAACAGGGAGTGCAGTTCTTGGGGGGGGAAAGAGCAGAAAAAGCTCAAAGAACTGGAAAGACTCGGGGGGGGGGGCAGGGGGGAAAAATTTGGGACAGGCTAGGAAATATGGAGAGAAGGACTAATACTCAAAAAAAGAAGGCAGATAGAAAAGGAGAGGTCCAGACACCGAAATGGGACTTAAGTAAAATGGCCAAGTAACAAAAAATAATTTCCCAAAGGTTAATATAAGTGGTACTCTATTAACTGACGTGAAGGGAGAGCAAAGAAAGAGGGGGGACACAAAGAAAGAGGGACAGAAAGAGAAAAACACATTATCGTTGCTATTATACTGCAAGTCTTTAGAAGGAAAAAGTAGCAAGGTCTGAAAGCGGAAGGGGGAAACAAGGATTGGGATTTGGGAGACGTTCAGATTTGTAAAAGGGCCAGGTTTGCAGGAAAGGGGACTTGCCTGGAAAACAAGGAGGGGGATACCAAGGGGATTTGCTAATGTTAACCAGAAAAGGAGGAACCTATGAAGGGAGTGAAGAGAGAAGGAAAACGGACCACAACAGGGAATCCGAAGCACCGGACAAAGTTTGGTGTGAGCTAAAGACTGTGAGGGCGCACTAAAAAAAGGGGTAGCAGTGGTCCCGAAAACGAAATGTGCAGAAAAGACTGGATGATCGGTAGGGAAAGCAAAAGAAAAAGAGATGGGAAAAGAAGCGAGAAAGTCTGAAAAAGGTCGGAGGGGGGGAGTATTGAAAGTTGGAATGGGAGGGGCACGAGAAGCCAGCTCCTAAGACAGAGGAATCCGCGCTACCTAAAAAAAGAGAAAAAAAGTGGATGTAGAATACGGAAAAGTGGCATAAAAAGGATCGAACAAAAAACAACGGAAGGAAAAGAGAAAGATCTGTATGAACTGGTATTAGAAAAATGGGGGAGTCCAGACCTAAAGGTAGGATTTGGGAAAGAGGTAGCCAGGAGGAATGGGAACTAAAGGGGAAAAAAATAGAAATCAATCCCATCAAGGAAAATTTGCTCGATCAAGAATTTTGCTCCGAGGGAAAATGGAGAGCGTTCTTTGAAAACCCAGACCGATCAGATCGGCCGGACACTCCGAGAAACAAATAGGAACTACAACTGAAAAAAGACTATTAGGCAATAAAAATCTAAAAAGACAACAACGGGTGGAAAAAAGAGGGGAATGGCGTCCTATATGTGTGGAGAATTTTAATAAAAACGAAACTTTCAAAAATAACTGGGAGGGTAAGAGGTGGAGCATTGAAATGGTTGGGGGGGATTGAAAATAGCCTGTATCAAAAGTCGGGAAAATTCAACTGGAAAGAAAAAACTGGATAAGGGGTAACGGAAACCGATTTTCAAAATCAAAAAAAAATGGGAGGGAAAACAGTGAGAGAAAGGTGTACGTAGACAACATAGGACTACAATCATCAAGACATGGGGGGGGTCTAGTTGTAAAAGCGGAGGGATCCACGGTGGGAATGGTCACAGGCTTCATCGATAGGAGAAAAAGGAAGGTAAAACGGAACCAAAGTAGTGAACAGGGGTACATCGGAGGGGGGGGTTGGCTAGAGGGCAGGTTCCTTCGGGAATGGAAAATTTGGAGGTGGTCGGGGAACAGCGGGAGAAGTCAAAGTATATGGGGAGAAGTTCATGCTTGGCTGCCGCTAACGGAGATTCAGATAAAAGGGCGATTAAACTGAGAAACCGAAAATCCTGACAGGAGTGAGCTTGGGCTGCTCAAAGTGCACGGGCCAGGACCGGAAAGCGTGGCTGGGGGGGGGGGGAAAAGGGTGGGGGAGGGGCGTGCAGACCTCGATAGGGAAGCAGCCGCGGCATAGGGGGGCTTGCATCAGGGTGGGTGTGGGGGAGGAGAAACCTCGTGCTATGCCCGCGGGAGTCTGTGCTCAGAAGAAGGGGGCGAAACTTGACAAAAACCAAGGGGGGGTGTTTTGTGCCGAGTGAGGAGGCAAGGAAAGGGAATATATAAAGATTTTGCTGGATCGGTTGCCTGAAATGAGGCTCAACACAATGGGAGCAGATGTGGAAGCAATCTTCTATATCCTGATAGTGGAGAAAAAAGGCTGGAGATTCCAGGTGAGCGTAAGAGATTAATCTCTGAAGGTGAAAAAAAAGGGAAGGCGAGTGGACAGTGTTCGCAGGAAGGAAAGTAATCGCAAACGCCGGCCTACCGGAAAAATTGGGAGCAGGGTTGTCCTTGGGGTCTTCCTGGAGCCAAAATCCTCTAAAAAAGACGAGAAGATTTGGGAAAACACCTGTAAACAAACAACTCCCAGGATAGTGTTATCACACAAAGAGGGTTACGGAGGGCAGTGGGAAGGAGAAAACACGAGAATAGCCAACACAGCGTGGGAGGTAGCGTTTCAGGCAAGCAAGTTCGAAGGGGGGCTCTTTGGAGGGAGACTTTGAGCATGGCAACAAGAAGGGGGGGGCGAGGAAAAAAGAAGCCACGGAGGGGGGTCCATGTCGGGGGGGGAACTCTTAGGGACCTTGACAGGCTCGGGGTGAACCACCAGCATCTGAGGACGGAAAATGGGAGAACTGGTTCAAAATGTGGGGGCAAGGAGGCAGGGCCGCGGAGGACGGGAATAAAGAGGAGGCATGCAGAATCCTCCTGTCTTTGATAAAAGGGAGTGATGGAGAAGGGAATCAGACATGAGCCGGTTGGCCAGAAGACCTACGAATTCTTGTTTCCAAGTCCAAGCCTGAAAAACTGGGTCAAGTCAAGCAAAGTAGAGGAGGGGGTCTTCAGTACTGGTGTGAAACAACAGAAAAAGCTTGGGGGGGGCGACCAAGGATTGAAATGATTCCTACAGAAACGAAAGAACATGAGTGCACTTTTTGGGACGACCTAAAAAAAAGGCCCTAAAAGAGGGCTAGCAAGAGAAAGTGGAAAAACGAGCGAGAATTTCTTTCCAAAGACCAAATTTCTGGACTCTCAGAGGGGGGGTGGAGCCGCATAACCCTGAAAGCAATGAGAGAAAGTCTGAGGGTGGCAGATTAAAATAGAAGGGGGGAGGAAAAAAAAAGCCTCATCAGAAGGGGTCCAGCGAAACAATTACGGTAAGAGACAATACAGCAGGTCTGAAAAAAGAAGACACATATAAACTTCCATCGAAAAAAAAGAATGGATCTTCATAACAAGAGCTCAGTCTCATCTCGAATTAGAGAAAAAAGAAGGTTTGAATGGCCCTCTAACGAAGTCAAGGTGTTAGATGGTGAGAGCACCAACGGAAGAGGCAAAGGTTCGTGAACATTTCCAGAGCTGGCTAATCTTCCTTCCTTAAGGGGGGGGAGAGGGTTGGTTAGGTTTTTTGTGTATGATGAGGGAGATTAGGACTTTTGGGGTGATTAGAAAAATCGAATTCGGACTAATGTCTTTTCTTTCTTTGGGGGGGAAATGATTTTGCTTCTTCATGAGGTTGAAGAAAGAACTGACTACGCCCAATTGGGGACGCGCAAGAGGGGAAACAAAGAGAGGAAACTGGTTGAGGGGATCGGCAAGGGAAAGATCTGGCCCCTACTTTTTGCAGAAAGGAACTTCCAAGAAGAAATTTAAAACTACGAGCGGCAATTAAAAAAAGGGGGATTGTCTTGTAAGGAAAAAATGTGAAATCTTTCCTCTAAAAAAAGGACCGATTGGAGTAATGTCACGGAAAGTAGGACTCCGAAATGGGAAAGAGGAAGATATTGAAACAGGGTAAAGTTGGGCGAGCAACAGATTGGGGGGGGTGGGATAGACTCGATCCAAAAAACAAACAACGAGAGGGGAAGTATCTACCCCGTGCTCCAGCCTGTCAAACGGAGAAGAAAGGGTAATGTCCTCCTTAGGGGGGATTCCGAGACTTGGACCAACAAGGACATTCCTTCTTCAGATGAAAAAGTTTATTTCAAAGGGAAAGGGAAAAAAAAAGCGGATTCAGTAGCAGAAAAGTCTGGAGGATAACTGCTTCTGAAGTGCTGAAAAAAGAGACACTTTGGGAATAAAATCGAAAAAAGGATAAGGGATTTCAAGATAGGTGGCCCGAGTATGGGCGGGGGAAGAGCCCGGACCAGAGGGACAAAAATCATCCTAATCATATGGTAAAGGGAAAAATAAAGAAATACTAATGGACTGGGAGAAGAAAACAGAATAAAAAAAGCATACCGGTAACGAAAAAACAAAAGTAAAAAAAATGGAAAGAAAGGAAAGAGAATTACTAAGAGAAAGGACGGAAAGGAATGTGGTGGTTGTTGGGTGGCTAAAAATCTACATCAAAGGGCAAAGGGGGGGAGTGTGGGGTCTAAAAGGGAAATAAGATGACGAATATTTCAGGAAAAAGACTATACAAGGATTACGTATCGATATAGAAGTTTGGAGCTTGTGAAAACCAAGGGAGGGAAAAGGAGGATTAAAAATGAGAGGGAAAAAGGGAGGAGGGGAAGGGGGGGTTATTGGTTCATAAGGAGATGATTTAGGGGAAACTAAATCTAATTTAGCACTGAATCTACGAAAGTCAGAAGATTATATCACGGGAATGTCTGGGAAGGTGAGCCGTTCATGGTAGTTGCTGACACCAAACTGAGATGGAAAGGAAGGAGTGACTGGAAAGCAGAGGAAAGAGTTGGTAATTGACAGCGGAGGGAGCCATAGGGTAGACCTTATCTTGGGGGAGTTCCCACCAAAGAACAAGGGGTGCAGCATGAAGGGAAGTGTCAGAGGAGGAAGCAGGAGAGAAGTTCTTTTGCGTATCAAAAACCAACCAAGGAGGGGGGGGCAGGCGGAAATTTTACTGAAAATCAATGAAAGGGGAGGTGATCTGATTCTTGGACGAAAGGAGGGTTAAGTTTCTGTCCACACGAGGGAAAGAGGAGAGGGTTCGGCAAAAAGAAAAAAGGAGGAGAATTCCAACCCATAGGATCAGAGGTAGCGATTGGGGAAAGCTTCTTTACATTTGGCAAAAAATTTGAGAAAGGGGGGGAGGGGACCCTTGGTAGGGAGGGGGGAAGGGAAATTGCAGCTTCTGTGTAAAAGGGATGTAAGGCCCGAAGGGAAAAAACCGACATGAACGAGGAGAGAGACTCTACAGGTGGAATGCGGAAAGATTGTTATTAAGCAAAAAAGACGAAAGGTGGCGAGGACCCCGTAAAGTCACGAGGGGGGGTGAGCGATGGATCTCGGAGGTAAGGAGGATTTTGGGGGATACAAAAGTGGGGATTTTAAGGAGCTACGGGATTGGAAATACGTGAGAGGTTTAATTCTTGGCAAAGAGAAACGTACCAAAATCGCGGAGGGCCAACTTTGAGGGATTGAGAGTGAAGAAAAATCAGGCAAACTTGAAAGAAGCAGGAAAAGTAAGAGCTCAGATGGGGTCAGCAAAGAAAATAACAATCATATGGGGAAAGAATTCAAAGGGAACGGAGTGTCACAAATGAAGGACAGGGGGGGAAAAACCTTATCCTTGAGCAAAGGCAACAGAGAAGAAAGAGAATCGATCTCAAAAGAGAATAAAAAAATCGCCAAAATCCACAGACTGGTGTCGGGGAAAGGCCTCTTTTTAGGGTGGAAAAAAAGAAGAGGGGATCAGGAGGGGGTGGTTAAGTGAATTCAGCAAACATGATGCAATCCAATGTTTAAGAGGAAAAATCCGGCTCCCCTCTCAGTGCTGTGGCAAACAGAAGATTCCACTCGTGGAGAAAGCCATGCACGCTTGTATGGAAGGGTGTTAAGGAAAGAAGAAGAAAAAAAAAGAAAAAAAAAAGTGGAATTAAGGAAGAGGGGGGGGAGAGTGGGAGGAAAGCGTAAAATGTGTATGAAGAGAAGGAAGAGGCAAGGCAACTATACGAAAGGAGGAGGGGAACACAACCGAAAAGGCCTGATTCACCGAAGAAAATGCAAGGGAAATACTCTTTCACAAAGGGAATGTGTCGATCATTAAGAGACGCGGAGAGGGAAACGTTCAACACAATTATACAAGAGGAACTAGCGGACAACATGGGGGCGATGAATGGCACGAAAAATTCTAGAGGGTCAGTACAGAGGCTGAGGCACAGCATCGGGTAAGGGCAGGTGATGTGAAAAAGACGGATCTTAGACAAGATCAAGGGATTTTAAGGGTAAAGGGGAATTCCTAATCGTGGGAAAATTGGAGGAATGATTAAAAAAAGTTGAAAACGAGGAGAAGTTATGTGAAAAAAGATCAAGGGGGAAGCAACTACTCAAAATAGCTAAGGAAAAAGAAGGAATGACAAATCGTGGGGGGATGGGAGATAGAAGGTGATTCATCAAGGATAGTTAGCAGTGGTAAGGTGGAAGGAGGGGGTCTAGAAGAGGCAGGGTTTCCTGAGAATGGTTAGGGAGGAGGGAAAAGGGGGGAAACGCAAGAGGGGGAAAGAAAGGAAGTTGCAAAAGAAGAAGGAAGCAGTCCAAATTCGATCTGGAAGTGGTTGAGTAAGAAGGGGGGAGGATAAATTAAGATCCTTCAGCGAATCGGCAAAAGCTCAAATCCGAAAAAAGAATGGAGGAACATTTTAGGGAAAAAAGAAAGATCCGTCAAAGATAAGGATCCAACAAAAAGGAGGAAGAGAAATATTTGTTGCTGAAAGGGGAAGACTTGACTACAATGTTGTGAAGAGGAGGGAGGGCTCGCGCAGGGAAAGCGAGGAGGAGAAAGGATCTCTGCAATATCGGTTCCCAATGGAAGAGAAAGCAAGCAAACACAATGGCAGAGGAGTGGGACACGAATTTGAAGTCGCTTGAGGGGGCTTGGGTTTGGCACTGGGGGTCTTCCGGGCGTGGCATACCGATCAATACCATTCATCAAAGGTCGGGGACAATTTGCGGAACGCAGCGGCGGAAAAAACAATCATCGGAATCAAAAGCTAAACTCTAGGGTCTGCAAACGAAAAGAAGAGACAGCCAAAACCGATGGAAGAGTCGGCTTCTGATAGGTGGCTCAGGAAAAGGGGAATTAAAACACTTTCCCTAAAAAATTTGAGAGGGCAGGGGTAAAGCTGTTAATATGTAAGTCGGCCAACCCGGGATCAAACGATTATGGACACACCACGGAAAAGGCAACCCTTTCTTAGGTTTACGAAAAATGAAGCGATTTCAAAAGAAAATAAGGGGTCTGGAAAAAAGGAAAAAGATCTACCCTGCGATCTGGGTAAGTCTACCTCTCTGAGAAACGACAGCATCTCATATCCAGGTGGGGGGGGTCCGTTTTCCTAGAGGGGATCTGGTGGGGTCCGTGCGACGGCTAGGTAGATTTAAAGAAGGACCACATATTTATTTCCTTTTTGAAACGTAGCGTTGAGCACGGGCCTGGAACCTTTCCGGCATGGGCGTTTGACGGGAAAATCGGCATCGATCAAGTCGCTGCTTAGTGGAAAGCTTGCGTGGGTCTTCACTTGCAAGGTCAGGATCCCCTCTTTTGACTCTGGTAGAAGTCAACAAGAACACCGCCAACAGGCAGGAGTAACAGAGTGGAAGGGAGGGGGGAGTAAGGAAAGAACCAGAATAAGAAAAGACAGAATTTCTTTTGGTGAAAATGAGGGAAGGTTGACTGTTTAAACAAAAGCGTAAGGCCGGGGAGACGCTTTCACATCTGAATAAGTGGGGAGGGCATCAGGGGTGTTGCTTCTGAAAAAAAAAAAATAGGGAGATTCCTCTTGAAAATCTTTTTCTTCAAAAAGCTTGCGAAAACTTGCAAAAACCCGACCCCAGCTTGGGGGGGAAGGGGGTGGACTGATGTTCGTCTTGGCTCTGTGGAAAGAGATAGAAATGGGGGGGGAGGATATGGGCCTGTAAGACAGTATCACCCTGGGCAAAGGGGCGAGGGGTTCTTACTCCCTGACTCGGGTACAGATAGTTTCTCAAACTCTGAGAGGGGAAAAGCATTAATCAGGAGGGGGAAAATGAATTGCCATTTAGGGGATCTTTCCCATCCTTACGGGAGAGGACGAAACTACCTAAAGAATAACGGACGAATACCGCAAGGGCGCGCCAGCTTTTTTCAGTTCACTGGTACAAAAGCAGAAGAAAATACTCGCCTAGGGGAACAGCGTCAATCGGGACAAGAGTCCCAAGGTTGAGATGGGGGCCGAAAGCTAGGAAGAATCGACTAGGCAAAAGAGGCCCAAGACTTCTGGCGGGAGTGTGAACCATTACTCCAGTGCGTGTGCTAACCTTTGAAAATACCGCTCATGGAAAGGCCAGCAAACGGATCTCACTGAAATTCATGATTCCTGTGAGGTTTGGGGACACTCTGATTTCGTGGGAAAAGACGCTGGTTTTAACCAAGGGGGAACTTCCAACGCCGTTTTCAACAGAAGGTTCCAGTGGGGGAGGGAAGGGGAAAGGTCCTCTTGAGTGAATCAAAGCGCGCATCTGCAAGGAATCGGCTGGGGGAAAGGTTCTTTTCGACTTCGCCATAGGCCAGGAGGCTTGTGCCAGGACAAGACAGGAAGAACGGAATTGTGAGAACGCCTGTGCACAGGGGGGCAATCAGACCAGCGTTCTCTAATCCGATGGGGATCACTACTTGTCAAAGAAAAAGCGTTGATAAAATAATAACTGACTTTGCTGCAGACGCTAAAAGGGAGGGCTCATGAGAAACGGGTTGGGGCAAAAAAAAAAAACGTCGAGACCTTCTCTCATAGAGAAAAGATCTCTCTGACTTCCAGAAAGAGAAAGGGGGAACTCTCCAGGGATTAATCTTTTCATGTGAGTGGGTGTAAAATAAAAAACGTCTAACCCCTGAAAACAATTCGTGGAAAAGAAGGAGGAAGTGGGGAGTAGGGGAGACGGACCTCGAAAGGAAGGTGACCGAAAAAAGAATCATTAACAGGGGGTAAGATACAGCAATCAGTCGGGTCCTCAAGACCAATCTAAACTTGCACATACGGGCAAAGTCCTGTCTATTCAGAAGAAGCCGAAATCTCAAAATCATGGAATTATATTCAACGGGGGGGGCAAGTAACTAGTGAATGTAGAAAGTTTTTCTGCCCAAACTTTAATAAAGCCCAGGAGGGAGGTGGGATCACCCGGGGGGGGAATTCGCTAAATCGGTCCGGCGCCGTCTTCTATTGGTGTTGAAAGGTTGTTTTGGGTTTCTTTAAAAGGGAGATTAGGCGATTGATTCTTATAGGAGAATTCAGTAAGTAATGACGTCTAATTCTTGGTAAAGGGGATGGGGAAAGGAAAAGAGTGAGGATGTTTAAATCAGAGTCGGGACGGATCTCCGCAAAATTGAAGAGAAAAAATCATATCTAATATAATTATGGCATGGGGAAAAGGTATGTCGACTTTTTGGAACTATGGTTGTTCAAGCATATAACACGGTTTCCGGTAGAAATAAGGGGAACGACTGATCTGGGAAAGGGAGAGGCGGGAGGTGTTAGGGGGAAGAGGGGGGGATCGAAGAAATGCACTGCTGATCGGGGAAGTCCCCTTCGGGAATAAAGAGGCTTCGATGGGATTATGATGGAACTTTTGGCAACAGGGTTGAGATCTCGCGAAAGAACCACGGAGTATTAAAGGGAAGAGAGGAAAAAAAAGATGGGGTGAAAAAAAAATTTTTGAAAAATATTAATGTAACAAGAGAGAATTAGGTCACGAAGGACAATCAGTAGGCCTTTCTTCTAGAAATTTAGGGAACAAAGTAAAAGAGAAGACGCATCAGTCCCTACGATAAGCAGGCAATAAGAAAGGACGGATATAAGGACAAAATTATTAAAAGAGAGGAATACTGGATAACATGCAAGGATGAGGAGAGAGGATCAATAAATCGGGTGGTTAAAGAGCTTAGGACAATGGTGAAGGAGCCGTATATGGAAGGCACAAAATCAGAACGGGGAAGTAATGGAAAGCTTCAACAATCAACTACTTAGAAGAAGGGAAAAAAGGAAAATAAATCCACTCCCGGCTATCGACGAAAATCCAGTAAAAAAAAGAGAATATAGAAGGAAAGTCCTCTGAGGGCAACGATGCCAATCAACATCAGAAAGCGGGGAGGGTATGAAGGGGGGGAAGAGGGGACAGTTGATAAGCTGAACTTTAGGGGTAAGGGGGGGGACACAACTACAATCCGGGAAAATGAAGATCTAGGATATTAAAACAGGAACTTTGGTGTTACGCAGGGGCCGGGGGTATTATGGAGGGGGAAAACTCTGCTGGAAGGGAGAGTAGAGGGTTAAATGTGGCATAACTGAGGAATTAGGGGGTGATGGGTTAAACTCCATCTCAGGGGGATTAGGTCAAATCTGCAAAGAGAAAAGGGAAAACGAAGGGTTTTAAAGGGTTAGTAACGTTCATGAAGGGGCAAGGGACCTTAGGGAGGAAAGCAGAGATGTCTTTTGAAATGACGCTGAAGCCAGCTGGGGGGACAGGTGGGAGTTCCTTCAACAAAAAGGGTGGACAGGTTCACTACGTACTGAAATCAAAAAGGTTCTTTTTCACGTATCAAAAAACTTGGTCGTCTTTATGGGAAAGAAGAAGAAAGAAGACGGTTGAGATTTAGTACCCAGGCGGGCAAAGGAGTGACGCACAAGAGGAGTTACGTGCTTGTCTGGCAACAAGCAAAGTTTAGGGGGACAAGAAAAAAGATCATTCCCCCGGCATCTCTTTCAATGGGACGAAGGGAAATAAGAAGAGGGGGTGTACATGTATGCCATGGAAACAGAGCGAGGGGAAACGAGGAGAACGATTTGGTGAAAGGGGAGGGTTGTCCCAACGCAGTGGGAAAGGGGGACATAAAAAAAAGGGGAAAAAACCTAAAATTAAAAGGGTGCATCTTGGATAGGCTAACTAGGGTAAGGTTAGGGAAGCACAAATTGGGTGCCTTCAAAGGAAAGAAAAAAAATGTCTGTATAAATTAACTACGACGAGGTAGGGTGAATTAATACTCTGATGTAGAGCTGCAGAACTTTTCTGATAAACCAAGGCAAATTGGGAACTATTTGGGAAAAGGGGGGGGGGTTGGGGTGGGGGGGGGGGCGGGTCAGGGGGGGCAAAAAATGCGGATAGTTAAGGCTTTGGGGGCAAAGGAGAAAGAAAACCATCGGAGGACGCGTGCGGTGAAGGCGAGCAGGCCAGAAAACTGGAATATACCTCACAGGGGGGGGAAGGAGAGAGAATTCATGCTCGGCGAACAGCGAAAGACAGAGGTCTCCCCTATGGATGCGGCTAGAATAACAGGCGGTCGAAAAAACAAGCGAAGGGAAAAGGGGTTTTATCACGGACAGATGGAAAGTCAAGCACCATATAGCAAAATCGCGACCCCAAGAAAACATGCACGAAGAGCAAAAGCGAACTTCTAAAACAGAAAAAAAAGAGGGTGGGGGGTCAGTTCACTTGGCAGCTGTTGATTGAGCCACTTATCGGGTAGAGAGTAACGGGGGGGCAGTGGAATCAGAGAAAAAACAACCGCCCAAATTGTGAAGGAGGGGGCAAGAGGGAACATCCAGGCCCAAACGAGCTGGTCTGTTTGGCAACAAAGAACGATTGGGAACGAAGGCAAACGGTCATTACCGGGGATTGAGGGAACGAGGAGAATCTCAAAATACTGTAAAAGTAAGGACCGATGTGGGGAGGAAGAGGGGGTTAAAAGAAAAAAATTTAACCGGTAAGCCGGAAACCTCAAGAAGACTAGAAGCAAGCAGGCCCTAATAGATCGGGACGAATGTCGCAGCTCAAAAAAATTCAGGGGGGCAACTAAGAAACTTCCGATAGAAAAAATCGGTCAACCAAATGGGAACATACAGGTGGGTACGCTGATCGATTCTAGGAAACGGGGGCATCATTTTTCCTAAGGAAGGACACCGAGCGTAAAAAAAAAAAGGTGGTGAGGTTATGAAGGTCTTCAATATTGGGGGATAAAATTACACAGAGACGAGCTGCATACAGGGGTTGAAGACAAACTTATTTAGGGTGAAAATACCGTGCTTTGAGTGAAAAGGGAAGAAAAGGTGGGTTGCTTTTACGTGTGTGGAAGGGAGACGAAATGATACACTTCGATGGGGTCGTAAGAGAAACAGAAATGAAGTAAGCCTCTAGTTGTTGTAAAGGGAATGGGGAAGAAGAACTTCCCAACAACATATAAAGAAGAAGGAGACTGACACTCTTTGGGATGTGGGAAAAGGAAGAAAAATGGGAGCATCCCTTATGTGGAAAGTTGGAGTGCCTTCTGGCTAAAAGAAAGGGGGGCCACCTTTGAATGATCGGGGGGTAGGGGAAAAAACACGAACTAGAAGGCAAAAAGAAAGAGGGAGAAAGTACGCCCATTATCGAAACAAGGTACGGGAAAAGGTTGATTGTAATGGGCAAGATCATGACCGAGAATCAGAGAGAGTCCCTCGTCAAAAAAATCTAAAAAAGGGAGGCAATTTTCGTATATAAGGAAAAAGGAAGAAAAAATGAAACTCAACAACGAAGAGGAGGAAAAGGAGACTGGGAAAGGAAAAACGTTGCATCTCGACCTACACTTGTTGTTAACAGACCGCAAGGGGAGGGAAAGTCGGAACTAAGGATGATAAGGAAGGAGAGGAAGGAGGATCGGAAAAACCTTTCCATTAACTCAAATCAGCACGAAAAGGGGGAGAGGAGAAGGGGCACGATTTGACAAAAAGATGTTGGAATTTAATGGGCCGTGCGGGACAGACACGTCAACCGGATTGCGGAACACGACGCGAAAACTACCAATCATGGAAATAAAAGATTGTAGGTGCGGCCCAAATTAGCTAGTGGCACAGAAAGATGGGCGGCTAAGTGAGCAGGATGATGTGTTTATCAGTTCAATGCGGAAAAACGATAGGAATAACCGTACTCGTGGGAAAGGTAAGGGTAATATTAACTGAGAAGAATAACGTATACCCCGACTTCGGAAAAATGAAAAAGGAGGAAAAGGAAAAGCCCTTTTCGTTTCACGAAGGAGAGTGAAAAGAAAGAAGGGGGGTGCACTAGCTGCAGCCTGGAAGAGAAAGGTGTAAGGTCGCCAGTATTGAAAAAATAACGATCATCAGGAAGGCCAATAACAATGGTGTTTCCTCAGGGGTTAGAGGGGAAGAAATGTGTGATTGCTCGTCTTCAGTAGAGAGTCCATAGGCGGAAAAGGGGATTTTCCTTTAAAGAGTTTGGCTATATAAGGCAGGGGGGGGGGGGGTTTGAGAGGGAGAAGTGTAAGTCAGGCAGTGGAGGTTGTCAGGGAATGCAGCTCCGGTCTCTTGAAGATAATTGTTGCTTCGCAGAGGAAGGCGACGTGGCTCTCCATCTGGGAGCTTGACCGATGTCAATGACACTGAGACAACACGAAGTTCACCTTGGAGGGGAATGAACAAGTACAGAATAACTGGGGGGGGAAAGCAGGTCATTTCTTGGGTGAAGGATTGGGGGTCGTTTTGGAAACATCCAAAAATCAGAGTAGAGGGAGACGCCTAGATGCAACAAGGCAATCCTTAATCATTGGGGGAGGGGGCTGATCCACGAAAAACCTAGGGCGGACTGCCAGCTTAGACTGGCTCAAACACCTAAAAGAGAGAACTTAACAGAAAAAAAAGGTGTGGTTCTTTGGAAGGTTCGTCGATATGGTTAGAAGAGGAAGCGGATCAGATGGGTAACCGGAAGAGGGGAAAAAAAACAAAAATTTCTCTAGATTTGAGGGAGTGGACAAGGACTGTGCCTTGCTCAAAAAGGACTTCTGGGACTGATAAGGAAGAGCGAGAGGTGAAACTGACAATCTGAAAGTTAAGGGAGTCCTAGCAAATTATAAAAAAAAAGAGGACAAAAAAGTGAGGGAAATCTTGCCATTTCCAGGGAAGGGGGGTTAGTACGAGCAAGACCAAGTGTCAGATCAAGATGGGTCCGTTTCTCCTGCAGCCAAATCTTAAAATAAGCGAAAGAGGGGGGGGCCATAAACGGGGCGATTACCACCCCATTTTGATCTTGAAGAAGAAAGATCTTCAATCTTCCGGAGAAAGTGAAAAGAAGAATCAACGGATAATCCACACACCAGAAGTTGACGGGTCAGTTCCTCAGAACCGAGGTGCAAACTTCCTTGGGAGGATAAAACTCGAGGGCGAAACACGCAGGAATGACAAGAGAAGAAACGACAAAAATGGGACCCTGTGGGGGTTTGCCTGGTTGGCCGGGAAGAAGGGCGTGTACACAGCATCGGGAAAAAGGAGGAAAAATATATTATCACGCGGTGTTTCAAGAACTGGAAGAAGGGAATGCCGCAATCCAGAACCGCTTAGGAAGAAAAAAGAAGGCATAGGGCAAAGATCCTCATTTGTGTGGTGGGACGCAGGGATGGAGAGAGCGCCATCGGACGTCCAGAGTGAGTGCCAGACACACTTAACATAAGGGAGGGGACGTCACAACTTTCATAAAGGGGGTGAAAGACAGCTTCTCTGCTTTATTCGGAATTGAAAGGTAAATGGCAAAAAAAAAAGCTGGGGGGGGGTAAGACCAAGGACTAACGGAGGGAACAATACGATTCATCTCATTCGGGCACAAAAGGGGGGGGCAAATTTCCCGAAACCCATTCTAAAAATCGGGGGGGGGGGGGGGGGGGGGGGGGGGGGGGGGTGGGGGGGGGGGGGGCTCGCGCGGAATGAGAAAAAGACGAAGCTAATCATTTCCACAGAAAACAAGGCTCTTTTGGTCATTCAGGGGGGGAGCCCCACATGCACGGAAAAACCCAGAAAAAGAAGGGGAAGGGCTACCCAGTCGAAGTGGTTTCCCGAGGAGAGGAAGAGAAACTCTAAAGATGGGGGGGACCCCTAAAAGAAGGAGGAAACATTACAGTTAAGAGACAAAGAAAAAAAGTGACCGCCTCCAGCAATAAGGAAAGCAAAAAGTCCCGCCAAGGGGGCGGGACTCACGAAAGACTATAGAGGGGGAAGAGATTCCATGTGTGATGCAGTAGACTAGTCCAGCGGATGAAAGGGTCAAACAAAATTGTGGAAAGAAGAACATGTGTTCGATGTGAAAAGGGGGGAACATACTGGCAATCTTACTAGATGAGCGGCTGCATGTGGGGGATGGGTTTTTGGGGGGATTGAGTAAGATTGCTATTTTATTCTGAGGTAGGGACTAATTAGGAAATCTTCTCATCCTGGGATTGGGTGAGATATTATAGCTTTGTGGAAAGAACTCATGGACTGCCTCATGGGGGCGCTCAAAAGAGAGGAAACTAATATCTACTATCGGTCGTGGGAGGGTATAAAGTATTTCTGGAGTTGGTTAAAAAGAATGTTGGCAGAAGGAGACCTTTACCTAAGAAGAGTAAAAAACTACGGAGTCGGGGGAAATGGGATGAGCTGACTTTCGGGCACTGGTGAGAGTTTATAGGGGAGACCACGAAGGGGGGGCGGGCAATCATTCCGGAGGGAACTACTGAGGACATGGGGGGAGATTATAAGTAATTTTGGGACGGACATATTTGGGGGGATCTAGACAACACAACCGGAGGAGTAAAAGGGGAGGAGCTAACCACTTTGAGCCGAAGGGTGAAAATAGAGAGGATTTGAAATGAAGAAAAGTAAGGGAGTGCATCATGAAGGGCCAAGTAAGAAGGTCTGTCATAACTTTCTTGCAAAGGAAGCGGAAGAAAAAAAGTGAAAAGATGAGCAGTCCAGTCGTAGGGAGGAATGTATGAGGTGAAGAAATACTAGAAAGAAACGGAAGAGAATGAAAAAAAAAGAGGGTGGGTTAAATCTCTTAGACAAGGTGGGGAGGGGAAAGAGGGCTAACGAATCCCATCAATATAAGGGAGAAAGAAAAAAGACAGTACACCGGAAGACGCAAGAAATAAAATCAGATCAACTCCTCCCAGAGAAAAGAAAGAAAACAACATTAAACCTCATCCTCCGCGGAATATAGAAAAGAAAAGAGATGAAAAAAAAAAACTTTTCTAAAACTAGGGGGCAGCCGGGGGCGTTATTTGTCATCTGAAAAGGGAAAAGATATGACTCGGATATGTAAGGGGCAAACAAACTTACTCTCCTGACAAAAAAGAGCGAAGTGCTATGAAAAAAAAACCTGGGTGGCGCTGCACTCTCGGTAGTGCAGGAGGGACTGTAATTCTTTAGGGGTCTCGGAAATGAAATTGTGGTGAAAAAGGTGACCGTAAAGCGGGAACCCTAACCTGGTAGAAGGTCAATTACTCAATCAATCAGCCGAAGGGGGGGGGGGAACATTTCTTTTCAAAAAAGGGGGGTAGGGGGGATGGGGGGGCGACCCCCCCTGAGAAGGGACAAAGGGAGGGAAGGAAGGGAAAAAGAAGATCAGGACCGTTTAAGAAGTGCCTAAAAGAACAGGGTTGATCGTGGGTTTGAGTTCAAGGAAACCCGTGGTGCAAAGCCAAAGTTTCACTGGATAGGAAAGCATCTCAAAAAAAAGTATCTGGGAGGGAAAACCAAACCAAGCTTTTGGCTGAGGGGAAAACAAGGGGAAGGAGAAAGAAAGGTAGAAAAATGGATATTGCCCGACAAAGGAACAGGCTTGGAAATGAACAGAAGGATGTTCTGCTGTGTCTGAAAAAAGACGACAGGAAGGGCGAATTCGGGAAGGAATCCGCGTGAGTTAAAAAGACAGGGGCATTGACGATCAGCGGGAGTGGGGGGGAGGAAAAAGATGATGGGACATGGGAGTGCCATTGAAGCAACTTGAGGCATGGAACGAGGGGTATAATCTATGGGAAGAAGGTTGAAACTTTTTTTCAAATAAGCGTATGGGAGCATATTTCACAAAAACGGGGGGAAAAGGATGGGAATGCAGGGCTTAAAAGGACGGAGGGGTGCTGAATAGTTGGGGTGTTCCGCCAATGCACTCGAGTTGCTAGTAACGGCCTCTACACGCAAAGTAGGATGTGGGGTGTATATCTGCACTGTAGGGGTGAATCGACTGCAAATGTTGGGTATGTAGAGAAGTTTTTATGTGGTAAGCAGGGTGTCTTGGCAAAAACAGGAACTTGAGTTTTAGAAGGCTTGGCTTAGAAACAGGAAACCCCGTTCCCAACTCTTGCGACTGGGAGGGTGTGCTGTACGAATCAGTCTGAAGCAATGTTAATAGCCAGAATAGTACAAATGGGAATCAATTCTTAATCAGGGAGAAGAGAAAGAGAAGGCTGGTATCACCGAGGGGATTCGAGATCAAGAAAGTATCGCAGAAAGGGGGGAGCCATCCTTGCCGGCCGAGAAGCAACAGCTCGAGAAAAGAGGGCAAAAAAAGCAGAAAAACGCACAACAAAAAACAGGGGGTCGTGAATTGAGGGCAAGCTTTAGGGAGGACGATAATCTAAGATCAGCAACGAGGGGGAAAGTGTAACCCCATTAAAAAGACCAAGGGGAAGGAAAGGAAGGGGGGGCAAAAAAAACAAAAAATTAACCAACTCAAACTGAGGGGTGGAGACAACAAAAAAAAAAGAAAAGGGGCAAAAGAAAAGGGGTCTGAGGTATTCTGGGGGTAGGAAGCAGCCATCAATACTTTACTTAAGTACTGGGGGGAGAAGGGGAATAAAGAGAGATGTATACTTACTAGAATGAAAGAAAAGGGGAAGCAAGGACTTCCAAGATAGGGAAAGGCTAAGTGGGGAACTCAACGAAAAGGGGGCCTGGGAAAAAAATTCAAAAAGGAAAAAAAGGGGGAAATAGAGCAAAAAAATCCGCTTGACCCAAAGGGTAATCTAATGGTGTTGCTCGAGAATAGAAGCTCGCAGATGAGACAATGGGCATACTCATTGGAGGAAGAAAGAGATTACCACTATAGGCCAGGGAGATGGTTGTCGATAAAGTAAGCGTCATAAGGATAAGGGAAGGAAAGGGCACTGACATCATCTTTTCATACAAGTAGGGAGGGGGGAAAAAAACGCGGGGACTTGGAGGGCAAAAACGATAACGGTTTGACTTGTCACGTTTAGTTGAAGGCTACTCCAGGGGGGATAACAAGGAGGGATTGGGACTCAGTCATATGAAAAAACCGCAATTATGAAAGTGGCAAAATTTTGTGAAAAGGGAGAGTGGTAGTCAAAACATAAAATTGCATCAAAAAAATATAGAAGCCGCAACCTCAAAATCGGTGGGGGGTGTGAAAGGGGAGACTTTGCAAACTTATAGGGGGGGGGGAAGGTGGATTCCTTAGGGGAAGCGAAGTGGGTTCCTCAGACGGGGGATGATAGGAGGGGAAGGCGGAATTTGGAAAGGAAGCGAGCAAATTCAACCCATTATCGAGAAAATTGGACGTGTTGATTTTGGGAAGGAGATGAAGGGGAAAAAAGGTAAGAACCTTCAAGGCGAATCTATATTAAAGACTCAAATAAGAACAGGGAGGGAGACAAAATTTTTAGAAGAGGAAAGGGGAAAGCACCTATAGCTCCCACAAAAAGGGGGGGGAGACTAGATTAGATCGGGGGAGGAAAAAAAAGGGTGGGGAAAAATATTCGATCAATTTTTTAAGAACACTCCCCTGTAGGGAGGGGTGGTGAAGACGATGGAGATACGAGAGCCCTTCATTCCTGCGGCTTCTCGGGAAAGTGAATTAACTAAAAATCCGAAGTAAAATTTGGTCTCGATAAGATGTGCCGAATTTATACTCGATTGTGTCAAAGGATATTAACACGTTGCGTTTCAAAATAAAGGGGACTATCCACAGAGAGGTTTGGGGATGAACAACGAGAGCGACTCAGGAACGACACCACTGAAAGAGGAAGGCAATACAAAAGTCGGGTAGATCACTAAACCGCTTTGTACAGGGGGAGATTGCTGACTTTTCTCTATGGGTGTTATTCAAGTGTCGTCGGAGGAACACATTTAATAAAAAAGGGAAAAAGAAAGGGGAAGAGGGGTATACCTTTGCTGTTAATATTACTGCTTAAAGAAGAAAAAAAAGGTATCAAAAGACTCGTATTCAACTGAAAACAAAAGTGCAAAAAGGGAGCAGGG
>Ga0179591_1344707_pt1 | contig 23771 bp, 22 predicted proteins | sample CZOMad2_1_08_16f_FD_182891 | JGI IMG/M metagenome (GOLD analysis project Ga0179591, IMG submission 182891) | Vadose zone soil fungal communities from Angelo Coast Range Reserve, California, USA - CZOMad2_1_08_16fungal (PacBio error correction) | ecosystem: Environmental > Terrestrial > Soil >...
AGAATACCGGGAGAGAGGGAGGGGGACCTTCAAAGGAAAATACTTAAAGCTGGGGAGTGAACCTCGTGAAGAAAAGACTCTCGAGGGGAAAGAGCCGAACCTTCGCGGGAGGTTCTCAGTCAGGTCAATTCCCACGTGTCCCTATTGTAGGGGGGCTCCCTGACGAGCACGTCACACAAAAATCCCTATCACCCGGAGTAGCGGAACTAGGAGACTGGATCTCTCCCTCTAGGGGGGGGGAAACTATTGCCCGACCGGAACGTCTGAATATAACAACAACTTATTATGATTAAAAAGCACAGTTTACGGGACCTCGTAGCTCGAGCCAGGAAAAAAAATCCTTATCAAACAGAAGGAGAGGCACAAAGGGGGGGGACCTGAAGGGGTGGGAATTCTCTATCAGGGAAAGACTTACGACCATCGGAGAAGCCTCCTCCTCTGAGATTAAAGTCTAAATCGCATTTTCGGAGAGAGGGAGGAGAGGTCACTCTCAAGCAAGGTAAAGAGTGTACATTCAGAGGAAATTTCCACTCTGCGGAAAAACGGAAGGATATGGGGCGTTTCGCCTGAGCCTCGGTATCTATAGAGACACCGAAAAAGAGCCCCTCTGTCGTCATTGCGGTTGGAACTCGCGTACAGCCCTCAAAATTTCTGGGGGAGAAGGGGAATCTTCCTCAAGATACTCGGGTAAGAGTCGAAAGAAAGATTTTACCTTCTGGGGAAACCTTTTTTGACCTGCGCGGAGGGGGAGAAGGGGGCAAATGGGGGGGGTGAATCCTCCCATCAGAAACTTTCATAAGGCTCCGAAGGAAGGGACAGCTGGTTCACGGCTTTGACCTTCTTACCGCCCGAAAGACCCCCTATCAGAGGAAGACTGAATCTTAGCGCGTCATAAAAAAGTGACCGTAGTCGAAGAGGGGCGCGGTTCGATCGGGTTGATGGAGTCTCCTTAAAGTTCGAGCGAGGGTAAGATCGTAGCCGAGGTCGAAAACATCAGCAAAGAGAGGCGAGATCGATCCGGAGGGGAAACCGGACTTCGTAGGAGGACGATCTCTATTCTTCCTCTATCCCAGGAAGCTCCTCTCACTCGGTTTGAGGGGGGATCTTAGCCATGAGAAGAGGTACGTCTGTCTCCCTTCAAACAAAAGACAGAAATCTTCGGAAGGGAAAAAAAACGCGTCAGTCGGTACCCTGGAGAAGCATCCACCCCCGTCCTCTACTCTGACGGGGAAATCCTCCACGCGGAGGGAGAAGAGGGGGGTTCATCTACGTCGCCGACATTCCAGGGAAGTAAGGGGTTAAAAGCAGAGCTCTGGAGATCTTCGGCCAAAAAAAAGGGGGACCGCCAGAGAGGGGGAAGGGGGGGGGCCGCGCTCCTAAGATCACAAGAAAACTTGAAAGAGACCACGGCTCAGCGCGTAGATGGAGCCGGATTTCGCTTTCCAAGGTCACTCGACTAGAAAGCAAAGGGCGCCTTGGGGAAGGGTCAAAAAGGGGGCGCCGCTCTAGCCTAAAAAAGGGGAGACTTCTTCACCGGTCCTCCGTGAAGACGGGGGGAAGAACGGAGGTCTGGTGTCCTCATGAAACAGTTTGGTGGCCTCCCGGAAAAAAAAGAGAGCTTTCCTTACCTGCCGAAGGGGGACCTCGTTGAGAAGGGCGTCCCTTTCGCCTTTCCCGTGGAAGACGGATCGAAAAAAAAGAAAGAGGGAAGTGCTCGTGAAGGGGGGGCCTCCTTTCCTTTAAATAAAAGGAGAAAAAGAAGGGTGCTCCCCGGCAGGAAGGGGGACCAGGCTCTTCTTCGTAAAGGAGACGAATGAAAAAGAGGCAGGTGGCGAAAAGAAAGACCCTTACTCCCCTTTTCCTGCCCCATTCAAAAAAGGATCCTCTCAGAAGACCAAAAAGAGGAGAAATTCCATCGCCTTGGGCCGATAGGGGTATTCAGAAGGACGGCGTGGTCATTCTGAAAAAAAAGGGGAGACGACCCTCTTATCGAACTTTTTTCAAAAAGGAAGAAGGGCGTCTCCTCCGAGAAGAGGTTGAAAAAGGAGGGACGGTTCGCAGAGGATCGAAACGAAGGGATCCATTCTGGGTTGATCTCCACTCGCGAGTAGCCCTAGAAGGTGCTCGTGGGCGATTGGCGAAACGAACTCATTCCACAGGGGGAAGGGGGGGACCAAAGGTTTTGGAAGGGATTCTCCACTCTTCTTCAGAAGAATGTCTAGGATCTAACGGAAAGAAGGGAACCGATGTCGTGAAGGCGGCTCCGAGAGGAAGGATTCGAGATTCCAGAGAGAAGGGGAAGAAGGCAGTCGATGATAGCCTTCCGACGCCTGGAAAAAACAACTTATTATGATTAAAATATATAGATTCCGCCAAAGGCGGATCATCTAATGACGTCGTAAGGATAGGAAAGAGATCGGGAGGTTCTCGGGAAGTCTAAGATGAGGGAAGCAGTGACTAGAATCACTGACAGAAAGGAAAGGAATAAGGAGATCCTCTACATTCCTTGCCTCTCAGCAAAGAGATCATGCGGGAGAAAAAAGAGGAGGAAAATAAAAATGACTCCTTTGAAATCTCGGCGGGGGGGAATCTCATAGGAGAAGGGCTACCCGGATTTTTGGAAAGGGGAGGAAGCCTTATCATCCCTTCAGACTCGGTCCTAGAAAAGGACGGCGACCGGGCGGGCAACTCGAGAGGGAAGTCACTCTCTGCTTGTTAACCCAGGAGAATTTATGAATAGTGAGACGGAAAGAAAAGTACCTCATCTTGGTCGAGAAAGAGGAAGAGGTTTCAGAAGGGGAACTCGTTTTCCCCCCCCCTTGAATTCCCCCCGGAAAGGGGGGAAAAGGATTGCTTGGGCAGTCAAAGGGGAAACGGCCTTGTGAAAAAAAATGCACCTTCTGTACGTCATGTGAAGGGGGGGACCTTCTTTACTACTACGAAAGGGAAAAAAGTTCCTCCTGTTCTGAACACAGGCACGGGAAGGCGGTTACTTTCCACGAAGGGAAGCAAACAGTTATAGGAAATTCCTGCGCCGCGAAGGGGCCATAATCAGTTCCACGGAAGAACGGAAATTTAAAAGTATGAAAGAGAAGCAAAGAAGGATCTTGAAAAAGGAGGCTGTTTTTGTCAAAAAATCATATTTCCCAATAAGAAAGCCACGGCATAATTCGGCAAAAAAACTTACTTCTGAAAAAAGGAGGTGCCTCTATGGACTTACACTCCTGAGGGAGAAAGAAAAAGCCACTATTCCGCCAGTCAAGGAACATGCGAAGGTTTAACAAGGTATGGAGGCAACTAAAGAAAACTCTAATTTCCGAGAAAATGTTCTCCAGGGCAGTTATGTGAATATCAAGAGTAGTCTTCACTTCGGAAGAGTCAGGAGGGTTTTCCGGAGAGCGATCTCTCGGGAAATGAGAAGGAGAATTTCCTCATCATTGCAAGGAGATGGAAGAGAGGAACGTAGCTGAAACTCAGGGGGGGGACTTTCCCGTCTTCCCATCAAAATGTCCGGGAAAAGGGGTGGATCCTGAAGGGAAAAAAAAAAGGGTACAGTACGGGGGTGCTCGATCAGGCCGCCTACGTATCTTTTGGGGGTTGCAGGGCGCAAAAGAAATACGATGCTAACTGTCAATAGGGAAAACGGCAAGGAAACCAGGGCAGCTGAGAAGGGAAAAAGAGCCGATTCATTTTCCTCGTCTCAGTCACGGGGGAACGGGAAGGAGAAGTAGTCCGCCCGTAAAGGCTTGAGAGAGACTCGGCGAGGCGTCGACCTTGGGTGGATAGATCACGAAAAAAAACGACACCAAAAAAGGGGGAGAAGAGAGGGTAAAAACTCTCTCCCCTTGATTACGTCTACTCTCTAGGATCGGGTATGTTTTTTCCCGTTGAGGGAGGAACAGTCTGAAAATGTAAACTCCTTTGTTGCGAGATCGGAGAAAGGGGACGTTAAGGTTGAGGATCTGAGGGAAAAGAGCCCCTAGGGAATGCTCCTTACCAAGGAAACAAAAGGGGTACAAAACGAACTGTAAAAGGAGGAGAAACACTATTCTCTAACTATTTCAGAGTGGGGAGTCCTAATCAAAATAGGAACAAAAGACATGGGTACTTCGAAAAGGGGTGGCCTGGGGGGGGGAGTATACCACCTCCAGAGGGAGGATTCCCTCTTAATTCCGAGATATCATAAGAGAGGGGGGAGGGGAAAGATGGGGGGAAGAAAAAGATCCATGAAAGAGAAAGCCCGGGTCTATCTCGTGGGCCTTCCTGGCTGGGGAGAGGACTGAAAATGGGGGAAAGGGGGGAATCCTCTCGGGGACAAAGGGAGGAGCTTGGCTGACTTCAGAAGTAATCTGGCGTAGGCCCTCGGTGGGAAAGGTCGTCACGATGGGGCCAAACAGAAGCAGATTAGAAGGGAGGGAAGGATTTTGCCTCCTACGGAGATCTCTCCCGCTCGGAAGGTAAGAAATTCTTCTGTAAAGATCTCTCTCAACAACCCACCACTTAGGGATTCTACTACTCCTTTCGGGGGTGTCTTGCGGATCCAGCGAAGAGCCGAGAGAGGAAAAATCCTTTTATCGGAGAAGGGGGGGGTTGGGACTTAAGGGAAAGGGTGGTAAGAAAAAAATCTTGACAAAGGGGGGGCGGCGATCCCTTCTTATAACTTCCTCAAAGAAAAAAATTGTCCCTCTAGTAGGACGGAGGGAACTAAATGACCTCCTGAGAGGGAAAAGCAGTAACAGGAAAAGATCTCCCTTTTCAGGGGAAGAGAAAAGTGGCTTTCTTTTTCGACTCGCTCGGGACTCAAGAGGAAAAAAAAAAAAAAAAAAGGAAAAAAAAAGAAAAACGAAAAAAAAAAAGGGAAAACCTCTCCCTCTATTACTAGGCTTTTTGTAGACGATAAGAGGAGTCGTTCCAATACCAAAAAAACATGGTTTTGAAGAAGGCAAGAGGCCATCCCATTCTAGCAGGGGGAGGGAGAGAACTAGCGTCTCTCTCCCGAAATCTTTATGTGCGTCAAAAAAGGTGGGAACTTCTAGAAAGGGACTGGAAGGGGAAAAGGATTTTGAGGGGAAACAGCATACTATAACCTCCTAGAAAGGCTCCTAGCTACGCCCCGGATTACCAAGGAGTGTTAGCATGCGACCTGAAAAAAAAGAAACTTCACAATCTCTCGAGGTGAGCGGCTTTAAAGGTGCCGCGACGTGGGGGAGGAAGGCTGCGGAAAAAAAAGGGGGTCTATGAGGGGGGGGGAGAAAAAAGTGTCTATCGCTCCAGGGGTCTACTACATCTCCGCATATAAGGGGGCTATTCAGATCCGGCGGAATTGAAAGAAATGGGGAGGACTTACACGAGAGGAAATAGGAAAATGAAGATCTATTAAGAAAAGAAGAAGAAGTTTCTTCTATTCCTTGAGGGGGACGCTTCTTGTTCCGGAGGGCGAAAAAAAGGAAGGACCACCACTCAGAAGGAGGCTGGTTCAGAAAAAAGGTCGGGAACAGTTTGTTAGAAGGAAAAACCCCCGTCTCTACTAGGGGAGCCTCCTCCTCCCGACCGTCAGGAAGAGGGAAAGCTACGCTCCGAGTCAAGCAAAGTGGTGGGGGAAAAACTCCAGGAGAAGGGATTCCCCCAAAGTTTCCCGCCGAAGAGAAGGACCACAAATGGCCTGCGAAGAAAAGAGACGGTAGAGATTTACAAATACCGGCGCTAGATTCTTCGGAGCATTTCCCTCGAAACAGGGGGGAAAAAACTCTCTAAAGAGAATGTCGTCAAGAGGAGGAAGAGGTCTGGGGAAGGATCCTCCTGCCAGGTTGAAGCGGGACGGGGCACCTGACCGGGAGGTTCCAGGGGCAGGGGACTCTGCTAAGGGGGACCTGAGCCTTTTCTTGAAGCACTCTTCGGTTGAAAGCCGCTTGGGGGGGAAAGAAGGAACGATCCTTGAGGAAAATCCGCTTTGGAGGATTCCGTTGCTCCGGGGCGTCTTGAGAAGGGGAAACGTAAGGGGGGGCCCTGGAAGGAGGGAGAGTGACTTCCATTATTTCCGGGAAGGAAAGTTTGCCGGCATGGGGGGGAAAAGACTCCTTATTACCTACGGAAGGACATAAAAGCTTTTTGAGAAAGAGGTCGGCCCTAATTGGGAAGTACTGACGGACCGAGGGGAGAAGGGAAACCTAGAAGAAAATTACTCCTGTGGAAAAAAAGTAAGGAGGGAGGACATTTCCGTAAAAAGGAACCACTATTACCATGCACAAAGGTTCTTTCTCCCGCCCTGATCGGGAGGGGTGGGGGAAGGCGCACTATCTCATAAATGGGGGGGGAAAGGAGAAACCTAAGGGGGGGGGCCCCAGTCAGATGATCTCTGTCGTCCTTCGCCCGAGAAAAACTGGTTAGTGACGGGAGAACGAGAGGGAAGAGAGATATTATCCGGAGGAAGACTCTCGCTTCCAAGACCCCTTCCCATCGCTCGTGCGATTGGAAAAAGGAGGGGCGGAAAAATCCTAGCTGAGGAAAAAGGAGTAAGTGGATTCCCAGGGAAGGAAATAGAAACACTCTGAGGAAGGAAGGAGGGTCGAGTATCTCCTTTGAGGATTTCGTTGAAGGCGGAAAGAGAAAGTCTGGAACCAGAAGAGGTCTATATTAAGGGAAGGTCCAGGAAGGAGGGAAGAAGAAGACGTAGGAGGTAGGTCCCTACTCTTGCTGAGAGCTCAACACAACACGGGTAGGAGGGAAGAGTGCCGCATCCAGCAGTAGGGGAGAGGGAACTCAAAAAATGACTGAAAAGGAGAGATAGGGGAGAGGGGCTCTTCCGTCCTACAAGGGGGGGCGCGCGTCTCGAAGAGGAGTCTGCTTTCCGAAAAGGAAGAACGCAAGAAGAAAGAGGAAAAAAAAAACTATGTTGGAGAAGGAGGGGGAGCACACCCTTCCGGGTTAGGTGCTCCGAAAAGCTAGGGGACTTTTCGACAAGACTGGTGAGCCAAACTAAAACGGAGGGGGAAACAAGGAGGTTTTGGGGAAGCTTAAGCCTTATTCATAGGGGAACCCATGCGATTCGCTGCGAAGAAGAAGGAGCCATCTTCAGGAAGGGAGGAGAGTAGCACGAAAAGGATCGCTCTTTAGAAGGAGAGTTCGCCTTCCCCTCCTTAGAACTCCCGCTCCGGCACGGCTGAGAGATGTAGGGGTCATCGGGGAAGAAGGGGGAGAAAGGTGAGAGGGAGGAGGATCTTGAATTGTAGGGGAAAGGAAGGGGGTTCCATTCTCCGGATTCTCCACCGCCCTGCGAAAGGGAGTCGTTCTCGTACTGATCCTGAAACTCTTAAAAAAAAGACCGTCATTTTCTTCAAAAAATAAAGGAAGTGCTTTCGCTTTCCACCAAGGGGTCTCAGCCGAAAAAAAAGGGGAACGAAAATTGTAAGGAATACGCTGAAAAGGGGGGGGGGAAAGGGGAGAAAGAATTTACTCAAAAGGGGGGGGTAGAAACGGCTTTCCACCTAGCACAAATTTTCCGTCCAGTCTCGGAGAAGGGGTGCATCTCGGCCAAAAAGAGGTTCCAACGGAAGAAGGGGATCAGGCGTGCCCCCGAAAAACGTCTCTTCGCGTGAGGGAGATCCTAGGTTCCAGACAGATTATCAGCGGAAAAAAGGGGGGCTAGGCGCTCACAAAAGGAACATTCCGTTTTTCAATGGAGAAGGAATGCCTGTCCTTCTGCGGAGGGGGCAATCTCCTCCGTAGGGGAAAAGATTCGTCTCAAGGAAGCGCCCTATTATAAGGATGGCAGGAAGGGAGCGCTTCCCTTCTCTCTTGAGTCTGCTTGGTGGAGAAGCTCGTCTCCATCTGGGAGAAGAGGGAGCCTCCTCTGTGACAGGGAAGAGCTGTAACTCTCTGATTGAAGCGGGGGGGATTTAGTGGGAACAAGAACATGGAGGGGGGGTGTATCTGTCAGAAGGAGTTCCCTACCTTGAAGTGGAAAGGGCATTCCTCCTAAAGGTCTTTTTGCCGTTAAGTGAAGGTCTCCCTCAGGCGAAGTAGGCCGGTAGGGGAGAAAATCACTGAGGGGACTACCCCATATCTTCTCGTAGGGAACCTCTCGAGGAGGGGAGCATTAAGAGGTCACAGGGCTCGGGGTACCTTCGTCATTAATTAAGGAGGATCATGGAATCAATCTACTGAGGGGAGAGTGAGGGTCATACTCGAAAAAAGAAAAAGACTTTCCGTATAAAAAGGAGGACCGCTCGAACACGCGCCAAAGGAAGGGGAGAGACGTCTCGAAAGAGGAGGAAAAGGGATGCGCGTCAAGGGGAAGGTGAGAGAGATCTAAGGGTAAGGGGGGGGAAAAACAAGCCGGTTCCTTCTTTCTTCAGCAAGGGGAACTGGTTCTAGCTCGGCGACGGATGGACGCGAGGAGTTATCGGATGCTGGCTTCGGAAGAAAAAGGGGTACCAAAGTCCTGTAAAAAAAAAAAGGTGAAAGCAATACCTATCAACCTGAAGGGGGGCGCGAGCCTCTATTCGAGAGCCTGTTAATTGGAAGCAAGAGAGTCTATTCCAAAGCCAGTGGTCTGCTTCTGAGGGGGAAAAAAAGCGTATCTTAGAAAAAAAAAAGGCGGATTCCTCTATTCCTAGGAAAGAGATCAGAGGGGTCGTCCGAGGAAAGAAGAAGGCCCAACAGAGGACCTAGGGCCGAAGAGTTCCGGCAAAAGGAAGGTAGAGGAGAAAAGAGGGGAATCGTCCTCCTCTCGGAACTCTTTCTTACGTTCTCCGAAGAGGGGAAAGGGAGGGGGATTCTTCACCTCAGGTCAAAGAGGGGGAAAGAACACTATAAATTATCTCCGCCAATCAACCAAGTGGGGGAAGCTACTGAAAAGGAAGAGGAAGGAAAGGAGGATCCTCTCCCTCTCAAGATTCTTTCTTAGATCTCTCTCAACCAAAAAAAAGAAAAAAGAAGGGTCGCAGAAAGGGGGGAGGGTTCGAGGGGAGAGACCACGAATCCTCTTCTTAAGGAAAAGTTAAGCGGTGGTAGTCTTCTATTCGGGGGGGGAATCACAACTTGAGCTGAACCTTATTTCATAAAATCCTCGTCGGATAACGTCAAGGAAGGGAGGAGAGTTCAGCGAAGGGGAGATGGGTTCAAAAAAAGGGGGATGAGATTACATCAATGAAGGGAAAACAATTCCTAGAGAGTGTCTGGCCCAGAATGGGTATTTTCTGGGATCAGGCCTGAGGGAGGAGTCTCTATAAGAGAAATAGAGACAGAGTCTTGTTTGTAGAAGCTAGGGACGGAAGGGGACATCCCGTCAAAAAGAGGAGACAAGGCTTTCTAAGGGAGAAAAGGAGAGCTCTTCCAATAGTAGAGAAATAAATCTCTCCCTCTTTTACCTTCGGGAGGTTCTAAAGGTGGGGGGAAAGGGGGCTCTCCTGGCTACGGAAAAGGGGGGGGAAGAGGGGTGGTTCATAAAGAAAAAAAAAGAAAGGAAGAAGACTCCTATAGAGGAAAGGTTCTCACTTTCGGGGAAACTCCCTCACTTCACGCACCTACCTCTGAGAGTCAGCGAATTATCGTTCGGGTGAGGGAGAGGGTGTTCGAGGAAAGGGGCGAGGGGGAGGGGGGTGTTTGATTGGAAAAGAAGTAGAAGAGAGCGCTTCCGTGGTGATCTCGGATCTAAGGGGCGAGATCGATCCGGCGAAAGGGGGACCAGAGGGGCTTACCGCGAAAAAGTCGAGTCTAAAAAGGGCAGAGATTGGAAAAAGGAAAGGCTCCGCTCCGGGGTCCGTGGGGGGGAGAGGAGCCCTCAGAAAGAGTTCAAGAGGAAAAAGGAAAGTCTGAAAAAAAGGAGAAAAGAGTCCTTCTCGAGAGCTGCACCCTTGTGAGGTATGGCCATCTAAAAACAGAGGAAATGTTGATGTGAAGAAAAGCCACTACTTCCTACATCCTCTACTTCGCAGGGGAAGGTCAGGGCACAGGAAGGGGACTCGAGGAGAGGAGCCGAGATCGTCTTCCCGGGGTCCCGCCGAGCGCCGGGAAGAATAAAGGGGAATCTCACATACAAGGGAAGGGGAATATGGTACAAAAAGGCTTCGCGGAAAGGAAGGAGGGCCCTCTAACGTGGTCGACGCGAAATAAAGGCTCCTTGGAAAGGGGGGGAATGACTGGGTTCAAAAAGAGGAAAGCTAGGCAAAAGGGTCCTGTTCTCGCACAACCGCGGAGAGGGAAGGCCTTCCCGAAGAGTTTGAACTCCAGGGGGGAAGAAGTGGAGAAGTTGCTTGAGCGGGAATTTTCACTGTTTCCTCCTCTGGAACCCAGAAAAGAGACTAGAAAAGGGGGGATCAAGGGGTCTTTCGGGGGGCTCCTCCCGTTGCGTCAAAGTTCAGGGACTTTCCTTGGAAAGGATAATCTTCTGGCTCCTTAACTCCGCAGGAAAGGTTTAGTCTGATCCCGTGGACCGTGGGAAATTGAACGGGGCCGGATGAAACTCGGAGAACCTTCTTAGAAAGGAGGGGCCCATGCTCTTCCTTCTTCAAAGACTACTACTGCCGGAAGGGGGACAGTTTCTTCAGAGGGGAAAGACTGGAAGACGGTTCTGCCCCATCACAGAGTGCGATCCAGATACAGAAAAAACGATGACCCTCAGAAAAAGTGCATAAAAAGTACAGAGCTTGTAGTCTTGCCCAGTCGTGGGGCAGTGCGAACTATAGAAAACAGATCAAAAGAGAGGAAGGTTCCCAAAGAGGGAGATCGGCCTCCTTCAAGAGGGGACGTCGCAGCGAATCGCAGAAAAGAAGGGAAAGGATCCGGTTACAGGAAGGGAACATCAAAAAAGAAAGGGAAGCTCTCTTTCGAGTGAAGGGATGCGCCCGGCCACGGATCTCAGTATTTGGGGAAAAGGGGGGGGACTCCCGAGGGGGAGGCCACTCGGGGGGAAAAAGGAAAAGGGGGGGAGGGGGGGGAGGATCTCCTTCGGGAAAGGGCCTATGTAGATCCTCGCAAGTCTTGGACAAATCCAGAGTCACCTCTCCTATCGCTCGGCGAAGAATATTTCAGAGGGCTCCTCCGTAACCTAGAGGGGTCTCTCACTCGAAGGAGGGGAAAAGATATATATTCAAGGGAAGAAAGAAAGGGACGTCGGAGCACTCTAATTACTTCGTAAGGAGTTTTCTCGCAAAAGGGGACCTACTTGCGAAACGAGGGAAAAGAAAGGGGAGGTTCCGAAGGAGGAAAAGAAGCGACGACTATTTTTCGAGATCTTGTCTAGCAAATCCTAGCTGAAGGAGGGCGGGGGGTCGAACGAGGGGGGGGAGGGACCATACAAGGAAAGGGGGGTTTTAAGGAAGAACCTTAATCCGGATAAATTGCTATTCTGCTGCGACCGTCAAAAAAGGAGGGGAAAAGAGGCTAAAGGAGAGTGCTATAGGAGGGAAAAGGTGCTAGCCAGAGGGGGGAAGGAGTCGATTTTATTAAAAGGAACACGCAGGCAGCTCAGGGGAGGGGGGAGAACTAAGGAAGGAGGATGATGAAAGAATCGTGGGGCTGTCCCGTCGCATCCGGAGGAAGGGTGGACCTTCAAAGGGGAAGAGAAGGCACTCTTTTGATAGGAAAAGTGCTTTCGCTTCATTTCAATAAACTCTCCCTTCGGGACAGAGAATGGGGAGCCCCCATCTTTCCGCCGGGGTGGAAGGAAAAATGCAAATCGGGAAGGGAAGTTCCAAGGCAAGGCCAAACCCCGAGGCCTTCCCTAGGGGTAGGCAGCGTCTAAAGGGGAGGGGGAAAATGAAATTCGACTCAACTTGAGAAATGAAGGGAAACCTAATCCCACGAGGGAGACTGGGACCGGCCAAGGGGTAGTCTGGGGGGGAGGCTACCCTCTATTTTCGCCAAAGATAACAAGAAGTCAGTCTTCCACAAAAACTTGATTCGCACCTCTAATCCTCTCGGAAAAAGGGGTCACGGAAAAAGAAGGGACTCTCTCTGCGACACTATCCTCCATTCCGTTGAGGGCTCACGGGAAAAGTAAGATCAGAACTTTATAGGGGAAAATAGGAGGCCTCAAAGGCAGACTAAGCAGAGACCTTAACCGGAGCACGATTCAGAGGGGGGGGGGAAGGAGTGAATAAGGTAGGGAAAGAAATTCTCTCTTAGGGAAAGTAAGGGCTGGTTTTTCTCGGGGAGTCTCGAGATGGGAAAAGAAGGACCTCCTCTGTGAACGGGGGAGGGGAGGGCTTCAAACTTGAAAAGAACTTTTCTTATTTCTCAGGAAGATTCTCTATACAAGGGGTGCAGGGGGAATACGTGGTGTCAGCAGAGGAGACGTTTGATAGAAAAATCCTCCTAAAGTGTTTGGCCGTGGGGTGCGGCTCCCGAAAAGGGGACTGAAAAAAGGAAAACTTCCAGCCCCCCGCGGAGCGGGGGAGGGGGACCTCGCGCAAGAAAAGGGGTTCCCTTCAGAGCAAAAGAAGGAAACAGGGGGGGTAACTTTCAAAAGCTGTCCTGTGTAAGAATTCTCGAATCAGAGAAGCAGTTGATCCTTCAAGAGATATCTTCAAAAGGATCTCTCTACCTTGCTATCACATCCCCCCAAGAAGAACCGCGGAAGAGTCTATCTCGAAAAGAAACCTGTATTACTCCGAGAGCTATCTATATTTAGGGGAAAGGGTTCTTGAGGTGAAGAAATGGAATTCAAGAGGAAGAGAAGTGGAAGCAACTCTTGAAGAAAGGGCTACTTATTTACCTTGGGATTTAAAGGAGGTGACTGCATTCAAGGAAAAAAGGAGGAAGGACTCCCTTCGGAGAAGAAAACCCTTTTTGGAAAAAGAGACAACCTACTGTGTCCCAGAGAGGAGGACGCTGTCTCAGAACTATTGGACGCGAGAGGGGAAGGAAGGAAGACTCGAGGACCACGCCTTTTTCATGAGCGTTTGAGGGAACGACTCGCGGAGCGTCTACAAAAAAGCAGTTCTTGATTCACCATAGGGGGGAGGGGAGGGGGGGAGAGATCTATCCTCTGAGTGGGGGTTCTGAGGGAAAAAAGTAAACACGCTAAGAAAAAAAGGATATCTCTTTGAAAGGAAAATGGGGGAGCGCTAACCTGAATCTTTCCTCCTCGCGGGCACCGGGAGGGGCGAAGTTCTTCCTAGGGGGAGAAGGGGGGAAGGACGGTAGGAATGAAAAAGCAAGAGGGGGGCGCCCTATAGGATAGAACACACTCTTTCCGTGTCCCTATCAAGAGGAGGGAGCTGATCGATTAGCTGGATCTCGCAAGGGAACCGACCGGCGTCGGGGGGAGAGAGAGAAACACAACAACTTGAAAAGAGAGGGCGAAGGAAGGGAGGGCCCTACGGAAAAGAAAGATCCATCTCCTCTATCAGCTTCAAAAGAGGGGGGAAATCGGTACGCGGAGCGTGGGAAGCGGCAGATCATTTCGCCCAGCGGTGAAGAAAGTTTAAAAATGAGAAAAAAGAAGAAAGAGTCATGGGAGGGGGGAAGGATGACTTTGAAGAGGATTACATCATACTTTGCCGGCCACTCCGAGACAAAGGGTGAGGGCCTCGTTGGGAAGGGGGGTACGGCCTGTACTTCGAAAAAGAGGGGAAGATCTGCTCTATAGGCATCTATTTACTCACGCCGCTGTCGGGGGGGGGGGGAACCTCTCCAAGAGGGCTTTGAAAAGATACAGACCAGGGAGGGGGAGAAAGAAGAAGGGTTCTCGTCCTCCATCTTTCTGAGACTAGAGAACGCAAGCGGGTACCGTAGGGGAGCGTGAGGGAAAAAGGGTTTTACCGGAAACTTTTCTGATTGTTCAAATATGGGAAGGACGCCCAGCAGAAAGAAAGAAGAACCAGAATCTCAGGAGAAGAGAAACGGCCATCTTTTATCGCCCGGAAGTAGACCAGGGCTGAAACAAAAACAATAAGTCTCGATCTGAAAAAGGAGCGCGTTCATCCGGGGACTCGTTTCGTCGAGAACGGAGGGGGGAGATCGTCAGAGGGGTTAGAGAGGGTGAAAATGGGGAAGAGAAGGTTTCTAGGGGGGAGGGAGCTCGTCTCCCCGAGGATCGAAGGAGCGAGATCAGACCGGGGCCGACTTCGTAACGAGAAGGGGGGAAAGCATCTATTGAGGAGGGGAGAGAGGGGGAGACGACGAAGAGAAGAGGGTAGTACGTGCTTTTCTCTTATCCAGGCTTGCGGCCCTGCAACCCGTACGAAAACGCATAAAGAGGGGAGGGAAAGGAGAGCAAACATTCGAAAAGAGGAAGAGAAAAACCCGTACGAGGGGGGGAAGCGAAAATTTTTTATGAACCACGACTTCCCGGTCAAGGGAAGAGAGGACAGAGGAGGAAGGGGGGGGAGGGATGTCACAGAGGAAGGGGGAGTCTGCGGGAGGAGAGAGATAGCTCCGAGATAGGAGGAACCCGCCTCCTTTTTTCACCCGGAAAGGGACGCTTCCTCCACTGCCTGCCGAAAAAGATAGGGGAGAAAGAGGATCCGATCCGGAGCCTGTGAGAGGGGTTTAACTCTCTCAGAAAGAAAAAAAAAGTGAACAACTTCACTTTCGGAGAGATCTATCCCTCCGGAGTAAGAGAGAATGCTTCACCAGGAAAGGGGGAAGGGGCCTCAAGGGAGGATGAGCACTTGTCTTTATCCGAGGATCCTCTTCACCATACGAAAAGGAAGAGGGTTCTCCGCGGGGTGGGGAGAGGGGTAATAAAAGGGGAAAAGAAGGGACGAATTTAAGGCCCTTTCCATTATCTGAAAGGTCCGTCCCTCGGGGTGGGAGGATCCCCGGGGGAAGGGGCCGGGCCTTAGGGGAAAAGGCCTTCCTGTGGGGAACCCCCCCACCCTGCTTCACGAAGGGGGGGGGGTCTACAAGGCTAAGGAGGCTTAACTAAGACAGGAGGAAACATTAGGAAGGAAGGGTGGCGCATATACACCGCTACATCACAGGAAGTGCCCATAACAGAGGGAAGCCATTTTAAGATAAACAACTCTCCGTACTACACAAAAAGGCCCATCAGCCGTGGCCGAGGAGGAGAAGAACTTAGTCGACGGACAGGTTTCCTGGAAGAGGGAAAAAACTACCAAGGGAGAGGGGTTCCCCTCCCGAGGGCTCGGAGGGGAAGAAAAGTTCTCCTATGTGGGAAAGCAACCTTTAGGAGAAGGGGGGAAGGTGAACTCTTCGCGTCTTCCTCGTTTTATCTCTCCTAAAGCAACCCTCCGTTATTCCAGAGGGGAATTCCCGGAAGGACAAAGGAGGCGACCCAAAGAAGAATTCCACGGATCTAAGACATAATTGGTGCCAAAAGCTCACAATAGTTGGAGGGGGGCCCTTAACAGATCTCCTTCGGCAAACCAGGTGGAACTATGTCTTGGAGAGGAGAAGGAAGAAAGGGGGATGAGGACCGGAATACTGGGGACAGCACCCTCCTATCTGTCTTAAGAAATTCTATTTCTCAAGGGAAATACGCTGGAGGGGGGAAGGGAGCTCAGAGAAACAACAGAGGAAAAAGGGCAGAAGGGGCTTATTCACTCGAAGTCTCCGACGCAGAGGGGAGGTTCTCTGCCTAGAGAAGTAGTTACACGGGGAAAGGGCTTAGAGAAAGACACTACATCTTCAAGGGGGGTATATCCGAGAAAAGTCCTTGAAAGCTAGAGGAAAAAGGAAGAAATTTCGCACCTTCCTGGTGGGCGAAGAAAATACTGAAGAAGAGAATCTTCGGGGGGTCTCCCTAAACCACGGAGAAAGGAGGGAGGTTCAGAGAGGGGCTACGGCTTAGGTAAGGGACATGGCTCTCACAGAAGAATTCTCCTCTTCTGCGAGGTAGTTACTGCTGGGTCAGAGGTTAAACTGTCCCTAAAAGGGATCTTCTAATGGAGAAGAGCCTTCGCGACTGGATAAATGGGTGGAGTAACATGGTCCGCGGTTAGGAGATCGTGCGCCGGCCAAAGCCGTCCGAGAAGAGGGCGGAAAGAAACCTCACCTCTGAGGCACTGAGGCCTTTGGAAAGGGGACTCGTTTTCGGCGAAAGGAGGGGGAATCTTCGCGCGAAAGGGGGGTGTGGGAGGGGCAGCGAAAGTTCTTCCTTCGAGTCCTCGAGACAAGGATCCAACCTGCAATTAATTAGAAGACGTTTTAGAGAACCCTTCTTTACTGAAAAAAAAGGCTCCCCCATCGTTTAAAGGGGCTGCACACGTCAGCGGGGACTGTGAGTCCAAAATTCCGGAAAAAATCCCAACCGGGAAAGGGAAAAAGCAGGGGGGGTAGAAACTTCTAGAGGAAGTTTTAAATTTGCCATAAAGAGAGAGGGGGCGCAAGGGGGAGGTCAAATGGGTTCAACAAGAGAGGGATCCGTAAAGGGGCCATCTCTTCCTCATTCTATTTTCAGCTTCAGAAGAAATCATAGGAAAACCCAAAGAGAAAGCCACGTTCTCATACCTCTCCTGACAAGGAGGTCCGAAATATCCTCGGGTCCGGGCAATAAAAAGGGATTCTCGAAAAAGCAACTTCAAAGCGGAATCCAACGGGTAATTCTCAAGAGGGAGTCCGTCAGGGGGGGGGAAAAGTTGGAAGAAAAATGGAAGAGAGACCGTCTAACTCTCAATCTCCGTATGTCCGGAGAAAGAGTAAGAACTTTATTTTCTAGTGAAGGAATTGAGTCGAAAGTACGAGAGGAGTTCAAACAGGAAAGAACGGAATCTCTTCTCCTATTTCGGGGAGGGAAGGAACCTCCTCTTTTACCTGGCAGAAGTATCTTAAATAGAGGAAAAAAGGGGAAGGGGAAGTCGTGGATTAGTTTGCTGCTGGAAATGAAAGACTGTGTGGTTGAGGGGAGAAACGGACGCTTCCCAAGGAAAGAACTGGGGGGAGGGGTTTATGGAATCGCCGACGTATAGCTTCCTGTGTGCAGGGCGAACCGAATGAGAAATTTCTAAGAGAACAAGCCGACAAGGAGAGCGGCCTTAGTAGAATAAACAGGTGCTCGATTAATCCCTCTAGGGAGCCTTCTGTCAGGAAGAGGGGGGAAGAGGGATCTCGTCAGAAAAGGAGGAAGGTCGTAGTTTCGAAAAGGAAGATCACCACTGAAGAGAATAAAGGTTCCGGAGACTTCGATCACAAGCGCCTAGAGCCGATCGGAAAATCTACACTAGGGAGAAAAGGGGGAAGCTCAAAAAGAGACGAGGTCTTTTGGAAGGGTGCGGGCCGGTATCGGGCGCAGGCGTACGGACTTGTAAAACAGGGACTGAGCGGTTGAGGGGAGAGGGGTCGGCTTTTCTGAACTATTTGAACCCAAAAAAGGAAGTCATTGCGACGGCAGGGGAAAAAAGAAAGGGGGTTACGCACCAAAGAAACGACGTTCCCAGGAGACTCTTTCGACAGATTTGACGAGGGTACGGGCCGAGCAAAAAGGGCCTTCGATCCAAAGTGCGCTTTTGGGGGAAAAGGAGGAAACAGAAGTTATCGGCTACAACCGGAAAGACATCTGCGGAGTACAGAGGGGAAACCGTGTGGAAAAGAAAAAGAAAAGATGAATTGCTTCGACTTCCGAATCTCCATTACCGAGGGACAAGGGAAAGATCGAGGGGGGGGGGGGGGGCAACTGAAAAGACTCGGGAGGGCGTTTCTCGGGGAAAATCTTTCCCCGAGCCGAAAAAGGGGGGGGGTACCGTGGAGAAGAACTGCTAAGAGGAGGCCCTAGGGAAATGGTCTTCACGCGACTTATCGCCGAAAACAAAAAAGCAAAAAAACTGAAAGGGGAATCCTCCGATTAAGGGGAAAAGGTCTCTCGAAGCAAAGGAAAGACCGGCGAAAGAGGAATACTCTCTCAACACCAAAAGAGAGATATCGACTACGGATCGGGGCCCTCGTGGGGAGAGGTCCATGAGAAGGAGAAGACTCCTCGGGAACAATCCTTTTAGGGAAACAGGGGAATCTTTTTGGGGGAACGTTAAGGGGGCGCCCCATCTACATCTTTAAAACTCCGCCGGAGGGGGGAAAAGAAAGGAGTTAGTACCTCTCAAAAGAAAAGATGAGGTCACTCTTTAACGAAAAAAAGAGCGCTCTTAATCAGGAAGGGAATCTTCTCGCAGGGGGGCATCGTTCAATGGGAAGGAGGATTCGTTGGTAAAGAGGGATCTATAGGAAGGGAAGAAACTCTTGGCAAAGCCTCCTCTTTAAGGTCAGGTAGGGTGGGGAAAAAAAAGGGGAGTTGCCAGAAAAAAGCTCAGACTCAGAAAGTCGAAGCCGAGGGGGCGGAAAGAAAGGAGAGCTCGTAAAAGGTGGAATATAAGGAAAAGAGGGTACCGTAGGGGAAGGTGCTTCCACCCACTGGGGGAGTCCTGCTCCTTGTTCAGGGGGGGGGGGGAGGGAAAGTCCTCCCATAAGAGAAAACAAGGAAACCCGGGGTGAAGAAGGCTAGAAACGTCCATCTGGGTAAAACGGAGGGAGAATGCGCCCTGATTACCGGGGAAGGAGGGTCACCACTACCTCTCAAAGGGAGGGGCTGTCTCTACCGTAGCAAATCACTTGGAAAAGGGGGAAGGAGATATCTTACAGGGGAGGGGGGCCGTCTCCTTAAATTTCTATCTAGGAGGCCTATTTCTACACATCTACGATCAGAATTATTCTGAGAGTTTTTTAGGGAAAAGGAAAGTACTTAGGGAAAAGAGAGGGGAGACGTTTCTTCCTCGGATCTAGTTCTAAAAAACTCTCCTCTTGGGGGAAGGAGGACCTGTCAGGGGAAAAAGTCGCAAAAGAGGGGGAAAGGGGGGAGGCCCTTCACCCTTTCCACAAAACAGCAATAAAGTCTCGTCCTGAGAAGAGAAAGAACATTGAACAGAGGGGAATCCACCCAAAGAGAGATGTTGATGTCCTCCTACCCTCCGAAGTTAAATCTACTTCGCCGATTCCATGCACGAGATGAGGTGCATATAAGAAGGGGAGAACGGATCAAAAAATTCCCAAACGAAAAAAGGTCAGAAGAAGGAGCTCCTCCATGATGGAAGAGACTGACTCTTTCCGAAAGGGGAGATTCTTTCTCGTCGCCGGAGGAAGGGCCCATAAAAGAAGGGTGAACTCGCTCGAACCGAAAGAAGGGGGCAGACCTTGGGAAGAGGGGAAGGTGTGAGAAAAATCCGCTTTTCAATCCTTCTTCCCCGGGGGAGAGGAGGAGTACCCCTTAGACTGGTCCAGGAGCTTAGGGGGAAGGAGGGGGGGGGCACTCTGACTGGCAGCCTCTTTCCAAAGGTCCTTACCTGGCCCGCCGAAATGCGAGGGGGTAACCGGAAAAGTTGGTCTAAACCCGGGGGGGGAAAAAGACTTTCCTTGCAAATGAGGGAAGAAAAAGCCCGTAACTTCCATGATGAAGGGGAAGGTTTTCCTGCCTTGCCGGAACAGGATTTCCCGCCTGGCACGGGCCCGGGGAAGAAAGAAAGGACCCTAAGTGAGAGGAAAGGGGGGCCTTACTCATTCAGGGGGATTCCTTCTGCCTGACTGCACAAGAGAAAAGCAATCCTATCTAGAAAAAGGGTCAACTTACTCCCGAGGGGAACCCCCAAAAAAAAAAAACATCATCCCTTTCAATGTCGGGGGTGGGGCCACCACCACCTTCTAAAGGGGACAGAAAGGGGGAGGGATACGATCGCGTCCTGCAAACCGAGAAAGAAAAATAAAGACGAACTATCGGGGTGGAGCGAGCTCTACTGTATCTACAGTCTTGCAGGGAGGAAAAAAGTCATTTCTCCGTGATCGACTCCGGAGGGGCGAATCGTCCGTACCAGTAAAGGGGGAAGGGGTCAAAGTCACTGGGGTGAAAAAGAGAATGGAAGAAAACGATATCTCGGCTTCTCCGGGGGGAATAATCTTACATCCGCTTCTGGGGAGTCAAAAAGGAGGGGGGAGAAAGAGAAATTTCAAAGGGGGAGCCGAAGCAGAGATAGTGCTCCATTTTCTCCAGGCGCGGGGACCCGGAGAATTTACACTGAAGAGGAACTTTGCTCTCAAGAAGGGTGTCTCCCGCAAGTAAGAGGAGAGGGGAAAGGGTCTATTATAGAATAGTCACTCACTCATGAAAGGGAATTTCTGGGTAAGTCGAGACCGGAATCGAGGAAAAAATCTGTTCTAGAAGGAGAGAAAAACGCTCCTATCGCTTCGGCGTCAGGGGATCGTCCAATTCGTAGTGCAGAGAATTCAAGAGAGAGCTCAAAAAAAAAAGGATATTACCGCATATGTATATGGAAAAATTCTCACTCGAATGACGCGTAGGAGGGGAAGAAGCTACTGAGGGGGGGGGGAAGTCCTCAAGAGGGAAGAGAGGAGGAAAAAAGGACACTACATCGGAGGGTGAAAGAAAATTATATCCTCTACACTGGAAACTACTACGAGGGTCGATAGAGGGGGGGAAACCCCTTCAGGTTAAGAAAGAGATCCGGGGGAAAACTCTAAGGGGTCCCAGCCGGGGGTCCAGACGAAGGGGGGGGAGAAGGCTCTTTATAAAGGTTTTTTTGGGGATGCCCCTCGGTTAATATAGGAAAGGCTGGACAATCGAAGGCTCTTGGAAAAACCTTCGCAAAAGGGTCTTGAAAAATCTTGGAGAGCTAGGGGAAAGGAGAACCTCTCTTAGAAGTTCTATCCGCTGGTCGGGAGTGGGAGGATCCTCGTGCGAAAGCCAACGATTCAGAGGCGAACCTCCCCGCTCGGGAAGGGAGAGTTGCTTCTGTTCCGAGGGACGTTCTCGGCCATGGACGTCGGAATTTTGCTGGAAGGCAACAGGATTAAAAAAGAGGTGGAACCTAGGAGCCACCGGAAGAAGCATTTCCTTAGCGCGGACAAGAACATTCGTTACGAAGGATACTTAAAAGTTCCTCCGGGGGGGGCCCTTCCGGAGTTCCTTTCGCACTGCAGGCAAAAGAAAAGGGACGCAAATCCCCAAGGGGAAGCCCCAAGGCGAAGAAGAATAAGGGAAGTGGAAAGAAGGAAAAAAGGGGCAAGGACGCCACGGGCGGAAAACGAAGCCCCGCGGGCGCCGTATGGAAGGACGGAGATGAGTAGTTTTTCAGCAGGAGGGAAAAAGCAGAAATGCCCCCAAGTAAGGAAACCAGGGATAGGGTTCCCCCGAGAAATAGCCTCTTTTTCCGGAGTAACCTCCGGATTCTCGGAACACACACGGTCACAGTCCGGAAGGAGAAATTGATGTCCATACCTAGCTTCTTTCAAACCTTTTGGAAGCTCCTGCCTTAAACGCGAAAGAAAGATAGACCGGGTAACTTTGAAAAGGGAAGTCCTTTTGGTGGAAAGGGGAGGGGCCCGTGCTCTCTTCTTTCAACCAGGGGGGACTCGTCGCGAAGCGCGAAAAAAGCAGCCGCCCTCACTACTTTGACCTGGAATTCAGGAGGAGTACCAAGTAAAAAAGAGAAAGAGGTCGTCTAGGAAAAAAATTAATGTCCTATCTATACTTGGGGGACTTCCTTCAAAGGTGGAAAAAAAGAAGGGGGGAGAGATCATAAGGAATGCAGTGGGTGGAGAGGGGGAAGGGTTTTTCATTTCTCCGAACTCCTATTTCGACGGGCGAGAAACACGACATATACTACCAGAAGGGAGGAGGACTCATTTAAGAAGAGGGGCCAGAAGAGGGGTAACTTTCTTCTTTACTAAAAAGTTAATTCCTCCTTATCCGAATCCTCGCCTAAGGAGGGAGGGGAAAGAAGTCCCGTCCGCCTCGGAAGGAGAGAAAACGGAAGGGGGGGGAAAAAGAGAAAAAAGTCTATCAAAAAAGCTAAAAAACCCGGGAACTATCTACGTCTCTAAAAATCCCCCAAAAAGGAAAAATACGCTCGATCTAGGGTAGGGGATTTGTCTGGAGGCCGTTGGGCCTGGCGAAAGAAACAAAAAAGCGGGACCCCTGTTTGCGAGCAGAATGGACCGGAGTCTCGTCTGCTGGCGGCCCGAAAACTCGTTGAGGGGGGCCTTCACCTCCAAAGGAGAGAAACACAAGTAACTCTCAACCTGTACCAGGGAGAGGGGCCTCTAGTCAGATAGGAATGGACGAGCTAACAAACTAGGGGGAACTAAGGGAGAGGGAGCTTATTTTCTTGGAGAAGCTTTATCTTCTATCAACCGCACGAAGGTTTCAAGCGATCAAGAGAAAGAGGACAAGAGGAGTTCTTCAGAAGGAGAACTCCTACCATATAGCCGGAGATCGAGTGGAGGTCCTGCATGTCCCGGACGAGGGGAGGGGGATGGCGTGGGGGAGAATCCTCCTCGTTCCCGTTCTTGATCTGTTCAAGGGATCGTCCAGAATCTTCGGAGGGAAATAAAGTTGCCAGAGGGAAAAAGGAAAAATTATCTAAGAGAAGTTCCCTATCACAGACTATTCTCTTATAGTAGTAGCAGAGGGGGGGAAATCTCGAGAGAAAGGGAAAAAGCTGAGAGAGAAAAAAACAACTTATGAGTGGAAGAGAAATCTACTACTCAGGTCCCTCGTACCTAGGGAGGAAGAAAAGGAATAAAAGCGATCAGCTTCCTAGGAGGGATTGGGAGGGGACTTAAGAGGGTGTGGTCTCTAGAAGGACTACCCCTTGACAGGGGGGAAGGGGTCCCTCCCTCCCGATTGAGGGAGGAGCACGTATCACTGGAGGGAGAGGGAAAGGGAATTATTACGAGTAAAACGAGGAAAGCCCGTCGTCTCTTACATCAGGAATCTCTCTCCCTGGGGGGGAAATACGTAATGGTGAGGGGGGGGAGTGACTGTGAAAGAAGTCGTTGATCTATCTTCGGAGGATAGTCATCTATGGAAGGTCATTGTGGGGAGAAGGGATCCCGCGAGGGAGGGGAATCAAGATCTGCGGAGGGGGATCTAATCAGGAGGGGAAAAGACCGTCTATCTCTTCAAGGAGGGCTCTCTCCCTCGGGACCGTCTGGGAAGGAAGTTATGTGAGGACCCAAGGGGGGAGAGATGGCTTCCAGGGAAGTGGTACAATAATTTTTATTTAAGGGATCCTAACCCGGGCAAAGCCTCCGCCCGTAAAAGAAGGCCAGAGGGAACACTTCTTTTAAGACCTAAAGGAAAAAAGGGGAAGAGACGGAGGAGAAGAGGGAGAACTCTTAGGGCGACCGGAGCTAGGCTCCTTTTCGAGGGAAAGAGTAGGGGCTCTCGGAGAGGGATAGCTGGGGGAGACTTCGCAAAGGAGCTCTTAAGGGTCGTCCTATTTCGACGTACAGAAAGATGAGGGGCTGCCGAAAAAGGGGAAGAGGGGGACGGAAAGCCTGAAGAAAGAAAAGCGGGACGAGGGGAAGGGCTATTCCTCTATCAAGGATACTGACTCTCCGCTCACCGAAGGAGGAGGTCACGTGAGGGGAGACTTGGCCCGGGGGGAAGAAATTTCAACAAGGAAAGGGGAAAAAAAATTCTGCTTCCTTCCTAGGTCTCATTCGGGATAAAGGGGGACGGGGGGAAAAGTCTTCTCGCAACCCTGGGCAGGAAGAAAATCCTCCACTACGTAGGCAAAAAAGGATTACTACGTCCGCCTACTTCCAGGGGAGTTACATCTAGGGAGAATCGGGATGACTTCTTCGAGGGGGGGAAAACTATCTCAGGAAAAGACTCCACTTCTTCAGAAAGGCGAAGACGAAACGGCTAACGTCTCTATATTCTTCGAGGAGGGGGAAATTACACGTTAAGGGGGGAAAGAGCGACTCCGAAGGTAAGGGAACACTACTTTCTAAGGCTCTCCTCCTTCGTTTCCTGTAAGAAGATGCAAAAACCTCTCCTGAAGGCCGAAGGGAAGGACGGTTTA
>Ga0179591_1235654_pt1 | contig 23759 bp, 28 predicted proteins | sample CZOMad2_1_08_16f_FD_182891 | JGI IMG/M metagenome (GOLD analysis project Ga0179591, IMG submission 182891) | Vadose zone soil fungal communities from Angelo Coast Range Reserve, California, USA - CZOMad2_1_08_16fungal (PacBio error correction) | ecosystem: Environmental > Terrestrial > Soil >...
GCGGGGAATGGAGCTATTCTCAGCAAGGGAGAATTTGCTTCCGTATGGAGACAAGACAAGCAGGCACGGCCGAAACAGAACGGTAGGTGTCATTACGCCTTCCCCAAAAAAAAAACCAAAAAACGGTGCAACCCCAAAAGCGCTCTGCGTACCGCGCGACGTTGGCATCCCGGCAGCAGGCAAAACTTGGCAAGGAAGAACGGACCCGAGCGGACGTGAGGCTGGAGAAAAGAAAATCTCGCGCCATCGTCTCCCCTGAAAGCCGGGCGGAATCAAGTCGCCGCTTCGGTCTGGGGGGAAGGGACGGGGCGCACCGAAAGAACTTGGGCTTGCTCGACCCAAAAGGACAGGGGACAGGGGGAAAGTTTCTCTCTCAAGCTTACAAGAAAAACGAACAGCTACGAAGGAAAACTGGGGGGTATATTTGCATCTATGACTCTTCTCACGAAGGCAGTTTCCATCATCTAGAGGGGCGAAAGGGAAGGAGGCCCCAGGTAGCCTGCCTCTAGAATTGATTGGGCTGAACGCGAATCACTCCACAGAAATAATCGTCGAGGCTAATAAATGGAGTGCAAAAAACTAAACACGACGGGGACATGTTCTCGAACTGAGATCAACACTTTCTATGGGGCGGGGGAACGAAGGGCATAGGATTCTTCTATTACTAAGCGGAGAATTGCATGGAAAATCTGACGGGCAGTGGAATTGCTCCTGAATGTTCGGGTCATTTTCAAGGTCTAAATCAATATGAGCACAACATAGAGTAAGGAGGAACTAAAGAGAAAGCACAAGTTAACTTGGTCATAGGATCAAACGGCAGGAATACTCCAATGGGAGGCACGAAAGAGAAGGAATTGAAGGGGGAGATGTCATCGAATCTGACCTCAGATATGCCGTAAGATTTCTTCATCATGATCAAGTTCCACACTCCACCTCTAGAAGAGAAGGGACACGGCTCACGGCCGAATGATTTGGAGAAGGATGAAATAACATGACAACTTTTCTCGTGGAAGGGTGGAGACTGATGAATTGATCAGGGGACTACTCGATTAAAATGGACTATCTGGCGAATAGACAGGAGGAAGGGCAGGCAAGAACATCGAGTGGCATAAAAACCTTCATGAAAGACGCAAACTAATTCCTAACTTCAAGAAGGGCGCAGCGGCACTAATCGAACAGAAGAGAGAGGGAAATCTCGCTTCTTGTGAAGGCAGATTATCTGAGCGAGGCAGCAAAAGACGTCAATCTGTTAAAAGAGGGAAATCAGAAGAGTCAAGGCAGTGCGGTGGAATTCTCCCTTTGGGGCCAAGAAAGGGGGGGTAAAAGAAAATCGCACGCAACCTCGGCCCGAAGCCGTATGGGAACGTTACGCAATGGGCAATCCAATCTTTTTTCACTCCAACAAGCCTTCACTCGCTCCACATCAACCAAGACTAGCCATGAAAAGAGGGGAAAGCAATTTCGTCTCTAGAAGCCCGCAAAGGGCGAAGTCATGGATGAGGACAACTGTAATGATCGTGAGGGGAGTAAACCGGTGAAGCGGGGAGGCTCAAGAATATAATGGAAACGATTAATAGGCGCACCTGACCCAAAATCAAAAGGATCACAGACAGCCGAAGAAGTAAAAAAGAAACATGAGAGGTACCATTAAAAAAAATCTTCTTAGCAGAAAGAAGAAAGGCTTGATATCCATGGACAGAAATTGTCCCTCAATCGTCACACACATAACGTGTTTGGAGAAAAGATGGAGAAATGTGTGTAGCTGATAAAGCGAAAAAAAGGAATGTGGTTTTGGGAGAAATCCACCGTTCCCCGGAGGGGGGGCTAGTCGCCGGCTTCAAACTTCAATCGAGAAGCAGATAGGGGACAAACAATAAAGAATGATAAGAAAATGTGGTTCGTCTTCTCAACCCATTAGGAGATTCTCAGCCACGGAATTGGATAGGAAAAGAGGTCGCGGTTAAAGATGGAGCAAGTAGCTCCCTAGCGGCCCTCCCCATCTGACGATGGGGCATGAAAAAAAGAAATCGAAAATGATTGTACAGGGGAGGGATGGCGCGAAATTCTGATAGGGGGGAAGGAAATTACATGAAGCTTTAATTCCTTCAGTCCGCAGGGGATCCCCGGAACTCAAGAAGACTTGAAAACTTTCAGGGAAGTGACGCCGTCGCATTGAAGAAGGAAAAGACTGTGGGCGGTAGCGACCATAACGGGGCCTCTCCAGTGACAATTAAATCCTGCCGATTTGCGAAAAAAGGTCCGCAGGATTGGAGAGGATCTGGGAAACAAACATAAGAGTTGTAAGTGGGGGTAAGAGCACTTTTAAAACCCCATAGGGAAGAAAAATCCCGCATCCACTCGGAGTTTAGCACGGAAAAACAAATAGGATGAAATTCCATCAATCAAGTCTCCGATGCATCAACAAAATGTAAGGAAATCATAAGCGGGCAAAGACGGAGGTTGGACGGCAAAAGGGTAAGGAGGTGTTGAAGTGACTTACCAACCTAAAAAAGGAGAAACAAGTATGCGAAAACGACTCCCGAGCTTAAACAGGAGGAGAATAGAGCGGGCATTATCGGGTACCTATATCTTTACTAACGGTGGGATTGCGGGGGAAAGGGAAGACTGTCGAGACGATATGACGGGCAATTCCGCGGACCTTTTCTATAGATCCCGTGTTTTCTGAAAAAAAAGCGCCCTGAGTTCCTCATGGCTGACCAAAACGGAAAGGAAGATCTCGTGGGACCAGCATTGTAAGGGATAGCCAGAAATGGCGCCGGGGGAGTCGTAGTTTCTTTTTCAACAGGGGGAGGAAGAAAGGGGAAGTCACCGCCCCAAAATGCCAAAATGGGAGTCGAGGTCAGAAGGTAAAAATGAAACGACTCTTGTTGCCATCACCCCGGTAACCCGTCGACTACGATTCGCCACTTGGTTTCGAGTTTCGGGCAGCATGTCACGAGACAATTGCAGCACGCGCCAATCAGACTAGAGAAAAAAACAAAAAAAAGGGCGAGGAAAAGAGAGTATGAGGGGACGGGGCTGCAATGGGACGAACACCGGGGGAAGGAAAAAAAAAAAAAGACAAGGGGCTGATCTTCAGTACTTTTTCGTCCGCAAAGCAACAACGGTTCGATGGCTGGCACGGAAAGAAGGCAAACAGGAAGTAGAAAAAACAATTCCAGTGTTTGACGTGTGGGAGGGATGTAATCGTTGCCTCCCATCCCAAGTGCTTGCCAAAAGGCCGTGACAAATCAAATTAGAATATGGCGGAATAAAGAAGGCTGCAACGTCTTACAGGAGAACAAACCCGTGAAACAAGGTGTGGCACCAGAGGAAACACCATTCAGGAGGAGGGGGGTCCAAAACACCGGGGGGTAAGAAAAATAAATCGACGTTCAGTAAAATGTTCCATCTGGAAGTGCCCAGTCATATCGGATTAGAAAGGGCCTACCTTCTCCAAGCCAAAAACACCGAAAGAGATAGTCTAGAAGGCACTCTTGAGGATAACATGAAGGGACGATAAATCGGATTAAGGCGCATCCAATTGTGAGAAAGGGCCGGACCGGTCCCTCTCAAACTTCCAATTAAAATTAGACGCAGACCCAAGAAACCGAGGGGAGAGGGACCAAATCACGGAGGGGGGACGGTGGAGGGAATACCTATTTTTTGCCTGGCTCCACAGAGGATGCGATGATTATGGGGGAACTTCAAAGCTTGGGTTTTTGAAAACAGGGAGATGATTAAAGGTAAAGAGAGGGGGGGGCGAATAATAAATCCTCCCCTCGAAAGGAATCGCAAAAATCGGCGGGATTGGACGGGACCCTAGGAAAGCAACCACCCTAGGGGTTCTGGCGGCGGAACGTCAGCCAACAGACATGGGGGAAAAAGAAAATCCATGCTCACTTGACGACAATCAGACACTGGTCCGAGCAAGTGGTTGCCGTGGGAGAAAAAAGAAGGACAAAAGGCACGCGTAAGGGGGAGAGGGGCGCCTCCAATCGCAGCCTAAGGGGGGAAGATCCAGTCAACTAAATCCGCCGCGGCGCACCATCAAACTTAGCAGTTCCTAAGGGAGCCTCGGGGGAAAACCAAGCCGGGCGATGGGTAGGAAAACGGCGATGACATGCGCCCTCGGTCCAGAAAGACAACCTCATGAATCCGAGACCAATGAGAAAAGAGGGGACTGGGAGCCATCATTTTGGAGACCACGACCACAGTTGGGGCAAGAAGGGCAGCGAAACGGGGGAGCCGAGCGCGAAAAAAAGGTTGGAAAACCCAGGACGAAGCAAAGAAAAAAGGGGGTCCGGGGCAAAGGTGGCTTTGAGACAAAAAAACCACCAGTTGAAGGGGGAGGGAGGATCATCGTGATCAAACACACCTAGCCGGACTAAAGCAGGGAGGACACCTTTAGGGTGGGGAGCGGAACGAATCGGAGATTACAATTTCCAGTATGACAATGAGCCGCGTCAGGTGTTGAGGCGTACAGAGTGTTTTCTTACGAAGAGCAAGGGAGGGGGGGAAATGAAGAGAGGCGGTCTTCAAAGGGGTGAAAAGGGAGCTATGGAAAGAGGAAATTAGTAAAAAATGAGCAAGAAAAAGAATAAAGTTTTCAGGACCTCAGTTCACAGGTCCGCAAAGAAAGGAATCGAAAGTAAAAGGGAGGAGAAAGCCTAAAGTTAAAAGCCCTGTAAGGAACGGGGGGGAATGGGTGGCGAATCGAAGGATGGGATGAACCCCGTCGTAGGGGAAGGGCGAAAGATGGGATAAAGGTAAGTTCGTGACCATAGGGAAAAAAAAGCTTGTGATTCCTTGTCACAGGAGAGAATGAAAAAGGTGAAGGGGGAAGACTGAGAGAGTGTGGACCCTGATGTGGAAAGATTCGTTCGGTTTCTTACCAGGGAGGAAAGGAAGAAGAAAGAACAAACGTATCTTCTTCGCAGGCGCTCCTCAAAAGAATTAGGGTAGGGAAGAGAGGAGCACAAACGGCTATTACGGGGGGGATTAATTGCGTGGGAGCATGAAGGGATGGTCCAGCTATGTTCGGGGAGACGGGAAAATCAGATGATCTTAACAGAGAGGAGGGAAAAGCCGAATAGACTAAAAAGGAAACAGCGTCATCAACTCGAACCCCTTTCTTCCTGGGGGATCAGAACAAAGACATAGGAACGTAGGAAAGGTACACCAGGAAGGGAGAGAGAGGTGGCGCAACTCAACTCAGTGAACATGATGAAGAAATAAGAGTCAGAGATAGACGGAAGAAAGAGCTGAAGGACCGGCTATGCCAGAAAAAAATGTTCTTGAGGAATGGGCGATAGATGAAAGAAAAGCCCCGTTGCACGTGCAGTTGCGGAGACCTACCGGATGAAGAAGGGGGGGAAGAAGGGAGTCGTCCTGAGAAAAAATGACCAGCAAAGCTCAAAAGGGCCCAGATAAATCGAAACGGAAGCAGATCAATGACCTTTTCATATGAGGAATGAATGACACAAGAAAAGACTCTCAAGTCAGAAAAGCCACATCAAGGTGGAGACTAAATCGCGGGGAACGGGACCAGCCTGGGTTGAAAGCAATGGGGAACCGGAAGATTTTTCCCCCCTGGAAGACGCGAGTTTGAGGGAGATTGAAAGGGGAATACAATGAAACAAGCGAATATCGGGCAGTATACAGCCTTGGGGGTAAAGATGGAAATCACAAGATTGGAGTTCCAGCCGAGGAGGCTACGAAGTATAGTTACCAAAGCATCTTGGGCAAAAACAGCCCCAGGAAATCCCGAGGGATGGGTTCCCCTGCAGGGGTAGGAGAGTGAGACCCTCTAAAAAGAAGGTGCACCCGTCAAAAAGATCCTCAGAGAAAGGCTGACGGTTAGAAGGGTAACGTCAATAAAGAAAAACTGCGGCGAAGAGGAACTACAAATGAAGGCACAGGCACGTCGTGGGACAGGAGTGAGAAGAGTGGGTTCCTCAGAAAAGATATATAAAAAGAAGGAGAGTACATAGGAAAGATTAATTCTGTGGAGGGGGAAGTTTCAACGGGTTCTTATTGAACCGTCGCGCCGGAGCAGGCAAAGCGCCAGGGAATAGGGTTTAAATAGGGGACTCGTTTGTATGGGGGAAGGGACGAAAAAGCCTTTAAATTGTCCTGAAGTAGCCCGTGTCAGAAGGAAGACTACGAAAGGTCAGAACATTTGGTAGAATAGAAGCGCTGTAGCGATTCCTTTTTCAAAGGGGACCAAAAATACCCTGATTTGTGAGCTAAATGATAAAGGGGATAGGCCAACGGGAAGGGAAAGACGTGAACCAGCGAGATAGCTAGAAACGGGGCAGAGGCCGTTGAAGGAAGGGGGAAAAAAAAAACGCTCGCTCAAGCATCACTCTCAACCAAGGGGATTCGAGTTTTTCAATAGCAAAAAGAACGGAAGGCCGGGGAGGAAAAACGGGAGGCAGGTAAGACAGGGGCGAAGAGAAGGCCCCTCGTGGGATACATCGCAAGAACTTCCCCGAAGACGAGAACCAGTACGGAAAAAAAGAATAGTTAGGTGAGATGTTTGGGGAACGGAAGAATGCTTTTGTCAGCTATAGAGAGCAGAAAAACCACACGAGGAAAATAGATAGAGAAGAGAGATTGGCTTACGCGCCCACAAAACCTTCAACTAAAGGATGAAAATAGGGAAGGAGGGTTAAAGGAGTAAGTTCGGGAAGTGGGACGAGGGGGGAAGAACAACCGACTAAAAGGAGAGTCCGGTCAAGGCGCAGCAACGTGAGGAATGGAAAGGAGGAAAACCCATTTTGCCTCACCGATCCTGATCTTAGATACAAACTATCCGAACAGCACTCTTGGAGGGGAATGGATGAGAAATCAGGGGGGGGTCCCTTCATCAAAAGAACCGGCCAAGGGAGAAGAGAAAAGAGAAGGGGGTTCAAAAGATGGGGGGGGGGGAAGAAGGGGGGAAACGATCCGTAAAGTTGAATAGACCACAGGGGTCTCGGGGGGAGGGGAAAAGTCATCAAGGGTTCGTCTCCATAAGTCTCTATGAATACCAGGGGGGAAAGAAGGAAAAAGGTCCGTCTTACATCCTGAACGGACCTAGGAGTGAAAAGGCCCGGTGAAAATTAGGGGAGGGGGGAGACGGGACTTCCCAACAGGGATCACCCTAATGGTCAACCAGAAAAAATCTGCCTGAGACGGAAAGAAAAAATCCCTGACACGAGTAAAACTTTGGCCAGGTTAGCTTACACTATCAGTAGGGGAAGGATCGGTACGAAAGAACGTCAAAAAAGGGAATAACCTAAAAAACGGTCGTCAAGAGGAGCAGGTGCGCTTTTTACGGTCTGGGGACAACCGCTCTGCAGGAGAGAAGACGGACGCCGTCGGGGTTGAGTAGTTGAGAAAGAGCCCGACCTGGGCGGTTACAAAGCTACGCCGTGACTAAGGGCATACCGCGGAGTTTGTGGAGGATTACTCAGGAAAACAAGCAGGGCCGACTATGAGAGGAAGGTTCATAGTGAAAACTAGCCGTGCAAGAGAGGGAGACGGGTGAAAAGTGGAGGAAGGAGTGGGAGATCGCACAGAAGGGAAAAAGAGCTATACCGGGCGAAAATGCAAAAGGGATTTTCACAACGACCTTGCAATGTTAGAGAGGTCGAGAGAAAACCGTCGATGTTAGGAACGACGGCTCGTCAGGGAGGGGAGATGTACTAATCAGGAAAAGGAAAAGTGAAAATCGGGGGGAGGATTTTCTGGAGGGAAAAGGGGAAGATTTCAATGGGGTCAAGGGGAAGGGTCGAAAGAACGAGGGCTCAACCAAGTCTCAGGGGAGAAGGAACCCAGGAAACTGCACAGGGGGGGGGAAGTGGGCATAATAGACAAAGAATACGAAAATTCTCGGAATCGAGGCAATGAGAGAGGTCACGGAGTATCAAAGGACCGTCGAAGGGAGGGGAAATCAAACCTATGGAGGGAAAGACAAACGCGCCGAAATATAAGGGGAAAGTCGCACGTAGAAGGAGTGGAGCCTGAAAATTGGAAAAGGGACTAACGTGTCCTCGGTGAGTGGGAAGAGAGGATGAATTATTCCTGGAGTCTCTCGCCTTGTGAAGAATATAAATGGAGATAGAGGAGGGGGCGTGAAAGGGTAAGAAAGAGAGCATTCCCCCTTCCTGGGAGCTTACAGAAAAAAAAGAATTCGGACGGAATAGAGGGGTTCTTACACTAACACGATCTACCTTGATCAACATGCAGGAGAGAGAAGGATCCTTCTTGGGCGTCATCTTCTCCTTCGAATGAGGGGAAGAAGGAAAAAAAAAGAGGACATACGATGTCCCTAAGCCTCATAATTAAAAAAGGAGGTTCTCCTTTTACAATGAACAAGCGAAAAACGATTTCAAACTAAGGGAAAGAGGGAGCAAAAAAGGGCTCAGAAAGAAACCTAGGTGTTCCCTCAAAAAAAAGGAAAACAAAAGGAGCAACCAGAAGAGAAAAAGGAAAAAAGTACCGGCTTCTCAAGTGGGAAGTCTCGATCAGGTAACTGGATAGGGGACCGACGGACATTTTCTGGGGGGAGAAGGAAGAAAGAAGAAGACCTCCAAAAAAAAAGGGCTTGCTCGATCTCCTATAATGATCCTCGTCTCCCCCTTGACAAAAGGGGGGGAACATCCACAGCACAAGACCTAAGCGGAACGGAAAAAGACGTAAAAACGGTCACGGGCAAACCGGCCGGGAGAGGTCATGGACAAGCGAAATTGGGTCCGACAGAGAGTAAAGAAAAAAATGATAAAGACGGGACGGGCACGATTATGCCAGCTGTTTTGTAAGAAACCGCGATAGACATCCTTAAAAAGGGTGGTAAAACCAAAGCAAAGCAAGGTGGGGGGGATGCATGGAGGAAGGGGATGAAAAAACTGAAACGGCGCGCTCGGCTAACACAAGGAGAGAATTGCGCAACATGGGAGAACCCATGAAGGAGGAAAAAAAAAAAAGCCATCGTTAATTGGGCGGTGGGGCGGCGGTACGCGGTGACATATGTATCCTGGAAGAGCAGGCGAGTCCCTAAAAGGGGGAATGTACCTGTTTGGGAAGGGCCATTCAGAGCAGTCATGGGATGTGTCAAGCATTGGAGGAGTTAATGGAGCTTCCAAACGGGGAGGGGAGGAGATTTGTTATTCGAAAAGGGGAATGACGGCTTGTAGTAAGAAGGTCTCCATCTAAGATAAAACCACGCAGATGAGGAGGACAATTGCTGGTACTCGGTGAGAAGGAAAGTGTACCTCTTTGGAAGGGTAGAAAAAACTGACAATGGGTTCGCGGAGAGAAGGAAGTGAATACTACTAGGGTTGATGTACACGACCAGATTGGAGGGGAGTTTATTCAGGGGAAAGAAAGAGCTTTTCCGGTTAAGAAGGGGAAAGGGGTGAAAACCCCCGATTGCAGAAAAAGCCCTCAATAGTCCTAACGGCGGGCCGGCAATGGATTTCATGCCATAAATGACCGGGGAAGAGAAATCACCATGGAGGGGCAACATCAAGAAAAAGACAAACGGAAGGGAACAGAAAAAGTGAACGAATTTTGGAAAGAAGAAAAAACCCGCCAGAAGCAGAACCTTGGATGCGACAGATCCTAGAACGTCACCGGATTGATGACTCAAGAGGAAAAGAGAAGAGAGATACGCGTTGAAGGGGAGAAGTAAGGGGGAAAATCGATATTGAAGAACTGAAGGCGCACCGTTCGACAGACTAGAAGGGGGTATTACCGGAAACCCACTATCGAGGGAGTTTCATAGCCACGCTGTGATAAGGGAAAGAGAGCGGAAGATGGTATGCAACTCAGAAAGGGAGAGGAAGGGGATCGGTTAGGTTTAAAAGAATGGTATGGGAACGCACATTTGAAGAAAAAGAAAAAAAAAATTTGAGGTGACTAACTTCTGAGGACGTCTTACGACAAGCGACCGGGGGGGCAAAGAACAAGTGAACGTCTCCTAAGATGAAAGGAAGGCGAAGGGGGAAAGGTTGCTGGGCAAGAGCAAAGTTGTTTCTAGAAGGTGCAAGGCGCTCCAGCAAGAAAAAACCAAACAAAAGGGGGAAGAGGTCGGTTTTCAGATCGCGAAATTTGGGGGGGAGGGAGGACAAGAAGTTCGAGAAAGCAAACTCTCGACCAAGTGTCTAATCTAGGGCACGTGTGGCGACGTCACCTGGGAGGAAAAAGGGGCCGCTGGCCTTAAAGAAAAGGCCTAAAAATTTCGAACTCAATTCAAGTGTTAGGGGGGAGGGGGAATGAAAGGGGGAGGGACTCCATCCCACGGGGGGGACCCAAGAAAAGAGAAAACGACCATCAAATGAGAAAAATCAACAATGCTGTCAAAGAGAAAAATCCCTCCGACCGGGGGGTGGCAAAACCGCCTGAGGAACTCAAGTCGAGATGGGTCAGGGAAAAAAGAAAAAAAACCCAATGTAGAAGGAAAAAAGAAGTGCCCGCGTTAAAGAGGCAGGTCGAGCCCAAAATTCTCCAGCCGAAATCCCCTCGTCGTGAAAAAATAGTTCGATAAGGAGGGGGAGAAAGGGGGGTCCATCCGGTAATATCGCGGGGTAGAAAAACGCCCAAGGTGATGGCTGCTGACGGGGTCCGGCCATTCTTCCAAACTGGGAATTCACACGTTCCCCGAAAAACCAGCACGATGGGGATATGGAGAAAAAATGAATAGAGGGGGGCGAAGAGGGGAATGAAGTTCCATAAGGGGGTTCAGGAGCACCTAATGCGATGAGGGGAGGGGGGAGGAAGACGGGTGTTTCCATTGATATTAAGTAAAATCATATGGGGCTGGGTCAAAAGAAGAAGCAAACACAAAAAGAGGAAACTAGCACAAAAGAGGGACGGATTTTCAATGGAAAAAAAAGGAAGAACGCCACCTATTTGTACGGAGGGAGAGAAGTCGAGCCCACGAGACTGGTCAAGCATCAAAGGTAGGGGTCAATGAAAGACCAGTCAACGTAAGTTAGTTCCGGGAGAGACGGCGAGAGGGAAAAGAAAAGGGCTCAGTAAGAAAGGAATCCAAATCTAGTCCGAAAAGTTTGCCGAGCATGTAGAGAAATCCATTCACGGAAAAAAACAAAGAAGGATTCTAGCTGCAGAAAAAGAAAACGAGGGGGAAGGGGTAGGAGAGGAGAGCACTCTTTCACCGTCGAAAAACCGCCCTAAGCGACATACGGAGGGAGGGGAGACGACTCAGGGGGGGTGACGACCACTACCAGGTGTTCCATCGGAGACGGGGAAGGGGCGTCTACGCGGTGTTATAAAAGACATAAGGAACAAAACCAAAAGCCGTGGTTGGGTAAATGGCCTGGATACCAAAACACCAGTTGAAGGGGGAAGATCGGGAGGAAGCGACGACAGGAAGGAATCCAAACAAGAATAGCCAGGGTTGTGGAGAGGGGAAAAAGAAGACTTAGGATGGACAGAGCGAGAAGAATGGAAGACGCCCGGGAATGGTGGGACGGCGAAACTAAAAGGGGGGGGCAAAAAACGAAGAGAAGGTCATGGTGCGGCAGCTTCTGCTGAAAACCGGGGTTTGGGGAGGGGCGCGAGGGGGGGGAATCTGCAAGGAGGAGTCTAGGAGCACGCCCAGATTAAGGGGGGGCAAGGACTAGCAGATCATGAGGGATTCAGGAAGAAGACAAGTCAAGTTTCCAGGGAAACAGCTGGGAGGGGGAAAAAAAAAGAGAGAAGAAATTTGTCTCATAGGTAATGACGTGAGTGTGTAGGGGGGCGAGTTGTATGGTCTTTGAGGGGGAGAAACTGCAGGAACCTAGGAGAAATGTGATACTATTTCCGATGAGGGGGGAAAGAACGACGAAGAGAGGGGGTGCGGGTACTTGGCAATGATCACAGGAAAAAACCTCATTGCAGTAACGGGGAGAGAATGGACAGATTGACTGTTTTCTGAAAACAGAGCATGAGAAAGTGCAGACACCGAGCTTCTAAACGAGAAGAAGCAGAAAGAAAAAGGTAGATGCTTGATCAGCTGTACAAACCGGAGAGGACTTAGGAGGAATTGCGTAAGGGAGGGGAGGTCCGTTGGGGGGAGGGAGAGGTGTTCGGGGCCCTTTTCAAATCAGAGAGCTTCGAAAAAGACGCTTTCCAAAGGAGAGAACACAGATATTCATCATCTAGGAGGAACACACCACCCAGGGAGTAAGGTAGGGACTCAGTGCTCAAACATATGAAAATGAGCAGTGAACCTTCTCTGAGGCGCGGTTTCGTGCGCGACAAAAGGATGAAATGGAAAAAAAAAGGACGGGCAATTGCGCATAAGAGAAAGACATTATGCCTGTCGATAAAGAGGGGGGCTATTATTGGGAGGAAGTAGCCATCCCCTTGAAGGGCTGGAGGGGGGAAGCCCCGACGAAAAAAAGGGAAAAGGGAAGTGAGCAGAGGGGGAGGGAGACATGAAAATTACCGGGGTGATTCTCCAGAGATCCCAAGAACGACCTTTTCAGGGGGGCTTCAGTAATCGTGGAATCACAAATACTCGCGAAAGAGGGAAAAACGTCACCACTCGACAGTGGGAGGCTCTGAGCGATGAGAACAAAGGAAAAGAAGGGCTTGTGGAGGGGGCCTACGGTCGCCCCTGGAGAAGAGGAAAAAGTTTAGCTTTATATTTACGAGACAGTAGGAAAACTCGGAAGGAGAGGGGAAGGCTAAGAGGGTGAAGCTCACACGTAGGAAAAAGAAGAGAAGGGCACCTTGAACTTATGAAAAAAACGAGTAATAAGACAAAAAAGAATGCCAGGCCAGCCCAACGGCTGCGAAACCCGAAGGAGGGAAGAGTAGAAAAGCGGAAACTACGGAGAAAGAGACAATCAGCATTGGGGTGAGACCGTAAAACGAAACATAAAAAGGGGAAAAGGGGAGAGAAGATCCGCCCTTCTTAGGCTGAGAAGATGGTGTGGGGAAGCCTAAGGAGAGTAAAAAAATATCCTGCCTGACACGGAAATCGCTTGGAAAATGAAGCCTGGCCAAGAAAAGGTTCCGTGTCAGGGGAATGGGAAATCTGAAAGGAAGACAGAGAAGCGCCGGGTTGTCATCGGGTTTAAAGGGGTGGAATCGGGGTGAAGCCATCACTAAAAGGGAAAGAAGTGAATGCGCTGCCTTGAAAAAAAACGCTGGTATGAGAAAATAAGACTAAAGTAGAAAAAAAGGGTTGGGTGTGTCTTTTGTAATTATCCCGCGCATTGAGTAGAATGAAACTTGGGATTGACAACAGAAAGAAAAAAGGGAAAGGGAGGGAGAAAAAAGATGAGAAATTCCGGGGAAAAGTGGAAGTCCATCAAGGCCATTCTAGCGAGCTGAGGACCGGGGGGGGGGGGGGTCAACAAAAAAGAAAAAGGGGGGGCCTGGGGAATGGATATTAAAACCCAAGGAACCATAAAAACAACTCTCACGCTTTCGTTATGGATTTGGTAACATACCGAATAGTGGGGAGGACTTTTCGTCAAAATTCCTCCGAAGCCAAGGAATAAACGGGGTAGAAACATGATCCAAGGAACCGTCGGGTTAGGTACGGCAAGAAAAAATTTGGAAAGAAGGAAGAACCAGTCGTCCAATGGCTACGAGTCGGTAAGCTTGTGGTGGGGGGAGAAGGTCAAGAAAGTTGGGGAGAAAAGGAGATCTCGACAAAAAACCAAGGGGGGGGGAGGATATATATCGCGAGGAATATTGCTTACTGCGCAACCGAAAAAAAAAAAAAAAAAAAAAAAAAAAAAAAAAAAAAAAAAAAAAAAAAAAAAAACAAAAAAAAAAAAAAAAAAAAAAAAAAAAAGAAGAGAAGAGAGAAAAAAAAAAAAAAAAAAAAAAAAAAAAAAAAAAAAAAAAAAAAAAAAAAAAAAAAAAACAAAAAGGGGAAAGGGGAAAAGATGCTAAAGCTTGCCTATAGTGGGCTGTTCTTTGGACGTAATGGGTAGGCAGTTTCGGAAAAGTACGTGTTAACTGGAGAAATGTTTAGCACATCAACGGAGTAAAGGGGGCATTACTACCTCCCTTGTAAATCACCTTACCCGATCGGCGGGAAGGAGAAAGATCCTACCACTCCAAGAGAATTGGAGGAGGAGCTTCAAGGTCCAGCAAATAACCCCTTCATAGGATATCATATATCGCTCAAAGTTTTGAGAAAAGGATTGACAAAAGGGGGTAAACCGAAGACGGTCATCATTGGTATCCACAATCAGTGGAAACTCTGGAGGGAAAGGGAAAAGCGTTCATCTCCACATCTGCAGGTTCTATTAACAAGGGAAGGAAGTTCGGGGTCAGGGAGTATACCGCCCGGAAAAAAAGGGGACGCGAAAAATCACGGCCACGGTTGACCCGGAGGAGGGGACGGCCTTAACAAAGAGCCACCCTCCTTTTCACAAAAGGGAGGGAAAAAGGCGTCGGAAGTCTCAAAAGAAAAAAGGGGGCCCAATCCCGACACCGGAAAACTTGGGGGTCCTTTCCAGGGGAAAAACTAAACAAGACGTGAGAGGGACGAGAATCTGAGGAACCCATCTATAAGAAGGAACATGGCGGAGAGTCCAAGGGCGGCTTTATTAACGGGGACGGGGAAAGAAAAAAAAGCAATATGCAGGAGCAGAAAAAAAAACGTCAGGTTTACTAGTCTGACAATCTGCCTAAGAGGGGGGGAAAAAAACCATGCGAAAAAGGGAGGAGTTCATTACCGGGAAGGAAGGTTGTTCATCCTATTAAGCAGGAACGAGCAGGACATCAATCTATAGGGAGTGAAGCAAAAAAAGGAAAAAATAAAAGAGGGAGAGTTTAAGTGTCGACAGCAATCTCCGAAAGAAAAAGAGACACGTCCGCCCTGTGCGAAACGTCGGGTCCCAATTGGTTAAACGAAAGGAAGGTTCGGGACTCAAAGAGAACCAAAGAGGGGAGTGGAGACGGAGCTTCCTTTCATGTACTATTACAACGGAAAAGGAAGGTAGGGGGGGGGATTCGCTTGGAGGAAAGTTGTCGGGTCAAAATGGGGAAGTCTAAAAGAACTCTGAGAACCAGTAAGTCTGACTGGAGGCCGACCCCAAGTCACGGGAAAAGGGATAGGGGGGTCCTCACAAGACAAAGTAAGTCGGCCTAGAAGGTCATGAATAAAGCTCACTACAACAGAGAAAGGAGATTGGAGGATCATTGCTAAAATGGGGAGTCCAAGTCCAAAAGATCATAAAGCTCCGGTACAGGACAAATGAGGGATGCGTCAGGGGGGGGGGGGGGGGGGGGGGGGGGGGGGGGGGGGGGGGGGGGGGGGGGGGGGGGGGGGGGGGGGGGGGGGGGGGGGGGGGGGGGGGGGGGGGGGGGGGGGGGGGGGGGTACAGGAAGAACTGGAGTCAGGGGAAATGGACTACAAGTGAGGGCCTTTCCGCTCTCTCTTCTGGGATAAGAGAAGATGTGGCGGAGAGAGATGACTGTCAAGTTCAATAAAATCTATGGCAATACCCCTTGAAGGAAACGCAACATGAAAATTAAAGAAATCATAATCCTTGGTTCAATCGAGGAAAAGAGGGAAATTGCTCGACAGTGCCGCGTTGAAGAAGAAAGAGTTCATGCATCTACTCCTTAAGCAACCTAACTCAAAGAGGGAAGAAAAGAGCTGCAAGTCCAAGAAGCCTTTCCAGCGGGGATGGGGAATAATTTTCACACTGAAGAACGATAAAACGCAAAGACTTTCAGAAAGAAAGGGATCACAGCTGTCGCAATTCATCCGAAGCGTGTGGGAAGGAACCAATCGCCCTTTCCATAAAAAAAGCCACACGGAAAAAGAGGGATGGGCGAAAAAAAGGTTCGGCTTAGGAGAGAAGGGGAAAAATCATACTTGCCTACTGTGTCCTTTATACTGAAAGGGGAAGAGGAGAGAAGAAATGTAATCTTTGCGGGGAAATATAACGTATAAGTTAAGGAACTCGATCCAAAGGAAAAATATGTTCCGGCACCTGCACATTTAAAGGCGATTAGAAACTTAAAAAGAGACGTCTCAAAAATGGCTCGGCTATCCCAAGGAAGAGGGGGGAGGGGTCACCATCATCATAGCTTCATCGCAAATAAAGGTTTAACACCGCTGGGGGGACGGAGGGGGTTTTCGCTTAGCAAAAGCTAGAGCAGAAGGAGGGTGGTGGTTCGAACTCCACCTGGAAAAAGAAAAATGGGGGGAGGACTTAGGAAGTGTTCACGTCACTCAGGAGAGGCTACGTCGCACCGGGAAAGCGCATAATGACTAACAAAGGGGGGCAATTGGAAGGGACATGATTGGCAGAGAACACAGAAAGTAGTGGAGTGCAGGTAGTGGGGCTGTTAGAAGTGACAAGGGCGCCGGTACAGAGCCGATAACGCCCCATCTAAGGAATGTTGGTTTCCAAAAAGAAGGGAGCAGAGTTGATTGGCAGAGGGTTCAAGTTAGAGGTCCAACTTTTTAGCGAAATTGTGGAGGAGACTGTGGAGGAAGAGGGACAAAGGAGTCTCGAGAGGGGATCCCGAAAAAAATGACTTACCAGTGGCTTTAACGCCGAGGAAAAGGGCAGAAAGCTTGAGTGAAATCAAAAAGAAAAAAAGAGGAGATGACATGGGAAAGGTCAAGACGCCGATTTGGGCGATTTGAAGAAAGAGGGGTGAGGGAGTTGGTCTGGAAAGAAAAGAGATGTTAAGGGGTAATCATCTCACTGGGGAAGAAACCGCACGATTTTAACCGTAAACCAATCCCCAAAAACATCCTAGTCTAAGAAGAAAAAGAGAATGGAAATTCAAGAAAAATGACGATTTCATTCCTCGATGGCTTTGGGAGAATCCAGAGAACAAAGGGAGGAGGTAAAGAAAGGTGAATTTCAGTTTTGGGGGAAGAAGGGACGTAAAAGGAGAAAAGAAGTGGATGCTCCTACAGAAGCTATCTTCAAAAGGAAGTCCTCAAAGAGGGGAAAGGTATACATATAGAGGAAAATTTAGAGGGAAAGGAAAAGGTAAAAGCTATAGGACTTTACTGAAAAAGAAATCTCAGTCATGAACCTGGTTTTTGTATTAAGAAAAGGAGATGATTTCCTCATGGCGCCACTAAAGGGAGGGGATGAAGTCAGAATCAGACTTTTCCATACATTGAGAGAAGAAAGACGGACAGTTTGGGAGAGGGATGTTCGAGGGAAAGAAGGGTGATGGGAAGACACATGGAATTAAAAAAAAAAAAAAATGCCACCGAATTGATTGGGTCAGAAGAAAGGAGAAAGGGCTTTAGTGGTCCCTTCCTCGGAAGGTCCTACCCCGGTTACTCTACCCCGAATGAAAAAGAGTAAGAACCTGGTTGTAGGGGGGGGTGATGTCAAGAGGAGGAAGGGGGAGGGGCTACAGGGACAGCGATCTCCAAAAGAAGAAAAACAACAAGGAGGATTAGGAGAGAGAGATGCTTGTGAGCGAACTGCAATGGTAGCTGAACACTTCCTTAGAACATCAAAACCTCGACACAAGGGCGAAGCTGATTGAAGGGGAGGTACAATCAAAAGGGAGGGAAAAAAGGGAGGGAGCCGACCAACTTAAATACTAGATAGGCTCAATTCCAGGGGTCATGGGTGGAGGGGAAGAAATTTTCGTTGAAGCTCATCCCATTCATGAAACGTAAAAGCCCGAGCCATCAAATGAAAGAAGGGGGAGGTGGAGAATCCCCAGCTGGGACAAAGAGAAGTCAGGGAGACAAAAAAAAAAACCCGCCTTCAGGGGAAGGAAGGAAAAAAAAACATGCGATAGTGGTTAAGGGAGAAAAGAATCTACTGACGGTGCGAGGAAGGGACCAGAAATATAGAGAGACAAGGAGCCGAACTCCAAAAGCCAGGAAAGAAAGGGGCTAATTCCGAAATTGATATCACATCACGGAGCAGAGAAGTGCGTGAGAAAAAAGGGGGTTATGCTGCTGGGGGAAAGGGGTAAGAAAGTAGTCACAACTGGCCATTCACACAAAGGGGAGAAAAAAAAACCCCTCCGCTGCTTTTCTATTGAAGCACTTAAAAGACGCACGGAGGGGGAGGATTGAAAGACTTTTGGGGAAGCTAAGAAGAGGATCTATTATGGGGGGGGAGGCAATCAGGGTGTTGTAAAAAAAAAACAGTGCTAATTATTAAAATGCAAGCTCAATGCTGGTCCAAAAGCATAAGACCAAGAAGAGGGAAACTCACAAAGAGCTTATTTCCGGTAAAAAGGAACGCGCCCCGAGTTGTCTTCTGGAGTACGTCCCACTACACTTCGGAACAGACTCAAGGGGAGGGAAATCAGAAAGGGGCCTTCAGCTTGAGTTAAGGGTCGAAAACAGATAAGGAAAAAAATGCGCCTCCAAATCGAAGGGCCGAAAAGGGGTGGGCCGGAGGAAGGAAATAAAGCAAGGAGTACCCAGCAAGAGGAGGGAAGGCCGGTCGGAAAACCAGGGAAGGAGAGATTTTTAAGGGTCATAGGAGTCATAGGACGCAAAAGATAAAAGGGGGGACAAGCAACCGAAAGAACCATCCCGCCCTGAAGAATCCAAGTCCCGGATTTATGGGGGGGGAGAATAATCTCAAGAAGGGTGAACGAAAACAAAAACATGGGCTCATCGAACAGATTTTTAGCCACATCGGGAAGAGAGGAAATGGTTGGGGGAGCAACCTTACTAGAAGAAAAAAAAAGGGGAAGGGTGTCAACCGGGTGAAGGGGTCAAAAAACCACCAAAGTTAAGTGGTCGAGCGTGCTCATCGACAAAAACCCGACATACGGTGAGGGAAACCAGGGTAATGGGGGAGGGAGGAGGTCTTCAGTCGATGTAATGCAATTTAGGGAAAAAAGGAAAGTCGTCCGGGATGCCCGGGGGGTGGACTGGCGAACAAAGTTTTTCCGGGAAAAGAACGCAGGTTAATGGGGGAGAAAGCTGCTTCAGAACACCAGGTAATGGGGCGCTAGAGGCGACCGTTCTTAGAGGAGCAATCCCCGCAGGAAAAAGAAACACGCGCATAGAGTCAATTACCGAAGACAAAGGAAGTCGAAATTATCAGGATTTTAGGGGAAGAGCTCCTAAAGAAGCCGTAATGGAGGCCTTGTTGATGGAGAGGGGTGGGGAAAGAGGGAGGGACCCCGAGAGGCCTTCTACCTCTTGAGAAAAATGTCCTTGTGCACGAGTCGCCTCCAGATGTAGACGTGGAAAGGGCAAGGAAAAACCGGGGGGAAGGATGAAGGGAGAAAGACTGAAGAGAAAATTTGGGTGCTGCCATCGTCACAGTAGATTCAGTCCAAGCTAATCTATAAGGAGATCCTCGGCAGGACAGGAGATTCGGATAGCTTGGAGGAACCGTAGAAAAAACTGCATTAAGATCCTCGCAGGCAAAAGGGGTCAAGTCAGGAGAGGTTCTTGATTTCCCATTGCCCGCCGTATAGTAGCCAACAAATCGCTGGAAAGAAGGGGAAGAACTCCCGAAGGAAAGAACCAATAAAGACCAACGTTATACTTGAAAATCAGAAAGCAAAGGCAATCGGCCGGAGCAGGTGCAAGGTCAGGGCGAGAGACGTGGCGTTCAAAAAACTCGAGCATTAGGAAAAAGAAAGGAAGTGCATCTTTCGCACGTGGGAGAATGAGAATGCCGGACTATGTCCGAGACAGTGGAGATCGTAGGATCTGATTGACCACTGAAAAGGGTGAAAATTGTACTTTTGCAGGCAAAGCGAAGTACTGAGATTAAGTGAACTGGTGATCTGGGAGTTCTGAACATTAAAATACCAAGGATAAAAGAGAGAGGGTCTGCCCTAAAGACGCCAGCCATCAATGAACGTTGGTCAAGGGAGTTAATAGACGAAGGCAAGTAATGTCTCCCTTAGTCCAACAGAAACATAGACCGGTGGGATGATCCTCCGCGCTGAGAGAAATTTACGCCCTAGTTGTGAAATCTTGGGCACGACGGGGAAAAAGAACCCTGTCAAAACCGGATTTATGGCAGGGGAGAAAGGGCAATTGCAAGACATGACAGAAGCCGCTTGGGAAGAGTTAAGGGCCGGGGGTAAAAAGAGGAACAGGGAAGCCAAGATAGATTCGGGAACGGCGTCGTGCGACTAGAGGAGATTAAAACAGCTGGTCAGGCCATTCAATCCAGGGCGTAGATGGTGGCCCAAAAAAGAAGGGGGAAGAGGGAAAAAGGAAAAAATCCGTCCACCGACGTCTTCAACGTCATAAAACAGAGCGAGCTAAAAGCACGCTATCCTCAAGGAGGAGAGATCCACCAATCTTTAAGCAGGGAAGAAAAATTTTTTTAACTCCTAGGAAGAATCTTGTCCTCACCTTGAATTACCCTCCAGATCAGGGGGAAAGGAGGAATGGCAATACAAGTGTTGGCCGGGGGGGAGGGGAGGGACCGGATCTACGGGGAAGGGAAGACGCCTCATCGTTGAGAAGAGAGGGTCCTCTTTTGATCACGTCAAGACTAACAGCAAGGGGGACAGGACTGATTCGGGCTGGGAGTCAAGGAGGGAATTTTACTAAATTAATCCCCCCTTTGAAAAGCATAGAAGAGCTTTAAGTAGGATATTCCCTTTGGAAAAGGGGCACGCATAGAAACGATGGGAGTCGATGAAAAAGGGCTGACTCGGTAAAATGTCAATCCTTGGGGAAACCAGCTGGGAAGAGGGTTGGAGTGGGAGGCAGGGGGGGATTCGGCCCCCCTCTCACGTAAATAAAAGTCTCCCATCTTTCGGGGAGGAGAGTGGTTCAGAAAGACTAATTCGGGAGGGGCCGGGGTGTAGGTCAAAAATTTCAGGGAAATAAGTCCAGACAGTTCCGTGTAGAAAGGACAGATTACACGGCTGGGGGAAAAGTCTCCGAAAAGGCCGAAAAGAAAAGCATATAAAAAGTCTTAACGGATGATCGTTTAATCTTTGGGGGGGGGGGCGACTTCAACTCAAGAATTTTTCAGGCGTAGATAATTCGAGAAAAAAAACAAACAACTATAGGGGAGGGATGGATAGAAATCAAAGAAACAGATGGAGGGGGAAAAAAAACCCACAACGACCTTCAACCGACCGTGAAAGCCATCGGACGAATGGTTATGGACGTCATTTCTGAAGGTGAGTCGGAGGTGTTAGGGCCCCCGGAGGAAGAGCGCTCCTTTAGAAAGAAAAAAGTTCCTTTAAAGTGAGAAAAACCGTTGGGCAACACAGTGATCAGAGAGGCTTTAGGAAAAATAAAGAAACGCCAGAGGGGATGCTGATAGGCGCGGTCCAGGAAAATAACACGTCCTCTAAAGAAGCGCTGCGCCCTTGTTCTAAAAGGTAGATGTGGACCTATCAAGTATCTGGCGAACGAAATCAGTGGAGAAGGGAGAGGGCAAAAAGCCATTAAGGAAATACAGAGGCCTTCGGGAGCCAAGGGGAGCAGTGTACGTCTTATAATACAAGCAAGGAAGGGGAAGAGATCCCGGAAAAGGTGGCCCCGGCTTTCAGAGGCGAAGGAAAAAAGGCCACACTCAGGTTCACCAAAAAAACGTCTATAGACTGACTCAGCGAGAGGTAGAAGAAAAGAAAAACTTGTCCTTGACAAAGACGGGGAAAGCACAGCTTGACGTTTGAAGAGATGGAAAAAATTCTTTAGGGCCCAAATATTCGAATAATGCCCTATGAGGGACGCAGTCGCACTGGAAGGGCGTGCTTGAAGGAATGGGACGTTGAGACTCGAAGCTCTGAGGTAGAGAAGCGGAAAAGACGGCACTTGTCCTGGATGGAGCAAGCTGGCCTCCTTCTTGAAAACAAAACGAAAAAACGGTAGCCGGTGGCATTACTCCGCTGGGTCAAAAGCATATGAGACCGCACGAAGTAGGAAAAATCGATCTGACTAATGTGACTTCCCAAGGAGGGAGAAGAAAACAGAGCGTCGCTTTTCATGGTCTGTCCAGGCTAAAGAGACAAGAGAAAAAAAAGTCGGCCCGGGTTAAATCGCCCAATTGCTGTTTAAAAAACGACCGGCGGGGACAAGGGTATAAGCGCGTGAGATGACACCCCGTGGTGAGGGGGCAAGACGTTGATCTTGAGGGGGCTTCACGAGGAAGAAACAAAAGGCAATTTATCTACTGGGGGAGGGGAGGGGCGAAGATCTGTCTCTATTGTCTTTCAACGTTAGTAAAATCAACGCATGATCACGACTAAAATGTAGGAGCAGGGCAGCCGCCCCGAAAGGGGGAAGGCCGTGGTCATATATCAAAATCCGAACAGTTTTGGGCGGCCTGTACCTGGCAAGGAGATAGGGGTCCTACGAAGTCGAAGAAAGAAAAGGCGATGGAGGATAGCAACCGAAACCGAGTTGCAAACGGGAAAGCAAAATCTCTAAGCAGCAGGGGGGACGGCCACGGACGAGGGGATTGGGGAGCCTGAGAAAAAGGAATAAGGGGAGCGGGGAGGTCCGAAAATCGTAGTTATCAGGGCGTCTATAGAGAAGGGTAATCGATCTTGTCGAGATCGCGTGCGTGGAAGGGCAACAAGAGGTTTGGAAATGCACACAGTAAGGGCAAGACGAAAATGAAGGAAATCCTCTCTTTTTCAGACAAGATCGAGACACCACCATATAAGGGGTTAGAGAAAGGTAATCGCGCAGGTTCTTTGCAGGCATGCTACCATTCCTATGGGAAAACGAACTCCATGAGGGTCACATTACGACGTCACTCTCCTCTGCAATGCGAAGACGGCGGTGGGGGGGGAGCCTTTGAAAAGGCAGGGACACTCTCCGGGGGAGGGAAGACAAGTCACATCGATAAAAAAAGTCGCAATCCATCATGGCTCGGGGTTGAAGAAAATAACCGACGAAATATCGGCACCATCAACAAAGCAACGTCAAAAAATGTAAAATGCGCTCCATTGGGCGAAGAGCTGCGGATATATGAGTGTGATCTCGTCACCCTGACGGCGTTGAAAATTACATTGTCTGTTATGACACTTAATGGGAAATTGGCGACGTCAACCCTTCACACCTGGGGTCTTGAAAGCTGCTCCCCAATAAATGGGACCTGAACAAGAGAGACCCTTCATCGAAAAAGGTTCCTAACCGCGCGCACCATAACAATGACGCGGCGCCCGTAAAACTCGGTAGGAGGCCTAAACAAGCAAAGAGAAGCCATGGAATCGAGAATTGGGAAAAAACTCATGAAAAAATATGTGACTCAACCTGCAAATGTTGTAGCTGGGAAAATAACGAGAGGAAAAGCAGGGAAAACGGGGGGTGGGGGTGAAACCAACCAAGCCACCGGCCAATGGGGGGGAGAAATCAGGGGTATTCACAAGAACAGCGCGCGCGAACGTTCAGGACCCGGTAGAGCATTAGGCGTCACAATTTTTCTGGGGGAAAACAATAAGGGAGAGGGCTAACATCAGAAGGTTGGAAATTCGGGGTCTGGAGGGCCGCGGGACAGAGTTCTACTTGCCATCTCCGAGAAACCTACCCATAAACCTTGGTCAAGACGAGGGAAGGAAAAATATGGGGGAAGAATGGAGGAAAGGGGAGATTCCAAAATTTAGGGGAGGTGGGGGAGCGAAGGGAAGAGGAAGGTATTCACTGATTCTCCTAAAGCCCGAACTCAAATGAAAAAGGTGAAAAAAGGATGGATTGACATTGCTCAGTTTAAAAAAGGGAGGGGGGGCGCGTAGAGCCCGCCGACGAGGGTGGCGCGTGCAGAAAAACCGCCGATTGTGGTAGCTTGGGAAGCCCGGGAGGATTTATGGAGGAACGAAAGAGTGGTCAAAGTGATAAGAGGACAGGT
>Ga0179591_1285226_pt1 | contig 23759 bp, 35 predicted proteins | sample CZOMad2_1_08_16f_FD_182891 | JGI IMG/M metagenome (GOLD analysis project Ga0179591, IMG submission 182891) | Vadose zone soil fungal communities from Angelo Coast Range Reserve, California, USA - CZOMad2_1_08_16fungal (PacBio error correction) | ecosystem: Environmental > Terrestrial > Soil >...
GAGTGTGCCAGAAGGGGACCTGAATGGTAGCGGCCAGGAGAGTGGATGGTTCGGGGCCGGGGCAATTGGGGGGGACAGAGGCGGGGGGAAGATGTGAGAGTCGGGCGTCATCGTACGGACGGGCCCTTAAAAACTGTACTCCTACAGGAAGACGGGAAGGGGGATGCTGTCGATCTAATGTACATCTTTGGGAAGTAGGTTTTAAAACGGCTCTAGGGGAGGAAGGGGGGGGGGGGAAAAAGAACTCAAAAAGAGAAACTGAAATAACCCTCAAATCGAGGTTCAAAATTCCTTATTGAAGGGATCGTTTCTTTGGTTCGAGCCACAAATGCAAACCAAAAAAAAAGACCCCTCGGGAAAAGGAAAAGAGTCCTCTAACAAAAAAAAAAAAAGCGTGAGCATCAACGAGCCCAATCATTTGTCTGGGGGACAGAGAAAGCACCTATATTCCGATGGCGAATGGCTTTGTTCTTGAGAGGGGGTGAGGGAAAGGAGAGGAACCCTTGGGGAAAAAAACAAAAATTCCGTGGGCGTGGGGCGCTTTGTCAAAAACAGGGGAAAGGGATGGGGGGGTGCCCCATCGCACCGCTGAGCTAGCGCTGCAAAAAAGGAAAACGACAGGGAAAAATAGAAAAAAGGATCAGGGCGGGCAAGTTCACCAAATCAGGGAAAAGAGGGAAAAGAAGGCCGGTAGTCATCAAATACAATCGTCCTATTTCGATTGGGACGGGCGCGGCCACCGTTGAAAAAAAATGGGAAAAAGAATGGTGGAATCGAGGTGGCGGCATCGAATAACAGATAAAGGAAGTAATCTAAAATCCTAGGCAACGACGGGGGCGCAAGAAGCGGCGAGACTTCAACGGCATGCTTTGAAGAAGAAGAAGAGAAACAAAATAATGCGCACCCAAATTGTCGAAACAATCGTGGATCTCCCGTCACTGAACGGATCAGAGGATGGGGGGGGAAGTTGGAAATGAAGTGGGGGAAAGTAGCAATCCTTCCGCACTTGGACGCAAACACGTGGGTCAAAAAGAACACACATAAAAAAGGCAAAATCTACCAGGAAGCTGCTTGTAGGGGGAATTACAAAGGAAAGGGAGTCTGAAAAAGCAACACCTAAAATGACTCCTATACGGGGGGGGTCCCAACTGAACTTCCCCAAATTCATGTCCTCCCTGTGGACTGAAAATAAACTAGATGCTCGCCTCATCAACGAAATTCGAAACTTAAATACAGTCCTCAATACGTCGAGACATCACTTTCCCCGGGGAAGGTTGGAACTGAAGGACACGCCTGCCACGTGGAAATTCACTGAAAAAAGCCCTCGCAGAGAACTCTCACCATCACGACCACGAACAACAGGGGCCAAATCGTGAAAGACGCAAAGAAAGGGGTCAAACAGGGTGAGACTTACCCGCGGCACATCAAAAACGGGGGGGATCTGCGTCAACAAGCAAAAAATCGAAAAGCGGACACAAGAGAAACTCAAGGGTGGCAAAACAATAAAACAGGCGAAAAGGAATCAACGGGGAAGGGGGGGAAAAGAAAGGTGAAAATAGGACCAAAAGGAGTGGGAGGGGAGGTACTGTCTAGTCTCAAACTTTTGAAACATGAAAGAGATGACCCAAATAACACAGCAAAAAAGGGAGGGGGAAAAGAACGGGAAGGAAAAAAGGCAAAAGTTAAAATTTAGGAAAATTGGCCGAGTGTGAAAATGGTTCCGGCTGGTTCTAAAGACGGGGGGAAAAAAAGGGGAGGGGAAAACACCGAAACAGAGCTAGAAGAAGCAGGTACTCACAAGAAAAAAGGAAGTTGGAAAAAACGCGATGGGGATGGCGGAGGAGTGAGCAAAATGTCGCGAACCGGCGGAGGGGGGTATACCCAATGAGGGGGGCCAAGTTTTAACGGGGGGGGGGGGGAAAAGGGGATTTCCGCTCAAGCCCGGGAGTCACAAAAAAGAAAAAGTTCCTAGGGAGGAAAAACGGGGGCCAAAGAGAAAGGGGTTGGTCCGGTTCAGCACAATGTGAAATGGGCACTTGGGGAAAAAGAGGCGCGTTCGGGGCCCCATAATCAAACAGGCAATGGGAAAAAGCTCACACGATCTGGAATGGAGGAACGGCGTATCGACCCGATTTGAATCAGGAAAGTGGGAACGTGTTGGAATTAAGAGAGCGTGGGGTAAAAGCAAGTAGGGGGGAAAAAAAAAGAAGCAAAACGAGCCAGAAAAAACTGATAAAAAAAGTGGTGAAAAAATGGAGAAGGACTTTCGGGGAGGGGAAACACGGAAACCACCAACAGAGCAACGGCCCACAAGTATAAACTTTTTCTGCTGGCGGGAAAAGAAACAACAAAAAAGAGGGGAGGCAGACCGACTCACAGTATAGTACAGAGGCGCATGGGCACCGAGAGACTTGTGGCGTAGGATAGGAATTACCATCCTGGAGGGTTCGTGCTTGCGAAAAAAAAATGAAAAAATTTTTAAAGGTCACGCGCTCGAGAACGCTGGGAACGGCAACGCACGCCAATCCCTCCCTGGGAATGAAAAGAAAGGAGGTGACCAAGCGGCCGCGGCCACCACGGCAGGCCTCGAAGGCGCAGACAGTTGACGATTGAAAGGCCGGAAAGTTGGGGGAGTGACAATTTGGGGGACAGAGAACGTTTTTTGTGGAACAAAGACAGATCACAACAAAAACAAACTGCCTTGAGTAAAGAGAGAAGAAAAAAAGGGACCCACAACCGTGTCTATGAGGTAAAGAAACTGCACAAAAACAGTAAAATCAGAAAGTCGCAAGGGGAGAGGGCCCTCGGAGAATGTCAGTTTTGAAAAGAGAAAAAACGGGGGGGGACGACGGCGCCCAAACGGTTTGGAAGCGGTGCAACCTACCGCAAAATCGATGATCCCGCGGGAGGGGAAAAAGACACGGGAAGAGGGGTTCAAGTTGGAGAAAATCTCCAAAGACCTACCCCGGGCCCTGGGGAACAAGGAAGATCCAAACATAATACGAAGCCATGCCAGACAGCATTTTGAGTTCAGGGAGGGGGTCCAAGCATGATTGGGCCGGCTCAGCCCGGGACCGCGCAATATAGTGGGATCTTGGTCCGGTCCACGCAAAACGTAGGGGGGGATGTGGGGGGACCGGAGAAACAAGGCAAATTAGCCAACAACCCAGGTCACAAAAAACATCTCATAAAGAATTGCACACGCTTTTTGTTTAAAAATGGAAAGGGCCTGGGCCTAAAAAGGCCGGTCAACAAACGCGAAGGCCTGAAAAAAAAAAAGGACCGTTTTAAGTGTTCGTCGATCAACAAAAAAACAAAAAGAAAAAATGTTTCCAAAAGAGGCGCCTTGTGACGGCCCGGGATGTATGAAAAAGGTCCCAAAAGCTCCAAGAATCAGCAAGCGCAACCAATAAAAAAAAAGGGGGAGAACGTACACAACGAAGTGACCTCGAATAGAACTGCCGCTCGGGGACTAGGAAACAACGGCCCTCCTGGGAAGAATCCATTTTCCAAACAAGGAAGAGGGGTATAAATGTTTCGCCCGGATAGAGTCGCTCAACCAAAGAGCTTCAGCTGAAAAAGGGTTGCCACCCCACCAAAAGAGAGAACGCGGCCGTTGGGCAAAAACCGAAAGGCACCAGCGGCAATGTCGGGGAGAAACCTAAGGGGGAAAAAGACAACAAGCCGGAAGAGAATGTCTGGTGGAAAAGCAAATCCGGCTCGCGTCGAAAGCAATCCCACGGTTCCTACCGCGCCAGAAAGGGGAACCCTCCAGGGCACGGTGAACGGGAAAGTTGAGCGGAATAAAACTGACTGGGGAAAAAGGGGAATGGGGGCAAACAGGAACTTCCATCAAAGAATCTGTTTGGGGAGCAGGAAAAAGCACACCTTTGAAAGGGGGGGACTATTCACAGGGGGAAAAAGGAAAAGCGAGGTTTGGGAAAATCCGATGGTGCGGGAAAGTGGAAACCCGAATGTGGCAAAAGGTGAAGGTATGGAAAAAGAGGTGGCTCACCGAATTCCAAAACTTGATTGAATCGCCCGTTCCACAGCAACAGTTGCGATGGGGCTCCTCAGGGGAAAATATTGGCACACCTTCCTTTGGTTGGAGGGGGGGGATAGGAGGCTGCGGAGAGGTCTTCTTGTAAGCGGTCAAAAGCGGTATACTGAATGCCAAAAATACTGGGAATTTGTGAAAGTGCTTCGGGGGCGTTTGGAGGGAAAAAGGGGCCGTACGTGAGGGAGCCGCGATCAGCTGGAAGTCCCACCGAGGAAAGGAAGTGGGGAAACAAAGGAAGTGGGACCCTCTAAGTTCAAAAAATGTGGGGGGCAAGCAAAAACTAACACGTTTGTTTAAAAAAAGGGACATCAAGCCAGCGGAACCAGGGGGGGGGGGGGACTGGGGGGGGAAGGGGGGTGGTTTTTTTTTGTGGTTTTTTTTGTTGAAAAAGTCGGCGGGGGGGTGGGCCAACCGCTGTGTGCGGGGGGTGTACCAAAGAAAAAGGATATCACCAACTTCCGCCCGCCGAACTAGATCAAAAAGTGGGGAAAAGTGCAAGGGGCACACAAGCCGTGCCATCGGCTGGTTGTGAAAAAAAAGCCGGAAATCACGGCGGCGATATGAAAGCTTCATCATTGCAGGAAAGGGCCGTCTAGCGCTCCGGCCCGCCCGAAAGCAAAAGAAGGCTTTCAGAAGGGGAAAAAAAAAAAAAAAGGGGAAGCACGGATTGGAAAATCGGCGCCAAAAAAAAGTTCAAATAAAATATTGTTACACATGAACGGAACCGCGACGACAAGGGGGGAAAAAAAGCGAAAACGCGCAATTGGCGGGAAGCCGCAAAAACACTGCCGGGGGAACACAAACAGGCGGAAATGGACGTTCTACAGGCAACCTTCTTCGTGGGTTTGGGGTGGGGGGGGGGGACCGCCAATGCGGGTGCCGCCGCCACGAGAGGTCCTTCGAGAAAAAGCGGGGGGGGGGGAAAAAAAAAAACACCACCTCGTGTTCCGCAGAAAAATCAAAGAAAAAACCCCACGGCTGCCAAGGGGGAGATAATCTGCCAAAAAACAGATACAAAATGAGGGACACCAAAAAGAGGAAGGTATAGGTTCTGTCCAAAAAAGCCAGACTATTTTTGGAGAGGGGAGTCGAACTCCCGTCAAAGCAGATAGGGAGATGTCGGGGGGGGGGGGTACGAAAAAAACTGCTTTGCTGGTGCCGTGTTGAGGGGTCCCAACAAAGGCCTCGAAAAAACAATCAAAAAAACCTCCTTTTCAAGCGCCCAACTTGTGTCACAGGGGCGGTGGAGACAGTCCAGGGTGGGGACTGGCCCGGGGTGGAGTTCGAAACCAAAAGAGCAACTCCGTAAAAAACGGCAACGTTCGGGAATGCAATGTCGTCGATCCAAGACCAACATCAAGGCAAAGAGACGTCAGGAAAAGTTCCGGGGGGAAGGCCCCCGCGGTCGGATATGACCAGCCAAAAAAAAAACGAGACAGAAGTTCCAGCAGCGCACATTCAGGCGCACCCTAAACAAGAATAAAAGCTCAAACGGAAGGGGGACAGGATGGAAAAAAAACACGAACCTGCAAGATCGGGACAAGAATCTGGACAAAGGGAAAGCACCCTGGTCCACCAAAGAACCTTAAAAAAAAAGAAAAAACGGGGCAATAGTGGTAAAGCTCGAAAAGAAGCAGATGGTAAAGCCATGGAGAACTCAAGTCGCAAATAAAAAACCCCCCAGAGAGAAAGAAGAAATCCGTGCGCCGAAAAAGTGCTCGTGAAAGGGGTGTGGGGGGGAGAGAAAAAAAAGGGATTCAGGTTTTTCTTCCTTAGGGGGTGCAAAAAAAGGGAAGGGATAGAGGTTTTTCGGGTGAAACGCACCAGGGGCCTTCTTACAAACAGGCCACCCCGTCCCAACCTCGAGGGAAAGTGCCTCACAGGGGCAAAAATTGGGGGGGGGTCCGGGATGGGGAGGAAAAAATACAAACTGTGAAAAAATTGCGTTAAGGTGGGGGGGGGGGACATAGAGAAACGACCTACATCGGTAGAAAAACAATAAAAAAAATGGGACAAAAAAAAATGGAAAGTAACGTTTGTCCTATTGGAAAAGGGAAAAAAAACAAGTCAACTTTCAACCCTAAAATGGGGGAGGGAACAGGGGAATGGGTGAGCACTGACCAAAGGACCGCGGGGACCTCCAACGGGGAAGCCTTGTCACAGGGAATGAATGTGGGAACAGAAGTGCATTTCACGCAATTTAAACCTAAATGGGGGAAAAAAAAAAGACTCGGGTACCAAAACAGCTGTGAGGGAAGAAAAAGGGGGAGGGAAATGGAACGGCCCTGGCGGTTAGGGGGTAAGTGGAAAAAAGGGAGTCAGAAAGGCAAAGAACGAATAATCGGGAAGGTGGAGCAAAAGACGAGTACCGACAAACAAAAACCAAAACCTACCCAACTAACCGGAAGGGAAAAGGGCTTAGTCCTCAAAGAGGGGACTGGGGGAAGTTCTTCGAGCACGAAAACCAACCAATAAACCCTGTGCCACGTCACTACTGACCTTCGTTCCCAAACAGGAAGAAAAAAAAAACAAAGGGGAAAATCCGGTCAAACAAAACACTTCCAGCTTTGGGGTGGATTGAAGGGTGGGGGGGAAAAGCAAAAGGAAAAAACAACACTACTCTCCCAAAAAAGGGAAGGTTGGAAAAGGAAATCAGTAACAGGGTCCAACAGCGAAGGGTCATGGGGGACTGGGGTGTTTGGATGCCACCTCCGGGGGGGAAGGGGGGGGGGAGTTCAACAAAAAAATAAGGGGAAAAACGCTGTGCCCTTGGGTCCAAAGTAAAAGGGGAAGAAAGGGAAAAGGGGGGGGGAAATAGGAAGGAGACTTTATGGGGGGGGGGGATGCAAAAAAGCACTTAAAAAAGAAGGTAAGGGAGCGGGGGTGGGGTAAGGACACAAAGGGACACCACAAAATGACGCAAACGAGAGGTGGAACGGGGAACTGCCTCGCAGGCCGACTGTGGGGAAAAAGGGAGGGGGGGGGAGGGGGGGGGTGGGGAAACAAGGGAAAGGACATTAACACTTGAACCCAAGCCCGCACTAAAAACTGGACAAAGAAAAAAGTTTTTTGGTTGGAGACATGTGGACAAAAGGGAGCAAAGCGAGCTAAAAATACGTTCCTTACGGGGAAAAAAAGGGGGGGGGGAAAAACTGCAACGACTTGCAGCGTCAGACCATTCTTCTTCCCTTCGAAAGGAAAGAAGTTTAAAAAAAAGGCATTGGCGGGGAGTTTGTTGGGGGTGGGGACGTAGGGAGGGGGGGGGAAAGCATCAGTCTTGAGGGAGTAAGGGGGAAACTAGTTTGGTAAGGGACCCGTACCGAAAAAGAAAGTACCTAGGAATGTTCAAGAAGGGACACTCAGCCAAAAAAGCCAAAGAAACACCCTACCGTGTTCGTCTTGTGGGGGGAGACATACCACGAGAAAAGCATCAACTTGGACGTGGGGGGGTCTCAAAAACGGAAGTCTGGAGAAAGGAAGGAAGGATATAGAGGCCAGAAAATGGGGGTTCTTGGATGGGGAAAGGAAAAAAACACACACCGGAGAAACACAATCAAACCCATCCGGAACAAGGAAACAATGGAAGACTGGAGGGGGGCCTCAAGGAAAGTTGAATTCAGGGGAAGTCAAAGAAAGGGGGGGGCAGTAGGGACGATGTAATCCCAAATCTCGCTTTGGAAAAACGCCAGCTGGGGGACCGGGCGAAAAGATTTTCAGGGCGTGGGGGGAGGGACAGGGGGAAAATGGGACCTGACACCTTTTCGGAACAAAGGGAGGGACAAAACCAAACAGCAAGTCCCATCGAAGAAAGAGAGCGGCTGGCCAGGATGGAAAATCAATTTGCCGGGCAGGAACGGGGGGGGGGGAGATGGGGGTGGAACATTCAGTAGAAAAAGGCTACAACGACGGGGGGCAATGGCAGGGTGAAAAAAGAAGGAGGGGCCAGAGGGTCGGCTAAACCAGGGGGCAAAGGAGGAAAGGAAAAAAGGGGGGGGGCGAAGGGGGAAGTTGCCTTTTTGATCAGAGAAAAAAAAAAAAAAACTCAGACCAGGGAGGGTCGGGAAAGGGACAAGAAAACCTGAAGAGTGGGGAGGGCATCAAAAATGGGGGGGGGGGGCGGGAAAAGGAGGGTGCAGGTTCCGAAACCACGACACAGGGAAGGGAGTCCAACTTTCTCTGTGGGGGAGACGCCTTGGGTTGGGAAGGGAAGAAAAGTGGGGGAAAGTCCTCTTGCAACCCACGCCAAGGAAAAGAAAAATACAAGGGGGGAAAAAAAAAAACCAAGATAACAAGGTGGGGGGGAGGGAATTGGGCCCAAAGAAGTGGAAAGCGCAGTAAAAAAGTCGCAACAAAGAAGTCACTGGGATGATGCACGGAATCAACGACAGGGGGGTATAGAGTAAGGGGCCGGCTTTTGCTAAAGAGGAGACGGGGGGTGAAAAAATTGCTCCTGGGGGGGGTTTAAAGGGGGTTTTGATCATCGTAACATTGAAAATGGGATGAAATCAAAGAGGGGGGGAGAACATTGGGTGAAGCAACGAAACGAGACAGGGGAAAAAAAAGAACTGGCAGTGAGAGGGAAGGAGTTTTGTGGCCGTGGCGAATTTGTTAACACTTTTCAAATTGTCGAGCCAAGAAAGTCATCAAAAAAGAAATCAAGTCACGTAGAGGGGGGAAGTGAAGGGAAAGAAAGGTTCGCCTACACCGAAAAAAAGTTCAAAAGGCCCAAAAAACAAAGGGTGCGAAGGGGGAAACCTGCGGATGGGGAAAAAAAACGACAGGGGATTGGGGGGGGGGGGCCCGGCGACGTGAGCAATGGCCAGGGGCAAACGCGTAGCAAGGGAAAAGAAAAGGAGTGTGGAACGGGCTTTGGCCTGGACACTGCCGGAAAATCTGGACTCGTCAACCGCAACTTGGAAAAGACGACTACTAAAGGAAGAAATCCCGCAAAAAACGAACTCAAAACTGGTTTGAAATCCGAAAGAGGTGTGAAAGAAAAGGGAACCTGCCGGGATGGGGAGGGATGTTATCGCCCCGTGCCACGACGACGAACCGACGATAGCGAGAGAAAAAAACCCACCAACAAACAGGGGAGGAGATAACAGAGGGGAGGAAGAGAGGGGGAAGGACGGATTGAGGGGGGGAGAAGCTCGCGTTGAAGAAAATCCGCCCAACTCACCTGACGGGCTGATATTTACCAAACAAAAGCGCGGAGGGGGGGAACACCGGGGGTAGGGGAAAAGGGCAGATGTCTCAAACGGAATTGTCCAAAAAATTGGGGAAGGTAAGGATAAAAAGGAATGAAAAAGAGCACCACAAGTTGCGTTTTCACCGGGGGGACGGAACAGTCAGGAAGATGAAAATGGAAACCCCGCCCCGTTCGGAAAACCCAATGTGGAGTTGACGGAGGAACCAATGGGGGGGACTGGGGCAAGGAGGACCAGGGTTTTTACGGAGTGGGGAGGAGAACAGACGCTTTGACCAGGAAAGCATCAAACGAAGAGAAAGGGGAGGGGGCACTGTGGGGGATTCCTCGAACCAAAGGGGGGTGAAAAAGGGGGAAAAAAAAAAAAAAAGGAAGTCCAGGGCCACAAAAACCAAATATAAAAGACGCAAAAAAAGATGCGAGGAGGCGGCGGGACAAACAAGTTTGCCGCTATATCGTGGGGGAACAAAGGTTTCAAAGGTGAAGGGAGAAAAGAAAGGAAACACAAGAGAAGAGGGGGGTAACCAGCGCAAGCTTTCCAAAGCAAGAGGGAAGAGCATCTCGACCAAAAGGTTACACAAGGTGGGAAATAAATCCATCGTAGGGGGGGGGAAAAAGTCCCAAGAAAAGGCCTATTCCAACCTTCTGGGGCCAGCACCGCCAAGGGGGTTAAGCAAAGGGGGGAAGGTCTTGACAGAGGAGTCGGTTCGAGAAAAGAAAAAATAGCAGAAAAGAGGACTACCACCACGCCCCAACGGGCCCGGGAGAAAGGGGTTTCAGAGAAAAAATGTCATCGTCAACTGGGAAAGGACCCGAAAAAAAAATTGCAAAAAACCAGGGGCGATACAAAAGAGTTCAAAGGTTTCTGGGCCCAAATCGGACCCAGACCACAGGGGGAGGCGGAGCGGTAGAAGAAACAGAACACGGAAACCCTCATGATCACCCCTCAAGCCCCAGGTTGAAAAAAAAAGTGAAAAAAAAGTAGGTCAAAAAGAAGAAGGTCCAACGACACTGAAAGTAGTTTATCCGCTAAAAGACCAACTGAGGGGAAAATACGAAAAGCAGAAACTGACCGTGGCAAAGTTCCTAAAGAGATCAACGGGAGGAGCTGGGGAAAACTCATTTTTTAAAGGAACCTCCCCTTGGTGGAAGGGGTTGTCGGCAAAAAAAGCCTCGGCGCCCAGAATGGCACATCTAAAGACAAGAGACGTTAAAGAGAGAAAAAATTGGGAAAAAAACATCGTACACCGGGAAGGAAAAAGAAGAAACCCAAAGGAAGAAACCACTTCCCTTTTGAAGAACACAGCGGTCAAAAAGGGTGGGGTGGGAACAGGTGGAAGATGTGGGTGCCTGTAGTTCAGGCAGGGGGGGGGGGTTTCAACAGGAAAAAAAAACCAAGAAAAAAACCTGGTAAAAACGCAGCCTATACGCTGCTAACTGGCTTCAATCAGGTAAAGGGGGGGGGAAAAACCAAAAAAATGAAATACGGAATGAGAGGAAAGGAATCCAAAAACGGGGAAGGAGTTGGGGGGGGGAGGGGGAGTCGGAGCACCTCAACAAGGCAATAACGGGTACGCTGGGTCGATTACGTGTAATGAAAAAAAAGAGAGAGCAACACAAGGCAAAAAGAAGGACTGAAGAAGAGAGAACAAAAACAGACCACCCCGCAAAAATTAAGCTGGCCCAATAAGGGACGGGGAAAAAAAAGAGCATTAGGGGAAGACGCAACAGGAAGATAAGCGACCAGCCAAGGGGGAAGACTGGGGGTGCAGAAAGTGAAAAAAAAGGGGGAGTGGGGCCGGGCATTGTTTCGCTTCGGGGTGGTGTTGACTTGGTTAACAGGAAAAGGGACCAGACAGAAAAACCCGTTGGGTGGAAAAAACAGAACAGCCTCCAGTTGAGCGGCCGTAAAGTCCCAAGGGGAAAAAAGGAAATTTGCAAGGAAAAAACAATGGCGTGTTGGAGGTACATTGGAGGGGGGGAAACAAGTCAAACCGAGCCTACCGGCTCAAGGCTGGGGAAAAAGACGATTAACAGCACTAGGGCACTTAAACGGGAACAGTCCAAAAGGGGGGGAGGGGTGGAAAAAAAGGTGACAGCGAAGTGAGGTGGTAACCTCAAGAAAAAAAACCGGGATCATTAAAAAACCCCATAACAAGCACGTAACTGTTACTGAGGTAAAAGAAAAAAGAGGGGGAGTTGGGGGACTAGGGAGTATGTAATGAAACAACCAAGAGGGGGGAAAACGAAGAAACGAAACCTTAAGTGTGGTTCCTGTTGGGTTAAAAACCTGCAAACGTGGGCCCAAAGAAAAAAAGAGAGGGCACACATTGGGAAAAAGTGGTCGTTTCAAGCGGGGCTAAAAAGGACCAAGAGGTCTGCCAGACCATAGGAACCAGGAGTTGAGTCAACGGTCCTCGACTGCGCAGAAATCAAAAGGATGGGGAGAGGTAAACACAGGACGTTTAATGGGGCCAAAAAAACCAAGGGGGACAAAAGGGGAAAGTGGAAACATCAAAACAGCCACAGGGCCAAAAGGAAAGTTTTTCACACCGAGCAGTGGGGTGAAAGGGGGGGGAAAGGGCAGAAAAATGAGAATAGTGTCATACTAAGGTAGGAAGGGAAATGGGGTTCCAAAACGAACCGCTGGGGGGGGGCGGGCTGACCGAGAAACCAAAAAAACCTGTAAGCATCGGGGATTGCGGATGTTGGTGAAAAAAGGGGGGGAAAAAAACTGGAACCAGAGGACCAACTTTTAAGTGTGACTAGAAAGAGAGGTCTCAAAAAAGGAGGGGGTGTATGATATGAACAAAGGGAGCAAGAAGTTGGGGGAAAAAAAGGGAAGAAAAAGAAATAAAAGGGCCCCTGTAGGCACTTGGCGGGGGGCGACGTTGGGGGGGCAAGTGATGACAGGGTCCGGGAAAATGAAGGACAGGTTGGTATCACGCGAACCAGAGAGGAGGACTGGGGGATAGGCCGAGGGGAGAAGGAACCACGGAAAAAGAAAAAATACTTTGTCAAATCACACTGCCGCGAGCCTTGGTGGGATGGCGTATAGGAGAGCAATTACGCGGGAACTGGAAGAAAAAGAATTTCTACCAATTGGGGAAAGGTTGGGACAGGGGGGTGTGTGGGAACAGGGTTTCAAAATTCCCATGATCCCGATAGTTTCAAAAAGAAAGGAAAAGGGCTGGGGTGGGAGAAGGAGGCACAAAGGCTAGGGGGGGGGGGGGGAGGGGGGTGTAGTTGCCGGAAAGGTGCGCTGCTGAATCTGTGGAGAAAAGGGGGGGGAGTCAGGCTCCAGGGAGGGGACCGGGGGGAAAAAAGCCCGACGATAACATGTCCAAATTGGGGAGGGACTTCAGAAAAAATAGACGAAAGGGTGCATCTGAGCCAGTGGTGGGGAAGGGAGAAAGGGGGGCGATTTTTCAGAAATCAAAAAAGGAAGGCAAAAACGGGCACAACCCTAAAGCGCTGTTAAAGGCCTTAGTGGGAAAAAAAAAAAAGGGTGTCAACTGGGGGCCGAGACAAAACGTTTTGGAAGAGACCAGGGGGACAAAAAACAATTGCAGCCTCAAGGCACAAGCTCTATCCAATAGGATTTGGAAACCGGCGTGAAGGTCCCAAAAAGAGACCAAAAAAAATCAAAGGGAGGGGGGGACCGAATAACACACAAACGATATTGTCAAAAACGAAGGGGAGACAATTTGCTGTTCATTGGGTATCTGGGTATCGACTTTTAAAGAACGTGAGTGGGGATGGAGTGGGCATTTTTGGCAGGGGAAAACAACTAAAAATTGGAACAACGGGAGGTAAAAAAAAACTGGTGGGGTCAATACGCACTCTCTAAAAACACGAATCTCTGTCCGGGCACTAAAAAGAAGAAAAAAAAAGACCAGAAAAAAAAGAGAGAAGGTCTCGCACACAGTTCAAACAAACGAAGAGGGCAAAAAAGGAAATTATAGTAGGCGCAGATCGCGTAATGAAAGTGTGGGGACTTTGGGGGGGGGGAAGACGCACCGTTTTCAGGACATATGGTGAAAAGAGAAAACTGTGGTTGGCTCTTTCACGAATAAATACGAGACGGAAGATTCAAAAGGAACAGAGAAAGGAAAGGGGGGGCCCCGCAAAAAGCTCAACGAGAAGGGACCTAGGGTGAATGGAACACTGTTTATAATAAGACCCCCGCAGCAGCAAAAAAAAAAGGGAAAAAAACACAATGGGGAAGAAATGTGCAAATTGCCGAACAAAAAGCAACAAGGAAAAGGGGGGCCCAAAGATATTGCAAGCTGCACGGAAAGAAAGGGTTGGATAGTTCAAAAGACCTGAGGCTTGTGGGAAAAAAAGAAAAAAGTGAATACAACATCACAAGAAAAACAAATAAAACAAAAAAGGGGAGGCATTTTTCTGAAAGTTGAAAGGACAAAGCCGGCGCCTAAAAAAAGAAAAAAAAGGAAAACTTAAGAACGATCAACTGGGTTGTAAAATACCCGGGGCCACGTCATGGAAAAAAAAAAAAAAAAAAAAAAAAAAACTCCACATCGGAAGGGCCAGCCGAAAAAAGTCAGGGGGGACATAAAAGTGCTACTGACATCAGGCCGCAAGCCTTAAAAAGAAGAAAAAAAGAAACAAAACTTAAAAAGAAGGTGGAAGTTTTAAACGAAAAGTAAAAATCTACGGAGAAAGGGGGAATCCGACACGCCACCGCAAGCTATGGCGGCCAAAAATACTCAACAAAAAATAAAAAAAAGGGTTTTTGAAAAGAGGTGGACAGAGCGCATCTCACGGCCCCACGCAAGGGAACAGGGCAACGGGGGTAACAAAGCACGGGAGGCGAACCAAAACAAGCTACAAGAGAACCAAACGGGGGGGCAAGAAAAGGTGGAGTGGCCAGACACGCAAAAAGGGCAAAGATAAGAAAGAACGGGTGAAGTTGGGGAACCTGGGGGAAAAAAGAGGAACCACACGTTAAGGGGGAAGCGTAAATTAAGAAAGAGCAGACAAGAGTGGAATATGAACAAATCACGCAAGCCTTGGGGGGGTGAAGGGGGAAGCAAGGCAAGGGGAAAAATTTTTGCCCCTTGATGCACATGCGAAGGTAAAAGACAACGGGGGTGTAAGAGCAGGCAGAAGAGGAAAAAGGAGGTTCACCACCCCCAGGAAACGGGTTGAAAAGAGGGGGGAGAGACAAGGGAAACCGCGGGCAAGGGGGCACACAGCGCGAGAACCCGTGGGGTATCGAGAAGACACTAATCAGGGGGGAGGAAAAAAAAAAAAACTAGAACGTGACCAAATGCCAGGTTGAGGTTGAGAAAAAGGAAGTTGAGGGGGGGGAAAATCCCGGCCGAGAGGTGTAAACCAAAAAGGGGGAGTGTGCGAGCAAAAAAAAAACCCCGAGGAACGGGGGGGGGGGGGGGGGGAGGGTGTGTATCCGGAAGTGCGCACTGCTGAACGCAGGGAGGTGTCGGGAGGCTAGCATGCGCCCTGGCCCGGTACAATACAAAACCAGGAAAGGGAAGCTGGGGTCCGGGGGGAGAACCGGATAGACGAATTTCAAATCTGGAGGGAAGTGGAAGGAGACTGAATAGTAAATGGTGTTCAACAAAACCCAGGCCAGGCCAGGACAAAAAGAAAAATACAGGTTCAAATTAGGGGAGGGACAGATTGGGGAGCGAGCGTTGGTGAGCAGAGACAGCAAAAGCACAAAAAGCAGACAGCCCACGGCCACATAGAGATCAAAGTGCGGAAACTTCGGAGACACTTGAAAAGACATCACGAGCTCTGGGTCTTGGAAAGAAGAAAAAGCCACCGTAAGATGCAAGGAGGGGACGGCATGTTCGGGAAGGGCGTTGAGGAGAAGGGTACAATTCCAAAGGGGGAAAAGCTGGGCAGTGGCGTTACAGAACACGGATGGACAAATGTCTTTGTTGGGAATGAGGAAGGATGCAGCCATCAGGCGCGGCACCCACATCCACCAAAAAAAAAAAAAAGGAAAGTTAAAAACACCGAAAGAATTTCTCACAAGGTCACACCAGCGCCCGCGTCACCGGCAGGCTAAAAAGGAAAAGAAAGAAAAATCACTGAGATTTGAGGGGGAGGGACAAATCGAGGCATTTTTCAGACAATTAGGGGCAATCGAACATGTTTTTGGGGGAAGCGGAAGAAGAAACAAAAACAACCGTGAGGAGGAGTAAAGAGAGGATGCCACAACAAGGGACGATGAAAATATTTGTCTAAGAAACTCAAGGGAAAGAACACACAGGTCCGAAACAGAGGGGGGGACAAATGAAGGGCCCGTAAAAGACCCTGAACGGTAAAAAAGGGCTTGTTGGAAAAGGCCTGAAAACCACCTCCGGGGGGTATAAGGGGGGGGAGATGGGGACGGTTTTGACTACGGGGCAAGTCATAATGGAGGAATCGCATCGTCGAGCAGACGCGATGTGAAAAAACCGGGGCAACATAACGGGGGTGCGACAAGGCACCGCCGAATAAATTTACACTTTCGCACCTCTGGCCTCTAGTCCGCTAAAAAATCGCCACCGAAAAAAGGAATGCAACACAAGAGGGGAAAGAGAGGGTTGTAAAAAATGTCTCTGGGCCCCCAGACGTAAAGGTGGGTCAGAGGGGGTGAGAACACCGAAAGTGCAACCTCAAGAAGAAGTCCGGGGGGACCGAAGAGAAGGGGGGGGGTGGCCTGTAGAGTGCTGTGTGCTTGGCAAGCAAAAAAAGCCGAAAGGAAAAAAGCAGGCACACACCAAGAAGAGTTGAAACTAGGCGGTTTGGATAACGGGGGCCTGTCCGGGGGGGAGTGGAGGGGAAAAACCATTCAGACCTCTAAAGAAACAAAACGGCCCACTTCAGATGCAATTCGTCGATCACGCCGCATCAAAAAAGGAATGGTCCAAGAAAAAGAGGAGGGAGCCTGTGAAAAGGGCCCCCCGCCGGATGACAACCAAAGGAAAAAAAAAAAAGCACTGAGCACCTACAGTTAGAAGCGGAAAAGGTTTGGCCTTCAAAAAACGACACCGACAATCGCTAGAAAAAAAAAGGCCGCCCTCGAAACCATACCGACAATTGAAAAAAAAACTACCTGGACACATTACCTGGCCCAACCCAAGAAAAATCCAAAGGGAAGAACCGCAACCATGAAAGCAAGGTGTATATTCCTGTCTTCTCAAACAGATGCTCAACGTCTGCCATCCCCCAAACAAAGGCCATTGGACAAAGAAAAAAAGGACTCATTGACAAAAGTTGGGGGGACAGAAGGAAACCTGTCTTTCCTTTCAAGGAATTTAACCAGGAAATAGGAAAGATGGGGAGGGGTGCGCCGGTTCTCAGGGGAAGAAAGAGGCACCAGAAAATAAAAAACCGCTTAGGAAGAAGAAAACCAAACCCACAATGGGGGGGGGACCGGGGGTGGGGGTGGAAGACCACCACCGCGAGAGCCAATTGGAAGAAAAAGGTAAACTTTTGGCCTTGAATGCGCACATCAAAGAGAAAAGAGAGGGCACTGGGAAACAGGGGTGAACAATGCTATCCGTACTCCCTTGTGAGAAAGAGAAGTGCCCGAAGTAACAAATTAAAAAAGGGTGTCAAGGTGAAAAGTTGTGAACCAGGGAAAAAATGGATTTAATGGACGCCCTTTTTGTTGGGGGGTTGGAGGAGGTGATACCCCGTTTGATGGAAGTGGTAAGAGGCAACCTCAGGGAGGGGATCTAATGGCCACCGTGAATGAAAGCGAAGGGGGAATCGAAGGAATAGGGGCGCAACGGGGTGACAAGTGTAACCAAACCTCTGTTTGGTCCGTTTGGTCTGCGTGAATGAAACTCCATCACGTGTGGCGGGGTAGGGGACACCGGACAACTTGGGAAGACTCGAGTTGATGGGGAGGTAAAATTCAACATCATGGTGTAGTGATCAAGGTAACGGAATGGGACGTAATCAAGAGGGGATGCACGCCGCGAAGCTCTGGAATTGGGAAAAAAAATTACACCACCGGGGGACCGGAGGGGGGAAACACAAGGGGGAAGTTTGGACGAGGTTAAGTTAATAAGGTGGTGAAGCGCAAAAAGGGGGGAAAGTCCCAGTTTGTCCTTCAAAGCAGCAGAGTTTCACGGGTGGGGGAGGCGGGGTGTGTTTGGGTGTTGGGGGGGGAGGGGATTGGGACCCTGTGGTAAAAAATGGGGGCGCGTGGACAAAGGGGGCACAAAAAGCGAACGCTAGAACAAAGCAAGGAAATTGGAACGGCCCCTACCGCCTCGATCGGAAGGGAGGGTAAGGGGAAAATGCTGAACACTTATCCTGACAAACTGGTTTCGACCTGAATGCGGGGGGGGAGGAGGAGTCATGAGAAAAAGCCGAATAAGCCGATGCCGTGAATCATCAGACTGGGGTTAGGGGAGCCACAAACCCCGTGGCCACCATTTGATTCAAAAAAAAGGAAACTTACACTGCATCAAGTGGTCTCGGGAAGACCACCACCAGGTGTGAGAATAAAATATTGTCAAGAAAAGCCGCGTCGAAAAAAAGGAAAGATAAAAGGGAGAAAGGTCAGGGGCATGCAAGAGAGCCAAAGGGGGAAAAAAAATACTGAGAATTGTGAACTGTCAACCCCTTTTATCGGTTTAGTAAAGGGGATTTCAGGGCGTGTAAAACCTGGGGGTGAACCAGTAAAATCACTTTTGAAAAACGTCTGAGCGGCGGTGTGCAGGGGACCAAAAAACAAGGGGTGTCCAATGTGTTACGACAGCACCACGAAAAAAGGAAAAACCTCAAGTAAACTTGACAAGTCCGGAATAATCCCAGAGATACCAAGGCAGGGCAGCCACAAAAGACGAATAGAGGGATGGTCGCTGCCCAAAGAGGGGGGGGGACTGATGTTGGAAAAGGGCCACGAACTTCCGCTGCAGGACCGGAGAGGGAATGAGAGCTGTTTTTACAGGGCGCGTACCGTGGGGGATGGTTAAAGGGGGGGGATATATACCAAAAAAGGTCAACCCCAGGAAACGACACAACAAACATCACCCCTTTGCCACTTCAGGGGTGGCCAGGGTTGATTGTAGGCAAGTGTGTTGTACCCGGGCCCTGTTGGAGTTCGTACAAAGTTCGCAAAGGCGAGCAAAGGGGGGAAAAGCAAAAATGTAGATTCAATGAACGAAAATTTCGATAGGAAGGACGCCCTTTCAATAGATTCGGCGGCGGTGACCTTCAAAAGCGGGTATAACGAAGAAAGAAGTCCAGATGCACAAGAAAGGGGCCAGGATGACCTAACAAACTCCTAACCTAGGAGCCTTGGGGTTGCCAGAACCAATCTCAACGTGCATCGGGGCACACTCATCCTCTCAAAAACCGGGACCGAGGAACTGGCAAAGCCCATTCAAACCGGTCACGGGGGCAAAGAGTTGGGAAAAGAAAGAGAAAAAAAAACGCCGGTCTCGCGCCCCATGTAAGACCAGAACATCGAAAAGGGGGGCCGAACAACCAAGCTCGCGGGAACCGGGTCAGTCCAAAAAAAAAAAAAAATCAAATCAAAAAAAATTTGGGGTCGAGAACAGCCCCTTCTTTCAAAAAAAGAAAAAAAGGTCAGCTGGGGTCAGGGGGGGTGACGCCAGCCAAAGGTCGGGACGCAAAAACCCGGCACCTCAAAGAAACCCCCCACCCGACTCTCAAGTCAGTCAACAAAAAGGGGGGGTCATGTAAGAGCAAAAAATCAAACTTCTTGAAAAGTGATTTGGGGGAAAAGAGCAGAACAGGAAATCCAGAGGGTTTGAGATAAGCCAACGCCTTTAAAACACCGGGACCGTTTGGGGGGCCTAAGGGAAAACACAAAGGGGTCCAAGTCAACCCACGAACACGAGGGGGAGGGAAGTGAATTGTGGGGGGGAGAGCGCCCGGCCAAAGCTTGGGGCAAGCAAGCAAAAGAAAATAAAACGGGATGGGAATAGATGCCTCAAAGGTCCGAAATTTTGAACCCTAATACACAGCTCAGGGGTACCCAGCGGGGGGAGGCTGGGGAGGGGGGGGAGACAAAATGTTACGGGGGCCCCACTGGGGGGGGGCGGGGAAGTGGGGTATGATACCATAGGGAATAAACAAGGCCCCTTTCCTAAATCGTATGAAAAAAAGAAGTCTATTGTAACGCACACCTCAACCTGATGCCAAAGGGGCTGGGCGAAAAAAGTCGGGGAAGGGGGACGTAGCCCCGAAGCACCGTCCAAGGTCCCAAAAAAGAAGGTTAAGTCTGATGTCAAAAAGGACTGCGAACCAAAAAAAGAAACAAACTTTCCGTGTGAAAAAAACAAGAAAGTCACCCCGAGGGGGGGAAAATGAAAAGGTGAAATCCATAAATCCCCAAGAGGGGAAGACAAAGACCGGCCGGTGTTTAGCGGTAGTCATACGTCACCGGGGAGTGGGTTGAGGGGGGGGTGGGGGGAATGCGGCCGAAGGGCAAATGGCTGAAAAAAAAAGAAAAGGAAGAGTCCCCACTTGCAAATAACCTTGGGGAAGTCACCAAGTGGAAAGGGGTACTTTAATAAGTCTGGGAGTTGAAGGGATCATGTAGGCGGAAAGGGTGCCTGATGGACCAAAAAAAAGGGGCACGAAAAACGCCAGAGCAGCAAGCTGTGTTAAAGAGTGACAAAAAGTTTCAGCTGCTTTCGGCAAAGAAAGAAGGTGGATCCCACCGGGGGGAACTGGATGGGTGACAAGGAAAAGCGGCAAAAAAAAAACCGGGAGGGACCCAACATACCCCAGAGCAACCGAGCCCGGGAAAAAGGGTTTGGGGTCGCCATTTTCACACGCCCCAATGGCTGAGCCTAGAGGCCTGCCTGGAGGGTGCGCCAGAAAAGGACTGGAAGGGTGAGTGCAACTCCGGAAAATGGGGGGGGGCAAGAAGAATGTTTTACAGGTCGTGTTGGGGGGGGGTGGAAAGGAGACCGGCGAATAAGGTACCTACGGGCTTCACTGTGCCGGAAGCAAAAGACAGAATTTTTGTGTGAGACGCAAAAAGACATGCCAGAACAAAAAAAAACCAGCCTACGAGGCCTGTTTGGGGGGAGGAAGAAAAGTCAAACAAGGAGAAGAAAACTAAAAAAAAGTAGGGATCATAAAAAAACCAGAAAAAAGGAAAGCAAATAAAGGGCGGTTTTGGCCCAAACCGCAAGTAGAAATCAACAAGAGGAGGGGAGAGACTGGGGCAAGATAAGGTGTTGCCTGCTGGCAGGAAGAACACCAAGCAAAAAAGAAAAGGACAAACCCTAAGGTTCAACGGGGGAAAAAACAAAACTGGGGGGGGGGGACGGAAGGTTTGGTTAACAACCCCAAAAAGGAAGGTTATCATCGGTCAGCGTGCATTAGAAAATTTAACGTGCAAATATTAGTGGGAACGACGAGGGGGGGAACCAAAGTTATGTGGAAAATGTGGGTGAAGGTGGGACTGGTCACGTCAAGATGGGTACCGCACCCCAGGAAACTGAAAAAAAAGAACAATCCACAAAAAAAAACCCCAATCGTAAGAAGGAGATCTCTGGGGGGAAAGGGGCTGGAAAGAAGGTTGGAGGCAGGCTTGGCCGAGTGGGTCATCATCGGTAGCCCGGCTAACAACGAAAGGGGGGAAAACTGGAACTGTTACACCTGAGGGGATTGTAGTACCTCACGAAAACGGGGTTTTCAAAGGTTGAAGGGGTCGTTTGTATGGATGCGAGGGGATTAACCGCTGTGTAAAGAATTTCTATCCGATCACAACTCAGGAAAGGAGGGGGCTGGCCAGAGGGTTAACAGAAACCCTATAGGGGGGGAAGACGGCAAAAAATCCATTTGGTGAGGCAAATTCAAGGAGATTCAGGTTCCCTCCGAAAAACACGAAGCAGAACAACCTGCTAGTGGTTGCGCCGCTGAAGATCTTTTGGGGGGGGGAAGGTTTGGAATCCTTTCCCAAAAGGCCTGAAGAGCAAGAATATGGTGTCGCTAACAAATGGAGAGGGGGGAGTTGACCAACAAAGGAAGGGGGGGGGAAGGAGCCAATTCATTGAGTCCACATACGAACTATGCGATGAAAAAAACCTACCATTCCCGGATAACTTGGGGCAGTCTGGTGTGTAATCCAGGGACTAAAAAACGGCTTGGGTACAACTTGCAGCCTTAAGGTGGGGGGGGGAAGAAAAGCGGAACCATTGAAAATTGTCCCATATCCGAGAGGAGCGGCACCACGTGGGTCGGAAGGAAAAACCGAGAGAAGCAAGAATTGGCGATTGATCCTGTTGGAACCTGGCAATGGTGAAAAAAAATTTTAAAAAAAACAGGGGTTTCTAGAAAAAAACCACAACAACGTTGCCCCATGCACGGATACTTTCGAGGAGAGGAAAAAAATGGGGAAAGCTCGGGTGAGACCTAAACCCACCGAAAGAAAAAAAAACATGGCCCCTGCCCCCAAACGAAAAACTCGTGTGGGAGAAGAAAACCAGAGATTGGGCTAAAAGGGTGGGTGGTGCACGGGCGCAACGCGAACATCGGCTAAAAAAGAAGAAGGAAAGGAAAAAATTGGGGGGGGGGGGTGGGGGGACAGTGAGTGAAGTGCGAAATCACAGGGACAGTTTAAAAAGAAGGTCCAAAAAAGGTTTGGAAAAAATACCTATAAAAAGAATATCAATCGCCTCAAACCTCACCTGTTGGGTTGGTGAAATCCACTAACATATTAGGGTTGGGAAAAAAAGAACAAGACCAGGTTCAGGGGGGAGATTAAATAATAGAACCGTATAAAAAGAAAGAAGAGACGGATACTATACTCAACAAAAAAAAAAGGGGGAAGGGGAAAAAAAGAGAAAATGAGGGGAAGGCTTAGTGGCTGGGGGGAGAAGGTAACTGTATCTTGACTCTCCCCGCCAATGGAAAAAGGGAGGGAAAAAAAGATTGAAAAAACCATATCTTGGGTTCGAGGGACAAGGTTGGGTGGGAGAAGGGATCGAACAAAGTGAGGTGGTTCAAAACATTTCTCCACATGGAAAGGGGATAGGAACTGCAAAGCAAAAAAAAAAAAAAAGAAAAACGGGGGAAGGGGAAAAACAAAATGCACTCACCGCCCTGGGTAGACAAAAAAAGGAAAAACACAACACCAAAGGAGGACGACAATCCGAATTTCCCGCAACAGAAGGGTTTAAATGGGGGGGGAAGGGGGGGAACATGTTTTGTTCTAGTGTGGTAAGGCGACCAAGCTCCTTCCTCCTCAATAGGGAAAAGGGGGGAAATACAGGGCAAAGGGAAAGGTTGGGGGGGGAGGTAATTTTGAAAAAGGGAAAGGAAAACAAAGGGGGAAAAAACGGATAAAAAAAAAAAGAGGACAAGCAGGAGGGCACTTCTATGCCGGGTCGGCTGCAAAAAAGGGGGGGAAGGAACCCAAGGAGAAGAGGGGGGGAGCAAAGTGTCGGTACGATTGAATTAAACGTCTGAAACAAAAGGAAAAAGGGACAAAATCGCCCAGACGCAAGCGGCCTGCGGAATTCCCGCCCCACCCTTAGGGTGGGGTCCAACAGCAAAGACAAGGACGTAGGGGGGTTTCGATCCAAACGACGTGAAGGAAAGGAAGTTGGAAAGCAAATCAAAAATTGGTGGAGCGCCCCATGATTTCGGGGGGGGATAATGCGGGCGGGGGGTGTGAAATCAGGACGTGCAAAAACGTCTCAAAACCAAAAGAAAACAAGAGAAAAGGTTGAGCCCTCAACAACGGTGTCGCAGGGAAACCTAAAAGAAAAAACTGGAGGAAAAGCACAGCCAAGGTGGATGAGCCCACTAGGGAACAGGGTTGATGGGAACCAGAGTCACACAGCCTCGGACGGGCCTTGCTCTGATAGGAAATAAAAAACGAAGCTTAAAACAGTCCGAAGTCCAAAGCCCTAAAAAAAAGGGAAAAGGAATTATGTTGGACAACGGAAATCTGGCCCCGACAGACCATCGTGTATCCGAAAATCAAGGAAACATTGAAAAATGAGGGCAAAACAGCCGGAAAACGAGAAAAGCATGGTAGAGAGATGTCATTGTGAGGGAGATTTTAAGCTGTTCCATCCCTTGGGGGGACGAGGGTTGCGGGAAGATGCAACGCCAAGGGGGGGACAAGGGGAAAAAGAGGATTCACTAACCTCAAAAAACGTCCTTTCCCATCGAGATTGATGAAAGAAAAAGAGGAAGTCAAAAAAAGAAAAATGTAAAAACTTGGAAACTTTTTTCTACAGGGAAAGGACAAAAAAAGGTGGGGGAACTTTGGACTGGTTGGTGCTGTAAGTGAGGCGGTGTGTTAAAGAAAACTGGCAAACCCTTAAAAGCAAAAAAAAGGAGGAGGCAGCTAGACGCTGCACTGCGTTGCTTCCAATATTGGAGGTTGGAGGAAAAAAAAAGGGGACCAGAGGAGGTATTCAAAAGGGGGGAAAGATCAAAGAAAAGTAGGCTGCAGGGGGGGGAGGGGGGGAGTACATCGAGGGAAAAAGACAAACCTCGGTACTGGTG
>Ga0179591_1273800_pt1 | contig 23737 bp, 26 predicted proteins | sample CZOMad2_1_08_16f_FD_182891 | JGI IMG/M metagenome (GOLD analysis project Ga0179591, IMG submission 182891) | Vadose zone soil fungal communities from Angelo Coast Range Reserve, California, USA - CZOMad2_1_08_16fungal (PacBio error correction) | ecosystem: Environmental > Terrestrial > Soil >...
ATCCGGGGGAAGTCTGACTCCCCTAAGCCGAAAAACCGGCGCCCCTACCTGCCCCAAAAAAAAAAGAGGAAGTACGCAGCGCGGAAGTCTAACAAGGGAAACTTCTTAAATCCTGAGAAACGGGACGGATACGGAGGGGAACCTCTGACAGGAAGGGTTCCCGGCAGGAGAAAAGGTCTGAGGAACACGGCAGCGCAGAAAGACCGTGGCCCCTGGACCAGTCGGAAAAAGAAATCCTGGCGAAACAACAGCCCCCCTTCACAGGTCTGGAAAAGGGGAACCTACCTCGGGGTCTACGGTTTAGAGAACTCTGCAGGACCATAACTCACAGTTTTCGGATTACAACGAGGCCAGTCAAAGGCAAAGCTGGACCATTCCTACGGGCAAGTACTGAGCGCGTGTGCCGACCCGGTGCCGGAGCCGCTTATGGGGTCTAAAAACGTCCTCTCCAGAGCGACTAAGTCGTCCCCGAAAAACGGGACGGCCACGTCTAAGAAATGGTTGAAACGTCCCGTCATGGAAAAACCGTACAACCGCAAAATAAAAAGCTCACCGAGACTGCCAACGGGCGAGTGAGACCACGGCACGTCTGCGTATGAAATCTCGGAAAAAATTACGGCAATACGGGACTGGAACTTTTCGTAGGCGGAAGGAAAGAAAACCTTAGTCCTCCCGGACTTATACGGGGCCTGGCGCTCTCAGCCCGGGGGCAAAAATAAAAATCGCTTAGTCTGCTTCAGGAGGGAACAGTCAACATAAAAGGGCGCAGGACGTCCCAGTCGGGACCCAAAAAGACAGCGAAGCGGAAGAAAGATAATTCCTTCTATCTGCAAAGTAACAAGTGAGGGGGAGCGGGGCAGCGGGGCGTTCCAGGCAAAAGGAGGTCACAAAAAGACCTGAAAGGTACGCGTGAGAGCAAAAAACGGAAAAAAGGAAGTGTCGGCGACGGGCTCTGGTTTAGAACAACCAGGAGCAAGGCGCCGCGCAGGGCACCGCTGGTGCTGCACGGAAAGCAGGAGACCAGTGCACGCCATTGCAAACGGAGGAAGGCGGTGCCGAAAGAAGGCTAATCATTCACCCGCCAAGGTCGAGAACCGTCGTGCCGAGCTTCCATGAACATGCCCGGACGGTTTCTGGACCGATTCGCCTGGGTTTAATGAGGAAACTATTCCTTAAAGGAGACATATAGGGGTAGGGAAGGGGGCGGTGATTCGTACCAGAGGGTGCAGAAAAAGATGGCTTTTCGGTTTTGAGGTCATTTCCAAGGGACGACCCACCGCTTTCTTCTAAGACACTCCGGCGTAAAACAGCCGGATGGTGAAGGTTAACCCTAGGAAGGGACTAATTCCTCTACAAGTTAACGCAGCAGAGGGTTCGTCTCTTTGAGGGGCATTCTGCCTATCTCTTCCAGGGAGAACGAAAGAAAGGAATCATAATTTAGAGGAAAGTAAAAAACGGGCTACTAAGGAAGGATTATCCTTCTTTTGATCGGCCGAGGAAAAAGTGGTGGCCAGATTCTTCTGAGGGAAAAAGGAGTGCGGGATGTGGTGGAGAGAAAAGTGCCTTAGTTGGGGTCGGTGAGACACAAGAATCCCCCGTCTTTTCAAAACCGAAGGGAGAAATCAGCAAAGGGAAAAAACTGGTTCAAAAAAAAAATGAGAGTACCTCAAGAGTTCCGCTAAACTTTGAGGGGAGGCAGTCAGGGTACCAAGGGAGACTGGACTGTCATGACGAGGAGAGGGAAGTTTGAAGAAGGACCAGCAGGACTTAAAGCCGATAAGAGCGAACAAAAAAAATGAGGCAGAACTCCCAACAAACAGAAATGACCTGCACTCAGTCCCAGTTGTAAAAAGGAAGGGAGGATCAAACCCGCGGAGTTCCTTGATATCGTCCATATCCCGATTACCAACGGTGACCGTTACCGGGAAGTAAAAGGCCACCCCGCCTGAAGGAGGAGCAATGGGCCCAGATTTCGCAGAAAAGACTCAAGCGTAGAGGGGGGGGAAAAAAGCTCAAAGCGCCCGGTAGTTGGGAGGATTGCACACATCCTGAGATATTTCCGGGGGGGGCGCAAAACGCTAACCCCAAACCTCTCAGGGGGTAAAACCAGATCGTCTTGCAGTCAAACGGGGTTGATCTAACACTGGCCGCCAAGGAGGAAAGGGGCCTGAGTGGAGGGAAGGAGGGGGGACATAAAAGCGCGGACTCGAGGCGGCATTTGTAGCACCGCACCATGCTGCGGTCAAAGCAGGAAGACAGCACGCCAGGGAGCCCACCGAAAAAAGGAATCGAAAAAAAAGAGAGGAGTTGAAATCTATAAGGAGGTGAATCCGCGGCCGCTGTGCGGTGCAAGGAGTTTCCGCAGCACGGGGGAGAGAACAAAACTCTATCGTCCTCCTATCAAGGACACGACGAAATCCTCACTGACACTCCGAGAACGGGGGGGGGAGGCCGCTTGCTTCCATAGGGAGCAACCCCTGGAGCTTTATCCACTTCACTTGAGAAGAAAATGGGGGGGTGCCGGGGGGGACCTCGGTTGGTTAGGGGCAGAACGCCGAAACTGTGTTCCCTTCTTTGGCGAAGACACAACTAATACCGCTCTGCGGGAGGTCCAAAGTATAACGGGAGGCAAAATCGTGACCAGGGGCGAGAGCGGGGACCAGGCGTGGTCCTGAAGGAAAAGGGAAAACCCGGCGTCTCGAGATGGGACGCTCGCACGCCCGCCTGTTTTCAGGAGAAGAAAATGCGCCGTACCCTGGAACGGTTCCGGTTGTAAGGGGAGGGTGGTACAGGGGACTCGGGGAACAGCAGCGATCTCAGCTAGGTGGTGTTCTACGCGGGCTCGTCGTGGAAGTCCGAGTGTTGTTGGGTGTGTCCCCAAACTCAAAGGAAAAGCGCCGGAATGACCTGAAGGGACAGGAGGAACTCCTGTACCGACGCCCTGGCAAGTCACAGAAAAACCCTGTTTCCTCGAACGCCGAGAAGAGGAAGTGTTCGCGCCAACATCGGGGACTGGGCTGCCGGGCGAAACCGGCTAAAAAGGTTAAGGGAAAAAAATAAAACGGGATCGAAACCGGAAAAATCCGGTCGTCCGGGAAACACAAAGCTGAACGAAGGGGCAAATAACGGCTGATTAGGGAGACACGGCCAAGGGAGCAAGGACCCATAAGAAGACTCCTCAGTGGTCGAGAAGTCGCGGACTCAGAAAGGTTGACGGAGGGTGCAAGGTCCAAAGCTCGGCGCGAAAATCCCGGAGCGACGCCCAGCCAACTCGTTGGCAACCCAATGTCGGGAAGGGAAGCAAGGTCGGACTCTTCAGTTCCCCTAGCCCCCCAGGATTGGTACGAAGAATGGTCTTTCAAAAAAAAAACAAAATGTGGGGATAAGGTAAACTTCCAGACAAACCCGCACAGTCAAATAGCATCGCCTTCCCTCCTCTGGATTCGACTCACACCACTACAGGAGGAAGAAGGTACCAGGGGCAGGTTCCGTGTCAGGGTGGGCGGGGGGGCGGGGCGTGGGAACGGGACGAAAAACTTCGCGCCGGAAAAGCCGGGCGGAGGGTGCGGCACGCAGGGTGCGCTCGAAGGGCTCCGGGGGCGAGGGTGGGGGGTTGGCTGTTTGGAAAGGAAATTTCGTCCGGACGGTAGGCCGCACCAAGAGAGTGGCGGGGTTAAAAAGCGCAAAACTTGCAGAAGCGACCGTTGCCGCACTACCAGGATTCTCGAAAGGAGAAAGGAATCCTGGTCCGTGAAACCACCAAGAACAAGGAACTCATCGCCCGGGTGGAAGGGCTCACCACCGGACCTCAAGGTGCGCCCTCAGGGAAAGTGGAGAAACCCGCTGAACCTCGGCACCAGCTAAAACCTAACGGTTAACCTTAGACCGAAGTACCAACGATCGAGGGCGGCAAAAGGGGGGGAATAGTAATTTCCTACAAACTCGACCTTGACGTACGGTTTACTCTTCCAAAGCCTACCGGTAGAGGGGAAAGGCCCGGGAGGGGAAAGATAAGGAGAGTGTCAGAAGAACTAACGGGAAAGAAATGCTGATGAAGGCCGAAAACACGTGACTTTTATCAGACCAGTAACATCACTTAAAGGCCCTGTTCTTCGGGTTTAAAGACTCCTCCTTTGTTTGCGCCCTCCCCGCCTCCGTCGGGAGACGGTCATGTCCAAAAGCCTTATGTTTATCCTGTTTAGTGTTACGAAGTTGGAGGGGTTCCGGTCTGGAAGTGCCTGCCTCGGGCAACCAGTGTCCAGTAGGCCCTTTGATGCAGGCCTGCTGTGGGGAAGCGCCTCTAATGGAAGAAGATTCTGAGAATTGGGGGGAACCTGAGGACAGAGGAAGCGTAAAGGTGCCGAAGGAGTCTACGGGATGTCGCCCTGAGTGGGCGGGGATTCTTTCTAGCCCGAGAGCTTCCGCAGCACACCATAGGAAGGGGTCTTTCCGTCTCGAACCCGTGTCGCCCTCCGGCCGGAAAGGACACGCAGGGAAAAGCGGTCAGAAGGGGGCTTTCCGGGGAAAAAAACGCTTTACCGAGGCACCAGTGGGGGTCAAACTGAGCTGCAAACTGTCGAACGCCGCGCAGGAGAGAGGCCCAGCCGTCCCATCGCCCTGCAACCCGTACCTAATTCGCCAGGAGGGAGCAGGTGCCCATGTGGTCCAACTGCAGCTGCGGTACTTGAGAGGGGTGGCTGCCCTTAAAAAGTAAGGGGACGGAGGACGGGGGGTCTAACCTCCTGAGTACCAGCGCCCCTTATTATACCTCGGCGAGCCTGGTAACAGGATGCTCGGCACTGGGAGGAGGAAGTTGAAGGAAGCAGAATGGGGGGAAGAAAAAACTCTCTCCACAAACGGGGGGAGATGTTTTTCTTCAGTGGCTCCTCAACCGAACGTAAAAGACGGAGTCGAGGCCGATAATAAAAGTCGCCGAGGTCGAAAACCTCAAGGAGGCGTATCGTGAGAAAAAAATAAAAGAAGAAACCCCGAGGAACGACCGCCACAACTAGAGTCAACGAAGAAAGAACCTTCGGAGGACGGGGGGGAGGAAATACGTTCGACCAGGAGGTGGTAAGGGGGCAGGCGCTAACCGGAAGGAAACCGGAGGTGTGAAGAAGGAGAATCGACGGCCCCGTCTCTCTACGCCGCCCCATTTCTTGGATCGGTCACGAACGAACGCGAAAGGAAAGGGAAAGGCGGTCCCGCAGCCGTGCTACAGGGAGCCGCGGCCCTGCCCGAAAATTTGGGGGGGAGGATTAAAAGGGAAAGGAGTCATCATCAGCATCATAATTTAACAAGGAGGCCTCACTGACACGTAGGGGAAAAAAAACGCCGGGTGTCGGGGGCCAAGGCCAGAGGCGCGGGCAGCCGGATTTCGGACAACATTAAAAGAAACGCAGAGGAGACAGTTCGGCCCGAACCCCTAATCAATTCGAAGCGAAAGGTGTTTGGGAAAGGCCTATGCAGAACCTGAAAGAAGACCGTACCATACACGGCTAACCGCGGCGGGGAACTCAAAAGAAGCCTTCGGAGGCAAAGCTCCCCGGCCGAGGGAGGAGGTGAGGGTGAAAATTCTAACATGACGGGGCGTTCCGGCTTACTTTGGGAGAAAGCCTAGGCAGGCTGACTCGCGCAATAGATCTCACACGTTAAAGCGACGACTGCAGATCTGCAACTTTGCCACAAGCACTCAAAGAAGGGTAGGGAGGGGGAAGCAGTCAGAGAGTCGCAAGTCGTCGGCGTACCCTTCTAACAGAGAAGACGAGGGCCGGTCTAGTGAAAGGTCAGGCGATCTACTTAAACGGAGAAAGGTGAAATGTTCAAGGGGATGAGCATGGGCCGGATCGAAAAGAACATGGAGGAAGGTTCCGGCCAAAGACGACCACAGGGGCGAGGGAGGGAAAACTTATTTTTTGTAAGGAGGCCTATCATAGGAGCGGAAAAACGGCGGGCCTTAAAGGAAACCGTCCCGCCAGCCGCCAGGGGAATCCTTGCACTAAGCAGGGAGGATCGTCTTACCTGCTGCAATCAGGACAAAAGAAACTTTGAGAGATGCCTGCTCGTTGCCGAAAAAGGAGAAGGGCCGGTCTGACCGAAAAATTGAAAGAGGAAAAAAGGAACCGGCCGTAAGGCTCGAAGAGCCGTTCGTCCAGGTCGGTTATGTCGGCCAAGGGGGAGGCTGGCCGGCGATCTCCAGGTGCGGCTTGCTGGTTTACCTGGAAGAAGAACCGAAACCGGGATCGACACCAGTTCGAACCCGTCCCAGTGTAGAAGCCGGAAAACCGGTCGAAGTACGGAAACGCGACACGGGGAAGGGGGGGGACTGTGGGAGGGAGAACAAGTAGTGTGACTTCCATATGGAGGACAGCCCGCCGAAGCCGGCAAATGAAGGGAAGGGAATACGAGGGACCAAAAAGACGAATTACGGAGGCAGGACATCGCGAGGCAGAGAACAGGAAAGGTTCAGGGGGGCCGCGTCTTCTGCGGATTCATTCTGACCTTCATGTGGTTCGGACCAACCGGGAGGGTTTCTTTGCGACAAAAGGAAAGGGAGTCCCACTGGAGGGGCCAACAAGCACAGGAGACTCCCCTAAATGTTCGAACAGCCGGAGGGAAGACCAGAGGTTGGGGAACGGTCCGGGGTGCGGGAAGGAAAGGTTCGGAGGTACCATCGAAAAAAGCTGGCGCGGTTTCTCGGAAGGGGCCGGTGCAGGGAAGCAGGGACGGACAACCGCCTCGTACTCTACACCCCGGGAAAGATAGGTGAATCACAAGGCGCATACGGAACCACAGTACACTTCAGAAGAAAGGGGTACGACACATGGTCTCTCCTGAAACAGTAGGTCGGTCGAATCGCAAGAAATAGAGGGACTCCGGGAAAAAACGGTACGCGGGGGGCCGAGGCCCCACTCATGGTGGGATCAACCTGCCCCCAAGAGAGAATAAGGCTCCAAACCCCGTCGGAAAAACGCGATCCTCGGGTAGGGGGTGGTGAGGTAGGAAAAGAAGCCAGCTGAGAACCTAGGAAGGAACGCCACCACCAATCGGTCGTCGGTCGGTGGAGAAGAACTCAAAAAATGACGACGCTTTGCCGCCATCTGCACCAGGAACAATTAGTTTCGTGGAGAGTAAATCCGGGAAAAGATAGAGCTGAAGAAGTCTATCCCGCTCAAGGAGGGGGGCAAACTGGCCCAACGTCCAAAGATCTAGAAACAACAACAAGGGATAAAAAATAGATCCTGTAGGTGATCAAGGCCGATTGGGCCGTCGGCCGATTTGGTACCGTAATGGGGAGGGGAGAAGATCTCGGATCGGTCCCTAAAAAATACTCCCACTCCAAAAAATCAGCAAGGCTTGGAAAGAGGGAGACACCTGAGTCAAAAGGACATCATTTGCCGAAAAAAAACGGGGCAAACCAGCCTGAGGGGAGAGGAAAGAAGCTGGCAAGTTTCCTAAGAAAAAACTACCCGCGGCTGCCTACCGGGTAAGGAGGAAAAGTATAGGGGAAAGGGCTCAGCGTCTACACGGTCGTGTGAATTCTACAGGCCCTTACCCTGAGGAAAGACGAGAGGGGACGGAAAAAGGAGAGAAAATCCGAAAAAAGTTTCCAGAGAAAAAGAAAAGCGGGCGTACAACCCAATTGTCCGGGAAGTGGTAACGCTTCCGTCCTCCCGCTGTCTGCTGCCTAGCCCTCTGGTGTGTTCGCGCGGATAGTCGGGGGGGGAAAAAAGGAGGACTCCGCAAAAAGGAAAAAAGACTACTCACGCAGCCGCTGTACCGGCCGGGTCGGGAAACAACTCCCCCCGAACCTGGTGCGAAAAAGGTCTAAAAAGGTACTCCAGCGGTGCCGCAAAAAGGTGGAAGGGACGAAACCTGCTGGCCACCCATTTGATACTGGCAACGGAGTTGACTTCTCTAAAAACAAGGAACAAAAGAGGGGGTTGGGAGACACATCAACCGAAGAAGACGTGCCGATAGCCTTAAAGTAAAAGAAGGAAAACCAAACCGACTCCTCCGAGTGAAGTATCCGTGTGTACTGCCCAACTGATGCCGGGGGAGGAGGGGGAAGGAGGAAGAATGCGAAAAAAAAGAAAGGCATCCCGGAGCTAGCCCAGGCCAAATCAAAGGACCGTCCAGAGTCCTCGACCGGGTTTCATCGCTCAAAGGAGGGGGGGGGAAAGGACTGTGAGGTTTCTTGGAGAAGAAACATAGGTTGGTGCAAGGTCAAAGGCCGACCCAAAAAGCATCTTAGCATCTCGGCGAACTTTGTTCCTGCTGGGCAAGACCGGCCTAAAGAAGAGGAGGGAAGAGGGGAAAAATCACAAGTCCAACAAAGGGACCGCAGGTGAAACACCACAAGCTAGGGGGGGGTTTCAAGAGATGCAACCGTATCGAAGCATGTGAGGGGGTTAGCTTTAAAAGCACCTGCTTCAGAAAGAGAAAGCACTTACGTTGTTCTGGGGAGGCAAACGGGTCGGGGAAATCGACTGCCAGAGTGCTCGAGATGGCTGACCCGTCAGGCTGATGGAAGAAGTTCTACAGAACCCTCTAAAGACTCTTCCGGGTCACGCAACAGGCACCAATCATCAGGTAGTGGGGATCCAGAAGGGTCCCTTTCACGCACCAGAGGAAGAAATAAGCACCAAAGAGAACCGAACAGGGTGGCAAAAGCGACTGACGTAAAACGAGCTCTGGGTGGAGGTGTCGCGGAAGTTTTGCTCTCGGAAGAACGAAGAACCTCTCCTTCTTTCAGGGGGGGGAATCTGCATCAAGCCGACCGTAGTTTGTTCTACAGGCAAGGGAATGAAGGCCCTTAAATCTGACGACAACCTAAATTTTTGGAGAGCGGGTGAGAGGACGTCGAAAAGCGTTATCCAGGACGCATTACCCCAACGAAGGGAAAGGGGGAAGGGTCTGTTAAAAAATCCGAACTAAACGGGCTGTATCTTAATCCCATCCGGAGAGGGGGACTTTCCACTCCAGAGGGGTGCTTTGGGAAGCGGAGGGGGGGTTAACCGGGTCCCACTGCCTTTACAAAAGTGAGGTCCCGCCGGGAGGGAGGAAGAGTGCCTCTACGTGGGAAGGAAGAATAAGGCTTGATGAAAGAAAGCAACAATCCCGCGGTAACCCGCGTTCTAAAAAAGGAAGTGAAAGAGGGGGGGGGGGGAAGAAGACTGTTCTTCCAAGCCGAGCCGCGGGTACAAGACCAAAAAATAGTTCCAAAAAAAAGGTCAAAGGCCTCCTTTCTGAATATACTCTAGGGATCGTTAAGCCAAACTTGCCGGAGCGGGGACAGGGAAAAAATGAGCCGCGACTTGTCTGAGCTGGCCACGAAAAAGTCAGGCCTTAGATTCAAGACACAGAAAGGAAAAGGTTGAGGGGGCCTTCTCCTAAACTGGACGAACCATACGGACGAACTCGGTCATCCTTCCTCAGTAGTCCTTGGACGTCTCTTGGGTGCACGGCCGGTCGGGGGGGCGTTGAAAGGCAAAAGTCGTGAGTGGTATGATCCCCCGAGGACCACCCTTGAAGCGTGGACCTAGGAGAAAGGGGAGGGGCCAAGTCTTCTCTAAAGCAGCGACAAGGCGGAGCGGTTTGGGCCGGAACGACTGGGAAACGACAAGAATCTGAAACCAAAAAAAGGAGGATGAAAATAGTATATTGTTGCGACAAAGGGAGGGAGGGGACTAAAGACCAAATCCGTCCTTGAGACAGGCAAAGGGGCACAACCAGGTGGACACAGATGTGCGAGGGGGGTCACTCCATGGGGGGTGGGGGGGGGCGGAAACGCCCCGACTGCCACATAAGAGAAGGAATTCAACAAAGGACCAGCAACCGAGGACGGAAGCGAGGAACCTGTCTTACCCGGTGCAAAGCATTATTGCTGACATTCCAGGAACAGGAAAGGGAAGGGGAGGACACTACGTCTCTGTAAAAGCCTAAGAGAACCTAAAGACGCTGTCACAGAGTGTACCCCTACTCCTCGAGGGCCAAGCTAACATCAGGAAAAAGCTAAGAAATCTTAGAAAACGGGGAATACACAGGATACCCTGAACGGGCAGTGGGTGTGTCAGAGGGGTCATAAAAAAAAAAAAGGGGGACCGAAGTTCACAGGTAAAAAAAAAGGCACCCTGCCTTCGAGAAGGCGTTTAGGAACTTAAACACTCCTTCCTACAAGGGAGCAGACGAAACCCAAACTCCGCTCACGCGAAAAAGTGAAGGCCGGATGGCAGAATAAACAGGCACACAACCACTAAACCAGAAGAACAAATGGCCGTAAAGCAACCGAGGCGTACAAGCAAAAAAACAAGGGCGCCGGGAGCTGGAACGCTTCGACTGAGTCCGTATTGAACTGGTACTGTTGTAAAGACAGAACTGCGGAATGACACAAACATGACCCGGCTAAAAAGAAAAAAAAACAAAGCTGCCGCTACGCCCTGGGAAACCCAAACGAGGGAGGATGCTTCCCCTCAGAAAAAGGCCAAATCAAGGGCTCTGAGGGGGGCAAAAGCGAGAAAAACACCTCTCCTCCTCGATCCGGCGGGAAGGGGGAAAAGGACCTTCGGGAAAGCCCGGTGGGATGGGCGAGTTGGAGGGTAAAGCGGTTCATGAAGTCCTTCTGGTGGGGACAGCACCTTCAGAGTTCCATGGTAGAAAAACAGGGGAAAATTTCCTATTCGGGGCGACGGGGCAAGCGTTTGTCAGAAGCAGAGCAAATGAGAGCCCTTGCCTGTCGGCCAACTCAAAAACGAAATTTCCGAGGAAACGAGGAGGAAGGGGGAAGCCGTCCTCTTCAAGGGGGGGCCCCCCCGAAACGGGTCTGGGTGGCGGGGGAGGGTGGGGGGCGCGGGTCGGGGGTCTGGGGTGTCTGGCAGTCGTGCTGGGGGGGGGGGGGAGGGTGGGTCTGTGTCTGGGAGGTAAAAGATTGAACGGCTGTCTAAGGAACAACTGAGGGGGGGGGGGGTGGGGGGTTTGGTAGTACCGATCAGAGCAAAAAAACCGGTAGGTGTTCCTTACCTCCAAGCCAAAAATTCTCAAGTATTGAGGTGGAGGGGGATGCCGTGGACCGTGACGACCCGCTGGGAGCTAAGGGACCGGCTTCCCCCTTCCGGGGCAGGACGCGGACAAATGAAAAATCGAAAAAAGGATCTTCATCCCCTGAGGAAAGCTAGATTCCTGTTGCCTTCTCCAGTAAGCGGCAAGAACCCAGACCTCCCGAGCCATTTCTTCAGTACAAACACGCTCGAGTACACGCTCGGGGCGTCGCCGTCCGCGATGGAATCATTCCTGGCTTAGGATGGAATATCGGTAAAAAAGCCGGCTTCGGGTGATTGTGGGCAAGAAAGGAACGGAGTTGGGACGGGTAATACTGGCAAAGTTCTCAAACCTGGGGGGGAAAAAATAAAAAAAACGAAGGGTCACGTCTCTGGAAATTCGAGTGAGTAGACGGTCGGGGGGGGGGCGTTAGGGCCAGAAAAGGAGGGGGGGAGAGGAACAGGCGTCACCGGTGTAATCTGCAACGGGCTTAAACCGCAGACTCCACAGCAGGGAAGGAGAAAACAACCGGACTCTTTCCAAAAACCTCTGTAGAGAACGACAACCGAAAAAGCTTCAAGGACCGCTTACCAGGGGTACAACGAGGAAACGCTTGGGTTTTCGGAAGTGACGGCGCATATCCCAGATTAGAATCAGGAACGGAAAGGGGGAAAACACGCCGGGTGAACGCTTATCACGGGAATATCATGGCCTCCAAGAAAAACGCGTCGCGAAAAACCGCGGTAGTGGAGGGATGTTCCATAGTCAGAAGGCGGGAAAAGCGACCCCCAACCGCTGGGACAAAACCAGGCAAGGAGCGAAATGTGCATTTTGATCATAGAAAGGGATAAACGCCCCACTGAAGCAAGCGAGTCCAGGAGGGTCGGGAAGAAGGAAGGGGGGATCGAGTCTTCCAGTAGGGAGTCTATAAGAATCCCAGTATTACAACTCGTCCTACGAAAAGGGGCAAGCGAAAAGACACCTCAAGGAGACTATCCTCAAACTGTAGAAAGCGATCCGGGAGGCTCTCCCGGAGCGAGTTGCCAAGAAAAATGGTAGTCGGTTCTCCTGACCACCCCCGGCCTCCGCCGGACCGGGAAAAAGAGAAAGAAAACCGGACGCTTCTACAGAGGGAATCACCCCGGGAGCATTAAAAACACCCGGGTGCGAAAACGTGCAAAGGGGGGGATGCTGGCCTTAGGTTCTAGGTCTCTCCAGCCGGGACCCGGATGCAAACAACCAACTACCACGACTGCGCGACCCGGTGTTAAAAAACCGAGTCCCGCGGTAATAAAACATGGATCACTCTACCCGGCGTGTGCCGGCTTAAAAGTCCCTTAAAGGGGACGACGAGAGGAAGATGGACGAAGCGGAAACCTAACTAAAACGGGTGTTTCAAAACACTAGGGCAAAACGAAACAGACCGCCGGGGAAGGGGAATAACTGGTCAGTCTGCCAAGAGGGGATGCGGAAAAATGGCAAGATGATACTCTTGGCGGAACGGGTTGGAAGGCCCTCCGCCGGACCTGAGAGTCAATATGAGACCGGAAAATCGTTACTCCTGGGGGGGGGAAGAAGAGAAGAAGAAGCTCCACAAAGGTTGCCTGCTAACTAATCTGACGGACTAGCCTTTTTAGGAGTGTGCGTAGCAGGCGGGCCAATCATGTTTAGTACTTGAACAAGGCAGGAACAAGACACCCAGAGAAGGGGTTCGCGAACCAAGAAAAGCCAATTTCCCGATCTAATAAGGACGTCAAGCGGGCACGTCCAAATGGGAAGGCAAACCCGGCAAGATAAGACTCCGGTAATCACGTGGTCACAACGACCTGAGGCAAGCGGGACAAGCTTGTCCTGAAAGAGAATCTGCCAGGAATCAGCCCCGCAAGGCGGGGGACTCAGAAACAACGTTGGAGGGAAAAGGCCGAGTCCGAGCAAGGGGACGGCTAGCCCTCAGGACGGGGGAAAGCAGGGTCGTTGGGCCGCCCATATGTGGTCCGAAAACGGTCACCGCCATACCTAAAAAGTGACGGAGAGAAGGGACCGAAGGTCCTCCTCAAAACGGCCGAACGAATCGGACGATCGTCCGGGGTCGAGGGACCAAAGCTAAATCAGGTTAACTCAAGTCTCTGCTGGCACTCCCGAGAACGGGATCGACCAGGGGGGGTCGTTCCGGGAGACAGCCTGAAAAAAAATAACCGCAGTTGCATTAGGGCCAGGTGCTTCAATGAGTGCCTGCCACGGCCATTTCTTTTCTCTAAGCGGCGACCAGCAGTATCCTTTCCAGTGCTACAAACGAGACACCCCAAGGACAATCGGCACAGGGGGCCTGTTGCTCTCCCGGGAAAAGACCTTCAGAGGGGCTTGTCCGCCCAGAGGGGGGGACTGGAGAAAAAGTCTTAAAAGACCGTAAAAGGGACCCTCAAGTAAAGCTAGAAGTTGCAAGAAACTCAAGGTTGTGCTCGTGAGTGCGTCTTGTTATTCAGGGACCCGAAGAAAGACGAAGGGCGGCCGGGAAGTTTCTCCTACGGAAAGCTAGTGGGGAAATCTCCTCGACAATCTACTAAGAAAGGTATCTACGGTTTCAAAAAAGTTCAAGGCCGTACTATCTTGGGAAAGGACAGAAAATTACCATCCTCCTAAGGGAAGTGGATCTGTTCCAAGTCACCGACAATCTTCCTTTGGACTTGCAACCTGAATTTGACTTGGTCCAAGCAGCCCTCTTTTGCGCCGGAGGTTAGGGAGTTACCGTCTGTCCCAGGCAAGACGGAGGGAACAAACGGCAATGAGACCAGGGGGGCGAGGGTCAGTTTGTCAGGGGGGACGATGGAAAAGAGGAACTGGAGGGGCAGACAATCCTTCGTCCGCGCCGCCTGACGGTGCGCTACCCCTGATTGTAAACCGGAAGTCTGACCTCGGGTTGCTGAGGATCATTACCGGGTCCAGGGGAAAAAGACTCGGTTCCGATCAACACCACTTGCTTTCACATTCAGGCCGGGAGAGGAAAAACGTCGGAAAAGAGACGGGACCGCCTGGACGGGGGGGGACGGGGGGACCAGGTCTGGTCACAATTACCTGTCAATTTGATTGTGAGAAAGGGGAAGTGGATCGCGCCGGGGGAAGAAAAACGTTGTCCCTCAAATACCTCTGTCGTGGCTCCAATGGGTGCAAGGGTTGCGAGGGTCCTACTTCAAACGCACTGGGAACTGGACTTAGAGGGGTGGACACCCGGGACCATTCTCGGACTCGGGAAAGTCTGGAGGGGTCTACCCTCGTGACCCGGAGGGAAAACAGAAAGCCGACGGACGTCCCTTAATCGGGCCGACCCAGTTGACGGGAGTTAGTCCTAAAGAAGAACAATTCCCAACAAAGCAGGAGGGGGGGGAAGGTTTTTGAGAAACCGTCGGCGTACATCAACGTCTAAAAAAAAAACCGGAGTATATGTCCGAGAAAAGAATCCCGTGCTCCGAGGTCCAGCCAGGACAAAAAGGTGAACCTTTTTAGAGAGCACCCGACGTCAACGGCCCCTGCCCGGGGAAAGCGGGCACCCAACGAAGCCTCCTCGGATAGGAAAACCCCCAACAAAAATGCCCTACCTGGTAACTCAGGGGTACTGGGAAAAAGGTGTCTACGTACCGACGGAAAAATGACGTTCTTACTGAGAAAAATAGGGATCCCCAGAGATTAGACCGTCCAAGTGGACAGGAGAAAAAGAGGAACCGAAAACTTTCTACGTACCCGGAAGGCGAGGGGAAACTAAATCTCAGTCTTCCAGTATATCCCTTCCCTTACCAGAACTCGTTGTCGGGTGAAGGATATTCATCATAAAGAGGAAAAAGAGGAACAGTCCCTGGAAGGGTACACGCGGGGGCAAAGACCGCTCCTCCGGAGGGTCTAAAAGAGCATCAAGACATCTCGGGAAACCCGCGGCCTAGCGAAAACGGCGACCGACTGGTGAAAATGAGGTCAATAATCCGAAACCGGGGGACCACTCAAGGCGCGAAAGGGGTTGATCCAAGTAAAGCTCCTGCGAGGTTAGCCAAGAGAACAGACCGCTCTTCTGGCGGGAGGGTAACATCAGCACGGCAGACGATGTTACGGGTAAAGGGCTAAAGCTCAGAAAAGGAACCCACGATAGCCACAATCGCACGGCCTAAGGAGACCAGGGACGAGCCAAAATCGCGGTCGGCGGCCCGCGTGAAACCCGAACTCCATTGGTCAGAGGAGGGGCAAAACGGATCACAACAATCTGAATAAGCTGAAGACGGAAATAGGTCCCAATGTCGTGTGCCGAGGTGGAGAGGGAGCTCATGGCCCAAGTCGGGGGGCTAAAGAACCTGTCAAGGAGGACTGGAGGACTAACACAAGGGCCCGAGGGGGGTTAGAAAGGAACTCTTGTTGGGGGTAATGCCAAACCTGTCAGCCTTCTATCAGCCTGGCTGGGGGGCCATCCACCGCCCGGCCGCCATTGTAAGCAGGCACCAGGGGATTGGGCATGAAGGGTACGGAAGGGCAGACAGCAGGAAACCACCCCAGAGAGAGTCGGGACCTGACTTGGAAACAACCTGCCTACCGGCACGGGGGAGGGACCGATTGAAGTAACCGGATTAAATAATCCTGGGGACATCCGAGCTCGTGTCTGCCGGTCGGTTAGAGGACCGCAAGCTTGCAAAGAAGGTAACGGGACATGGGGAGTGGATGGTTTGACAAAGGGTGACCAAAAGATGTGCGCTGAGGAAACCCTGGTAACAGGAAGAAGGAGAGTACTCCTGCAGCGAACGAGTAGCGCAAATAGGGGGGAGAAAGGAAGTGACAGAAAAGAAGCCGAGCAGGGGACATTAACCCTCGGCAAATCAGTTCAAAACTGCAGTCCTACCAAATAGAACTGTACTTCGGGCGGGGAAAGAAGAGCGTCTGACAGTGGCAGTTCGCGAATGAAGGAGCGTATAGTAAAGGGGGATAAGGGATGTTTTCTACACGACCTGAGGTGTCGGGGTGTTCGTCGTTCAGTCTAAAAACCTGCGGGGAAAGGGAGCCGGCAAGTGCACGAACTGGGGGGACTCGGGGCAAGGTGAAGGGAGGTAGCGAAAAGGTTGTTTCCTGGAACGAAAGGTGACCCCAAGGCGTAGCCGACAAGCGGAACGGGGACGGAGGAAACGCAGTACTTCCACCAATTCCTCTTCAAACCCCTCTTATCTTCACAACCCGCTGGCCATTGAAACAAATCCTTAACAAGGCAAGGAGGAAAAGGGGGAAAGCAGGGTAGGTGCAGAACCCCTCTGTATTGGGCTGAGGAAAAAACGGGTCTCGGTTCCTCAAGGGTCCATAAACGTCAGTGCCCACTCTACAAAACGCTGATGCAACGGGGAAAGGGAGATAACGGGGCTGACCGCGGCCGGGAACACAAGGCAGCCGTTTAGGGGGTTGACTTTTATGAAAGCCGGGGCCATCTAGGAGCCGAAACCACCCCGCGGAAGGAAGACCGGAAATCGTCGTCACCGCTTGCCGTGGCGCAGGAGCAGGGGTACTGCCCAAGACTGGGCGCGCGGCGGGAAAGAGGTTGGGGTAGGGACACCGTACAGATCGAGGAGGCCGTAGGCTTCGACCACCTGGTAAACAGTGTCAGAAAAAAAAAAAAAACAGATGGGGGCGCCAGTTCGCGTCAAGAACCGTATCGGAAAAAAAAAAGGAGATGGGATATAAGGGAGAAGGAAAGGCGGGGAGGAGGGATTTGCCGCCACAGGGGGGAGGCGGTGCTCGACAACCTAAAGCCGGGCCTCGGATCGGGAGACGAATCAGAAAGAACCTCAAGTAACCCTGGTCCGTTCCGCGCGGCAAGGCGATCAAACCGGCAGGGAACGACGGGGCAGAGTGGCCCTGGGTGCCGGAAGAGAGGGAGGTTCGCGGCGCGCCGCCTCGGCGGCAAAAGGGTGCAGAGCACCCCAACTAACAACAGCACCCTACCTGTGGGGGACCAAAAGCCGCGGGCGGCCCAGTAAGATCGAGTCTACCCTGAGGGAAGTAGACCTGTCCTTACCGGCGGACAAAGCGGTATCTGGAAGGGACTTCTCCAACCGCCAAGAAGCGGGGAAAGGAAGCACCCTGCGGCGTACACAAGGGGGTCAACGCCTTTCTTGGTACGTAAATGCGGCAGGGCTGCAAAAGCCCAGCTCAAGGGAGGGGGGTCGAAGAAGAGCTGGACTTCCTTCTTGGAACTCCTCACCACCGCAGCCCGGAGGAGACAAAGAGGTGTACTCCGTAAATGCCTCTAAAAAGTTCCTGAACTCCACGTCCCTAAGCTGAAAAAACTAACTTACTAAAAACTTTGGCCCGCAAAAAAGGCTTTTCCTTAAAGGGCAGAAAAAGACCCATTGTTATACTGGAAACTGAGGGGGACTAGGCAGAACAAGCCCTGCGTAAAAACAACATCCTCATTACTCCGGGTGGGCCCGAGGGACAGACCTACGTGACTTCTTCACGGGCAAAATTAGCTTTCTAAAAGCAGAAGTTCCACTACTGTAAGTCAGGGAAGGGGGGGCTAGGACGCCCTAACTTGTATGTCATGGCGCGTGTTCCTGGGGCCTCTCTCGAGGATCGGCGGAAAGAGGGAGGCTAAAGCCCGTTCTAGGTGCGATCCGCGCCGGGGGACCGCTCTGCCATCCCGGACGGTTTGCCGAAACGCGGGAGGGAAAAAGCCAAAGAGTGGTCTTCACTCACAAAAACCATCACACGCACATAAGAGAGAAGCACCCTCTGGGAGGGCCCGGCCGGAAAAGAATCTCGTCGATCTGATGGACTGTCCTTGAAAGCATTGAAAAATTTCCAGAACCGCCGGCGCCGGGGGGAAATCCGGCAAAAGACAAGAGTCTACCATTGTGGAGGGGGGGGCTCACCGGGCAAGAAAACGCTAACAGCGCGGCACTGGCTTACGGGCGGGGGAAAAAACGGCCAATCCTAAAGGCCGTATCCTGTGCAGAGGGTAAACCAGAGCAACCAGCAGGACCCTTGTTCCGGGTCAGCAAGGAAGACCTTCAGAAGGGGCTGGGGCCTCCCAGCATTTTACAGGAAAAATTAACCGGAAGACACCTCGACCGCAAGGACGGGAACTACTAACGTCTCCCGAGAGAGGGGGGCGCGGGAGAGGGCGGGAGAAAGTGCGAAGAAGCCCCAAGGAAAAAGGGAAGCTAGCAGCCGCAATCGTTTGTATTCTGAAAGGGCTTACGAGGGAGGCTCTACTACGAAGGGTTTAGAGACTTTTCGACAGTAAAACGGACGATAGATGGAAACAAAGTACAATTAAAAAACACAACGGACGCAGCCGGGGGATCTGTCCAAAAAGCCCTAAGCGAAAAAGGGGACTGGCAGGAAATCGCACCGGGGCGCGGTGGACTGCCAATCCCCTGTGACGAAAGGGGGGACGGGAGGCTTCGGGCCATTGAAGACTGTTCCGGGTCGGGGCGGGAGGGGACGTTTTTCTAAACAATTTAGGAAAGTTCTGGAGCAGGGGTCATACAAAAAAGACCGCGCTCCTTTCCGACCCGCCACGTTCGTGACACCAAGTCGGCTCGGTCAAGAGAGGGGATCGCTCCGCAGCCGGCGTGTGTCGTCCATCCAGACAAACGGGGGAGTCACGTGTCAAGCAAGGGAAATAACCAGGAAGGCCCTCGACGGGAGAAAACAGAGTCCGTGGCCGTTACGGACCTGGCGTTGGTCGGTGGAAAAGGGGCTGTCAGAGGGAAGGTCTAGCTTCCGCGCGCCGCGAACGGAGAAGGGCCTCCATAAATGGAGCCACCGTACCTTCGTTCGCGCAAAAGGGCGCCGGTTCCGCGAAGGACGTCAAGCTGCTTCTGAAGTCGCGGGGGGGGCCCCTCCCGATCTGACGGGGGGGAGGAAGGACCATTAGTTCGTACGAAAAAGCAGGGGAAAACCGAGCCTGAGGAGGACCGGAAAGAAAAGGGAGAACTTCTGCTCTTCAAATCGAAAAACGGAAGGGACGGTCAGGGAGGTCCGGAAAGACAACAACATCAAAAAACAAAACAAGAGGAGGAAGAAAAGAGAGGGTTTTTCCCCGTCGGGGAGGAAAAGGAAAAGCCGGGGGGCCGGCGTCGAGGGTGAAGAGCAGAGGGCCGCCCAAAGGGGTCCGGTCCCAGTGGCGCGGAACCGAAGGGGGGTCGTCGAATCCCCGAACGTCCTGACCGTCCGCGCCCGGTACATTAGGTGTCACAAAGCGAAGGCAACGGACTAACAACACGCGGCACCCGGAGGGAAATATAAGCTTTAAGGAGAGGGCGAGGAACCAGGCGGAAATCCTTGGACGTGAAGGATGACGAAGGGAGTCACGAAACACTGGACGAGGGTCGACCCAAGCCCGGTCGAAGAAAAGGAAATTCCCGCAACCAGCAGGAGCAGGTTCTCGCGGGTAAAAAAAACCAGACCACTTCCCTCTGGTGTGGGAGGCCCACCGCGGTCGAGAAAGAGCTTGAACCAGGACTAGGGCCTTACCGGTCTGGGAACACGAGGGGTCGGAAACCGGGGTCGAAAAATTGAGACTTGGTAAGGATCCTCCCAGAACTCCGTTCGGAAGGGGGGGGGGGGGCACGCGGCCACCCAGGATCAAAGCCGGACATCCTGGCCACCGGCACTAGGAAAAAATGAACCGCCCCCGTCAAATAGAGGCCCAGAGGGGGGGAGTGGCAAAAGACCCCATCCCGCAGGGGGGGGGAAGAAACTAAAAACCAAAGAGTCTTCAGGGGGGAAAATTTAAAAGTACGAGAAATGCGTATGTAGTATGTCTAAAGAAGGCCTCGACGGCCCGAACACCGAGGGAGATTCAACCGGTCGTAGGCGCCTGAGCATTAACGCAAACAAGAAAATACTCGGACGGAGAGGAAGCTGACCTCCACCTCCTTTCGTAGTCTTCCCGTCGACCCGCAGACCGCAGCTCAAAAAAAAACAAGAGACCGGGAGGTAAAGTAACGAGGCCCGTTGAAGTCGGTTCTAGTTCCTTCGGGGAGCGGGGGGCGGGGATCCAATTTCCACTGGGGAGACAAAAGGGAAGGTAAGGGCAGTGCTAGCTACCGTACAAACCGTTCAGGGGCGTGGCGGACGGGTGGAAATAAGCAGTATCCGCTTCGAGAAGCGCTGTCAAGGGCGGCACGAAACTAACCTTCCTCCTTGCCGCTACAAAGGAGAAAATGAGCGGGCGTCCTCTGTTCAAAGAAAAGAAAAAAAAGAAACTGTTCAAGCTCCGGAGAAGGGAAAAGCGTCCTGATTCGACCTGGGTGGGGAAAGAGAAAAGGCCGCCTGTACCCCGACAGAGCTCGTTCGGCCGGTCAGGGGCTTCTTCGTGCAAGGGAGATTCTCAGACGGCTAGGCATTTGTACCGGGGGAGACACCCGCGGGTCACGCGCCGAAGTGCGGCCCCAGGTCTTATTGCGAACCGAACAAAGGGGACGGAAAGAAGGACCATTCTACACTGCGAACTCGCTCTTGCAGGGGAAAGGTGCCAGGCCATGGAACAGAAAGGGAAGAAAATCAATTCCGGGCCGTCCTCTACCCTCAAAGTACCGGAGGAGGATTCGGAGGTGTTCTCCTCCGAGAGGTGGGCCGTAAGAGAAAGTCTCATTCGGAAAGGAAAGGGGGTGTGGTTGAGAGACAGTTTGTCAGGACGACTCCTCCAGTTTCTCAAACATGACTGTTCCAGGGAGAAAGGAAAAAGGGGAAACCGAACTTTTTTCGAAAACGGGCGCGGGGTGATTAAAGAGAGAAGGTAGTGGGGGGAGGGGCGCAAGGCCGTTTAGGGAAAACGGCGTAACCGGTCGGAACGGCCAGGGGGGGGGGAATGGGCATCCAGGACGAGACGATAGCACGAAACACCCCGAGTCAATCGGGAAAGAAACCCGGCTTGATCATACTAACAGCCGGAGAAAGCAGGGGACCCGGGAGGAAAACATGTTCAAAGACAGGGTCGTGAAGCGGGGAGGTCCAAGAGGGTCAAACACACTTCGACAGGCCGTGACCCTAGCCCACCCGGGGGAACCCAAGGGGAACTGTCCAATCCAGCCCGGAGGCTCGGGGGGAAAACCAGGTCGAAGTTGGGTGAGAACGAATTTGCCAAACGATGAGCCAAGACCCCCCTACGCGGAAGAAAAACCACCCTGTGCCCACGCTAAACGCTGGAAGGTGGGATATCAAAGACGCAGGGTCTCGCCAGCAAAACAGGCCTGATCCCGAGGGGGAGGGGAAGTGCCGGGATCCGGAGGTAGAAGGGACCCCATTGCTGCGGCCAATCGGAAAAAAATACGGAAAGCCATGAGGAACAGATCACCTCCAAGGGAGAGCTCTAAACAAAAAACGGGGGAAAGAGGGAAGGCATGGTAGTGCCACCTCGGTTCCTGTCTGCCGGGGACCGAATAAAGGCCCTCAAATAGAAGAAGGGAAAGGAATATCCCACGGACCTCCAGATCAGCCGTGCGTAAGCTGGCTGCCAGCGGGGCGATCAAAAAAGGATCTGAGAAAGAAAGGGCTGTGGGGGGGGACTTTCCCTTTTGGAATGGCTAGCGGAGGGTTCAGAGCAGGACAACCTGATGGACCAGCACAACCCAAAACAAGAGGATCGACGTACCGGGTGTTCCCGCCGAAGGGGACCCTCGTATATCTTTCAGGGGCTCAAAGGACCGAGGGTCCCACGGACGGGCCGAGCGGGATCTGGAGGAGAGGTCCCGCCCCGTGGAGAAAAAAAAAAGCGGGGTCAACAAGGGTAAGCAGGGGAAGGGAAGTGTACGGCTGTTCCTCCTGCGGAAACGAGGACTGCGGAAAGACTCCTCTTTTTTGAAAAAACGCGGGGAAGGATTGGACGTTGCCTCCTCACCGGGGGGGAACAAGTCGCCGATACGCCGAGATGCGTGTAGAGCCTTGTGACACCATCCGCAAACGGGAAGGAAACTCAAAAAACCTACCAGGGTTTCCAGAATCCTCAACGTTGGTAACGGTCGGGGACTGAGGACTCCAAAAAAACCCGCGGGGAGAACTTTTCCCGGAATGCTCGACCGAAACGAGGAGTTCTCTAACAAACCGCTGACTCGGGGGAACGAAGAAGAAAATGGCGCAGCACAGGTCCTGCGAACCCGAGACTTTTCCGGAAAGGGTACTGAAAGGTGGTCGGGGTTTCCGGACATGAAAGGGGGGCGGAGAGGGGTAAACAAAAAAAAACTGGAAGCCGACTACGGCCCGGAAGCCCGTATGAGAATCAAGCCGGAGTGACCGCGAAAAAAGGAGTTCTACTTGGAAAGGGGGAAGGAGGGACTTGCTTCAAAGCACTAGGGTGTAAGAGAAGGTCCGTTCACGAGCCAGGCGGGGGTGGTCTTACGGGGCACGTCATATCAGTGACCAAGAATCGCACGGGATCCTCTGGATGGGGGGGCAAACAAAGAAGAAAAGGTGACGAACTAGCTCTTAGGGAAAAGAACCGCATTGAGGAAAAATCGAATTCTAAGACGTCCACGACAACCAGGCCAACTGAATAAGCGGCTACCGGAGATGGCGGGGGGGACTTCGTCGAATAAGGGAGCAAACGGAACGCTCAGACTCTTCTTTTACCTGAGGGCAGGGGCGGCCGGGGACGGGGACACTTCCATAGTCTTTAAGCGGGGAGAACGAGGACCGGGACCGATGAAAAAAAACCGTATAGGGACCGGTTTGTCTGAGGAAAAGGAACAAGGACCTTCAAAACAAGGTGCGGGTCGCAAAAGTGGGGGAAAGAACGAACCGCAGGATCCCCCCGAAAAACGGTGTGCCGACGACTTCCTCTCCCGTAGACTAGTCTCAGAAGGCTGGGGGGGAGCCAGACGAACTACAAAGCAGGGGAGGGGACTAAAGGGTCAACGAAAGGCAGAGGTATTCCAATCTATCTAGGCAGGGCGTCGAGAAGACAGGGAGCGAAGGGGAGGGTGCTCGAGTCGTCCGACCGAGGGAAGCAAGGATCAAAGGGAAATAACAGAAGGACCGTAAGGGTTCGAGCTGTTCCGGAAAGCGCCGCAGGGAACGAGCGGCAACCTCTCCCAGGCTCGGGAGGACCCGGCAAGGGGATTGGGACGTCGCGCGGTCGGTTGTAGGACAATGCCGTCGGACACCGTGTCCGCGTGAAACGCCTCTCGGTTCCGAGACCGAAGAATAGGCGTAGAGAAAAATGACAGACAAGAGCCGTGCGGAAAAAACTCCTGAAAAGGGGGGCCGTACAAACACCGTCCTACACGGATTCGCCTCGGCAGGAATGTAGAGGAAGACGGCCGGAGGAAGGGGGGGTCCGCAGAAAAAAAGAGCCGGGGGGCCGTTCTCTACGACAAAGGAGCCTAGATCGTATCGCCCGGGGAATGCCTTCTCTAACAGGGCAGTCCGGGGGCAACCTGCTGAAGCGAAAAGGGAGGTCGGAAGGCCTTCGTCCTGACCATCTAACGCCCTTTTAAGGAGGACAAGGACGAAGCATCCTGTAGGTTCGCAAGGGAACAAGGGCCATCTTGGAACAGAAGATGCGCCGGAAAGGCCGTGGGTGAGAAGGTCCCTTGCGGCGGAGTGCGTGGACATAGGTACGAACCGGTTACACGCTCAGATGTAGCAGACGTCGAATCGGGGGCTCCAAATTCGGAACTAAGGGATCCTCAGGAAGAACGAACGTCTTTGGAAGGCATATAAGTGGGGAAAAAAA
>Ga0179591_1275860_pt1 | contig 23735 bp, 11 predicted proteins | sample CZOMad2_1_08_16f_FD_182891 | JGI IMG/M metagenome (GOLD analysis project Ga0179591, IMG submission 182891) | Vadose zone soil fungal communities from Angelo Coast Range Reserve, California, USA - CZOMad2_1_08_16fungal (PacBio error correction) | ecosystem: Environmental > Terrestrial > Soil >...
AGAGCTGTCGACTTTCCTTTAGCGCAACACGTCGCACACTCGATGTCCATCGGCCTCCTTCCCCGCCAGTCAGTCGGTTGGACAAGTTGACGCCACAGCCAGACCAGAAGCGCCGCAAGATTCAGCTACACGATCAGGGAGATCGTGACTAAACAAGAGCAATCTGCAAGGCCCAAGTAATCAGAAATGACAGATAGAGAGAAATCGTGGCGGGGATGACTGGCCGCAGCTCAGAGGCAGATCGGACCCTGAAAATCGTCAGTCGTTATTAAGTTACTCTGGGGCATCCGGGACTCCTTAGGTCTTCTCTCTAAGACTGCTCGCCATTCCCAGCACTTCTCCTTGATCCCTCCAGGGGGGTGAAAAGGAGAGGCAAGAGTTCAAGTTTTCGTCGGCGTGGCGTGCATTCATGGAACGAAAAGGCATGCGTTGCATGACGAGGGAGTCACATTTCTGCGGGAAACCATTCTCTCACGCCGTCGCACCGAAACGCGCGGAACGTTAGGTGCAGACACGTCGTTGCGGAGCGCTAAAGGGAAAAAAAAACAGTCAGTACCATTCATATAAACAGGCACAGGGAGGTACGCCCTGCGCTTTGGGGGAAAGACACAGCAGTTGGGAGCGCGGGAAGCGACCACGGCCTGCTAAAAGTAATGTCAGGCCCTTAAGTACCACAAAACCCTTGCATTCAAGGGGGGGTCGATGCTCTGCCAGGGGCAGACTTACCCGCCTTTGATCATAACTGGATCAAGACGTGTTAATGCGAGGGGGAATGGGACTAAGTTGATTTGAAATACTCTAAAAACACAAGGAGGTATTCCATCCTTTAAAAAGATCAACTGAGTCAAAAACACAAGATGGGGGGAAGCCAGTGAAAGAAGCGTAAGAATTAAAGTAGCGGATATAGAGCGGGCACATCGCTCTACGACAGAAAAGAAAATGTCGTCGAGGTCTTCGATGCCGAGGGGGAGACAGGTGTACGGGCCGCCGGCTGGCTGGAGATACCGTCTGCACCTCAGGAACGTGAGGTTGAACAACGAAAGCGACAGGGCGCAATTTTGCATGGGTTGAATGTTGCCGATAAGGGGTCCCTCTAGAATGAGAAAAATCTCAGGGAAAGCCGCGAAACAGTCAGCTCGTTGGGAGGAAGAGCGAGCAGATACATCGATAGAACCAAGTCAAAGGAGGAGACCGCGAAATCGTCAACACGCCTGTCGGTGGAGGAGAAGATCGCCTAAAGTCATTGCCCACACGCTAGCGAATACTGGAGTTAAAAGAAGTCCGCGTTACCCGAAAAGGCCGGAAGCAAGGTGTGGGACAAATGTGGGACAAGATAGAAAAAAGAGGTGGAAAGCCAGGACAACCGAATCTGATGGGAAGAGTGAAAAACAAAAATCCGACCTAAAGACATTCAGGGGGGATCTATTGCAAATTGAGAGGGCGGCCCGGAAGAGACGGGGGGAGGAAGATAGGCAAAGATGAAGTAAAAATTGCTGATAGATCTTCTTTAAGGAGGGACAAAGGAAAATATCTGAGAAGGACTTATTTGGGGTCAAGGGGGGGAGGTAACGTTTAAAAGGTTGGCCGCTAAATGATTGATTAGGCCGTCACTAACTGTGAGTAAGTGAGAGAGGTGGGATGAGAGCAAACTATTATAACAATCCTCTATTCCTATAGATTACTCTGCAATAACTTAGAAGGAGAATCACAAGAGCTAGGGGATATCGGGGAGGCGCTATCCGTTTTTCAGGGGAAAGAGGAAGGTGCGATAAGATATCGCGCCGGGAAAGAGGCAGCTGAGAGGTTGTAGTAAACACGATTAGTACTTTAGTTCGATTCTTGAGTCAGGAAAGAGAGAAGGTCGTCGTCGATTGAGGTTTACCAGAAGTAGCTGTAGACAGAAACTGATGGAGTCGATAGATATTGAACTAGAATTAAGGGAGAAGGGAGAAAAGAGTAAAAGATGACGCTCAAACAGTTTAAGAAAGGAGGACTGGGGGCTTTACGAGAGAGGAAGATGTCGCTTCAGGGTCGGGGGAGTCTCAAAGAAGAAGGGCACTTTGAATGCCGTGTTTCACAATTTCGTCGGGCGACTTTCTAGAGACTGAGGCAAGAGGAGGTCGATTCGGTCCCACCGACTCTGTAACACGAGTGAGACCAGGGAGGTATTAACAGAGATTCGGCCAAGATCCATCTCCAAAAGTTAGTTACGGGGGGGGGGAAAAAGAGGGAGCAAATTATTGGTGGATCTTATATCCCGGTGATCCGATCAAAAACAAAGGGGGGAAAGAGGAAGGAGAAAAATATAGATATAAGAAAAGCTATCATAGATCCCACATCAAGAGAGGAGGGAAGACTGAAGGAAAAATAGTGGCTGTCTGAAAAGCGGTTGCAAGAAGCTTGGAAGGAAGAAGGGATACTGCTCATAATTATCGGACCGTAATGAGACGCGAGGGGAAGAGCGTATAAGGACAAAAAAAGAAATGGTGGGCCAACACGAAGGAGGAAAGAAGGAAGAGTTGAGAGAGGAGAATTTGTCTTATCACAGAATGAAAGGGAGGTGGGAGAGATAACTAATGTCTGAATTCGTTGATGTGAAGACTTATGAAATTTTAGAAGGGGAGAAGAGAATACGGGATTATCCCACGGACCGAATCGATCCAACCAGAAACAGAGAGGGACTCAGACGACTACTCGGCGTACACATAAAATCTCCTACTAATCACTTCTTCTTCAACGACCGAATAAAAGAGGGAGAGGGGAAAGACAGTCCCAAACCTTCAGGAAATTCAAAACTCAAGAGGGGGGAAGGGATCAGATCGTAGAAGCGCAGGAGCGGTCTCAAGTAAGCAGTCAGAATCGAAAAGAGAAGTTGCGACTTATCAGTTCTTCAGCAGGTCCTGGGAAAAGATATCTTGTCGAAAATCTTGCGCATCAAAAAAACGCAGACTATCAGAGGAAGGATGCCGCACAAAAAAGCTAGCTCATGTCGGACGGGGGTTTTCCAAAAGGGGAAGGGGGGGGACAGGAAACTGATCAAAGACCAAAGGAACCGCAAGCTTGGTCGGAAAGACTCCTGGGCAGGCTTCTGTTGAAAGGAAGTCTCTCCAGTCACTTAAAGGGAACAGCCGAAATCGTCCCTTGCTAAACGAAGGAAAATATGAAGGGGGGCTCAAGGGAAAGCAGATAATATTCCACCAAAAAGTGGGAGCTTGATGCTGGAAGTCGCAAGATTCTACTTAACGTAAGAGGTGGAGTCTAATCGAAGTTGAGAGAGAGCAATTGTCCCCCACGTCGTCAAGTCACTTCAAGGGGGGGAACAAGGTCCAAGAGGAGGTGAAGGGGGACTGCATTCGTCAGGAGGAGTCGGCCTTGGAAAAAGAGAGATTGCTACAAGAAGTTGGAGATAGTGGAGACTAAGGGAAGGAATTAGATGGGCCGATGTCGCGCATGAGGAAGTTCGTGCAAATTCGCGTCGACTCAAAGGGGCCCGAGGCTTTCTTATAAAAGAACTAGGGAAGAAGGGGAAGAGATAGACCATCTCCCGCACCAACCCAGAGGCGGAGGAACCTTCAATTCTCACCAGCATTCGAGGGCGCGGTAGCGCCAAAGGAAGGTAAGGGGGAAATTAATACAGTCAAATGACCATGGCAGAGGCCGACTACACAGAACCTTAGCTCAGACTGGAAAGGGGGGGGACGAGGAGAGATACGAAGTTGCGATGGGAGAGCAGGATCACTCGCAAAAGATGGTGGTTGAAAAAAAAGCGCTTGGGGGGTAAGGGAATGAGGGAGGTGGGAGGGACGGGAATTTTAACTACTCAGAAGAAAAAAAAAAAACTGATTGAAGTTCAGGGAAACTTGAGGCACAGCCACGCATTAAACATTAAAAAGAGTGGTTCTTGAGCTTAAAAAAGGACGGCAGGGATGCACTCGGGGATAGCAACTTCGGAGAAAATGAAAAAAATGCCAAAAATGGTATAGAAAGCGGAATGCCATAGTTTACTAAGCCAAAGAAGTTCAGAATAAAACGCGCCAGCTACGAGAACAGAACGTCATGGGCTAAAGGCCGTGTTGTACGGTGAATTGTATAGAACTTTAACCCGAAGAGATTCAAAAACTCAGACTGGTCTGCTAAGAACAGGTAACTAGAGGTTGCCTCAAAAGGAGGGAAAGGAAGTCATCGAAATATGTGAAAAATTAGGGGTGAAGGGCACTGAAAAAGCGCCGAAAAAGACAGCTAAGAAATACCGAAGTCGACTCAAGGAAGAAAGGAGGACCATGGGAAGATCATCGAGAAACCGGAAAGGGGAGAAAGGAGACATTTTGTTTTACAGGGGTTTCTAACACTAGAAAAAAAAGCACTGGTCTTGTATCTCGTAAAGGAAAACGCCCGGGCAAATTAGAGAGGAAAGGGAATATGAAAATTGAGGTACACGAACACTGGGGTTCGAGAGACTAAAAAAAGGGGGGAGGGAGGGGGAGGCATTAAGTGCCTCTGCGCCGGCCGGAGAAGCAGAGCAACCGAAACTATGTTCTTGAGATCATGTCCATTGTCATGGGGGGGGCCACAAGTACCAAAAAAAAAAGAGGACGGCGAGCGAAAACTGAAGGGACGATCTTAACGAGGATGCAGTCAAAACCATTCTGGGCCGACTAAAATGGGATGACTAAAACTTGGGGCAGTGAGAGAAAGACGAGGTGAGAGCTATTCTGCCGATAAACCTGGTTTCGCCTCGTCTCTTATCTTCCGGCAACGACTGGGCTTCTGGAGGGGGTCACATAGATGTATTAGCATGAAAGGATTAAAGGAAGGAAGAAGGAAGAGCCTACGTGTCAGATTGGGGGACAGCTGACGAACTTGGTTTTTCTAAATCTCGGGAAATTTGAAAAAATAGCACCTGAAGGGGGGGCGAAGGAGAAGGGGGAAAGGAAGATCAATCAGAAGGGGAAGTTACGATCATAAATCACTCTTACAATGGGAAAAAAAAAAAGTCAAGCTCAGTCGAAAAAGATTCCTCCTCCGACAGTGGGAAAATGGAGTTTCAAAGGTCTATCGACGCGTCCGAGATTGTCCGGGAGATTGGAGAAAGAAAACACTTCCTATTGGATGATGACAGCGAGTCGGCCAAGCTCTCGAAAAGAAGCTTTAACTTTCTAGCCAGAATGGATTGGGGATCTAGGGAAGGGTCTGGGTCTGATCTCCAAAAGGAGGAAAAGAGGCAAAAGGCTAGATGAAAAATTACTTGTCAGTGCGTTCATCGAAGGAACACAGCTTGTAGATCGAGTTTTTGCTAGCAAAAGGAGGTAAGGGAGGGGAAGGGAATTTAGTGATGGACCGGGGGCACTCTCCACAACCGAGAGGGGGGAAGCTATATAAAAGTCCACAAGCGGTTCAAAAGAAGAGTCTCTCGGACTGGAAAAAAGGAAAATATGGGCGTGAACTCTTGGAGGAGCACGGGCAGGTCTTATTCAGGGAAGGACCTCCGATTCGTCAGGTCTACCTTAGCACTGCCGACTGTGTAGAAAAAGAAAAAAAAGGAAATAGAAGCACCCTTCTTCGGCGCCGACCGACATCCATCCAACAGAGGAAAGACAAGGAATTCTTCCGGGCCGACCACTTGCAAAAGGGGAAACTTCTTGACAAAAAAATGATTGAGTAGTCGTCGTAAGACGCCAGCGTAGGCAAGGGACTCCGGGCTCTCGATCCAGATGATACATATGAAAAAGGAGGGGAGGTCATCGTAACGGGAGGCGAGCTTGTACTAACCGAGATAGGACATCAGAGCTCTACGGAAACCAGGGGAAGAAGTAGATGGAGTCAGGTTGGGAAGGGGTTGACCTGAAAATCCAGTAAGCCTAAGAATTTAGTTCCTGAAAGGGGGAACTTTCAGTTTAAAGTCTCGTTCAAGACCTGCAGCCGCCAACGGAGGTCAGACAAGGACGGACGGAGACGTATAGGGAGATGACGGATGGGCGGCTTAGACGGAAAAAATGGGTCTCCTTCAACCATGTGTCCTAGGGGAAGGGAAAAAAGAAAAAAAGTTTCCAAAAAAAACGAAGGACCTGAGCCCCTGTCAAGGTGCAACGGATAAAGTATCTTGGGGGGGAGCCTCATTATCTACCGTGTCTGGAAAATCATTCGGGGGAGGGGCAGGGAAAAGAGGGTTTCATCGCGAGGAGGAAATAATTCTTGGCGTCCCACCTTACTGGAGAGAGATTCAGACCGGCTTCGTCATTCTACGGAGAATCTGGAAAAAATAAAAACCATCAAAAAAAATAGGAACTTCGCCATGCTAATTGAGGGACAAACAGTTCTAGGGGAGAGTGATCAAGCAGATTCCGTACCTACAAGGAAGGCACGGGAGGGGAATCATGCGCAAAAAAGGACAAGTTTATAAGGCTATCAAGTTGACTCAGGGGGGAATGGGATTAAAAGAGAACACGTTGGCCAGTTTGGGAAAGGGAATGGAGAGGAAGGGACTTTGTATCTTTGATCCTCAAAAAAGGGGGAGGGTCGATTGCCACTAGTGCCTCGGACAGGGGAAAGAAAAGAGGAAGTTGAAGGCAGTGAGCCGACAAAGAGGGGAGAAAGAACAAGGACTTCAAAGCTTGAGCACGTGTCGAGGCCGCGGACCAAAGAGTAGCCAGGGACCAGGAAAAAAACAGAAGTCTGTGAAGGGGGACGACGCAAAGTGCAGTGTGTCCTGTATAGGGGAGGACGATTCAATTAATCATCGCTGTGAAGGGACAAAATTGGAGGTTAAACTGGGAAGAAACAGGCTTGAGAAAGAAGAGGACATATCCTCAACCCTGGGAAAACACGCTGAACTAGAGCATGGAGGAAATAAGGAAAAAAAGGGGGGGGGGGAAAAATTACGCCGAGTGAAATAAAAGAGCATGAAGTAGACTGGGGACAAGGACAGGGTGAGAGACTCTGAAGCATACCTAAAAGAAGGGACTGGATGAACGGTCCGGAAAGAGTACCGGGGGGGGAATCGGGGTCAGACTATGCACCAGATCTGTACACAAATGAGGGGCAAGAGAAGTGAGGAGGACTTATTAACGTGTCCGCTTCATAGGCGTATAACACAGAAGAAGATGGTTCTTATCCTGTTGTGGGGAAATGGGGGTATCATTTGACATTCACAAGGGGAACAAACGAACCTTGGATATCGATACTTAGGCAATAACTTACGGGAAATCTAGTGAACATTGAGTTACGAGGAGAACGAAATTTCCACTTATAATTAAAATCCTGACTAGAAAACTTCGATGGTAGTCTGAGGGAGGGATCAAATCTTTTTAGCGCGGAAAAAGGGCTCAGGAACTCTTTCTTTTTAGCATCTGGAGAATAATTCTTTAGGGGACGATCCTATTCACGGACTGGACGCAGAATTATTGGGAACTCTGGGATAGACGGGGGAACCGGGGGATGGCTGAAGAGATCGTGGGAAACACCGCTTCAATTGGGAAAAAGAATAAACAGTTAAAAGGACGCGGCATCAAAAGAGGGGGGGAGAAAAACCTAGCAGGGTTACGGGCAAAAAGATTGAACCGAGGGGATAGTCGAAAGGCCTTGGCATGACCAGGGGTGTTGCAAAGGGATTTTGGACGTACAGTTGAACATGAGCGTTGCCAGAGAGTCGAAGTAGAAACAAGGGGACGGATCGCAACAGTCGTATAAGAAAAACGATCACATGCGAACGGAAGTGCAACAAGGGGGATGTATTATCCTGGGGGTGGTTTTTGGGGGGTGGGTGGGGGTGGTGTGGAGCTCTCGAACCAACCCGATGAGTAAAAATACCAACCTTTAAGCATCCAGTCTAATTGAGGGCAAAGGGGGGCACGGGTCCAAGCATCTTTGATCATTAGAGAGCTAGCGTTTCAAGCAATGACCTGGCGACTTAGGAAGGGGTAGTTATAGACCGCACCATATAGACTATAGACGTAGACCACGAAATGTGTGACCTCGTCTAAGGTCAGCCGGGACTGCGCATTTCTATAACTGAAAAGAACTAGGGGTTCTGCAGTCTTGAAGGCTGGGGAGGGGGGTTCTCGTATCAGGAAATAAGGGACTGACGTGGGCACTTGAGAGGGAGGAAAAAGACGGAGCGGATAAACCAAGAAGCTCATAAACGTATTTGGTGTTGGTGGTGGGGTGGGGGAGGAGGGAGGCCCTAACACAATCGGGTACGCGCTTCGTAGGTCCGGAAGTACATAAGAACTACAGTGCGAAACTTGACCCTTTCCTTTCTGGGAGGAGGGGATACCTGCTAATGGAAAAAACGAAGGGGGGCTCGAGGAAAAACCCTGGCAAACTTTTATCTTCTCCTTCTGTCCTGATAGAGGTGTTAAAGAAAACGTAATTGTATCAACTACAAGGCTTCGGCAAACGAGAGTTAGGAAAAGTCACGACCTGGGAAACGCTCATCAGGAGTGTCGTGTGACATGGAAATGGGAAGGACACCTTGGGAACCACCCATCACCCGGTCAGTTTGAGGGGGGTTCCCCTGAGTTAGAAAATGCACGGTCCTTACTTCAAGCCGAAGAGAGGAAAGGTCTAGAGCCAACCCACCCGAGACATCACATTCTGGGGTGATCGACAAGTCACACGAGAAGCTGGGGCGGCTCAAGAGGGGAGGCGGGGACTCGTAACCCATTCGAAAGGGAAAAAAACTGTCGGTTACTGTCGAGAAGGATGAGGGGGTATTTAAATGCAGGGAGGGAGGGCTAAGTGCTTAGGTATAAAAAGCCATAGAAGAGGGCTAAGACTTACGATTTGCCGATTCATGACGGACGTCTTGGGGGACGGGTACGGGAAATCAATGACCTGTTAGGGTCATATAGTCCTCTTCGGGCCCTCCAAGGAAAACACCACCAGACTTGGCGCTCTTAATCAAAAGCAGAAGCGGTTAAAGAAAAACACGTTAACAGGATGGGTCTCATGGGCAAATCAGGCGACGACACGCGACGCTCAAGTGGATTCAATTTTGAAGAGAGCTACTCCGGCCGAGGGACAAGGATTTAAAGACTCACGGGGTTAGACAAGGTGAATGGAAGGAAAAAAAAGGAAGAAGTGTTTGTCAAGCGTCCCAAAAAAGTCTAAAATAGAATGGCAAAAGAAAAAAATCTCAAGGAAAGTACCTTACCAAGATGGTTTAAAGCCAGTCCAGCTGCACTGGGAAAAGTGATCTAGCAAACATGGCGGAGATATGAGACTCTGGTGCTTTGGGGTCTCTGCGAACTGCCTTAAAGGCGATGTAAGGAACTGAGGAGTCTCTACTCTCACTAGAATGGGAAATCGAAAGACCAATGGAGAAAGGGGTTAACGTGATATGTATACTGAACGGGCCCTCAGAATTACATAACAAAAGCACTCTCATAGTTCGAATCGGAAGAAGAGAAGAAGGCCGCCGCCACGCAATTCGACACATAAACAAGCAAAAGCTGCTCTAAAACTGAAAAGAACAATGAAACCTAAACATATTCGGAAGGGAAAAAATACCTGGCGCTTTGGAATGGGCGAGACACTTCAAACAAAAGACAGTATGGGGGTAAGGAAAATGAAAAATCGGTTCGCCTCGCCGCGCCCATAAAGGAATGGCCCGTGGACGAAGACTAAAATCTGTTTCAATTTGAGCGAGTTACTGGCATCTACGTCTCGCCGAGAGTCCGAAATGAAGGGATGGCATGGGGGGGGGTGTGTGGGGTGGGTTGGGATTTGGGGGCGCAATTTGAGGGGGGGGAACACTACGACCTGGGGGGGGACGGCTTGTGCAACTATGTCAGGAATATTTTAGTCAAAGGAGTGGGAAAACGAAACTGGTTCCTACTACACTAACGTCCCGTTCATTGGGATAATTCAGGTTTCAAAGGACGTCCAAAAGAAGGAAGACATACCAAGTGGTTTTCTAGGACGGGGTATTCAGAGGGGTACGGCCTAAAAAAGAAGAGACACCAGGCGATGTGGAGCCCGCAATTAAGAGCCAGACGGAAGGGAGGTTTGAAAGCTGTCAAAGTCTTCATAGTCTAACTCCGGGAACGTTAATACAAGAGCGAAGAAAAATCAGCCGTGTGGGGCGAACGAGATTGAACAGAAACACTGGATGAGCGGTGGTAGTGGGCACGTTGACAAAGGGTGCTGCGAAGTTATAGTCGGAGGAGAGGAGGTCAGGGGAGCGCATGGAATGAAAACACCGCCGCAGCTTCCGATACAACCAAAAGACCACATGCGAGTGGGTAAGTATGGAAAAAAAAAGAATGGGGGTCTATGAGCATGTAATACTAAAAACAAAAACGGAAATCAAAAAACCAGTTAGAAAGAGGCGCCGGCGGGGGAAGCATTCCGAGAGGGAGCATAGGATACGGGGGGGAGCTGTCATGAATCCGGGCGACGGCGGTCAAGGTCGACCACCTAAAGGAACCAAAACCGATGTTCCGAGAAGATTAGAATCTCCAGAACGAAATCAAAAGGTCAGAAAAAGGTGTTAGAAGGGTTTCTGGGGCAAAGGGATTTTAAAGCAGGAGTAGACGGTCCGGAACTGGGGTGCGTCATCCTCGTTGCAGTTCGACCTTCACTGTCACGGACCTTCTAAGGAACAAAGGCGGGGCAAGTCTAGGGGCCCGCCAAGGAAACCAGGAAGGTCAACCAGCCATCGACGCGCTGAAAAAAAGGTAATAATATCCAAGGTCGGGGGGAAGAGTACACGGATCGATGTACGAACTGTGAAGGCTTGTCTGACGCTTGAAGGTGAAAAACGTAAAAAAAAATAAGCCGCCTCACGTTGTCTCACCAAGAGTCCGGGTCGGCTACAGTCTGTATGGAGGGCAGAGAAAGTCTCAGACTGTGACGTCACGCTCAGTCATTCGAATACGCCCCGGAAAGCGGAGGGTCGAAACGTTAATTACGAACACCTCACCAAAAACGCAGAAATATTTGACGGGGGGCCTCAGACAACATCTTAGAGGGGGGAAAGTCAGGCAGCGGCACGTCTTACTCGAAAAGAACAGGTCGCGAACGTCTTCTCGAAAGGGCCTAATGGAACGTGGGAAAGGGGGGGAGGAGCTGTAGTCTCAACCCTAACGAGGGACGGCTCATTAGACTTCTCCACGCCCACAGAGTCAAGTAGGGTCACGCATTCCGGAAGATGGGAAGGTTTAGGCGGATAAGTCGTGAAAGTTTATTAATACAAATCCGGATGTCTTTCTCACGAAGTCCGGACGAGTTAATCTGCTCATGAAGAAGGGGGCGTGGCAAGGGAACTAAGGAACGACGGATAAGCTTTTCGATGCATTGGTGTTCGAGGAGAGACAGAAAACACAAGGCAAGTTAGTGAATCATGATTTTTACAAATCACACAGGTAGGGAGAGGTATCTGTGACTAAACGTAAGAAATTGTTCCCGTCTGCTAAAGGACCCAAAGCATTTTCAACACAGTTGTCGAGCAAGAACTTTTTCTAACCAGGATTCAAAGAGAAAGGCTGGAATTGCGCGAGCTTGTTGCAATAAGCGGACAATGGGCAGTACAGGAATTGAAGGGAAAGAATCAAAAGATCAGTCCCGAAGTCACGGTCTTATAAAGGAAGGAGCGTTTAGTCGTAGCAGGGACGAGAGATCGGAAACCTTGCTAAGAAAGGCGTTTAGAAAAAAGGGTACGAATTAACAGATCGGGAGAGAGCGCCCTGAACGGACGGGCAAGGGAGAAGAAGGGAGAGGGGTGGGGTGGTCTGGGAGGGCGAGGACGAGCCACATAGACTAAGGCTCCTACTGCCGGCTGTTGCGGGGCCTTGCTACTAGGCTTAGCTAAGAACATTAGATACGGAAAGTGTGACGCCGCAAGAAGAATGTCATAGCAAGAATGTAAGGGTACGACGAAAGACGGGACATGGTCAACATCATTTAATCTCCTTGGCCCTGACCAAATATAGGGGACAATTATCTACCGAATAACCAAGAGATGTGGAGAAAAGACTCCACGCTCCTGATAAAAAAATCATCTGGTCCTATTAGAAGGCGGGAGGCACTGGGAATACATGTGTCACAGTGTCGACTTCCGCGGCAGCGGGCCTCGTCACAGAACTTCATTAGGAGGACTTGCGGAGTATGTTGTACTTGGGGCATTTTTCACCTGGCAAAGAAGCTGGGACGACTAGAGTGTGAGAAAGGTGTTCGAAGTTGGGGGGCTCGGACACTTCACGCGTCGGCCAAGGGAGACGTCTCGGCATGTACTGTTCACAAACGGGCGGCTCTCAAAAGCCGCCAGCAGGAGGGGGTCGTTCCATCTAGTACTCGACTGTGAAGGCCTATCTAGTGGCGAAGACTAAATCTCAGAAGTATTGTTGGACTCCAGTGTCGGAGAACGAGGATGGAGGGAAGGCGAGGGGCCTTGAACACCGGCGGAAGATCAAGAACCAGACTATGACTGCCAAGAAGTCCATAACAGATCTATAATTACTGCTTTATATACGAAATCAACTCTAACTGCCTTTGGAACCTTCGCCCTTGTTTCACACGTGTGGGGGGGATTGGAATCTCTGGACAATACGAGGTGGTCGGAGTTTGAGTAAAATAAAAGCTCAGGTTAGAAAGGGATTCAAAGGGACAGCTCCAAAGATATGGGCCATATTGTGTCTATGATATACTTTTGACTGTCCGCTACATGAGGATAGAAAGCACCTTCTATCAGCATCAAGGATCAGCCGACGGGGGGTCAATCCGGAATCTACTGGGCGACATTCGAGGGGAGTTGTCCGGGTAATTCATCAGGGTACCGGTGAAGAAATCCTCAAATGTGTAAAAAAAGACGTCTGAGGGTTGCAGGGCCACGAATGTCCACGGAAGTATCTTGACAGGCGGAATTGAAAGCGCCGATCTCGGATGAGAAGTATTGAAAGGGAGCGTCAGGGATACGGGGAGAAAACTGACGACGTGATGAAAACAACAAGGCCGAAAGACGACCGCCAAAAACTGCACCGGTCCCCGGGCAACTCCACGACGGGTGCATTCGTCTGACCGGAAACATAGCCGCGATCGCCCTCCATGATGGTTACGAAAAAAATGGCGAAGAGGATCAGATCGCCAGGCCGGCTCGGAGGTATTCTCTCCCTTAACAAAAGGTCTAAGCTTGGGATACTCGCTGTAAAAAGGTGAGATCGGCCAACTGAGCAGTAGAAAGGGCACCAGCTCGACAAACGTCGGTGGGAAATTGGGACGAGTGAGACACTCCGAAGCATATCAAAGGGCCTTCAAGAGTGACGAGACTAATCGACAAGGGGGAAACTGCAGAAGAACACCTTCCAATTTGAGGCGTATTAATATACGCCAGGTTAAACGGATGTGCTCGGACGTCTAGTCTGAAGCTCTGGATAACAATATCCGAGAGGGGCACGTCTGAAGTGGAAAAACTTCCACATTTCGCACCAAAAGGGGCAAAGTGCAACTCTGGTCTGGTCCCGTAGGCCGCTGTCAATGGACGCTGAGGACTTGTCGTTCAGTTTCGACGTATATGAGACCAGTTTCTTACGATTGCGGGGCGGAAAAAAAAAATTGTGTAGTCCTCAGGAGGAGAATGCCGCCTGTGCAACCTAAATATTGAGAGAGACTTTTCGTATGGGGGGAGCCCTCTCGAACACCAGGACCACAAAGGAAGCTGGGTCTGAGTCAGCAGAAATGTGGTCAAAGAAGGGGAGAGTTGCTCAACCAAAGGAAGGAATTCGTACACGGTGGCCTCTCAGAAAAGATGCCAGGCCATGTAGGCGATACGACGAGGTTCAGATCCGACTTTCTTCTGCTCCCTTTGGCTGTAACTCTTGTTTTCTAGTTATTGATGGTTAGGTAAATCTCGCAACCACAAGGAAATAAGAGATTCAAAAGTGCAACAGAACATTCAACAGATTGTCGGGTACCTTACGACCGGCGCAAGTCGCGTATCCTGAACTCAAATTACCATTGACAAACTGGAAATATTGTGAGTCCAGGGTGTATAAGTTCAGCCTTCGCGGCGCTTCAACTATTGACGGCGACTCAAGATGTGATTTTTTCCGGGTGGTGGAGGTTATCGGGAAGAGGAGTCGTCTGTCCAGCATGCGACTACCGCCTCTCAACATTGGGCGGGTTCGTCCGCACGAGGGCGTGGAAAAACCGAGCCTAGTGCTCCCCTCGTAACGACTCCGAATGTCGTCTTCGAACGACAAGGTGAAGAAGATCGCCTGAAAAAAAGTCGTTGCTCCACCTACCAGGGCGTCTCGGGGGGTAGACGCTCCACAGACCCAGTCGATGGTTAACAGAGGTCACGAAAACTATGCCCAATTCATGTGGATCCTCTAGAGCCGGGCGGCTGACGAATCGAAATCAACTATTTCTAGCTGCAAGGGAAACAGTCTCGATCGTTCACAGGGGAGGAAGGATGCGAGAGAAACTATTGGCGGTCGTTAGTTTTATCACGTTTTTCGGTCACCCTTGCCAGCCTCCCTACTTGAAATAGCTCGATCGTGCGACATTGCTCGAAGCCCCATGCCTATGGCGCCTAGGGGCGATCAACGCCTGAGAGAGCTATTTCAGACGTCAGCGTTCGAGGGAGATAGGCGCGGAAACCCTGGGTCAAAGTGGGACTGGCCAGGTCTCGGCTATTATCGGAAAGAAGAAAAGATCGAAGCTATTGTGGAAAAGGTTCTCGCTGTCAGGTGAGTTATGGATGGCGGAGCGGAGGGAAGGGGACTTCAAGGGGGGATTTCTCCTGTCGAGGATCGACGACGAGAAGAGATTTCCTGGACAAACGATGCTTTCAAGTGACTATCTGCCGGGGCCGGCCGTGTCCCAGTGTTTGCAACGGAAGGGAGGCTTGCTATATTTCTTGACGTCCGAAAGCTAATCAAAGGGGGATCTCCAGGGATGAATGAACACATCTTCTAGCGACGACATGCCACGGCGTTGAAGATTACCGCAGAAAAAGAGGGAATAGTTAGTTGAGTATCTCGCAACACCGGGAGGAGGAACGATGAAAGAAAGGGGCAATAGATCCCCCTCTTGGCTCAATCGAACTGAGAGTGTCGGAGGCGGTAGGGCCTTCATCCTGTGCGAGCTTGGAAGATGGTGATCGGAACCCAATCAATAAGGTCGGACGAAACGGCCATCAAAGCCTGCAAAAACGCCTGCTTTGCTAAGACAGCGTACGGTGTGACGTTGCGGGATGAGTCGGGGTTGGCGTCGTGAAGGCAGCAGTGGAGTTCCTCTCCAAGGGGGGAATCGCAGCCCCATCCCCCGTCGGCTCGAAAACGGGTCTCACCAAAGACGGCTGCTGTTCTTCCGGGCATATCGGGAGATACTACGTCTTAGCTATGTTGTACTTTGATTTCTTCCGGATCGTAGATAAGCACACTCGAGTCGGGATCCCTCCAGAAAAGGGGCAGGGGCAAGGGGAGTCCTCACACGCCTTAGGTCTGCATCCCGTACATTCCGTCAAAAAGCTGCTCCGGGGGCAGCTGTCCTCTGCCGCAGGTGGGGTGGCGAACAGGGGCGCAACCATTGACACCGCCCCATACTAGCAATCTCTCACGAGAAACATCGAGACGCACGTCAGGCACCATCCGCCATCGAAAAAGCCTAATCGAGGGCGGGCCGCCGATCATAGGCATCGAGCCCGAGATGGGGGGGCGGTCAAGGCTGTGAAGACTGAGGGTTAGGTCACATTTTCCTGACTTAAAAAATCCCGGGAAGGCACTGCGAAGTTTCAATGGGATCTAGAAGTTGTCGGAAAAAAGAAAAATAGGGGGATGCGGGGCTAAGTGCCGCTACAGATGTCCCTGGTTCCAAACGTGTCAAACGAGACATGCGAGTGTTCGCTCTGGAATCGGAAACGCCGAAAAAACAAAGTTCTTCTACTCAATTCGCCCACAAGGGTTGGAAAACGTGAAGCGTCCCAGCTAGCGGACTCGTAAATACTTAATCCCCTCTAAAACTAATCAATCAAGCGTTAAGGGTGAGGTATTCTCTCCTCGCCCGTTCAAAAAGAGATATACTAAGCGCACGCGCCGGATTTAACTTGTTGAACTGGAGTAGGGGGAAGATTGGAAAATCAGAGATAGGAGGGGGGAGTAAACCATCAAAGGGTCAAAAAACGCTACATTCAGGCAAGCTGTAGGAAGCCTCCAACGGCACTATAGGCGAAACGGGCAGCTTGCCCGGGATGTGGTCAAATGATTGATAGCAGGGGCAGCTTCTAGTGCACCAGGATAGTTCCTAAAACCGGCGTTCACAGACGAAGTTGAAATAATCTCAGAAACTTGAATGTAGGGATTTATCTCCGTATGACTATTCAAGAAGCAGCCTGGATACGCAATCGGGGGGACCTAGTAAAGGTTGTAGGGCTGCTAATTACATCGCCCCAAACTTCGGGGGACTAAACAATACAAAGAGACTTGTACCAAAGAACTAACATGCACTAATACCGAAGAAGTACCACTTGAAAGTCATGCGCTTCCCAAAAGGCCGGTGTTGGGCAGGTCCTGTCTCAAAATATTAGGAGATCCTTGTTGAGGACCTTCAAAAAAAACTGAGGCCCATCATCGGCAGCGTCCTAAAAAAAAAATGAGGCAGGTCAAGGTTCGAGCCAGGCTGAGGGAGGATTCTTGATGGAGCCTCGAGAAGAATTCGGAGGCCGAAATATGATCGGAGGTGATGTTGATCAAAGGTCCCCGGCCAAACCGACAAGGCGAAGAAGTGGAGTAGAGGAGAGGAAAGGCGACTAGGCGCTCAAGACCGTTAAAGCGAAATATCAGAACGAAAAGACTAACAAAAAGGGGAAAGCGGGGCCGACTCTTTCTCCGCATGCCGTCTAATCTGATCCGGCAACGACCGAATACGAGTTTCAGCGAGAATTGGTTAAGTGGAAGACGCCGGATATGTCAAATTCGGCCTTGTCGTGCGAGATTTGTACCGCGGCGGCGGCTACCCTAAGGGGGGGCTGACAGTTCGTAAGTGAAACACCTTCGTGTACACAAGGAGAGAGAACCAAATCAAGGGAATAATCACCTATCTTGACCGCACTTAGCTTACGTGCGCTCAAAGCGAAGCCCCGTTTAGAAATCCTCGGTTAAACAATAGTAGAGAGGGATTCAGGGCTTGCGCTAAATCTATGATAGTGCGGGCGCCTCTCTTCCTAGGTTCCCAAGATAAACGCTTGAACGCGATCTCCAATAAATTGGGAAGTACGCAATGAAAAAGGTCTATAAAGGTTTCAATTATCTTCAAAAGGAGGAAAATGAACCGATATCAGAGAACCAAAAATCTTGCTCCTTGCGGGATCGCACTTTAAAGCGCTGTTGGCCTGAAGACATCTCGGAAAACTGGGGACCTCCATCTCCGAGCTTCTATAGGAGAGAACTTACAAGCACGAATTGACCGGTCTGCCTGACATCTTTAGAAGGGAGAGCGCCAGGTCATTTGCGGTTAATCGTTTATGAAAAGAGGAACGCTGTGATGTCTCGTGACCTTCTGCGAACCAATCAAGATCAGCTAACCGTCTGGAGGGGGAACCGTCCTTCCACTACTCGACGACGACGGGCATTTCAATCTTCAAAGGAGCACGGGAGAAAACTCCGAGTCTGGGGAATCGTCTGCCCGACGTTCAAAACAGGTAGCATCATCCCCGATCGTTGAGCAGGTCCGGCCCAAGAAAGTAGGCGGGTCATCGAGCTTGAAACTCTTTCTTTGAAATCCAGGGTCCTCGGTCTCAGTCGTACTGCGCCGGGAACAGAGGACAATTCCCAGGGGGAATTGGGGAACGTCCACAACAGCCCCCCTTCGCATCTGGTGAAGAAAGCCTGCATCACTCTTCCGGCTCGTAACAGTCCGTATGGCGGGCCAGAAGACATCGAGGGCGGGGGGCGAGAGAGGAAGATAACACATCCTCCGGAGTAATTCGCACAGTTGAGGGCTACCGGGCCCAAAAGAAAAAAACTAGCCCCGGGGGAAGCATTCAAAATAGAAAAGGGTCCTGCCACGTATTCTTCTTTACGTCGTGGGGACTTCGGGAAGCAGGGCAGGATCTTTTTTCGGGGATGTCCGACTTCTCTCCTTCTGAGGAAAGAAAGAGCTTAACGCTATTCCTCTATTTCATCCTTAAAGGAGGAAAGACATCATGAATTCCTTAATAAGGAGGGTTCATTTCCACCAAAAGCTAGTGCGAGCCATCCTACTGTAAGAGAGGCATCCGAAGCAAAGCGGAAAGGATGGCATATCGAACTATCAACAGGTGAAGAGAGATATCCTAAATCACGGACGTGATCAAGACAGCTTGAGAATGGAAGAGGATAGTTGTGGAAAAAGGAAAAAAAAAAACGGAGTATAAGAAAATAAAAAAGGGGTTTATCCCTCACAAAGAATTGAGGGTCTTGGAAGAGTGAAAAGTAGTATCGAGCAAATGTCGGAGGCTTGCCAAAGGAGGAAAAAGGCTTGAAAAGCGTCAATGCCGAGACAGTTGTACGAAGCCGGGCGGAGGGGAGCTACCGCTCCTCTGGAAACAGAGCGAGCAAAATTTGTGAAGGGGATCTATTCGAAAGGCAGACGAACAGGGAGGGGAACGATCCTCGTCCGCGTTTCTCACGAACGAGACGAGGATAAAAATCGGGGACTCCGAAAAACACTGCACGTCCGCTGCACTTCCTGCGCCTTACCCTTTGAACAGCTCAGGGCCGTCGCTGAACCCAGGGCGCAAGGTGTGCTCCAACGCCAGTACGGTTACGTGAGACAGAGCCGCCCCCGGAAAGTAGCGGCAGAGAGCGGGGGAGGAGCGCAGACGAATTTAGTCTGGCCGAAGTGCCAAGTCGGAGAGGGGGACCAAGCTGAAGGAGATTCGACTATTCTTTTATGGGTGTATCACGTGGTGGCATGCCCAGGCTACGAACAGATCAAAGATCGGCTGGTCGCTAATAACCAGGGGGTCTAAGCTCGAGGCCGATACAAGTACGAAAGGGAAGTACTATGTGGAGATCGGTAGAGAGGCGGCGCTATCCTTTCTACAAGCCAATCATACATCTCAAGGTCAGATGACGGAAAGGTCATCTCGAAGGAATACGTAGCAGAATCGTCCGAGGTGGGTGGTAGCCGAGTCAAGTCCGGATCGTAGGTGGAAAGTACAGAAACGATTTTGGAAAGACTGAATCACGTTTGCCGGAGAGAACCATCGGGGGAAATGATGGCGCTCCTCGAAATACTTTCGGGGGTTCCAATTGGTCCTTCTCAGATGAGCGGGTGGCTGATGAGGACTCGTCACACAACTCCTCGTATGAGGAGGAACAAAAGAGTTAAACTATTCCGATTCAAACAGGGGAGAAAAAGGTGGGGTCTAGTCTTTATCTCAAAAAACCTTATTGAGAAAGGGAATATGACAATCATGAGTGGAGGGGGGGCAGGAATAGTCGAAATTGAAGACGGAGCTGTCATTTATCGCGACGTACCGGAAACGCCTTCGCGAAGCCGAGAACTGCAGCACGCATGTTTAAGCACGGCGAAAAGGCGGCTGTCGGGAGCAGGCATTGGCGGACGGTGCAGCTCAGGTGTGATCCGCCGGCAATGGGGGGGAAGTCCTCAGTCTTCTGTCGACCGTTCCACATACCGCACGCTCGATGAAAACAAGTCGCGGATGCGTAAAAAGGGGAGCTGACTTCTCTAGAACCATAGACGACAGACACGAGGAAAAGGAACGGAAGCGGGCGGCAAGATCGTAGAGTCTCGTCGAAAAGCGAAAAAGACGGTTGAGCCCGGCAATTATTCAGCTGATAGTTAAGATATTTTCGACGGTTCTCGCATAAAGGGGCACGCTCGAAAGGTCGCCGGGACCGTCATGCAGGGGACTTTGACAAAAAAGGGAAGGACGAAGGTCCACATCATCCTTCCCTCAATTCGGCCGCAAGTTCAGATCTCGCATAGAAAGTCCGCACATTTGGGGGAAAGTCGGCGGGGCAGGTCCTTCTCAGAGGGGAAGAGAGCTTGTAATTGGTTGCGAGAAATCGGAAGGGGGCAGTTTCGACAGACGGAATGGATCATAGGAACACGGGTCTGCTCCATGTCCCGTCGAAGGCCAGAGCGGGAACGTCTTCGGCAAAAAAAAAAGAATCTAAGCGAGTTGACTCCCGGGCGTGGAGACTCAGATTGCAGGGAGATTCCTCTTCGAAGCAAGTTGAGGGTCACGCGGGGAACCTCTTATTCATCTAGGCGTGGAGTCGGGGAAGAAGACAATCAGTCCTGAAGCACAGCAGGCTTCGCCATTAAGCTTATTTGTTGACACCTAGGCGGAGCCGCCAGCTTCTAAATTAACTCTACGACACGCCCAGGAAGCGGGCAGTAGGTGTGCAAAGATGCTCTCAAAGCCAGTGTGATACTACTTACAGCACCGAATTGACTAAAGCTTGTTTAGCGGATGAATCGTTGAAGGGAAAACCGGGGATGCTGATGGGAAAAGAACTGTCCATCAACGATTCCTGAAATCGGGTCTTTAAAAGAGAAGGAGCGGAAAGCCGTTATCTAAACGAGGACTGAATCTCTAACCACTCTGGACGGAAAAGAATCCAGCCCGGAGACGTAGTACTGAGTGCCGGCCGGGTCCAATAAAAAAAAGGGGCCAGAAACCGGAAAAGCGAACAAGTTGCCTTGTAATAATAGTCCCAGATTACTCGGCTGCAGCCTAACCAGTGAAAAAATTAATTGACAACGGCGTATGAAGAAAGAAGCGCCTGCCATGCGGACCCACGGATAGGTCGGAAAGCGACCGACCTAGACGGCATCGACCATCACATGTTCCTTCGAAGTACCCCTGAATTGAGAAGGAGGTACAGTTGAGGGAAAGGCTCTCACGCTTGATTCCGCACGAAGAATGCGAGAAACCCCCTACGAGCGCATAGGGCGCTCATGCCCTAGGGACCAAACCGTCCGCGACTGGAGGAAAGATGGCGGGACGCCGCTGAGAAGAAAGATAGGAAGGAACGAGTGGCGTCATAGTGGCGTGGAAGCCCCTTTGGCCCGACTACTTAGAGAGCAGGGAGGAGCAGTTCAGAACTATCGATCGTTCGAAACGAAAAAGGGGAAGAGGAGACAAGACTCGAATCAGTACGCTTAATATAGGGGCGAGAAGTAGCGATTCAAAGTTCCAGGGCTATGAGCTAAGTCCCACACTCTCCTGGGGGGAAACATCGAAACTAAGGTACTGGATCAGGCATTCCTGCAAGCAGACCGTCGATGTATTGTTCCGGACGGGGTGGCTGCTAGGCACCTGTGGGACGTACACCTGCATGGCTAGTAACCTTTACTGAACGACCACATCATTTGTTACCTGGATCATAACTAAAAGCAGGTTAACGATCCCACGGAGACGATCCGGCCGATCGCCGCCGTGTTACAAATTTTCCGTGCTGGAGACTTCTCTTCGACATCGAAAGCATTGAATGGGTTGCGGCCGATATACCAATCCCGGGATTAATGAAGGAAATCTAAGAAAATTCAGTGGGGGAAAGTGACAAGATAAGTGTGGGAGGATATAAATGTTGCTTTAATCTCTCAGCAACACAAGGTATTATGAGAAAGCACCTGGACTTTCAAAATCCGCTGCACATAGGTAGGAGAGAGGATGGGAGGAAAAAGAGCTCAGCGACGTGTAAAGAGTCTGTGATCATACCATCGATTCAACCTTTTCAAGCGGAGAACGCCACGAATTCCGGCGGCATGGAGAAGAGAATTGGAGCTCAATCAGCGCATCGATTGCCGGTCCCAACGTCTTGGCGTACTCCCGGTGAGATATTCCAGTTTATTACCCCATGACCGATGCAGAAAAAGCCCTTCTTAAAGGAGGGGCCGTCCACCCACATCAGAATAAGGGATCTTCGTCCTTTAATCAGTACTATCAACAGCGTCCCGAGACTTCTGAGAGGACGCAAGGACTTCGAGACTTATCTCCTTACAACTAACGGATAGAGAGATCACAGAGCAGTGCAGTTCGGACAGCATAGTTCACTACTAGCGGCAGAATCGCATAGACGCTCGGCAGGAAAATTCCGCACCTCGCGTAGGTCATCAAAAATTCCCGCACCGATGCCGCCGCTGGCGGCCTTTCTTCAAAAGTCTCGTGACGACGATAACTCCAAGACCAAACGCGCCCCCCCCCCCTTGGTATTCGCTAGGAGTCTCCTTGAAGTGATCGAGGCCCCGATTTCGCGCGGTTGAGGCGGCGGGGCCTCAACATCCGGACTTGGATTGGCTTGTCCCAAGACGCCACTTGTCACTGCTCTAAGTCCAGGATGGAATTCTAGTGGGCAGTTTAGACAAGCCGTCAGATTATGGACGTAGAAGGGCCCGCGACCTGACGTGATCAAGCACTCGAAAGGGAGAACTTGCGAGCGGGGATCATAAGATGAGTTCTCATCTTCGAGTGAATCTTCAAGCGGACATCAAACCAGAGTCGTCGCCCAGCTGGCACAAAGAATGGGGGGACTCGGGCAATCCCCGGTATACAAAGGTGCCTAGTCGAAAAAAGACAGGACGCAGGCATCAGGGCAGTGTGACAGCGATGCTCTAAACCAGTTGCCTTCTTCTTTCACCGGAAGTGACTTGTGGAAATGTCGATTTAATAAGTGTATAGTTTTGGGAGAACAAAAACGAGTGTTAAAAGAGTAAGTCAATAAGAGAAAAGGGACCGAAAACTCCGGACAACTCTTTAAGTAAAACTTGCCTCCGGCATACGAGCTGAATCGCTCTACTCAAATCGCTTCCGGAAGGGGCTGGCCTACTTGAAGGTGACTAATTGTTCCTTGCTACCGGACTCAAATTACATAATCTAGGAAAATAATGGGGGATGTTGTCCATTTTGGATACTGAACAGAAAAGGGGACGAAGAGGATGTCACGATAGACCATACTCGCGTTTAAGTACGACTGGTCAGCACCTCCCGTAAGTGTAGCCGTCAAAGCACGCTGGCGTTCCAAGAAAAATCAGGCACGTACGGACCGAGGCATTACTTGAACAAGCTACTTCGCTTCCCTGACCAGAGGTGTGGTTTAACTCCTCAACTCGAACCCAAGGAGGGTTAAGTATAATCTCTCACGCCAAGAAGAAACATCTGCGCTGCCTATGTAATGCGGGCGCTAACGTGGCAGTGGCTGAGGACTGCAGCTGCTCTGAGTCGTCACCAGAGGCCTAAACTATGGGCGTCCTGGGTGATCGTGAGGGAGTGGTTTCAACAAAAGCTCGGGAGAGTGCTGATCGAGCTTGCGGCATGTAGGGCGATTCGCCCGATCATGAGAGAGGGTAAACGCGTAGGGTCGATTCAGGGCGCTAGAACGGCCCGACCGGCCGAGACAAGCGCCGTACATCTTAGGAGGTGAGGCCCTCGAGGCAGCACGAAGGAAAGACGCCGTCGTACGTCGGAGGTGGAACGCCGAAGGAAGCTGAACGAAGAGTGGCTGTCTCGGGATAAAAGGCCGACGAAAGTACAACATAAAGAAAACCCTTGGGCAAACATCACGGGCCTCTGTCGCCCGCTGGATCTCGACACCGGGGGACGGCACAGTGGCGACTATCGCTCGAAAAGCGAGTAAGGTTCACGATCAGGGACTCTTCCGGGCAGTAGTGAGAGTTATCTCTGCTTCAACCACACTAGTGGAAAGCGGGACCCCCGAAAGGAGTGGTGGCTATGAAGAGTAAATTTTGGTGTGGTTGTTTTTTGGTTGTTGGGGGGGTGTGTGGGG
>Ga0179591_1298139_pt1 | contig 23731 bp, 22 predicted proteins | sample CZOMad2_1_08_16f_FD_182891 | JGI IMG/M metagenome (GOLD analysis project Ga0179591, IMG submission 182891) | Vadose zone soil fungal communities from Angelo Coast Range Reserve, California, USA - CZOMad2_1_08_16fungal (PacBio error correction) | ecosystem: Environmental > Terrestrial > Soil >...
TGGGTTGGGAACGGGCAGACGGGGTCGCGTCATGTTCCGGACTTGTTCGGAAAGGGGGGGGCCTCGACTTGGGACTCAAGGAGCAAAAATAATAACTCCCCACTACGAACGTGGTTTCAAGCGAACTCACTTCTTATATTAGTGCGTTCGATTAAGAGTCTTTACATCCCGTTCTGCAAGCGTCGATCAGAAAAGCTACGGTTCGGGGGACTGAAACTCCTCGACAAAATAAAAAAAAAAGCTTCTCCCCCGGGAACTTTTGGGTGGAAAAGTCGCAGTTAGGGTCGAAAAGGGGGACACTTTTCAAATTATTGCCAAGGGGGAGAAATGCTTAGGGGGGTATGGCGGGGAGGACGGCGTTTGCTTTAAAGAATGGCGCTCAAAGGGGGAGATGTTTAGGGGGTGTCGCCTAGTGATGTTATCCGGGATACTAGCGGAGAGGGAAGGAGGTGCACTCTTGCAATTAAGTAGAGAGGGGATCGTGCGGAGAAGGGTCCTGAACACGGTCAAGAGGGGCTCAGATGTTAAGGTCCGTCAAAGGGAGTTATCAAACTTTGGGGGGGCCAAAAAAACGATGGACGGTGGATATCTATGGTGGGGGAGATGTAGCGTCAGAGGTATCAGTAACGGGACGTTCACAAGGTGCTTAGAGGTCAGGGGGGGAAAAACGGGATTGGACTGGTACTAATGGCGAGGGGAAAGGGAGACAAAAATGAGGATTCCGGGCAGGGCGAAAATAGAACGGATCCGTTTGCTGATGGAGCGGGGAAAGGGGAGGCTTGCAGGTTTCTGAGGGGAAAGGTCTTGATGTTAAGGGGTAAGTGAAGGGGAAGGGAAACCTCCAGTAACGGGGATATAAAGACGAGGGATTGGTAGCGAACCCGCTGAATGGGATGAAAGATGAGCCAATTGCGTAAAGGAAAGGCTAGCCGTCAAAACCAAAGGATTAAAATGGGAATGTACATTACTTTTACGGCGTGCTGAAATTGAAGAAGCGTGTTTCCAAGGGAAATCGAGCACGAAAGAAAAGGGGAAAACACTACCTAAGAAAGAACACAATCCCCGAAACCGTCCTTAGAAAGTCACAACATGACAGAGGAATACGCGACGGGGGTCGGCGGCAGAGTTGCTGTCCCTACCAGAGACGTGGGAAAGCGAAACAACAAAAAATTTCTCTCCGAAACATGACTAAAAAGTGAAAAGGTATCTGAAAAAATATGTAACAGCATTCCACAAAGAGGGAAGGAGTAATCTATCGGCATCTTACAATGGTGCCGGATAAACATGCCGTATTAAGGGTCGTTGTACCAAATTCAAAACTACTTAAGGGGAAACTCTCTTACTCAAACAAAAGGCCTTCCTTAAAGACGAGAGAGAAAGGTAACACTTTCCTGAAACCAAACGGCTGCATGACAGAAGGTGTCGACGTCTCACAGAGAGGATGAACCCCAGATCAAAAGTAGGGCGGAAAAAACCTCGACCGGGAAAAAACCTCAGGCGGAACAATTCATGAAAAAAACATAGCCGACTGCAGGTGGCACCAAGTGAAAGGACGCAACTCGTACATCACAGAAAAAGCATCAGAAAAGTAGTTGTCCGCTCGGCGGCCTTGCAGGAAAGAAAAGGAAGAGCATCCTATTTCGGGGAAAAACGATAAATAAAAGGCTTCTTAAAGACGACACACAAAGGATTCGACACCGGCGTGGGGGCAGATCAGGGAAAAGGGAACATACATTATTGGGGAAGGGGAGAACAACAGTGCAGCTTCCATAAAATGTCATTTCCTATTGACGTTTCCTAAAGGACAAAACTGGGAACTGCGAGGGGAAAAGTCCCGTGGGACGGGGGAAAGAAGGTTACTCAGGAAGGACGTCCACATTAAAAACAAGCATGTGCTAACAGAATTTTAAACCTGGTGAGGGAGGGCATCTAGACTCAAAAAAAGGGGGGAGAGGGGGAGGAGATACAACCTTCTATAAGGGCAATTTTTGCCACTGTTGGCGGAGCCTTGTCGGGCACGATGAACAGGGGGGACCGGGGCGCGTACCTTAGGGGGAAGCTTGACCGTAGGATAATTCAAATTAAAAACAGGTGGTCCAAGGGACAGGAGGGCCGCCGGTAGAGGTCTAAAGGGGAGGGGTGGTGCAGTGTAGAACACCGGAACAAGAAAGGGGGGGGAATTGCATTCTATCCTCCCACGAAGGGGGCAAACGGAGTTCACATGCGTGAAGGCCTTCGTCAACCGGAGGTGACAGCTGAGTGGAAAGATAAACTGATCAGCACGCAAGCCCGGAGAGCGAGGGGAAACCGGGGGAGGAGGAGGTTTTTATAACTCAGGAGGTGGAAGCTGAACGGGCAGCAGGAGATGTTGGTGGGAAATGAAAGTCCTTTCCTCGGCATGGAGGGATTCTAGGGGGGGGGACAAGAACTGTGTCGTGGGGGTGCCTAAGGGGAAGGGGAGGAAAGGGGGGGGTATCTCTTTTGCAAAAGGGGGGTAAAGAAATAAGAGTGTGACGGTGTAAGGAGGTTCTCTGAAACAGGGGCACGGAACAAGGGGGAAATTGAAGAAATAGAGGTTGACCGTCGTTGTTGACAGGTTAAACGTGTAAATCCAGTCGGTAGGAGGATCTCCTCATCCCAAGGGGAGGCGATTATAAGAAAGGGAAAGAACGGGGGTGCTCGGCTTATCTCTTAAGGAGTCTCATAAAGCTCAAAAAAAAGTACGTCACTCAGCCAAAGGAATGTTGTGGTGTAAGGGGTTGAAAAGAGTGGTTTTAGGACGCGGGTCGAACACATTAAGAAACGGGCAACTATATCCAAGATTTAGGGTGAATTAGCTTTTACTTGTAAAAAAGTTCAAAATAGCTGTAGGGAGGGTAATCGTGTTTGATTATCATCTGTTCTCGAGTGGACTGCTCTGCTCGCAACGTGGAAATGTGTTGCAGGTTCCTCGACCGGGAGGGCCAAAACAACCTTCAAAGGTCAAAACGCATGTGACCGGAAGGGACGGCAGTAACCTTCTCCCTCAGGTGAGAAGCTCTGAAAGGTCTCTGAGCGTGGAAAAGAGATGCGGGAGTATTGTAAGGGGGGGAGAATCCCAAGCCTTGCAAGGTCTTCGAGGGGGGCAAGAAAGACCTATACACAAAACCGCCGAAAAAAACCCTCCAAGGTAAAACAGATTGGCCAATCGTGAATACAGAGAAATTACTTGAATGATGACCTCACCAGGGAAATACGCAGGGGGCGAGCAAGCTAACGAGTTCACTGCAACCAAGTGAAGTAAAAAAAAAAGTCCTCATGGAACGTCGCACTTGTGGAAAAAGCGAAAAATTCCACCGGAAATCTAAAGGGGACTTTAAGAACACGGGGGAAGGAAACTGGATCCTTCAGAGGAAAAACATCGAGCACTCGAAAGAAAAGTTTCTTCACTGATCAGCACCCCTACTTGGGACTCAAAAAAAAGGGAATTCAGTATCGGGTTGAGGGGAACGGAGGGACATAACGAAAGCAAAGTATTGAACCAGAAAAGAGAAGGAAGCAGCTCGGAGCAGGACGTATTCGCAGAAACAGGAATGACGAACAGACGAAAAAAATATTGAAATGGGGTGTAGAGGGCAGGGGGAGAAGAACGTTTGATAAAAACCTTCACAAAATGAAAAAACTGATCACCGGAGGAGGGAGGGCAGTCGCGGGCTGAATATTCCACGGTAACTGGTGACGAAAAAAGGTCTCATAGGAAATGAAAGGCCAATTCTCCAGGGACAGGATAAAACCGTAAGTAGTTCTTCTGGGGGGTCTTCATTCTCACTTATAAAGCCGAAACCGAGAAAACCTGGAAGGGACGTTACGGTCAAAAAAAAACTCTCGGGAGGCAGAGACGAAAGGGAGGGAATCTAAGAGAGGTCGACTTGGACGGAGCTGAGCTCTAACCTGCGACTACCGGGAAATCAAGGGGGGAAGGGACGGCGATTATCCAGAAAAGGCCCGGGTAATAGAGGGAGGGGGGAGGATTTAAGCGTCCCGGAAAAAGTTATCGCTAAGCTTAGAGGAAAGCCTCTATCTCGAGGGTTGATGATTCCAGAGAAGGGGGACGAACTGACTCAGAATCGGGGAGAAGGGGGATAGGCGTTATCTACTCCGGGAGACTTGGATCTCACTGCGGAGAAAGACACGAATGGTGCCTCCTAGGTTCATGGAGGGGGGGTATTGAAAAAATTCATGTGAAAAGGGGCTGACTCGGGAATGGTAAGAAAAGATCTGAGGTATTAGAGTAACATTCCTGTACGCTGGGAAAAAAAAGGAAATGGGATAACGGAGAAAGCTAAGAAGGACGCGGATCGATTTTACCGCCTTTTTGGGCTGGAAAAAAAGTTACAAGGAGAGACGACTGGAGCGCTGGGAAAATGCAGCGGGTAGCGCGTGACTATGTAAATCTGGAAGGGTAGGGGGGGGGAAAAAAAAAAAACGCATACCTTGACTCCCCCATGTGAATGAAAAGACTAAGGATAAACGGGGTTGGGGTCGTAACATAAAAAAATAATCCGGAGAACACGGCGTCTAGAGATAGGCCGAAAATGAGACTTGTCGAGAGGTAATCCTCGTGTGGGTAGGCCTAGTATGGGTTGGGGAAAGCGGCATCTCGGAGGAAAAAAAAAAAAAAAGGAGGAAGGGTCATAAACTATATGGAAATACTCTAACAGTAGGAACGAGGAAAGCGGTGACAAGCGTACTACCTTAGACCGTAAGGGGGGAACCTGCAATGGCTGGTTTGTAAGAAGAGAAACAGTTCAACTACTCTTCTCACTGCTAGAATAAGCAATATGTGAGGGGGTAAGGGCGTTTCGACAAGGGGAGGGAAGAAAGGCGTAAACCGGACCCGAATGGCAAGTCCAAAAAGAAAAACCAACGGGAGAGACTTCTGTGAACCCTTTTAAAAGACCACCGCCAGAACGTAATGATTTCGGATTGCAACATCTGAAGGAAAAAAAGGCGTCCGCCCGACGGTGGGAAACGAAGTCACAACTCGAGGAGAGAGCACCGCTCACACATCCCTGAAAGAGATCGGGCTGGGGACCACCGGAAAAAAGCCCGGATCTTCTGACCTCCATCGTCCAGAGACGGAGCATCAGCAAAAAAGGCAACTTAAACATCAGAAAAGAAGGGGGAAAAGTTAAGAGATGAAAGGGGGGGAGAGATAAACCCAAATCTATTTCTGGACAGCGCAAGAAGTAATCACAGAAAAACGAGGGGACACCCTGCCCTGAAGCTGGGCTAAAACTATCGAAAAAAAGAGTGGGAAACAGGTCGAGTAGGCGGCGCAGGGAGCAAGCAAAGAGAAAGAGAAGGAGGCTATCTCGTATATCATCAAGAGGGGAAATGGGTTGAAACCGAAGGGCTCAGGTGCATAGACTTCAGAGCACGCAGGGGGGAAGGGTGCAGCAGAAGAAACTAAGAGAAATAAATACGGGGGAAAGGCGAATCTATATGGGGGCATCGTGAGAGAAATTTCAAGGACGTCCATTGGAACCCGTTCCCAACCGATCAAAGGGACTGCGACGCCGCAGAAAACTGATCCAGTCCTCAACGGCCGAAGCAATTTTCGAGGGTTGAAGGGTAAGGTCAGGGTCATGGGTTTGGTCGCCTACGTTGATAGGGTGACGATGCTCCAATGGGGGAGAACAGATGTCGGACTCCCGTGGGTGGGGGATTCACGAAGGCCTGTAAAGTCGGAAGAAGGTACTTTGGAAGGAAATTATGGTGAGTAAGGGGGTGAATAGATGTGAGGGGGGCTACGGGGGTTGATAGCTATCGAGAAGATTCAACTCTTGATGAAAAGAACGGGATTTGCGTTATCGATTGGAGGAAGTGCATAAAAGGGACATAATATTTGATGCCGGAAACGTAGGATAAATTTTGGGGGGGGGCACACGAATGACGTTGATTGATTTGGATAATGGGTTATAGACTGGTATCTGGTGTGACGTTCCACGGTCTGTGGAAGAGAAGGGGGGAACTTAACGTGCTTCACGCGGGGGGGAAGCGAGATCTAATATTCCCTAGTGAAGCGGAAGTATCACCGCTTGGGGAGGACAGTAGGAAATGTTCGGGAGGTAGTGCCGGCTATGGAATCGCCTCAGGAAAGGAGAAAACATTAGGCCGGGAGGGACGAAATCCACACCGAGGAGAAATACAAAGAGCCTTCGTGCGGCTGACTGAGATTACTTAACAACGGAAGGCCCCGGGAAGAAAAGAGAGTCCTGGAGGGGGGAAAAGGGAAGGGGAGAAGGGGACTTTGAAGCAAGTTTTTCTATGACGAAGAGGGGAGGGGGGGGGGGGGGGGGGTGTTTTGTGGGGGAGTTCAAGTTTAAAGAAAATCAGAGACGGCAAACACTAGGACATACAAAGAAAAAAGGAAAGGGTAATCCCTCATTCCAAGACCCATGCCGTGGAACGGTCAAGAAAAGACTTCAAAAGTACGCGCTAAAAAGTGTCGGTCCTTAAGGGGCTAACCCAAGAATTAATAAAACAAACTCTTTTACCAAAAGGAAGTACACCAAAAGGGAATGATAGAAGACACAGTCAAAGTCAGGGGTGGGAAAGTGAGTTCCTCCTGGAATACAACATTGTACCTGAGATCTGGAGAAAGAGAATCGCCAACACCTGTATTAGTGACGGTCCACTGAAAAATTCAAAAAAGACGGCTGAGTTCTGCAAAAAACGTCAAAACGAAGGAAAAAAAATACCTCAGATGAAGAAAAGTTCACACTTTCCGGGCACCAACAAAGCAATCCGGGGGTGACCCAAGCAAGAACATCTCTGAATCGGAAGCAGGGAGTTCAACCAAGAATACTTAAGAGGGACACCACGGACTTTACCATGAACGAAGGAGGAATGGCTCAGGAACACTCGCCGACTGGGAGGGAAACCGTTCGCTTCACGCAGGGGGGTATAAGCACCGCACCATTGCCGAAGAGAGAGGGCGGCGTGCGAGAACCAGGAGATCGGTCCAAGCCTGTGAGGAAAAGGGTCATGAACCAGTTGCACAAGGGATAGCGAAAGGTCTTCGACACAGCGGTTGGGGGGGGGGATGAAGAACTAAGGCCACCAAAATTGGGATGTGAAAAAAAAAATCCGGGGAAGAAAGGGAGGGGAAGGAGTCAGAAAGGGAAGGGAAATGTACGCTATTTCAACAGAGGGGAGAAAGGCGGTACGGTAACTTCACGGGGAAGAAAAGGCGGCTGCCCTCCATGAGGAGACTACTAAACAGACCAAAATAAACGGGGGCCTGGGAAGGAGGGGAGAGATCCAAAAAAAAAAAGGGTGAAAGAATATAATAATGAGTCACGTAAAGTAAAAAGTTCTGTTACCGTAGGAAAAGTGGGTAGTCGGTGAAAACTACCTGGGAAATTCATTCTTGAGGAGAAAAAAAAACTCGGAAGCAGGGACGTAGGGCGAATGGACCGCAAAGAGGGGGGATCGTGGGTCGGACATTCAGAAAAAAGTCCCAGGAGGCCTTAGGAGTAGGGGGGGGGCATATTCAAAGGGGGGGATTGGAGGACCAATCTCTGGGCCAAGGAAGAAACAGCAGGTGCTAAGAGGAGGGTAGAAGGGAAGCTCTTTCGAACGTAACTTTTGACGGGAACTTCAAACACGAGGGTGAAAGAGAGTGTTACCGATCGAAAGTTGCAGAAATCGAGCTCCCAACACAGGGGGGGAGCACTTGGGGTGCAGGTCGTACTGCGTGGCAGAGAAAGGGTAGGGAAGGACTGGTAAGTAGAGAAGGGGGGGAAGAGGAAGGTCTGACTGAGTGGGGGCAAAGATCGTATTGTAGGGGGGGGGGGGGATCACGGGAGGAGGGAGAAGATAACTTCTAAGTGCAAAGTTGGGCATCATTTTAAGAGGGGCATTAACTTGTTAATGTGGTCATCTTCGGATCAAGGGGAAGGGGTGACTCAAAAGGGGGTGAGCTAAAGCAGAAAAAGGGGAAAAACTATTCTTCGGGGGTGGGAACTATGCGGGCGTGATATTGGGATCCCTACACTGGGCAGAAAAAAGCTAGAAGATACGAACGGGGGGGGGAGACCTAGGTGTCACATCTTCGAGAAAAGGAGAGACTTTTCTGTACGGTGGCGCATCCAAAACCTTTTTTGACGGTGAAGGGGGCAAGAGGGATGCTGGATTACTTCGTGCGCAAGAGACCGACATTCGATGCTATTTGAGCTGCAGGGGGGGGGGACTTGGGTGGTAACGGGGAAGGGTTGGAGGAGGCCAAGGGAAGAGGATTCAATGGAAGAGGGGGAAGGACCAGTCGTTCTCGATATGGATTGAAAAAGAAGAGGAGTCGTGCGATTGGTTCAGAGGGGGGTAAGGGGTCCCCCGTACTGTCGAAGGAATCGTTCAAAGGGGAGAAAAGAATTTAAGTACGCCAGGGGGGAGACTCAGTGCAGTCAAGAGGGGAGGGACAGGCGCGAGTACCCGAGCTTGCGGGAGAGGAGGGTGGCCGGGGGGGTTTCGATCCTCCACCTGGACCGTCAAGTCGAAAAAATCATAACCGGGAGGGGAAAAAGGAGAAACTAAAAGAAGAACAAGGGCACTAGACCTTTTAGGCGTTGATCGGTTTAGGGGGGAGTTCCCCCTGGACGGGGTCGCCTCGGGTTCGGGCTCAAACGCTGTACGCCAGGAAAAGGTTAATCGGCGGTAAGAAGTCCACCGCTATAAGCGAAGCATCCACTGAATCTAATAGCTGGGTCAAGACACGGCATTTTGCAAAAAATATCATGAAGGGAAGGGGGTCCAAATAAATTGCAAGATAGAGTGGTTAACGATTCAAATCGTTAACGCGACCGACAAGGAGGCCTGAAAGGATCAGAATGTTTTTCTAAGAGACCGGGAAGGAAAAGAAAAGAGAAACAGGAAGGGAAACAAAAAAAGAAGTAATGAGAGAAATTTACATGATTCCAGAAGCCACAAAAAAAAAGTGGGCTGACGTAATAGGGAAATAGGCACAGAGGGAATTTTGGGGGGGGGGCTCAGAAGGAAAAAGTCAATTTGCGAAATGACGGGAAATCACATATAAAAAAACTAGTGCGGAGTCCCGGAGAATTGCTGTCAAGCAAAGCCCACTAGAGTCACCAAGGGGGGAAGGGAATATCCCTTTCGCGAACGAGCACCAAAAGAAACGTTCCGCGCTTGCAAAAAATTTAGTTAGTGATGGGGCGGCACAAAAACGAAAAAACCCTAAAGAGAGGGAACCTGAACGAGGACCTGTGGGGTGACGGGAAAAAAGGAAACCCGGGATGCAAGAAAAAACTAGTTTAGGGGCGAACGCCGAAAACGGAACGCGCAACGAAAGACGGAAAAGAGAGGAGGGGAGGAGGTAACAGATATATCCCCTACCTGTCGTAAAGACTCTTTCAATGGGTTCAAGTCTTCTTGCAAGAACGCCTGTGAAAGGGGGAGGGTCCTCTTCTTGTCGAGGGAAGAAAGAGTGATTTGGAGGGAGAAAAAAAGATTACGACGACCGCCGCAAAGAGGTCAGGGGTTAGCTAAAGAGGAGGAGCGTATCGAGAAGATGGAGAGAAAAAAGTCCATTTGACCTGGTCAAACCTTTGACGGGAGGAGATACTTTGGCTTTGGGGGGGCACGTCAGGTGGTGGGGGAGAGTGTCGTATTAGGAAAAAGGGAGGGAGCAAGTCTTGGGGGAGGCCTTTTATCTTACGGGGTAGGGTGACTCTACTCGAGGAGTTCTTATTTTGTGGGTCGCCGTTTTGGGCAAGGGTTTCAAGAGGAGAAAATGAAAGGGGGGGAGGTTACTTCAGCTGTTCCGGAACGGGGGATTCCCTTAAACTTTAGAAAAGAACACCTTGGAAACATCTGTGCAAGGGGACGAAGGTATAGGAGTGAAGGGGGAGAGCGCAAGGGAAAAAAAAAATCAACTTCAGGGATCCAGGAGTGAGCGGGGCTAGGGTCCTCAAAAAAGGAGTCTTTGCGGACAGAGGGGAAAGCTTTGGAAGAGTAGTAGTAAGAAGTGAGTCTCAAACAACAACGGAGGGGAAGGGGGAGTGAGGGGGGGATTTACGCTCAATATACTGAAAGATATAGTACAACCGAGAGTGGAAATGGGGGAGGTACACAAAGAAGCGACTAAAAGGAAAGAATTTACTAGAAAGCGGGGTGTGCTAGGGCTGGACTATCTGACCAAGAACTCCAGGAGGTCTCATCGTCAAAAAACACGATTGTGATTCAATTGCCGCGGTCGTTTCGCAAGGGGAGAAGTGGGGGAAATCCAGAGCCGAAAAAGAGCAGCACGAAAAAAGGGATGGAGGGGCAAGGGGGTAAAAAGTTAGAACATGATACATCCGAGCGAAGGGGGGAAATGTTCGATTACTCAACCCCCATCACTAAGGTAGAGACACCGTCCGCAGGAGGTTAAGGGGGGTCCATAAAGCTAGAGTAGACCTCATCCAAAAAAAAAAAGAAGACCTCTCTATTGGAAGGGTAAAACCCCCCAACGAATAACGGGTGGGAGTTCTCTCATCTCTGAGCTGTCACTTCGCTTCTCTAACAAAGGGAAAACCCGGAGTCGAGGATCTTAGGGACGTCAAAGTCCTAAAGGAAAAAAGAAGAGTATTTCGTCGACAATAACGAGTAAAACATCTCGGCCGGGGACACGTACAAAACCACCTAGAGGTCTTTCCATTGGGATAAAGTCATGGAGGAAGCATTTCATAAGAACGCACGGACGGGGATTGGGGGGGGCTAAAAAAAGCGACTATCGCCGGTAGAATAGAGTCTTCATTCATCAGGATATTTACGACCGCCCTGCGCCAAACGTTGGGAACATCTGGGAGTAGTAGAGTATGCGGGGGGACAGAAAGGGAAAAAGCCTCAGCAAGAGTCTGCACTGCTATATGGTTTTGTCAAGCGGGAACGGATTCACGTGTCACCAGTTGGAACTCGAGGGAAGGGAGGAGGAACAAGCTCCACGGACAAGCGCGCGCTACGTTCTTTTTTTGCGTCGCAAGGGTGAACACGGGAAGACTTTCAAGGGAAGGAGAAAAGGGGTTGCGAAAAGTGCCTTAATTGGACGGGATAGGTCGCGGGGGGGTTTCGATTTCCACGTCCTCAGGGAAGGTGACGGATGATTTTAGTTGGGATAAGGGTGTTAGGGATTTGAAGAAAAGGGGGGGAAGGAGGGGAAAATAATGGGAGTGGAAAGACTGACCATCTAGCGGTCGGGTTGGGGTCGGAGGAAAAAAGGGACCTGGGCCTAGGAGGGGGAGAAAAGATTTTGGAGGAAGGTCACTATTGTTGGAAAAACGCAATTTGCGGGGAGGTGGGTGTGAGGTCTATTTTGGGAGTGGAAGGAATAACAAATATAGGAGGGATGTCAAAAGGTGTCTGTAGTGCCTTGGGGGAACGGGGGAAGGGGGTCTGAGCATAATTATAGGGAAAAGGAGGTGAACCTTTACATTGAGAGACACAAGAAGCCGTGGAGAGAATTGTAGGGGCAAGGCGGATGGCGGAGGGCTGTTAGTGAAGGAGGGGGGGAAAAGGCAAAACAACTGAAAGGGACTATTGGGTCGACCTCAAAAACGGAAGGAATACCTCATCTCGTTTGTAGTCGCGAGAACGTATCTGGAAAACGGGGCGTAAGGGGGAAAGGTCAAATCGGAATGGAAAAGGGACTTACCCGTAGACGGCGGTGAGGACGGGACGAGGAAACGGAAACTACATCCAGGAAGAAGTTCAGTTCATCTCTGAATCCGAAAAACGGCAAAAAAGGAAAATACAAAGGTGACGAGATCCCGTGACAGCAAAAGAAAAGGAAAACCCGAAGGGAGAGGGAACGAGTCCAGCTCGCAACCCCTGTTCTTAAGGAACTGAACTTAAAAAAACCATCAGACGCGTGTAACAGGACAAGAGGGGGGAAAACAAAAAAAGGGACGTGACTACCACAGGGGCCACGCAAGGAAGAAGGAATACTCCTTGCTACACCAAAAGTTAGGCTATGTCAAATGCAGAGGGTGTTAGGACGGCCGAAAATAACACCGGGAAGGGGAAGTGCTTAGACAACCTTCCACCAAACTGAAAAGTCGGACTCTTTTCTAAGAAAAACTTCTCAAAGGCGGTGAGGCGGGGAAAAGCTGCGAGCAAAAAAACGGTGGCCTGGCCCAAGGAGGGAGGGAAAATCATTGTTAAACAAAGAGGAAGTGCCTGACCGCCTTCAGTGAGAAAAAAAAAGAGGGGGGGACAACCCATCCCCGCCAGAAAGCAATAGGAAAACGCTTCCATTAAAAATCGCCGACTGCAGGGGAAAAAAACGGTCGGGACACGCAGAGTAAGAAAGTGGCCAATAAGTCATAAAAAAGGGAAGGGTTGAGAGATCAGATTTCTGTATGGAGGAAATCCTATGGGCATACGGGGGAAAGAACCAGACCCGTTTCACTTGAAGCACGAAGAGACCCTAACGGAACTTCAAGAAACCAGGAAAGGGGTGAGGAGAGTTGTTCCAAGAAAAGGGGGAAGGGGTACGTTCTAAGGTCATCTTACAGAAAAGAAGGGGAAGGAGCGTTTATGCGATGGGGGAAAAACACTTTCTAACTTAAGAAGGGACCGCGTTGGGCCAAACAGAATGTAAAAAGTCCGATTTAGTCTGTGCCCGAACACGGGAGTCGTAAGACAAAAACCAGGGGGAGAAACAGGTAGTCCATTTCCCTGGACTTCGGACGGACGGTCAGAAGAGAAGAAAAAACGTTGAAGGGATGAAGGTAGGAAGTCCAGGTTCTACCTGGGGTTGATCAACTGGTGGGCGGTCAAAACGGAAGTCAAGCCGAAGAGGGGAAAAAGAAAAGCTCTTCTGCAGGAAGGAAAGGGAGAGTCTACGCTTTTGAAAAAGGTGGTCGAAGAAAAAAACGTTGTCGGCCTTCGGTATAAAGGTTCCGCGAATGTGAGGGAACAAAAAAAAATTGGGACCGGGACCGAGGGGAACAACCTAAAGGGGGAGAAGGAAGGATTCTGGGGGACGGAGGGTTTTCATGACGGGGGTGACATGGGGTCTACCTATTGGCACAAGAGTAGACGATCTCCCTGTTAATGGAGCATCCTGAATCGAGATCCAAGAACCGGGGGAGGCAGGTCTGGGTTCTGTACTCTGAGTGGGGAGACGAAGTGCATCGTTCTGATGTTGTGGGGGGGGCAGGTAAACGTTGGCCGTCGGGGAGGTAGGGGTCAAGGATCAAAGGGGGGGGAAAAGAGAGAATGGGTGAGACCCTTCGTCGGCAGGATGGAAGTGTCACCCTGGGGGAGGGGCTGTAACGTGGTGTTAAAGTCATGAGGGCTGGCTAAAAAAAAGGTCCATACGGGACGAACGTTGAAAACAGAGCGGACAGGAAGTGTTTTCAGGTGGGGAATGAGGAAACGTGCATTCAAAGGGGAGCGGGGATCGTCACACAAATGGGGAAGATAAATTAAAGGAGAGAGGAGGGAAATAGGACTAAGGGTGGTGTACTCCTGGCGGACGAAGAAAAAAGAAATGACGCAGGGTTGCTCGCCAGGACGTTGGTTGGGCGCTTTAAGGGAACTCGTTGCGCGGGTAGGAGGGAGGGGGGCAGAAAGGGGGGGAAAGGAAGGGGACGCGGGGGAGAGAGGATATTCTTGCTGTTCGTGAGAATGAAGGGGGAGGTGGTCTTGGAATGGGGGGTCTCAAAAATTAAGGGTAGAGTGGGGAAGGGAAAGCGCGATCAGGGGAAGGAAAGGGAAGAGCTGTAGATGTATTAAAGGAAAGATAGACTGTCTGGGCTAAAGGGAAACACTTCCACGCCTGGGGAAAACCGGAGACAGGGGACGTGAAGAATGCTAAAAAGGACGGGGGAAGACAGCTTCATCCTTCTGCGCGAACCGAAAAAGGAAGGAAAAATTCAGTTGTCGCGAAAAAGCCTTGCCCCAGAACCAGCAGCAGACAGGGGAAGACAAAATCAGGCCGGCAAGAAAATCAATGGAAGGGGGATTTCGACAATCGTTTGATACGAACCGTCAAAGGTGTTTCTTGCAAGGGAAACGATGGGAGAAGAACTTCTCTCTCACGAGGAAAAACCAGGTCCGTCCCGCCCAGAAGAGCAACTGGGTTACAGGGTAACTCTAAAAAAGAAGACTTCACGAACGCAATCGACAGGAAGGTAAAACTTTATCAGTTCAAAGACGAGGTATACCATATTAGCCAGCTGGGGGGAGGCACAGGCAATCTATTAGCAAAAAAGAAGGGGGTAGATTGCGAAAAGGGACTTCAAATGGGACGTTTGGGATCGGAAACGAGTAAAAACGAGCAAGGAAAAGAACATCATAACACCATTACAGGAGGGGCGCTCTGTACAGGATAACCAAACCCCCGGGCGGACGGAACCGACAAATCCGGCAAGATTGTAGTAACGCATCATGAAAAAAAGTCAGAAAAAAGAAATAACTTCAACAAAACACCAAAAAAAAACGACCGGCTGGAAGCAGATTAATGCGGGAATTAGACTGGCCAACGCAAAAACTGATACGGAAAACTTGAAAGGAAAGAACTTGAAATCCCTTCAGCAGCAAAAAACAGGAGGCCAAATAGTCTCGGTTCAGTGGAGCTTCACAATTCAAAAAAGGGGATCGGGTGCTGCTGCAGCACCATGTGAGAGGGAAAAGCAAAAAATGTCAGGAAAGACCGAGGGCATCAGCACCCTTTCTTCTATAACGAAACTCTAGCAAAAGAAAGAACTGGCAAAGAGGCGATGCGATCTGCTAGACCTAGACTAAAGCGACCTGCAACGGAGGATTCAGGTAAGATTATGGAAAAACCGTTCAACCTAAGCGAAGAGTGAGGGGGACCGGAAGCGGTACGTAAAAAAACGGCCCTCGCTTAAGCTGGGGGTAAAAGAAAGTGTCTAATCCCTAGATAGAGTTAACTCTACCGTCTATAAAGACGACTAATAAAAAAATTAAAAGGAGGGGGGGTCAGGGGAAGGGAAACCTGGGGGGTGTCTCCTTTGAGATCAGGAAAAGGCGGAAAGCCCCGGTGAGAAGAAGGGTCCGTGCCGAATCCGGTGAAAATCTAAAAAAAACGGAAAAAGGGGTGGGAAGTGTTTAGATACTAGAGGAGGGGAGGACACCGGGCAGGGAGACTCAGAGGGGGGGCTTACGTCAGATGGGGGGGTCAAACTAAATGATAGTCGGGGCGTATGGTGGGGGGGGCAGGTTGTCGAAAATTGGGTAAATCTGTAAGTCTAGGAGGGCTGTTACGATGACTTCAGGGCGGAGATTTACGTCACCCGGCAAATTAGGGGGAAAAAGAAAAGAACTAGAACTTGAATGGAAAGGGTCCTTAAAGGCTCGGAAGGGGGAAACAGTCTAAGTCGTCCACGTCCCCAAAAAAAAGTAAAGAACTCCACTTCAGGAATAAGGTGTCACCTCTTATAAGCAAGTTCCTTTAGCTACTAGGGGGACTGAGTCCTTAGGGGTAAAGGATAGGGGGGGGAGTCAAATCTCAAACAAGGAAAGGGTAGGGGGATAATTTGTAAAGCGTTAAAAAAAGACTATAGGACAAGCGAGTAAGGAGACGAAAAAGAGGACTAACCGGAGGAAATAGAGAAAAAAACCCAAAAAAAAGAGCTTCTGTGAGGACTATCTACCAACCGGGGATTCGACTTCGTAGAAACTTACTGTGGGGGAGGTCAATCAGTTTCGGGAATGGGGGAAGGAACCGAGGGACAAAGTTCCGCTGGAAACGCACCGGGGCGAGCTGAGAGAGGGGACAACTGGAGAAAACCGGTACATAGAACCTCATACGGACGAGGGGAAGGGCTTTCCTAAGGTCACCCCTAGGTAGAATTACTTGAACAGAAAAACTCTAAAGGCGGGGAGGGTAATATTGGGCTACTGCGGGAGGTCTCCAGTCACCACCAAAAAAAATCACGGGAGAAGTGTTAACTTCAGGAAAAAAAGTAGGCACCCTGGAGCGACAGACAAGCAGTTCGTTCACTACATCAAACTTGAAAAGAGGAGGGCTAAAAGGTAGCTAGCAAGGTCGCAATAAAGGGTTCATTGAGGAGGACAAGATTAAATAAGACAAAAAAAGGAGGGAACGGGGACCGGAAAAAAAAACTCCCAGGGCTAGCTGGTCCAGTGGCCTAACTGGAGGGATACGAATGTGTCCTACTCTTTCTTGGCAAGGGGGAAAAAATGGGAGCTTCTCCGAAAACCCTCAGCAGTAGGATCTTCGAAATGAGCATCAATTAGATATGGGGGAGTGCCGCGGCCTCTTTCAAGGAAAAAAAAAAGTTGGAGGAGGAGGGCAGAAAGAAAACCAAGAAAAAGGCCACTGTCGAGGGGGGTTGAGAAAGGAGAAAATTAAGGGTCCTTTAAGGAGGGGAGGAACAGTTGTCACGGGAAACTTACTCTATCGCATGGAGGGCGGACGCCGCGCAAAGTAACAGAATCCTCGGAGGAAGACGGGTCTAGGTTGATTTCGTCGATGGGGTGAAAAAAAAAATGATGGCACAGGAGAGAAAAAGGGGGTTCAATAGTGTGAAGGTTTGCGTAGAACGGAAGGGGGTGAGGCAGGAGGGGAAAAAATCCTGGGAAAGAGAGACCCATGTGACGGGGTGGGGTGGGGGGCTCCGGGGCTAGATTGATGTTAAGAAGTTGATTCCTATAGAAAGAGAAACTGGGATGAAAAAAAAGATATCGTCGGGAGGTCATCGGTTGGACTCGACTGGGGAAGGGGGAAAAGTTTCCTAGTCGGGAATCAGGGGAAAGGAGTCATCGTAGGTGGCACACGATTGAAGTGAGTTGCGTCGGGTTGGAGCGAGTGGATCGGAGGGGGGAGGAACTTACATGGCTTTACCGCAAAAGGACGAAGGCTTTGGGAGAAGGAAAATTCCCCTTTCCATTATGAAGTCACAGAGATGAAGGGGGCCGCCTTGGTTCAAGACTGAAAAAAATGGGAGGCAATGTTAGGGGAGGGAGAGTTAAGTCGGTCCTGGGGCCAAAAGCTAGAAGGGAAAGGGGCAAGGCGAGGCAAAAGAGCCTCATTCCTCGGCTCTGACTGGAAAAGTCTATGACTAAACGGAGGGGAGCAAGGAGGAGGGCACTTCCATTTAAAAGAGGGAAGGGGACCCTTAAAGGGAACCGTGAGGGTATAAAGGTTCCGGGTTGGGAAAAATACTCTGAAAGGGAAGGATGTCAGGATCCAACGGAAACCGGTCTCCTTCAAAACGAGGCCCAAGAGGGGATCACCGAGGTGAAAAAAGAAAATCCACCCATTCCGTGAAGGGTCAGAAACTAAAGCCGAGCAGTGCCTATTTGCTAAACTAAGGAGAACAAGACGAAGGGTGTAACAAAGAAGTCGACAAAAACCGGCCAGGGGGAACGAAGACCGAAGAAGTCAATCCGCTGGAAAAAGCGTAAGCCGTGCATAAACAACACGTTCGTCGATTCCGGGGATGCAGCTCGACCAAGTGAGACTCTCACAGAGACAGGAACTGGAATGCAATAGGGAGGAGGAAACATTGAAAGACTTCATCGATCCGGGTTAAGTCAGGAGGGGAGAAAAAACCTTCGCAATGGACGAAGAGGAACTCCTTCTAACGAAACGGTTCTGAAAACTCAAGAAAAATATCAATCCGGTTTACAACCTCGTGAGAAATAGAGGAAGAGGAGGAATTCAAGAAAAAAGACGATATTCAACCAGAGGGAACGGTTGACAAAAAAAGGGAAAGTCTGACCAACAGAGAAGGCACGGTCACAAACTTGAGCGTCCCATAGCAACGAAACTTTGCAGGGGGGCCGAGCTAGAGTTGGGTTAACGGAGGAAAAAAGGAGCTGAGGAAAAAAGATTCTCGGGAATAAAAGGACCTCAGGGGAACAACTAAGACCCGAAAAAAAAGGGGAGAAGACACAGGGGGAGGGAGTCAGAAAGGGAAAAAAGGGTTGTCTACCCAAACTGGGAGGAAAAATCGAACGGAAGGTAAAAGAGTCTACCCACTATTTGAAAAAAATTGAATAAGGGGGGGAAAATCCGTGTAACTTCTCCAGAAGGGGGGGGGACAGTAAGGGGAAAAGTGTTCCGCAACGATCCGGAAACTTTGGTCGAGGTACGACGGTGAAAAAATTCTACTTAACGGTTCAAGACTCCAACACCCACTGAGGATGGAAAAGAGACAGTCAAAAAGTCTAATGGAAAAGTCACGTCTGGTAACGGGTTGAAAAAATGGGGGGGAGGGGTCTTGCTATGTTTCCTTCACTCCGTCAATATAAAAAAAAGCGTGATCTGAAGCATTTACCGGGTCGCCGTAAGGCCAGTTCTCACGAGGGGGAATTGGTCGAATGAAAACCAAGGAAAGTTCTCACCCTTCGGGGGAAGGGGGTTTCAATGACACGTGGGGGAGGCGCACTCTTGACTGTCCCGGGCCTGAGGGATCCGACAGGACAAACTGGGAGGGTCGAGGGGAAGTCTCGCCTAGGGGAAAAGGGGGGGACGGTTAGTCACCAGGTAAAAAAAGAAGGGGCCGATCTGAATGGGGGTTGAATCATCCTCCTGCCCTCTAGCTCGACAACGCAAGGGTTCTGGGAGTGTGCGGTGATGTAATGGGTAGAAAGGAAAAGAAGGGGGGGGGAAATAGTCTGCTATGTGTGGGGGTCAGACCTTGGCGCCGCGCGTCATTTTCCACTCTGGGAATGGTGGGTACTCAAAAAGTGGGGGGGAGTGGGGATGCCTGAGAGGATCACTAAAAGGGGATACTGCGAGGGGAACAAAGTGGAAAATAATTTGCGCGGTTAAGGCGTTAACGTTGCGTACGGAAGCCTTCGGGCGAAGGGTACGAAGGATGATTAAAGGTTGTTCTCATAAAGGGGGGAATTGAAAGGGGGCTCGATTCAGGGGAGTGGGTTGAAGGGGTTTAGTCCGAAAGAGGTAAAAATCTGAGGTGGAGGAGAGCGCACCACTTGTCGGCGCGAAGCTCTCGGGGAAAAAAGATTGGTGTAGCAAAGGACCAGAGGGAAACTCCATGAAACGAGGACTGCCCAGAGGGGGGTTCTCTTGTCAAGGGGTACAACGAGTTAACAAGGGGTCGCACAGAGGAAGAAGGAACCGGCTCTAAAGGGGGAGAGCGGGGGCCGGGAGTTACTCTGGGAAGCGGACTGGGTCTTTATCGTAGTAGTATGTAGAGGGGGTGTGACGGGCCCGAGGCGGATAGGGGTGACACTCGGGACGAGGATCGAGGGGTGGGAAGTTGGGTAATAACCGGAAGGACAAGGGAAAAAGTGTCTAATTCAACAAGTGTCAAGAGGGGGACTGCTAGAGGCCGGAGCCTATCGCAGAACTGGGAAGGGAAAAGGAGAGTTGCTGACCTTCGGGCGACAGGGGAAAAACTGCCTGGAGGATTTTGCCGTGGCGGGAGGAAGGCCAAAAAAATCCTTGAGCGGAGCAAACAGACGACAACCAAGAAGACATCTCCCTGGCAAACGACAAATCCTAATTCCGGAAAGAAGACCAAAAAGCGTTAAGGAAAGCAGCCAGGGAGGTGAGGATGTTCGCACCATTGAAGTACGACAGGGGGGAAAGACTTCTCCGCGTGGGGAAGAAGCAACTTTCCTTCCAAATGGGGACCAGCAAAAAAAGGGGAAAAGTCCCTCGAAAGGCGCTCCACGTGAATCTACATCGACGGTAAAAGGAAATTTTTGTTAAAAAAAATTGAAGTCACGTAATTAATCCAATGGACAAAACTCACTGGGGGGAGCAGGAGCAAATCAGTTACGCACAACTCTACTTATATCATTGAAAAAAAAGGGTCATGGCATCAAGTATCCGATGTGATCTTATCACCGGGATAACATCAATAGTCACTCGTAGGGAAGGGAATATCACATTCAAGGACGGAGAAGCATTAATGAGGAGAGCCACACAAAGGGGGCTCGTATAAATAAGGGGATTTGACCAATTGCGCAGGTTGAAAATCACCGGTGTACTTAGACGGAAATCAAAATAACAACGGAGGTCCTCTTGAGGGAAGAAGGAACAGGAAAACGACGGCGATAGGTCAAAAGGGTTAACTTAAACGGGAAAACTCTGGAAAGGGATTCACACAATGACAAAACGCTAAGTGAATAAGGGAGGAGAAGGGTACGTGGTATGGGTAAGGGGTCTGACTTCGAGGGAAGAATCCTCCTAGTGGCAAAGGAACTACCTTAAAAAGGGACGTCACAACCTCTCTAAAAGAGGGGGGCCTCGAACGAAAGAATCTATCGACTCAAAAAAGAAAGTTGATAGGGATCCCAATCTCTACTCTACAAGCACGTCGGAAAAAGGGCATTCATGATAGATACCTTGATCCTGGGAAGATTGGGATGAGGGCCCGTAGGGAAATCCACCTGTCTTTCCCTTTCTTTTCTAGTACTTAAAGAAAATAGATACAAATTCTCTGACTCTCGCACTACTCTTTTCGACGGGGGAGGCCTTGGGATAGAATGAGGGGTAGAAAAGGGTTTATCTCCTCCCGCTTGCGGGAAGAAAAAAAAAGGTAACTAATTGGGTAAGGGAAAATCCTGCCACAGGCGACGGGAGGAAAAGTTAGGGCCGCTGGGGATGTGGGGAGGGACGGGATGAATAAAATTCCGTTCGGACGCCTGGGGGGGCAGTTAAGATTGGGGTGATAGATGAGGGAAAAAGGGAGGGACTCTGAGGGTCAAGGGGGGGGTCATTTTTAAACGGGGGCGGGTGGAGTAAAGGAGGAGGTCCTGGCGCAGGGGTTCGATGGGAAAGGCGACTGTACGACCGCGGGAAGGGGGCGAAAAAGAGCCAGTGACGAAGGGGGGGAAAACTCGGAGTTAACTTGGGGGGGGGAAGTAAAAAACGTCCAACAACAAATAAGGGAATAGAACGTGATAGGAGCTATGGACACTCCAGGTAGAAAGAGGAGGGGGGGCTGAAAAGAAGTTATATTGGGCAAGTCAACTTAGAGTAGGGTATTGAATAAAGGCAGCGAAACACCAGGGAGGGGGGAGGAAGGATATAATAGGGACTGCAGTGAAACGAGGATAGAGTACAAGGGAAAGGTAAAAGTCTTTATCGGAACAAAGGGGATTCAGGACATAGAAAGATTAAAGTACCCGGAGAAAGGGACTTTGACTTGGGGGGGAAAAAAGAGGGAAAAGTGCTTCCGAGTCACGAGAGGAGGCACTATTTGACTGAACATCCAATCGGACGCGACAAAAAATGTCTGCGGGGGGGAACCGGGGACACCTGCCCAAAAAAGAGGATCGAACACCTTTGAAAACAGAACCCACATCCTCAGCTCCGGGGGTGGGGATTGGGAGGTCTAGCCGAAAAGGGGAGCGCTCAAACGGAGGAACACCAGGGGAAGGGGAAACTATATACGACTTCGGATCTAAAAGAACGGACCAAAACCGTCCGCTAGACTGGGTGCGTTACCCCTTGTAGGCAACCGTGCGGGAGGATCAACTAAGGCTTCGAAGGAGAACGGGGCGGCCATCTAGTACCAGAGAGTCACACGGACCAGAGCGAGGGGATGTTGTAACGGGATTTCTCGGATACAGAAAATAGATGGGTGCTTCCTCGAATAAAGGAAAAAAAATCATCTGGGGGGACGTTGACCGAAAGAAACCAAGGGGAACGACTGCATTGACTTGGCCGAACGGGAGGGGGTATCGAAAAAGTGAAAAAAAAAAGGGTGATTTCACAGGTGGAGGAAGGTAGAGGGGTGGGCTCAGCAAAGAAAAAAGAAAAAAGGGCCCCCACCGAACTTACGTCAGGACAATAGATATGGTGACTGACCGCCAGGGATTCATCCACGACGCTCGTGCAAAGGGAGTTTCTCAAAAAACGAAAGAAACATAAGAAAACTCCACGTAACGGTCAGGTCCAAGACAAAAAAAGGGAGTGATTTGGAGGCGTGGATTTGGAGAAAAGGGTCGAAGGTCACACGGAAAGGAAATTTTGCGGGGGAAACTCGTAGAAAAGGGCCCCCATCACCGAGAAAATATCGGTCTTTTTGGAAGGAATCTCAGGGGTTGGGAACAAAAGGCTGGGGGGGTCCCTGAAATAGGGAATTGTGGAAGGAATGTTCTGGGATGAGAAGAGGGGGTAGAAGCTGTCCATGTAACAAAATCAGGGAAATTGGACGGATAGGTTTGGGGGAACAGGGTTTGGGGATAGAAGTGATGTGCTTGTAATCAATAGTAGGGACTTTAGCGCTAACAGGGGTTTAGTTGGTATTAAAAAGCTCCTAAACGGGAAGAAGACCTTATGTTGGGTAGGAAGGTACGGGATTGTAAAGTGGGGTGAAAAAAAAAGATGGATTACTGAGGGGGTCGTTTTAATCGGCGAGTTCATGTCCAGTGGCCGCTTTCATGGGAAAGGATTTTCTGGGGGCGGAAAAAGAGGGATCTGGAAAAAGGATCTCACAGGAGGTCAATAAACCAAATTCAGACTAGATGAATCACCGGGCTTCAATAAATGGAGCTGCAGGGCACGGAAATATGGGGGAAGCGGTATCGGGAAAAAGAGGAAAAGAAGGAGGGGGGGAACTGAGTTCTTGGGCTGGGATACTTCAAAAAAAAAGAAAAGCTCAGTAACGAAAAAGCTTGACTGAAAGGGGGATTTAGCGTACGCATGGACAGTAAACTCGCAGTTCTACTTCAGTGGAAAAAGGTGAAGGGCTACACTTTTACCGCTAAGGGGAGGGGGAAGCAAAGGGGCACTACTGCATAGGTCAAAAAGTTAAGATCGAGGGAGTGCCCTTAAAAACGATGAAAATAATTCAATATCCCTGTTGAAACGATTAACAAGAATCCGGCGTCACATACGAGACTCGAATCGAGGAAAATGGGTTCCCTAAAGGGGCCCCTAATCCTAAACCGCAGGAAGGTACATTAAAAGAGAAACCAACAAAGCCGGCGACAGGAGAAGCATTATCCTTCAGCTTTACCCGCCGAAAGGTAAAGGCACTTAGGGATTCCAAGAAGGGATCAGATGAGAAAAAAGTTACGCGAGCACGAACGGAAAGAATCACTTAGACAACTTCAAAACAACTAAATGCAAAGGCGGGGGAAATTTTCTTGACCACCACGGTCCGTCCAAGGCCGGACAAGCTAGGCCCTGAGGAGAAAAAAAAGGGGTCATTCACTTCCAACGCGGGCACAACAGGAAACTCTACGTCGGATAAGACGAATGGAAGGAAAAACTAAAATACTTATTTTCCACCGACAGACAATGCCTAAGCGAGGCAAACAAAGACTTTAACAAAAAATAGATAGCTAGGCCCCACGTTCAAAGGGAAAAAACCATTACGCAGGTCAAGAAAGAACCATTTTGGGAAGAGTCAGGGAAAGTTCAGGGGCGGGGAAGAAAGTAGATTCCGAAGGACACTCTTGGAAAGAAAAAACCCGGGAACGTTCAAAAACAGGAAAAGGGGGAAAAGGGATCTTCTCCAAAAACTTGGCCTTAACCAGGTAAAAAAAGGGGGTAGCAACAGAAACTTGAATCTTGAAACAGAACCAAAGAACGGAGGTCGACGGGAAGGAGCATGGTCTAACAAGGGGAAAAAAAGTAGGGTCGGGATTCTCCTCGAACTGAAGGATTCAATTTTACTCGGCGGGTCCACTTTGGGGGAGAGGAAAAACTAAGGATTAGTAAAGAATACAGGGGAGTAGAAAAATACCAGAAATGTACCTTACGGCTAAG
>Ga0179591_1296683_pt1 | contig 23726 bp, 20 predicted proteins | sample CZOMad2_1_08_16f_FD_182891 | JGI IMG/M metagenome (GOLD analysis project Ga0179591, IMG submission 182891) | Vadose zone soil fungal communities from Angelo Coast Range Reserve, California, USA - CZOMad2_1_08_16fungal (PacBio error correction) | ecosystem: Environmental > Terrestrial > Soil >...
AGGAAGTGACGTCGAATTAATACGGGGTCAAAATCGAGTCCGGGTCTCAGTCAAACAGGAAGAAGCCAAAACCATCGGACGATTCCGCTCCCGGGCAACCAGAAGCGTCCTAAGAGACCCCCGACTTAGGGAGGGGGTAAAGAGTTGATGATACAGAACAGCTATATTTCTGTCCTACAGAAGTCCAATCGGCAACTTGGGTCGTCGGGAGGTGTTCCTCCGGGGGAAAAAAGGACTAAAGCGTAATTCCCAAACGGTGATTAGATTCGCCCCGGGGGCCGAAAAACAGAGCCACCACAAGTGGGAGTCGAAAGAGGGGGAGACAATTAAGCCAAGAAAAGAGGGGGGAGTCGATGACTCAAAGACCATCACACTCTCTAAGAAGTGAGCGCTTGGGGGGGAACGCGGCGCCGCCGGGAGGGGATAACTAGGCATACTCTAGGGAGTCGGAACTAACTCACTATCACGACTACGATGTTGCTCCGCAGGGCCGGGATAGGGATTCAATTTAATAAAATTGAAAATTCAACGATTGGGCAGGGGGGGCTAGGGTGCTCGGTAGTTTTTTATAGCCCCCGCTGGCATCACAGCGGTTTGAAATATGAAGAGAGAAAGAGACAGCCGCAGTTGTCGGGAAGCGAGCGCAATCTGGGGACAAGAAAAAAGATTTCTGGGGAACAAGGAAAGAGACTATTATTACACGGTTCACGTGAACACTCCTCAGGGGGAAGAAGGAGGCTCAACAGCTGCTCATAGGTCGCTAGGAGACAAGCTTTGACAGGGGAGAGAGCTGGGAAGGGGAAGCCTCTTTGGGGGCTTATTCGGAGGCTGAATTGGCTTACAGGAAGAAGGGCTCTCGTATCGGGTCTCCGAAAAAAGGGAAGAAGAAAAAAGGAAATCAACGGTTCAGAGATTCTGATATTGATGAGGGACCTGAGCGCCAAGATAGTCGCAAAGAGAATCGACTACGTTATAAGCGCGTGGGTTCATAGCCGCCCCGCCTTGTGTTACCGGCAGGGGGGCTATCTGATCGGGCGCAGCACCGAAGTCGAAGGCAAATGTCTCCGAAGGCAGCACAGCTAGGGACTGATCACAAGTGTCGAGCGCCCGAGTGCTTCGGTGAAAAAAATAGGAAATCGCGGCCGGCCAAAAGTGTGACGTGGGTGTAAAGGGACACATCACGTCCGGGGGGTTGAAAGAGGTGGGGAAGAGCTGCTTTCAACTCGACACGTCTCTGAAGGAAAGCAAAAGTAAAACATCAATATTATGCAGGACTAGGAAAAAATAATGTTAAGGCGGAAGTTAAGGCACATGCCCCAAAAAATAGTAGAGGCGACATTTTCCTTCTCCAAGGCGAGGATCATCCGCCGCCGAGCCATGGCGGACTTCTTTGGATTTGCGCTCTTTCTAAAAAGGGGTGTTCTGAAGAGGAACTGCGGGGAGAGATCCTCAAAAGTCATCCTCTAGGACAATCTCCTGAGTCCCCCGCTACCGAATACCGCGCCTCGTTCCGAAAAGGGGAGGGCCAGGAGAGAAAAATTATGCGAACCACCGTTCCTAAAAATACCGACTGAATTGAAACAGAGGTTCGAGCACCATACGTGAAAAAGAGATTGGGGATCGAGAGAGGGAACCGAGAAAAACTTCCTCTAGGGACTCTAGCGGTCAGGCTTTGGAAATAAAACTCTGGAAAACTACTGCGGGCTTTTCACATGAATGTATTTTTAGTGTTCGAGCTCAAGTTTGAAAAGGAGAAGCGTCAAGGTTGCTTCGGATATCCTCTGCGGATGGGAAAGGAGGGACCGACCAGCAGGGACTGATAATCTTACTCAGCCCAGTGGAGCATGGGGATAATCCTTTCATGAAAAGGTAAAGGCTTCCGTTATTGACCCAAATGATAGGAAGGGGGGTGGCCTGCTAGCGATTGTGGAAGCCGCCCAAGTATGCAATAGACCGGTCAATAAGCACGTAGGTAAAAAAAAGTCCTAAAGACTAAAAGCCTCTTCTTTACAACAGACGGCTCCCGTCATGGGCCAGTGCCAGGGGGGGGGCATCCTATCCACATGCGTTTTGTAAAGAAACCGGAAAGACACATTCTATCGCGGCTCATTCTGGCGAATAGGAAAATATACGATGGCAATACGGGTTCGTCTTGACCTAGCAAAGAAATGAGATACTTGAAGTATTCGTTGTTGGCCAACACGGGGAGTAAAGGAGGAAAAATACCTTTCGGCAATTGGGCGGGCCCCGGCAGTCTGGGGGAAAAAGCTCCTCCATCAGAAGATTTTAGGAAAAAAACCTAACAAAAACCTCTTAGGAGGAGTTTGCCCACTTGAAAGAAAAATTTCAGTTCGTCCACGAGAAAAGGAAAGGGGTGATCGAAGGGCGCCAAGGGGATATCGGAACAACGAAACCAACCAACGAAAGTAAGAGATTCGTTGGGTCAAAAGAACAAATTGTCGTAGACGGAGCCCTATTACTGGTTAAAGAGAGAAGGGTTAAAAGGTAAAAGCATGGTCACCCGACCGAAAGGAAGAAGTCTGAGCGGGTACCTCCTCGAGCGCTACTGCTGATTTGCCGGGTAACGGGGGAAGGGGAAGGGATTGTCGGACCCCCTTCTCTGCCAGTTGACAGCCTTAGCTACGATAAACAGGGACGCTCATGGGGAAGAGGGAGGGGCCACGGGTGCGCGTCATGTCTTCCTCTTGGGAGTAAAAAGATTAACGAGGACCGTGCAACTCAAAGAGCTCCTCTTACCATCCGGTGGAAAAAAAGGTAAAAACAGTTTGGATAGACTCTGCACCAACCAAAGGCTATCTAAGAGGGGGGAACCAGGCGCGGGTCAGTTTTAGGAGAACCGAATAAGACTATAGGGATGAGGGAAGAAGTGGCGGCTTTGACAGTAGAAAAGAACCAGATAATAGGGAAGCAAAAACCGATGGTGGTAATCCAACGGGATGCAATAGGGGGTCGGGGAGGGAGGTTATGTGTGCCTGACCAGGGGGGAAAATATCGTGGGTCATCGGCTAGCTCTTGGGGGAAGGTCATCCAGAGGGGGGGACTTAGAGAACAGCATCAATACCCTCGCTGCTGGAGTTCAGGGGAAGAGGAAATCGAATGGCATGCCGGGCGAGCGAGTTGACACACGTTGGGGGGGGCGTATTCGCAAGAAAAATACCTCAGGGGAAAATAGATGACAGTACTCCTCGCTTGAAACCTTTACCTCCTCTTCAGAGGGGTGAGGAGGCTTTTAGGGTAAACAGTTCATTGTACTTTTCGAGGTTGTCGGAAGACTGGTGAACGGTGGGTCTATTTCGCGGATGTTCACTGGCGGCTTTCGTTTTTTCTGAGAAAGGAAAGGAGCGGCTCGAGGGGGAATTATCTCTCTCACTGAACAACTATTTCGCAAAAATCTATCTTAGGGGGATCAAAGGCGCAAAACTTCGAGAGACTCAGGGGGTCGGGAAGTTATGGAGGGTTGAAGAAAGTGTTAGTCAGTGGAGTACATCAATAAACGCCATTACCCGAGGGAGGAAGCCGAGGGAAGTCTTTTGTTCCAGGGGGTCAGGAGAGTTTTGGCGACGAGGTGGAAGAGTTTTGCCCGCTAGAACACTAGGCACCCTAAGATCCGGCTCACCAAGGGGGAAGCCAGACGGGCAATGTCTTGACGCCTTAAACGCTCTGAAAACCCATGCCGCAGCCCTGGGATTTAGAAAAACGTTGGAATTCCCATTAAGGGTTAGGGAGCGAGGAAAATGGTGCAATGCTTCGGATGTCTCTCCGGCACCGGGGAAGGGTAAGCCGAGAACTCGTCGCCCGGGAGGGGAAAGGGAAAAAGGGGACTCTTTAATCCCCGAGAGGGGCTTCTTAGCCGGGAGTCAGAGGACTATCGATCGATGTCGACTAAGGAAGAGGATCAGTTGGGGGGGGAGAGAGATAAAAAAAAAGCTGGGACAGCTTTCTCGGACTGTTTGGGCGATAGGGGGCTGTCAACGACGAGAAAAATCTCAAAGGTAACCTGCCATGCAGTCAGACTGTGGGGAAAGGGGCAGACGTACATCTCCGATTCACAAGGACGTACAACATCATTGGGATCAATACCCGTTTCGCGAACGCTGCTGAGGAGACAAAGGGTGGGAAACGGGGAAAGGTCATCCTCTGAATTGTTTCGAATCACGATATCTCCAAAGGGGGGGCAACCATAAGGAGAAGGTCTAGAATAACACCTGCTTCAGATCTCTAATTCAGAGTGATATGAAAGAAGTTTGAGCGGGCGTCTGTGACACAAACCGAGGGGGCCTAACGTTGGTCCCTGGGAAAAAAAGAAGCCCTTTAGATTCAAAGTTTAACGAAAAAAGTCGGTCAGCGGGCAAAGATGAGTTAAAGCGGAAGAGAAAGGGGTGGAGTAGGCGGCCATCGCTAGGCGATGGATCGCTTAGGTTGTCAGTCGCCGCGCGGCGCAATCCGGAATCGAGGGGAAAGCTACGAACCAGTTATCGTCATCGCTCGCACGGATACTGTGCTGGGGAGTTGAAAATTCTCGATCAACCATTCGGGTTCTTAAAGCAGTCTCTGGGGATTCATCTCGAAGGGTGCTTAAAGGGGGATTTGGCCGGGAAAGTGGCGCGGCAACCGCCAGAGCCCTCGGTTCCACTAGGGGAAGAGACCTAAGAAAGTCAAGCCGGGAGGAATAGAGGCGTCGCATAACTCTACCTGAGGAACTCAAAGGGGCTTGAGGAGATCGCGGGTATCGGAAATAGAAGGAGGGTATCTTATCGGTTGAAAAGGGAGGGCAAATCTGAAGGGGGGGCAGGGAGACTCTCAATACCCCGGTTACGTGTCTTAATCTGGGGAGAGTCACAGTCGATAAAGGCTGAGAGAGATCAACAAAAAAACGGAGGAGGAACAATATATTGTTCAAATTATCCCTTTTGCATAGAGACGGTGAGGAATGGAGAAAGAAAAGGTAGGTCGCCGTGCCGACGATAAAGCCGCCAAACCCCTCTCTATGCGGCCGGGCAAGATCCGAGAACCGAAGGAGGATCTAACTCACTTAGTTGACGGATGTGATATAGTGGAAGTTCGAAAGACACAGAAAAGGAACGCTCGAGGGGGGTAGCGAAAGAAGTCGTCATTCGGCACTCTTTCAATGGAAAAAAATGAAGTTAAGTCGGTGCCGAACGAGGGGGTGAAGAAAAACACGGTGAAAAGATTACGCAACAGACTAGATGAAAGAAAAGATGCAAGGCGAGAAAAAAAAGAGTGGTCGATATCCGAGAAAGTCAGGGGGAGCACTGAGAGAAAAACAAACCAACTTACGCAACTTGATCGAGAAAAGTCCTTCGGATGGGAACTCGCAACAACCGTGACCAGTTACCCGAAACGAATGCTCTCTAGAGAAGGCGTATTGCACTAGATGTTGCTCTCAAGCTCAGGACCCGTCACCCTGAGGGAGACATCTAAAGGGGAGGGAAGTGGGAAAAACATGTCGATTGGATTTTCATGTCATCCCCCATGATGAACAGGGAAAAGCCAGAGAGAAAGGCGCTGTTCGGAGTCGTGAACTCGCAGCTCTCACGGTGAAAAAGAGCCGAAGATCTGGCCCGCCCCAAAATTCTTGGTAGAAAAATTTAGCGATGATGACCAGGTTCCTGAACCTAAAGACGATGGCCGGGGGGAGCGTCTATCAACGCGAGGACTCATCGAGTCACAAAAAGGGGAAAAATCTGGTCTTCGATACGGCTTTACGCCAGGGGTTCTGATGAAGAAGGAGGCAAGGGGAACGTCGACGGCTGGCCAGAGAAGGATTTAGCAGGACGAAACAGACGATGTACGTCAGAGCTGAGGGATCTATACATAACGAACTCAACGGCCAGGCCATCGACTCGTCCTCGCAGACCTAAGCGTTGAGGGGGCAGCCAAAGCTTTTTATGGCGGCCCTCAAACATCGATCGAGACTCTGGGAGAAAAGTCATGGGGAAAAAAAAAGAAGAATAAAACAGCGGAGAGCATATCAACCGGGCGAAATCAAAAAGAAGAAAGACTTTGGGAGACCCGCCCGAGTGGAGTCGTGCAAAATAAAGAAACTCGGGGCGACACAGTGAACCTTTGCGTGGAGAAAGCCAAAAGGACGGGGGGTCCTATACACGAAAAAAAGTAGTGGTCTCGAGGTGGAAACGAAAAACGGATTCAACCGAACCGATCGGTCACCAAAAGAGAAATAGAGTGCTGTTGTTTACCAGGGCCGCAACCGTGGGCATAAAGAGGCCGGGACCTTTATCTAGGGGGCTGATCAGAAGCGAGAAAGGGATCGTGGCGTGGGGTCTCTGATTTTCCAGAAGGAAAAAAAAATAGGGGAGCTATCGAGACGATAAGGCCGAAGCGCTTCGTCAGAGGGGGAAAATCGCGCCGAAAGGAAAACGCCCGTACATCCAAGACTGGAACGCGGAAGATTCACGAAAAGGAACAACCGAATATTACGTTGTACGCCACCCGAGGTCGAAAGGAAACACTCTTGCGCGTAAAAGGGACGCTAAGTCCCCCGTCCACTGCCTCGAACCATATCGTTCGCGAAAAAAAAAAAACCCCCAAAGTAAAACGCTCTCTCTGGCTTCTTCGTTTTATAGGGGGGTTCGTTGATTTCCGACGCAAGCTCTATGAATTGCTTCGATCAAAAGGCGAAGAGCGATAAAAAAAAAGAACAGATCGAGATAGACGCAGACCACGATATCATGAGGAGTTGTTGCAGAAAATGGCATGATCATAAAACGACCATACTCTAAAAAGGAGGCGGCTGAAAGGGATTCCAAACAGGTTAAAATTCTATTGGGGGGGCCGGCGAGAGAGATGCAAAAAAAAGGACGAAGCTGTCGCTCGGGGGAGGTCGGCGAGCCTGACCCGCCGCCTCAGGACCAGAGGAAAGGTTGGTGACAATCTCCTTGACTTGGGGTGACCGAGTGGATCTCTGGGTGTGGGCTTCTGGGATAGGGACTGGAAGAGAGCCAAGGGGAAGGAAACGGACTAAAATAGCATGTACGATTTAGGACCTATGAGAGTTGGGGGAACAAAGCGGGACCGAAGTCTGTGGGGGAAAGAAAAGGTCGGAATTTCGTTGAACGAACCTCTGCGGCGAAGAAGGAAGGTCAAAGCTCGCCAAGGAAGTCGTTAAGGAATCGCTTCCGATTAGGATGCAAAGGGACCACCATTTTTCAAGTCTCAAATCGAAGGTGCTACGGAGGTGATATCGTGGGTCCACTCTCAAAAAGAAAACGGAGGATGAGATGAGGGGGGACCATTTCAACTTGCCAAGAGTTGAGACTCAAGCGTTACGAAGGAGGGTGACAGTTTCGAGGTCACAGCCTGCGTAGTCAAGGATTTAAGAACGGAAGAGGGGGGGGGAGGCTGGAGAAGACTTACCCCTGTCTAAAGGGCCGCCTACTGGGAAAACCTCCGGGCGACAGAGAAAGCCGAGGAGAAGGAAACGAATAAGGTCTTCAACGCTCCTTTATTACCCTCGAGAGGCCCTTAGGGGGCTGTAAAGTGAGATATCCTGAGAGAACGATGGAGCGTCCGCTCGAGAGGAGTCCGGTACAATAAAGGTTAGTTAAAAGGGCAGTGGGTTGAATAGAGTGCACCCCCAGTCAAGTCTTTTCACCGAAACTTCGGAGGATGTTGGGGGAGGAAATCTTTTATGGGAAGATCTATTGACATGTGGGCTAAGTACAGACTTGGGGGTTTTGAGAAAGAAATAAGTCAAAGATCGCCCACAAATCATCCGAGAGGGGTAGGCGGAGGGATTTGGAGAGTATAGCCATGGATGTTATAAAGAGAAGACCCCTTCTAAAAAGCGGTGGAGTCACGTACATCGAACGGTCTAGGGGGGTCGGCTTCGCCGTAGCGGAGAAACAAAGGCCCGACGATTCATGGCAAATTCAAAGGATCTCAACTCAAAAAGGGGAAGGCATTGCGCGTGTGGACCGAAAGATTGGTCTTCGCGAGGAGAAAATACGCGAAGAAAAGAAAGATAGGGGAAAAACGCCTCGGAGCGGAAACCCTTTACCGAAGGGCCCGTGCGTCAGAACACTCGTTCGTCATCCTAATAAGGTCTTTGGGGGGGATGAAAATGGTCGCGCAGTCGAGGCCGTTAGGGGACTTTCTGCTGGGGGAGGGGCTGAGGCTCGAAGTATAGACCCTGCAGAGGCAAGGAAGAGGACGTCCATCTGAATGTACACTAGGGTCGAGAAAACACTCCATATTTGCGCCGCTCTTATATACAAGGGAAGAGAAATGACCAATGGAAGGGGAGGAAGACGGTGGGACGGCTGTTTTAAGCTATGCCGCTTACCGTAGCGGCGTCGGAGGGGGAGCTTGAGGAAGATAGTGCGGTTGAATCTAGACGAGTGGACAAAGCACGAGAACAGATGTGTCGGACGACAAGAAACAAGGGATTCTTCAAGCCAATTACTTTCCGGAACGCAAGGGGAACGAACGAAAGGGCCCGGGCGTTTAAAGCCAGCTTGGGTTCCGGGGGACGCATTTTGATGCCTCGTGCTACATTGTGGATGATTGGGGGGTCTGATCGCAACGAAATCTAACGCTCTTCGGGCTTTACTAAAACCTCAAGGGGGTGGTATTAACAACAAGCTGCTCTCAGGTAGACGTGAAATTCGATAAGGCTATAAAGTTCAGAAGGGGATCAGAAGAATTCCGCTGACTTGACAAAAGGACTGATGGAGGGGGATCAGAAGAAGACCTCTATACGATCTAGTCTCAGAACGTAGACCAATGAGCGCCGCAAAACAACCCGCGGCACACCGGGAAGAGAATAAGACTGGATAAGGGGGGGGGGAAAAGAGATAAGAAGACCCCGGAGCTTAGCCTCTAAGGGAGAGAGAAAGAGCAAAGGGAGAAGGAACGGAGTGCTTAAACCGAGAGAATATCTTCTGGGAAAGAATAATAGTACCATCAGCTGGGTCTTTCCCAGATTGTGATCTCAGAGGGAAAAGTAGAAACTTCCAGAGAGTCTATTCCACCGCGTGACAGGCTGCTTTCCCCACCCGACCGGCCTCTGAAGGGAATTAAAAGAAAAAATCTACATGCTCTTGGAGATTAAACGGTTGATATTAAAAAGGAAAAGAGTATCAGAGACTGCTAAAATACTCAACATCTTAGTTATGTTGCGTCTGCAGAGGGTCTAAGGCGAGCTCCTTCGGGCTTCGGGTCACCTTTTAAGTCGTCTCAGGAAAGAGCCGCTAAGAAGGCATGAGTGATGCTTAAAGCGCGATCTCAGAGAAGTGGCTCTGGAGAACCTGAGGTCTCGATCTCGGGGGGGTGAAAGGGGTGAGGCCTCGGGGAAGGTAATCTAAGAAAAGTGGGGGAAATTGAAGATCGGGCGTCGTCACAGGCTTATCAACTCCATTTGAAAGGAGATTAGTACCAGTCCGGGTGGAGAGAGGTCAGGCCGATGGCGTTCATCGAGACCGCGTCGAAAAAAAAAAGGCGTAGAATTTATCAGCGGCCGCTGCGGCGGTAGAGTCTTCTGGCACGGGAGGGTTGGGGCTGGGGTAATCGAGACTTTAGGGACGCCGGTGAACGGATAATCGAGGAAGGGGATCTCTCAGAGGAGGGGTCCCATCATGCGAACCGTTTTCATCGAGCCGTTGAGGCGATTTAAACCGGGAGGAAGTATGTCGCCGCCTCCCAAACCCCTAGAGATTGGAAAGGAAGAGAAGAAAGGGCCGCTTCCTTTTCCCCCTCCTATAAGACTAAAGGTCGCGGGATTATGACTAAGAACACTATTGAGATGTGCAGGCGTAACCGAGATCCGGGCGCTGGGGTCAAAGGAGAAAGTTGAAGTTGGCAAGCGATTGCCGAAATCCAAGAGCCGCAGTAAACCCAGTTAGGAGAAAAGAAATTCTCTCCAACTCTTCGAGATGGAAAATAAAAAAGGACAACAAAGCAAGTATCTAATCGGGGAAAGATTTACACGACAAGCCTCGCAGCGTACTCAGACACGGGTCTCGAGAAAAAAAAAGGGTCCTTACAGAAAAAAAAAAAAAGGGCTCCTCCGCCGTCGCCTTTACAAAAGGGAAAATAAGAGCGGAGAGCGACATAGCCGATTGTCAAATCAAATAACTAGTCTCTCGGACTCATTAAGAAAAAAGGGCGGGGGAAGGCGAGAAAGCTGGACCTGGGAAAAAAATTCGAGGGGGGAGTTAATGCATTCCCACAAACGTTGTAGGCTCACGGGGGGGTTGGGAAGAAGGAGGGAGGAAAGCTTGTTTCTTGGCCAATCGCACAGTCAGGAAAGAAAAGAGCTCAGGGGTCGAAAGCCAGAAAAAAGCCTCTTGTCATGATGAAAAGGAGCCGGAGAAGTTCCCGTTTAAAAACCACAGCCTTAGACTCGAGGTGAACTCTCAAAGAAGAGAGGCTCAGCACCCCCTGTCGTTGACGTAGGAGATGCGGGAGGAGTGGGAACGTGTTCTGAATGTCACTGTCAAAGGAAAGGCAATTGAGACGTGCGCCGGCGTCTCGTTATCGAAGAAAAAAAAGGATGATCAACAAAAACTATAACTGAAGGGCGGGGGTATGGAATAGTGCCGAAAGAGACGGACCCTTCTCTCCCCCGAGGGGCTCCAGAAAAAGACTCCGTCTACGGAGTCGCCGCGCAGTGTTGTTTCGAGAAAGAAAAGGTGTAGTCACCCGCCGGCGAAAAGGCGAAGGGTCTGATTCTTCTCCTATTCGGGGTCGGAAGTAACAAATGTCCGGAATAGAATTTCTAAATAACAAGGGGAAACGGAGATCTCCCGCCCGAGTAGTCGTGCAGCGTGGGGATCTGAGAAAACACTTAAATGGAAGAGGAAATCGTGGTTTTCGGTATCACCGAGTTTCTCGTGGAGAATTGGGGTCTCGTTAACTCTACCAACGGCTCTTAAGAAAACGAAAACCAGAAAAAGGCAGGTAGGAAGAGAGAGGGCCTAGGGAGGGGGAAAACTAGGGGGTCACAGACAGGCAAAAAAAGGAAAACCGGAATCCTCACCGCCATTCTCTCCTGTATGCGCCGTCGAGAAAGGGGAGGGGAAGGGAGAGGCTTTAATGGCTCGATTTTCTCTGAGTCAGAAAAGGGGTTACGGCAACAGCGAAGGCAGTGAGCTGGCTAGATCAAGCGGAACTACGCCGCTCAGTAAAAAGAAAACCGAATCCCATCACGCCATCTACTTTAACGAACCTGATAAGAACAAGACAGAGATGAACGGGAATGAGCACCCCTGCTGCGGACCCAGAAGGAATGAAGGGGTTCAGCTAAGCGGGCGTTCCTCGAACACGGTAAAAAAAGGAGATCGGTCGGAGGATTATACGCTCTTTTGAAAAGGGAGCTAAAAGAAAACCGTTTTTGGGAGTAGAAGGGGTTCAGTTGAAAGGGGCCCTTGCAGCGGGCCTTGTTGCTGTCTGGGGTAACGGAACTACACTTCCTAGACCCCAACAAAAGAGGCCTGTTGGGGAATCTGCAGAACAACGTAGCCAAGCAGGGGGGGGGGTCTCAGAAAAATCAAGGAGAGAAGGAGAAATACGGGTCAGGAAAGAAGACGGTTATTACACCCCTGGGAAAAGTTCGAGGTTGGAAAGAAAAAGGTATTAGGGCTGGCGCAAAACCAAAGGGAACGAATATACCCGTCAAATAAATCAGAGGGGGAAAAAGAAAAGTGTGTAGTCCTAAAGCCTGACCAATCCTCGGCACAGGCTCGGGGGGTGAACGCTCCTTTTGTTGGTTTTGGCCGGGAAAGATAGAATTTATTTTCCGAAACCTTGGGGACATAAAGGACGTCTCGACTAGCACGGAGATGGAGCCGGATAAAGTGGGAAAGGAAATCACTGACATGGCGACTATGACGGAGGTCGGTAGTGAGGCGTACCAAGAATTCGTTGTTGAAGGGCCAAAAAGTCTCAACTAATCTGGGAGGAGGAAGTTCCGGTAAATACGGAAGCGCAACGGCTTTAGAAAAACTCCGAGCGTGAATTCTTTTTGCCAATTAAAATGAAAAGAAGGCACAGCGTCTAAAAGTACTCAGAGAGTACACGCAGAGGAGCCTGTCAAGTTTATATCTGGTCAACAACTGGATCTAAAAGGAGGAGGGAGAGTGACACAATTGTTTGACACTATAGCGAAAAGTAGTAGCCAGGAAAGATGATTCTGTTGAACGAGGGTTAAAAGGGTTCCGGTGACAACAGCCAGCGCTGCGGAGCGGATTCCTTCGACCTAGCGGAAGGGACTAAGACGGTGCCTCTAAGGTCCGCCTATGTCTTGGACTCAGGGGAGACCATGGTAGGAAGAGTAGGAGTCATAGGAAAAAAAATTTACCGCGACCTTCCCGTCTGTACGAGCTCATGACTTGGGAGGGAGGGCGCGGCATGGAGCCTCCCGCTATATTGGAAAAGGGAAAAAGTTCAGAAAGCCATAGTTTCGGTAATCAACATTGAGCGGCCACCCAAATTCAGTTCCCACCCAAATGCGGGCTCGGAAGGGGGGATCAAGAGTCAGTCCTTTTAGACCGAAATAAAAAGCTATTGAAAGTGGAGGAAGACTGGGGCTCTTGGGGAATCAGCCGAAAAATATAAGGGAGGAAGAAAAGGCAAATCGAAGTCCCAGGGGTGTAATAGGGGTAGGAAGAAGGGGTAGGGAGAGATGCAGGAGGGGTGAACCAGCTCTGATATCCGTCAAAAGATGCCGAATGTTTCGGCATGTGGAAAAGAGAGGTAGGGGGACCGAAGCAATCATCGGCGAAGGGGGAAGTCAAAACAAATTCAAAGGCCCGTCACCTACAAAACCGTCCAAAAAGAAAAGAAAAAGCCGCGTGGCAGGGCGGAGGCCTTCTACGGGGCCGCTCTCTGAAAAAGCTAGAAGGCCTCTTCTCGAAACCTGGACCTCTCCCGGTGATCGCTAATACGGAAAACGATTGGTTCATGTTCGGAATCACGGGTGAGTTTGAAGAAGAAGTTGAGCAGCTTTTTGGTCGTCGGCGGGTAGGAACTAGGTAGCTAGCGTCGGCCTTAATAGTCGCAGTCGGGAAAAAATAGGATAAACTAGGAGAAAATCTGATCGGATCAACTCCACTAGACATAGGGTGAAAAGGAAGGGAGTTGGAAAAAGGGAGGTGAATTCCGACCGTTTTTTGGGGCCTGGGAAAAGGTGAAGCAAGGGAAAGTATAGTCACTCGTGCCTGCTTATGGTACGGCATCGGGAAAGGGAAAAAAACCATGTCCTAGTGCCCACGCCGCGAACACGCCAGTCGTACAAGAAAAAACGAGTTATAAAAAATCAAAATAACGAGTTCGAGGAAAATCTTAAAAAAGGGAAAAAGAAGGAAGATGAAGGAAGGCGCTAATCTCACGGGGGGCTTCTCAGGGGTATAAAGTCAGAAGAGACAGATACTAGAGCTTCGAAAGAAAATCAACAAAAAAAAGTATGAACAACCTCTCTTAGCTCATTAAGAAAGAAAAAATATGGGCCGGCGACGAGCTTTATCATAATATAACTAAGAGATTAAAAGGAATCTTTCTTTTGAAAATCAGAGAGCTACAGAGAAAAGGGAATCGGACAGGCGTCGACCTGCTGGGGAACAGTCAGCCGCAGATCAGAATCACGCTCAGAAAGAAACTTCCAAAAAAGTAAAGGCAAGAGAAGGTTTTTGGGCCGATCAAACGCGTCTACCAAATCGAGTCGAAAATAGAAAAATCTGGAAACTGTGAACGAAAGGCTCCGGGGGGTAATAAGAGATATCTCCAATGCTTGTTCTTGCGGGACTAGAGGACAACGGGCGAGAACTAGTGCGGGGGAATTGGGGAAAGGAGGAAAACCCAGGGGGCCATGCCGGCTGGTCATCCAACGAAGAGGGGGACTCGCCAAGGGATAAATAAATTGGGCGGGGGTTAAGTTGGATCATCAAAGTTTACGCTCTCCTTGATTGAAAAAAAAAAAAAAATAGGGTTCGAAAAGCATCGTATTTCTCTTCTCCACTCGAAGAGGGGCTCTATGGGGTAACATGTGAGTGCGAAGCTGCTCAAGCCGTCAAAAAAGTCCGAAAAGCTCAAAACTGATCCCGTTCATCCCCCCAAAAGACAAACCCACAACAGATCGAAGACGGCGAGCTGAAGGGACTTGGAAAAAAAGGAATCGAGCACGTGCTGGTTGCTGCTAACCTTTAAGAAAAAAGGATATCCCGGGACGTCCAGAGCCTGGGCGCGTCCAACAGAAAACGAAAATCAAAGAGGGAGAAAGGAAGAAAAAAGATTCCCTATTCGGGCTGTTCCTCTCCAATCGGCTGGAGAGGAGATTGGGAGGCCGCTAAGAACATACGCAAGCAAAATACTTGAGGGAGGTGGTGATATCCGCGTCTTCGTGGCCTCTGTACTTTCGCGTCATAAGGGTTTTTGGATAATCGTCGGGGAAGAGACCGGAAGGAAGAGGTGAAGGTAGTATCGACCGCGTCAAGCTATGAAACGGATAATCTTGTATTTGAAAATCTCTCTCAAAAACCGGACTCCGGAGTCACATCACTGATTATCCTTTTAGATGCCGTTCCGTCGATTAAACGTCCCCTCGATCGGGAAGGGGGCAGTCAATCGATAAGCCGAAAACCTCTCCTCGCAGCGCCCCGGATAAGAAGGTAAAAAGGGCCAAAAAACGGCCTGTATTCAGTCCCCAGCCGATTACTCTACCGGCTTTTCTTTCGGGATAGGGGAGGGGGGGGGTCTGCAACAGATGAACAAGGAACGGGGGTCAAAAAGACGAGAAAAAAGAGGGGAGGCAAATCTCTGTCAACTAATTTGACAAAAAGTAGAGAAGGAATCCCGAAGCCACAGGCGTCCTGCTCGGGGAAAAGGGGGGAGTCTAGGGAAAAAAAAGTGAAGAGAAAAATGAAAAAAATAGCGAGCAAAAAAAATCAAGTTGGAGACGTCGTCAGACCGACGGGAAAAAGGAGACGTCTCAGGACCGCTGACCAAATCACGTTCTCTAAAATAGCACCGTCTTGCGCGACGCGCACTTCCTTGGGGAGGAAACATTCAGCATCGATACGATTCCACGCAAAGAGGGTCAGGCTCGCGCGCGCTTTGAAAGATTATACCAAAAGGGGGGGAATCTATAAACGGTGGAGCCCACCGTTATCTCAACGCATGTCAGGGGGGGAGGGAAGAAAAGGGAGGCTCTACCGTGAGGGGTTGGGAGGGCCCCCCTATGGACTAAAGGAGCGGTCTACTCCAGTAAGAGAATCTAGAAACCAAAATTTGGGGGGGATCCGGATCGCAATCTGCCAAGACCAGAGGATCAGGATGAAAAAAAAAAGGGAGCCGGAAAGGGTCAAGGGGTTGTAAAATCTTTTCTGAAATGGAGGAGCTTGAGCAGCCTCCAGACTCAGGAACTAGGTCACCTAAACTTCGAGGGAGGGGGTGGAATGGCGCTGTAGAAAGGTGACCGACGAGGGATTCTTGATAAGGAAATTGGGGAGGGGGGCGGTTCGATCGTTTCATACTGGGGGGCCATGATATGAAAAAATCAGAAAAGAAAAGGGTGTACAGCGGTTATATAGATATTCTGATCCAAGACGAAGGAATGATAGACAATAACGGAACAACCGGAGGGAAGCGAAACGCGCGGTGGGGGGGCATAAACAGCCGCCCGCGCTGTTGTTTATGAAAGGGAAAGATCTAAGTGATATATGAAATTCGGCTTCACTCGCCGGGAAAAAGAAAGAAGGAAGTTCCGCACCATTAGACCGGATCAAAAGTTGAGATAAACTTGAAATGAGGCGTTGGCAGGAACAAAAAGGGGGTAGTGGCGGGCTTTCTTCGCCCTGGACCGCCTGTATTTACGAAAAGGGGGTATAGGTGACGATCGGGCACGAGGGTATACTGGAAACTGTCTCGTCAGTTGGTCAATCGGGAAAGAACGGGAAAGAAAGAACCTCAGGATGACGGTCCCGAAATATGAAAGGGCTATGAATAGTCTTTTTATTTCCAAACATTCCGGGGAAAAAAACACGTAAAAAAAGGGACATGGCTTCTCCCCCGGTATCTCTGGAGTATCATAAAAAAAGAAGACAAATGCGTGCGGCGCTCTAGGGTCTACGAAATAGTTGTAGTTGATCGGCGATGAGGAAAGGAAAGCTGGCGAGAATTCAAAGGAGACCAAAGAACCGAAAACGTAGAGGGGTTTAACCTCTACCAGACCAAGGGGCCTAAAAGAACGTGTGCCTGAGCACCCCTAGTTCTCTAGAACCAATAGCTGGAATTCCCAAGTCAGCAGAAAAAAGGTTCTTCCTAGGGAAACCGACCCTCGAGAAGACTAGCGGTCAAGTATTTAGAAAAAGGAGTCCGCCACCAACGATTTGGAAGCACGGGGGCAGGGGGTGAGTTTTTGAGGGGCCCTCTTTTGAAGGTCCCAAAGGGAAAAATAGAAAGGGAGGGAAAGTCAGTCTAATCCTCGGAAGCATAAAAAGTAAGAAAGAAAATAGTTAGAATCAGACCACGGATAGCAGTATGCATGGGGGAGGAAGAAAACCTAGTCGCGAATACTACCACAGGGGGGTCAGGTCACAGGTATTCCAGAAACCAGGGGAAGATAGATTGTGGGCCGCTATTCGGGGAGAGTGGCGAAAAAAGACGATAATGACGAATAGACTGGTTACTGGGGGAGGTAGAAGAGCCTGAAAGCCAGCAATGGGTCAAACACGACGGCCAGGAAATGCCTTTACATTTTGGGGTGGGGAAAGAGGAGGAGGGGTACCGAAAAACTGTAATCCTTCTCTACTAGAGGGAAAATGCAAAAAGAAAACTCGACAAAAATCACTGAGAGACTAGACAGTGAGGAATCAACCGGGGATAAGGTCCGCGGGCGTACTGATGGCGTTGGATTTCCAAGAGAGAACTTTCGGGAAACGACCTCTGGGCACATTTCTACTTCACATTTCAGTAAAAGAAGTCGCAAGTAGTTAATAAAGACCGAGAGGATTCTTCGGAGGTCAATTAAAGAAACTGTCACCTATTCAATTCGTCAGAGGGGAAGCACTGGGAGAGGAAAATATCGGGGTCAACAAGAACGAGATCTCAACAACAACAGGGAAATTATTGCAGTTGAACGCTATTCAACTTCGCACTTGTCGCGAGAGACACTAAAAAATTAAGAAAAAGTCCTCAATAGGTGGGAGTGCACCGATAAGCCGGAGGGAGCGATTCCCCTCAAGGCTCGACGCCTTTTAAGTCCTAAATTTCCGCATGGCTTTTGAAATTCGAGGGCACACCTCTTCAACAGATTAAAGACCGGTTATTAAAGGAGCCTGAAAAAGAGGCGGAAGGAAGTGGCTTCTCTTTTCGGTCCGATTAAAAAAAAAGCAGGGAAGTCGAGTCGAGAACGTAACGTACAAAAAGTACGGTTTAGGTACATAGGCATGGGGGGATGGAACCAAATTCAAGGCTAGTACACGAGGAAGAGAGATAGAGGCGGAGAAACTTTTAGACGAGAAGAATGGAAATTGTCTATGAAGACTGAAGGGTCACCCGATATTCCGACTCGAGGGTAATACCGGGAGACTACGTTAGTATTGGCGTGAAAAATGCAAAGGGGGGGGGGGGGGGGGGGGGGGGGGGGGGGTAATGTAAGGAGTACCCAACCCTTTCTTGGTCTGCTCACGAGATCATCGAAAGGGGGAGATCTGGTTTAGCGGAAGCCTTAGTTCAAATTCGATCTAGGAGGATCATGGAAATTCAAAGAGGCGGCTCGCAAAGCTTCAAAAGGCAGTCAGGAAGAGAGGGTTGAAAAAAGTTTGGGTGGCGTAGTCTAAAACTGAAAAAAAAAGTCATCAAGTGGCTGGGAAAGAAGCGGTCTCGAAACTGTACCCTATATTGTGGTAAAAAGCGCTCTTGGAAAAAGAAGAAATCTTGAGGGTCGGAAGGTTGGAGGAATCATGGAAATCAGGAAGTGATTGTCTTTTGTCGGGTGTCTCTTCTGTTGGTAAGGACTGCTCGGCAAAAGTCAAGAACCTTTGTCCTCTAGAGGAAATCAAAGTAAAAGGAAAAATCAGAAAAAGAAAAGATGGAAACCTATTTGAGTCGGCGTAGAAGGGGAGCCTAGAAAAGATGAGGGATGCCTACCTGGTTGGCGATGTGCGGAACGCCGCGTAGGCTCGGACTTTCCTATTGGATGGTCAGAAGATTTCAGTTGAATAAGCTACAAAGGAAGGGTGTCAAAAGGAGAGGATTCCAAGCCGCTTCGTTAGAGTCCCAAAAACAACCGATCGTCAATTCCAAGACCGCGAAACGAGAAGTTCCCTCTCTTAAAAACTAAGGCACCGGTTCTAGACAAGCCAAGGATGTCCAATGGGAAGAACGGTAAGGCTCTGCTACATGGGCTTATTCTCTGGTCAAAAGATTGGAAAATATAGATGCGCGATCCACAACATCTCGGGAATTCTGAAGACAAACGGAAGAAAGCTGGGGAGACTTAGTACGATTCTATTGGGGGACCAGGGAGGAGAAGGAGAGAAATCGAAAAAACACGGGACAAGAACTGACATCTTCTCCTTTCTTTGAGAACACTTCCATTTTCGACAGAGATCACTAGCTGAAGTCGGGGGGGAGAGTGAAAAAGGTCATCCGAGAAAAAAAAAGAGGGAGGAAAGGACCTCAAAAAAAGATTGGGGAAGGAAGGAAGGTGGAAGGGAACCTGGGCCAATTTGCTCTACGCATCGTCAACTCGAATACAATCGGGAGAAAGTGAAAAAGATCCGAGAATCATATAAAGGGAAAAGCGGAGGGCCATATTTGCCGCTGGGCTGGAGAAAAAGCGAGGCGGGAAACGTATGACCTATGGGTGCCCATAACCATCTCCGGGTTATTCCATCGGAAGGTCCGAAAACCTAAAGGGGGGGGGACCTGAATCCAAATCGACATGCTCCTTGGTATAGAAAAGGGGGGGGACGGGGGTATCCTTATTATCAATACGTCGAGCTAGGTGGCGGATGTATGTGTTGGGAGGGCCCATCTCTATGTCTATGAGAAATAAACCTTTTCTCTATCGGGTCGAGGGCTAGCAAAAGTCAGACGGTAACTTCGCTAGTCCCTGTGATGTGCAGTCTCGAAAAAAAAAAAAAAAGCTCAGAGTTTTCCCCCTGATCTCGCTCTAGAAGGCATTTTGCTGAATCACCTGCGAGGGGTCGTGGGGAGATCAAGCTTGAAAATGAGAAAAAATTCAGAGCCGAGGTGGGGCGCACCTCGAGCTGACGTCATTAGAATGTCCAGGCGCTGCCGAGGAAGTGGCGTCGGGTACTAACCTCATCCTCCTCCATACGGGCGGAAGCTTAAGAGGGGCGATCTTCCGCGGCGTATCGTCCTCTTGGTCTGAGGGGGGTTGCTCTGCAATCGGGGGGTTGCGTCTGCGGCAGGGTTAAGGTCTGAATCGACTGCACCGATCGATGAAATCATCGAGGGGGAAAACTCGAAACACGGAAAAGATTTTCACTGAAACGAGGGTATACGTGTCACAAAGAAGTTAGGGAGATATAGTGAGACAGGTCAGCCGTCAAGAAAACCCTCGCCAAGCGACCCAAAGAAGGGCCAGAAAAAGTCCGCATCCCCCCTCGTTAAAAGAAACTACGTGAAGGGGAGAAGAAAAAAATGAGTGCCTATCTCATTTTTCAGCGTGAACGCGCCTCGGGCAAGCAAGAATCAGCAACTGGATTTTTCTTCACTTCTTTGCCTCTGCCACCGGCTTAAGTACACTGTGGGGGGGGGGTACTGACCTCTTCGAGAAAAGACCAAACAATTAGAGAAGACCAATCACTTTTGTAAGACGTGGGACAGTTGAATGGATTCACACTTCCTCTATCTAGATGTGAATCAAAAGAGCAATATCCAAATTAGAATGGCTTGGCCTCCTCTAGGGGGCTTTAGATTTGATGTAATTCGGAGAGCAGAGGTCAGAGTATTTTTTTTGTGGGGGGGTCCAAGAAGAAAAGACTATGGGGGTTTCTCGCCCTCTTTCAACTCATTATAAATCCAGAGGGGATAAGAAGAAAAAAGGATGGAGTTAAGAGGGGACGAAATTTCTATTTCCTTGAGGCTGAATCCCACAAAGGGTAGTCGCAATTGTTCAGGAAAAAGATCATAAGAGGAAAATTCATCTCAAGGCATCTGTTAAGAGAGCTCTCCCTCCTTTTGGAAAAAGAGATAGAACCATCAGGGGGAGATATAGAGGATTAAACCAGAGACCTAGGATGAAACGGTTCAAAACCACTTTGAACACTACCCATATGGGAGGGGGAAAGACGAGCGGTCGACAAGCGGCTCATCTCCTTCTCTTTAAAAAAATTAAATCGTGTGAAGTCAGGGGTTCTGGCCAAGGTTAGGGGAAAGAGGGGCAAGTTGTCGACCGCCTGATTCTGCAGTCGGGCCAGAAGATGAAACACAGAACGAGAAGATGAAGTCATTGAGGGGGCTGGGGGGAGGAATATAAGCCCTTCTCTCACTTCCGTTAGGAGAAGAACTCCGGAATGAGCGCCGAGCAGGGTGTGAAGCATCCGAACTCGAGGGGGGGAGACCCAAAAAAATTCTCATCGAAGCTACGGGGAATCGAGCCTGAAAAGAAATCGAAGCCCATTTCGCCCTCCCGTGAAAAAGAACCCTTTAAAATCACTACTTGGGAAGAGACTACAGGGGAGGGGGTTGCAAGCATCTAGAGAGTGCCGGCTGGAATTTGTACTGGGGGGAAGGGGGCATTATCACGCTCTGGGGGGAGTAAGGACTCAGTTTGGGCAACTCCCGGGAGAGATTCAAAGAGTCTGCGTGTCAAATAGAGAAGACTAGGGCGAAGGAAAATGCTTGAGGGTTCGCAAGAAAAATCAAACCAAGCTTCCTTAACCTACTTGGTTTCGCGTAAATAGACGGAGCTTCAGGCGGCAGGCTACAAATATGGCTCGTAAGGGGGGCTTGGGGAGAACCCCTCTGTCGAATCTTCCTGTCTCTCCGAAAATAGCGAGTCGCGCTCGCCCTAACGAAAAGGAAACCGACCAAAAGGCCCACTTAAAATCGGGAAAAACCTCATTCAAAACAGAAGGGAGAACTTGACAGAAAAACAAGGGAAGGGACCGATCGGGGCAGGGAGGTCCATTGTTAATAAAGGTTAAAGGAATCACGAAACTACGAATCCTCAGGGGGTATGGCTGATTGCGCATGACTCCAACTCAGGGGACGAATCGCCCTTGCTGGTAGAAATTATGAAAAAAGGGAAAGTTGCAAATGCGTCTTCTGGCTTTCAGTGCGATAGGAGCGTATGGAGAGACCGACTTTCGATTATATGACGCAGACCCCTTATATCAGAAGCATTGGGATAATAAGAAGAAAAAATGGTCTTCCCAACCCCATGAGAGTCGCTTGGAGAGGTAGCGGGAAAAGAAATGCCAAGCCGCCCAGAAAAATGAACCTAACTGTCAATAATCGGGAGCCCGCCGCCAAGGATTCCACAGAACGCCGCAGGGGAAGGCTTTACTTTTGTTGGGCCTGGGGCAAACGGTAGGGAAGAAAATGGAGCGGAAGTTCACTAGGGCGTGCACTTAATCCCAGGAGCAAATAAAGTAACTAAAAAGTAGGAATCACTAGATTTCATGGGCGGTCTGAAGCCTGTCGTACGGAATTTTTATGAAGTTCTGAAGGAAAGGGGGCCCAAAGGCTCTTCTTCTACTTCAAATGTCAAGAAAAATCCTAGCCGAGAGTCAGGGGGAAAAAGAGAAAAGCAGAGCGGGGTCCATTTTCTAACTTTACCGGGGGGGGTCTGCAAAGCCGAGGAGCTCGTACAATGGCTGTCAGGGGGTAGTTTAAAGCACTCAATCTGTCAACAACAACAACGAAAGGGTGGGTGGACCACCCTGCAGAGATTGTGGATGAGTGGGGCATACAGTTCGCGTTTAAAGATACGGGGAGAATTGAAGACCCGCCAGCCTGCCGGAGTTAAGTAACTACCTCTGAAGTGGCGACTCTGGAAAGGAAAGAGAAAAACGCCGATTTCTTGAGCACTACCTTCGTCGCCCAGTTGGTTCAAAAAAAAAAAAGAGGACCGCTCAATCACGTTGAACCTTCCCTTAATAGTTTAAAAGATTTTTCTGTGATATTTCGCATCCTCACTTTCCTTGCAAAATCTAAGAAAAAGGATAAAAAAAGAGGAAGCAGGTTCAGAATACGCAGGGGATAAAGCACCGCAAAGTCAAGCTAGGGGGGGAAACCAAGAGAAGAGTTGGATCCTAAGGTCTTCGGTTCATGTTGGGGATTGGGTAATAAGATGACCGATTCTAGAATTTGGCGGAGGGCAGCCCCGAGGGACTCAGAGCCCAAGCAAATACTCCCAGGGTTTAATAAAATTTATGGAAGACTGGTCTATGGGGGTTACGACCTACCCCGAAAAGATAATTATATAGGGTGAGGAAATAGTCCTCGAAAGATGGTCGCTGGGGGGGGGGGGGGGGGGGGGGGGGGGGGGGGGGGGGGGGGGGGGGGGGGGGGGGGGGGGGGGGGGGGGGGGGGGGGGGGGGGGGGGGGGGGGGGGGGGGGGGGGGGGGGGGGGGGGGGGGGGGGGGGGGGGGGGGGGGGGGGGGGGGGGGGGGGGGGGGGGGGGGGGGGGGAGGGTTTTCTCGGGAAGCCGCCTTCATTAGGAAAAAAAATTAAGAATCAGACCACTCTTTCATGGCAATTAGAGGCTCTAAAAAAAAACGGCACAGAAGTTTCAGAAAGGGGGTGGGGGGGGGGGGGGGGGGGGGTGGGGGTTTTGCTAGTGGGGGTAGAGTCTCAATCCTCAGAGACATCGGAGGGGACGAAGGCTTCAGAGACCTTTGACCTAGCCGGGGCTCTCTACCTCGTGCTTCGAAAAAGTTCCTAGGAAAAAGGGGAGAAAGACAAGGGATCCTTTTTTCCATTCGATGTCCTTGATGGCACGGTCGCTGGGGGGCGGGCAGGTCGCAGTCTCTACACCTCGTTCCTCTCGATGGGGGAAGTAAAGGGAGAGGAAAAAGGACACCTATTGGGGAGGGGCAGAGGGAATCTGCACCTCTCACGGAGATATGTGAGCTACGAAGGGGAAAAAACAATGAGGGTAGATCTACGCTTTGGGGGGAAATTGGAGGAAAAAATGTTAAGAATTTCCGTATATCTTAAATAGTTGAGAGGGGGGGATCATAGTACCGCATCGGTTGCGGGGTTTACTCGCGAGAAGGCGTCGATTTTCCGAAGGAAAAGGAAAACACTAGGGGAGAGGGGTCAGGTCGTCACCTACCCAACACGATTTATTCAGAAGCCATGGGGAAGAGGGGATATCCAGAGCGGGGGAAAAATCGGGGGAGGGGAAAAGTAGTGATTTGACCCTTTTATCGTCACTGTCTGCTAAAGGGGGGTTAGGGGGCTCGATGTCGAAAGGACGCTTTCAAGAGGTAGAGGAGCTGGTTGGACTAACTCTGTCGGTTAGGAAAAGAGAAAAGAAAAGAGTGACGGATGTCGGCTTTCGAGAAGAGGGGGCAAGGAGGGAGTAGGAGGAGGGGGAGCTAGAAAGCTTGAACTGACATCCTTCCAGCGGGGGGGGGTATAGGCTGAAAATGGTGGCCCTATCCTCGAATCGTACAAGGAGAAAAGAGAACTTCCAAAAGGAAAACTGAAGAACACTCTTCGACCTTCACGTACATCTCCCAAAGTACAAA
>Ga0179591_1278611_pt1 | contig 23724 bp, 27 predicted proteins | sample CZOMad2_1_08_16f_FD_182891 | JGI IMG/M metagenome (GOLD analysis project Ga0179591, IMG submission 182891) | Vadose zone soil fungal communities from Angelo Coast Range Reserve, California, USA - CZOMad2_1_08_16fungal (PacBio error correction) | ecosystem: Environmental > Terrestrial > Soil >...
AGATTATACTTAAACGTGATTTGGCCCTTTCCAATAAGCTAACTTAGAAAAAGGTTGTTACATTGTGTTTGTGTACGAGGAGAAATTGCGTTCATCCTCTCGAAAATACTAGCCAAACAAAAAAATGTACTCCTTTTACACACGACAGGGGGAAAAGCTCTATCCATTGAAGAGTAAACGCCACTAGTTCTGGAACATAAATAGGGAAAGGTCGGGAGATTTCACCACCTCAAAGTCCTATTCGCCGGAATGGAACGCCATTCTACACAGAAGGAACTGGTGAGCAGACTTTTCCCAGGGATGATTCAACGAAGAAAACCTTACTACCGTTCGAGAGGGTGCAGTCCGGAGTTGGGGAAGCCAAGGAAAAAGACAAGAGTCGGCAATTTCATGATGCGACCCGCAACAATCAGGTGCAGATAATCCCAAGAACTCCTAGCGAATAATAACGCCGGCACGACGCAATTAGGAGGGGGCACCAGAGGGGGGCTGTCACAGTAATGTCACCGTCGAAAAAAAACTCTTGTAGCGTGAAAAACCCAGCCCGTGCAGGGCGTTGGGGCATTTGGAAACGGGTCAAAGCGACCAACCTCAAAGCAAAGGCGGAAGATGAAACAATACAACAAGGTCCTTTCATGTGAATCGACAAAGAGATAGAGGCGCGAATCTTCGATTAAGCCCCCGGGGGGGATGTGGAAAGCATGAAGGGACGCCCGTTCTTTTGTTTTGAAACAAACTACGAGGGGGAGACGAAAGTAAGTTGAACGTTAGTTATTGATTCATGGACGTCCTAAGTTGGGAGGGCAGTCACAGTAGGGTTTTGAACTACCTCTTTAAAACGGGGGTGAGGTAAAAAGGGTATCTAAAAGAAGCGGGCTGGCTTGAAACTAGGACCGGTTACAAAACGGTTACGCGTTTGGGCAGAGGAAAAAGGGGTATGAGAGTACGCGGAAATGATAGCGGTAATGAAGAGAGGGCACAAGAACTTGAAATAAACTACGTAATGATCGAGGGAAAAAAAGGGCATCACGACTGGAACTGCAAGTTTGGTTCAATGAAAAGAGACCGGGGAAGTAGACGCCCACTGGAGAGCAATAGCTGGGGCCGAAAAGAAGGTGAAAGGAACATACAGACATAGGGGACTAGACGAGGTCCCTAGGTCAACACTGAAATCGTGGGCGATCCTTCTGAAGCCGGCTTGAAAAACGAAGAGACGAGGTCTCAAGTTTTTATGTTTTTGGTAAATGCACGAGCAAGGGAAGAAGTACTAAAAGCCTTTTCTGACGGGGGCTTCACCGAGGCTGGTATGAGGTGAAGTGCCAGAGTCTGTGTAGGAAATGGATTGAAGAAGTTGGTTTTGTATCACGACCACAGTGGGGGGGGGGGGGACCTTGAGAGATAAAGGGGTTCATTGTACTAAAGGTTGACTCCAATATCATGAAGGGGCAGACCAAAAGGGAGGAATACCGGACAAAGATACACTCGGAAAGAAACGTAAGGTGGGAGTTTCGACAAAAAAAAAAAAAAAAAAAAAAAAAAAAAAGGGTGGACGGGACGGGGGTCGTTGGAAAGGGCGAACTACAATAAGGGGGAAGTACCCGAATACTTAGTGTGCACCCCGAGGAAAGAGGGGACGGTATAGAAGACCAAAAAAGACTGGAAGAGATTCTGGGAAACCGAAGGTGGGGTGCTGAAGGCACTTAACCTAAGGGTGCTTCTTCAGGTTAATACAGGAAAATGAGTTTGTGAGACATCTGGGGTTGTAAAAGTCTTTGATGTAGGCTAAACACCAATAGTGGGGGTGTATATGTAAAAACTGAACAAATTCAAACTTGATCTAAGATTTGATGATGAGGCATAAAAACGCATGACGGCCAAAAGTGGTGGTGGAAAATGGAAATTCGGGGAAAAAAAGGCCCGTGAACTGGAAATCAACAAAATGTTGAGGGAAAGGACCCGGTCCACAATCAAGGTTAATCACGTGGACATAACAGTGGGGTTCGGGGCGGTACTCAATTAATCACCCAAATGGAGAAAACAAAAAAAAAAAAAAAAAAACAAAACACCCAGGGGTAAAGGGGGAAGAAATCGATCCGAGCATTCAAAAGAGGTGAGCGTTTTTCAGAGGGGGCAAAGACTATGTATTCAAGGGTATATCCTACTATCCAATTGGAGAGGGGGGGGGATGAAAGGACCAATTCAATAAGGAAGAAAAAAAGATCAACGTTTGTAAATTTTTCACTGTAGGGATCTTACTAATGCTGGGGGAAGCAAAAGACGCACGTCTGAGAACATCAGGAAAAAAGTATATATGAGTCTTTAAAAAAAAACCCCAGAAAAATTGGGGGAAGGGGGGAAGCAAAGGGGGGGGGTAGTCGTTAAAGTAATTTTAATTCGCGAAGTCCTGGGTTACCTCTTCATCGACTGGTTGTCGAGTATCTATACTCCCAGGGGGAAATATTAAACACAACACTGGGAACAAAAAAAAAAACGAAAAAACACGGCGTGGCTTAAAGATAGGGACGCACATCACCAGTGAAAAATCCCTGTATAATGAACGGGTGCGAGGAGTATATGAAGGGTACGAACTTGTACAACAACTGATCCACTATTTTAGACCAAATGGGGTTAATTGGTCAACATGAACCCTGGGGTAAGGGACTCAAGAAACGACCGCTCACTGGAGGGGATAACTCGGTTTAGAGGAAAGAAAGACGCAAAAAGGAAAGGTGGAAGAGAGGTAACTGAACTCTCCAAACATGAGAATGGCCAGTTAATATAGGGTCAGTATATAGTCTGAAAAAAATTTGCGGCTACGTTAAGGCTAAAGCAGAGAAAAAAAGGAACCCAAGGGGAAGGGGGGATGTTAGAACAACCCGAAAGTCCTTGTTGGTGGGTAGTACCGCACTCCGAAAAACAAAAAAGGAAAGGAGGAGGAAAAAAGGAAAAGAAGCGGGCAGTTACTATTAGAACAAAAAAAAAAAATGAGGATTGGAGTAAGAAAATAACACTTCACATGTGGGGGGGGGTAGCTGAGGGAAGCAGGCTTATCCTGAGGGAAATATTGAACTGAGGTCCGGGAGACAGCGGTCGACAAGGAAAGCAGTGTCCACAAACTGACTTTCCCGGATATGTAAGTAACTATTATCAACATACTACATAAAAAGGACGCGTATTGGGGTAGGGTCTTGACCATTAAAAAAAAGTGGTGACCAGTACCCTGTGGATTGAGACAGGGGGGGTGGAATATGGGGTTAAAAAAGGGGATTGAAAAGTGATGACACTGCAGTATAAGCGACCGTTAAGTGATAGGAGAAACACGTGGTGAAGTGCAAAAGTTAGATCGACTTGGGCGATTACTTATCCCAAACTCAGTTGATGGAATTTGGAACAAGGTGCGGGGTCTACGGGGGGGGGACATATATACGCAAAATCGAATTAATATACCTCGCGGCGACGTGGCTTTCTCTGTCAGCCATTTCAGCTTTACGGAAAGAAAAAAGAGTTGGACTTCAGCTCAAGGTGTGAAAATGTGAAAAGGAGAAAGGAGAGATAGGAGGCAATCATAGGGGAGGAAAGTACGTGAAGGGACGGGGGGAAGTGATGGAATCGAAGAACACGAAAAAAGACACGGTTATGAAAAGTGGGGAGAAGCTTAAGTTGGAACCCATAAAGTAAAAACGAGACAAATTATAGGGGATATTAAAGGAGACTCTAGGGGGGGAAAAGGAAAAATTGAGCACACCAAACGTCATGTGTGAAGGACGATACTGATTCTTAAAAAAAAGGCGTCATGTGATACGATAATTGTTTGGTCGTAATGTGCCATACCAACATATGTTCATTTTACGTTATTTTCTGGGGGAAAAGGGGATCTGAAAAGAGGGGGGGAGTTCTTCTGACGGGCATCTTACAGAGTGAGATCAACATCAGGGTTTCCAGGATGCGAGGGGGGCAGAAGCCTACACGAATTTAAAAATCGTGATACAGAAGCAAGGGAAAAGGGGGACAAGGCAACCTCACCAAGTTGATCCCGCGCATAAATAAAGATTTGTTTGTAAAGAAAAACACATTCGGACCAAAATCAGGGAGGAGTACGGGAATATAGCTGTTTCAAAATCCGTGCTGCAATGCAGAGAAACCAAGTTCTTTTTCACAGGGGAGAGATCCGGAATTCGGGGCCACTATACAATTCGAAGCTCGGAGGGGTGCACACCAACCGTAAAATGAGGCCGTAAAATTGGGGAAAGGAATGTGACACGAGAAAAAGTCACCGGTCAAACATCAGAAAAAAAGACGGACGGGTCTTTCAGATGGTAGTAGGGAATTTATTGGAAAGGATTAACGCATTGGTTGGTAAGGGGGGGGGGGTGCTCGGAGAAAGTTACGCCTAGCAAGCCAAACAAAAATGAGGTGGGTAGTGGAAGAAAAAAAAAAAACTGGAACATTTCACTAAAACACCACAACCTTCCTGGTTAGCATCAGAAAGGGCAAGGACTCGGTGAAAATCAGGCGGTCAAAAAATGCTTGTGACCGAGTGAAGAGAGGGGGGTACTTCCTCACAAAACGAAAAAAAGAGGATTCGGTTACAGGGTCGACTTAGAGATAAGGTGACCAAATATGCTGGGAAATGGGGGGGGGGGGTCTGCTAACGCGGGACCTATATTTTCTTTCAGCACGGGAATTTTCATGACGACTGGAAAACCTTTGTTTGTACCGGGCAACACATTCCATCAGGAAGTTTCATGCCAATCATTGAAGGACCAACGAGGACCATTTTTGGGCAAGGGAAGAAGGAATATGGCGAAAGGGCCACCTAGAGGCCGCGAGAAGAGATCGAATTTTTGGAACCAGTGTTCTGGAGGGGGGGAAGGGAAGCCGGATTTTCTTACCTTTCCGGAAGTAAAGCGAGGGATCCTTACATCGACAGCAAGGCCGAAAGAAAACGATGGTTAGCGGTATTGAAAAGACTAGAATCCGAACCGTAGCATGAGGGAAAAGTATGACCTCCAGGGACGAGATGCCAGTTGGGGGGGCCAAAAAGACAGGCAAAGAAGGGACCTTTTAGTTCAATCGGAAGCCCGGAGAAAAAAAAAAAAACAAGAAAAAACATAGAAAACAAAACAAAAGTCGTGGACGGACTTTAAAGGAGAGAAAGATGTTTTTGGATTGGGCAATCTGTCCCCGCACGTTCGCTTTTAGGGGGCATGGACTGGAAAAGCGACTGTTTCGGCAATGGCTCACACAAGGACACGGAACCGTGCGGTCCTTTTCTCTAACGAAGGGTCTTTAGCCGGAACTCGGAAATGGCAGGCAAACTTTTACCGTGCCACCATCCATCGGGTCTTGCAGGGTAATGGGGGGGATGAGGGACGTATGGGTCAGGGGGGATTGGGAGAGGCACAACCAGATCGGGGGCATTACAGGACAAATGAAAGCAATTCCGAACGGGAAAAGGTTTGACAGAGTGGTATCTCCTTGACTAAACAAGCGCGTCAGGAACAAGGACAAGTACGGACGTTTATCAGTTGGGAAACGACCTTAAACGTGGACCGAAACCTTGGGGAAACTGTCGGGAGAAAGGGAGGGGGGAAAACAGTCCGGATCACTTGGCAATTAACTTGGGAAGAGTTTGAGCACATATCAATGAAGGGGGTACACAGCAGAGTGGGGGGGGCGGTTCTAAGGGGGGGGAAGAGAGTTAGTGGAACAAAACCATCGTTCAACAAGGAAGGGGGGTTGGGTTGGATCGAATGTTCTCTGCGGGATGAACGACCGAACTTCTTACGGCGATTTCAAAACACAGCTGTCAACACCACCATCGCGAAGTATGGGTACTAGTCAAGGAACATACGGGAAGGGGGATTTAAGAGGAATAGGGGGAGCAAAGGGAAAAAAGCTGAGTAGCTGGGTTCGTGGAGGCGGGGGGGTAAGAAACCCGGGGGGGAAACTTCTTCAATGCTACTGGACAGGACCACGGCGTACGCGTCTGGGGGGTTGAGTGCGCTAAACTACCATGGAAATTGAGAGGGAGGAGGGACCTGAAGGTCTCTCATAGTCGACGAAAGGAGGAGTCTCCCGAATTCGATTCCGGGGGGAGGGGGTGGAGGGAATCCCTTAGGGTGTAAGGGCAAAAGTGGGGCATGCTAGATCTTCACCCATAATGGGGGCAAGCCGCATAATGCGTCATTTTCGCTAAAAAAAAAAGAGGGAAAGGACCCTATCTATCTAACACACATTTCTTGGAAGCGGAAGTAGGGCAAGAGATATTTAAGTGAGAAGCCAAGGAAATTGTGGTAAGCGCCTTATTGGCTGGGGACACAAAACCAAGGGGAATGAGCCTTTAGCTTTCGGAGTAACGCGAGTCCTCCAGTTCACAAAAAAATGTAAAAGAAAGAAATGAAGCAAAAGGGTGAAAATCGCTCAACCGTCCACAAACACAAACCCAAACAAACCCACACATAAAAAGATCGGGATCGAAAAAAAAAGGGGGAAGGGAATTATTAAAGGAAACGGTTTGGGGTCACCGAAGTGCAAAAAAAGAAAAAAAGTGAACGCGTGTGTCAACGGGTTTAGGGTAGGAAAAGGGCAATTCCAAGAGTGACGGTCCTCCAAACAATAATCTATCCTCTTTTTGGAAGGCGGGTGGGATTTCCTGGAAAAAAGGTGTGTGCGTCACTAAGACTCTCGTAGAAAAAAAACAGAAGTTAACGCGGGCCAAATCTGTGGGAAGAATAATGCACAATTTCACGAAGCTTGTTGTATCACAGGGGAGGTTGGTCTGTGGTCACAAAAACCTGGGAAAGGTCATTTCAACCGACTGTAAGGCATTGACAAGTTGCAACTGGTCGGCTGATTTTCCTGGAAAGGAAAGATACGGAACGCCTAATGAACGTGAACGACAGGGGGGGAAGGAGGAAAGATCCGCTGGGGGCCAGCCTGAAAGACTGGGAGGATTTTTAAAAGGGTAATGAGGCCAGCCACGCCCCCGGGGGAAGGAAAAGCACACGACCAGCCGTCGGCGAATCCCGGACCTGCCGAACCATTATTCGTTGGGCCGGAAGGTGGCGGCCAGGGAGAGTTCACCGTAGCAGAGGGCCTTAAGAATGGGGGGGGGGGGGGGGGGGGGGGGGGGGGGGTGGGGGGTTGGTTTCAATGGGGGTGTCAGGGTAAGGGTTCATAAGGGGTAATCGGATCTGACAGCTACAGGTAGGAAGATGACAAGTCCACCACAGCTTGGCTTTCACAACTAGGGGGGGGGAAAACGAGGCAAGGTACTGAAGACTTAGATCCACAGGTGAACTGACGGCACAGGCGTGTGGGGGGCCCAAAGTCCTCTTCTGCGAGCAATTCGGGAGAGGCAGGTATAAGTCGGAAGAAGAAAGAGGCACTTGAGAGGGGGTGCCGAATAAACTGAACCACGGGGAGGGGCGGCAAGGGCATGATCCGGAGTCAAGACAGACGCGCATCTCCGCTCAAAGGGTACGCTTGTGAAAAGACAGTGAAACAGTTTGCCATCCAGGGGGGGCCCAAAAGAGAAAAGAGCGGAGAGTCCTTGTCCAGGAATCAAGAGAGAAAAGAGGTCGAATTCGTCGCCAAATGCATCGGAAACTGTCCAAAGGAATGTTTGGTGGTCATGAATGGGACGTGAGGGGGGGGAGGTTCCCAAATTCAAATGTCCTCGACCGAACGTTGTTCTCCGGATGGAGGGGGGGTCGAAAGAATCTCGGTGGGACTGAGGAAAAAAAGCTAAAGTTTGCGATAAATTAGGGGGGGAAGGCTGCACACGTCCTCTGAAAAAAGGGGATTTGTTGGGGACGTCAAAGGATGTCTGTGTAAAAAAACGGGGTCCAGGCTCCGAAGGTTTCAAACTAGCATTAGATTGGGGGGGGGGCCTCCGCAATTTTGTTGTGAAGTGAAAGGTGGTTTTGTTATCATTTTGGTTGAAAAATGCTTTCTAGAGTTAAAGTATCATTGTAAGGGATGGTCAATACATAGTTAAACAGTTATTCACATACCTGAAAAGACAGTCGAATAAGCCATCGTATGGTCACGTAGAAAGGGTGTTGAGGGAAAAAGGGTGAAAGGAAGGGGGACGGGGGCCTTCAAAAAATGACAAAGTAGTGGGGTAATGACCTTACCCGATACGTAGGGTGCAACCCAGTGGTCAATATACTTTATGCGGGGAAAAAATTACAAAAGAAGAGGCGGTAAAACCGAAAAAGGGGTTGGGGGATGGAACTTAAAAAGGAAAGGAGATAGCTTGCGTCAACTAAAAAAACAGACAGAGGTAGCCAGCCGTGGGGTACACACAGGTTATTATTGAGGGGAGAGGACGGTTTGGGGGGGAGGGGGGGGGAGATTCCCTCCCTTCCCACTGAGATGGGCGAGATTGTGCGTTTGGGGGAGGGGCAACGAGCATCTATGTCTGGGAAACCAAGGTAGGGGGAGGGAGCCTTTCTTAAAAAAGGCCCGTACGAACTGAAAAGAGAAAATACAGGACATACAAAAAGGGGCGAAACCGGAAAAAGCAAAAAAGGTGTAGAAGAGATTGGGGGTCCATGGCCAAAGGGGAAAGTCGGAAAATTTTCGAAACTGCGATAAGCTCCTTCAAAAAATATGAGAAGATTGGGGGGGTTATGCAAGGGCGGGTGAGTCAGGTATTCAAGGAAAAATAGCGGGTATAGATTTGGGTTTACTGGGAAATTTCGTTCAAACATGGAAACCACGTTGGAAAAAAAGTGGGTGGTCAATTTGGAACTGCGGGGGAAAGGGAGTAGAAGAACATACAGTGACTCAGCTGTAGACCCGAGAGAGGGTGAAAAATTACATCGAAAATAGTATCGCGTGTCAAAAGTCAAGGAATCGATGCAAAGAGGTTCAGGGGGGAAAAAAATTACTAAATGGTATTCTCAAACTTGCAGGGAAAAAAAGGGACAATTCTGACGTGGTCGACTCGTCGAAGTGAACACTTCACATGGGGAAGACAATTGAAACTAAAGCATGAGTGGTGATCTAGGACTCCAAGTGGAGAAGAATTGGCCAGGGAACCACTGATGTCGCTATCTAGGGGAACCTGGGTTGAGAGGATTAAGGCACAGGTACCTCACTTGTTATCAAGAACAACAAGTTAATTAAACAAGGGGCTAGTTCATTTGCACACAAGTTAAAAAAAGAGGGGAAACTCCCCCCTAAGGACAAAAGGCCAGAAAAGGGTTTTAAACTCTGGATAGAGAAAAAAGAAGGGTGGGGGGGAGAGGCTGGACGTAAACCGAAACGAGGAAAGTTTAAGCTTATCATTATCTAAAGGTCCGTCTGAGAAAGAGGGGAGGGTCGATCAAATATCAAGGACAATTTGGGGAGGCTTCTCCACTAAAACTACAGGGAAGGTGGGGGTTTGTCTAATACGGAACTAGAAAGCACAACAAACGGGTAGGAATATAGGATGAGGTACGAAAAAGGGTGCTGGGGGGGTAAAAATTTGGAAAAACTGAAAGTGGAAGGAATAGCTGCGTGAGACCGGGATACTAGAGATCGTGAAAGGCAGATTAAGCTGAACAAATAATATAACTTTCTCGTGATCCTTGGGTGAAGAAGTACGACACACAGAACTTGCCGGGATCAGTCAAAAGAGGGTAAATCAAGCCACAGAGGGGGTTCTCGGTCAATTTTTGTTATTATGGCACCTAGGTGATGTTTGGAAATGAAACAAGCTGAAAAACCTGTTACGGGGTCGAAATAGGGGTTAGGTAGATGAAAAAGTGGGGAGGGAGAAGAAGAGAATCCATCTAAGTAAGTATTAATACATAAAGGGGGGAAAAACGGGTCACGTGTGGGCATGGGTCCCGGGGCTGGTGACATAGATATCACCGCAACGCAGTTTTCAGTACCTCATGTCGGATACGGGGAATAGAAGACCATCAGGAGTACCCTCGGAAAAAAAACGGTGACTTACCCCTTTCGCTTTGATGCAAAGAAACGGGAGGCGCGAAAGACTGGGGAAAAGACTCAGGATACATATTAAGCAGCATGAAAAGGGTGACAGGGAAAAGACCGTGTAGGGGGGGGCTTGAAAAACGAACGAGAAGAAAACCTGCAACACGGGAGCAACGGGGGGGACTCGGAAAGAAGTGAGGGTAGAAAAAGATACAATGGGGAGAGAATCTAAAAAACCCCTCGGGGGTATTTTTGGGGGGAGGCAAAGAACTCTAATAGGAAAGTAAAAAGGGGGCGCAACAGGTGGTACGGGATTTGTGGACAGTTAAATGAAAAAAGGGAGGGTTTTTACAACTGCGGCAAAAATTCTTTTCGAACCAGGTTGCTGGTAGCGGACAACAACTTGGTGGGTTTTGTACTGAAAACGGCCTGCAGAAGGGGGAAAAAGAAAAATGGTGGTGTCAATAAGGAAGTAGGCTAAATGACGTTCCGACACTAATATAAAATCGGTGGTAGAAATATATCAATTGTTGCAGGGGGGGGATGGGAGAGACCTAATGCACTAGTTTTAAATACAATCCATACGTGTTTTAAAAACCATTTCTTAAACAGTCTGTAGAGGTAACTGACTCAGGGGAGGAGGGTTTCTGGGACTTGAGGCTATGAAAGGGCCTCTCGCCCCCACCTTTTTCGGGGGGGTTAAAAAAGGGGTATCTAGCAGTGTTCCAAGGTAGTGGCCTCTATAAGGCTAAAAAAAATAGTTTGCAAACTTAAAGGAAGTAGGTACGCCGGAGGGTACGGGGGATTGGGAAACGGGTACGGACACGGTCCCCGTAACTGGGTCGGACCTAAAAGTCGGTAGAGGGGTTGATTACATATGGCATTGTAGGAGTAGGTGGGTGGGGGAAGGGGGGGGGGGAGAATAAGATATTTGTATCACTAGGACAACTCTTACGAAAATAGAAAAGGCCAGAAAAAAAAAAGAAGGGGAGATAAAAAAACTTTATGGCAAAAATCAATTACATGAAAACAAACCAACAACCTGCTGGGAAGAGTCAATCTACACAGCGGTGATCGGCGGAAAAGGGTTTTCGTCACCTAGGCACGGTTTAACGGCCGCAAACACCAAAGGGCGGGAATGAGGCAATAGCAAGACCAGGAAGAAAGAGCCATAATGCGGGGGGGGAAATTGCGATGCGAGTGCAGGGCGGGGGATGGATCATTTGCGGGAAACGGCCGAAAGGTCTATGGCGCATAGGGGGGCGAGACCAGGGGGAGACCTGCAAGTTGAAAAAGCGGGGGGAAAAAAAAGCCGGGAAGCCCAAATTTTGGCGAAGGCAAGCAGACGCATTTAGTCGAGAGGAAAAGTGCCCCGAAGCGAGAGAATCGCGCGTAGGACAGGTAAAAAAGGTGGGGGGAAAGAACCGGACAACGTTTGGTTGAACGGGGGGGGCCCTGGGAATAAAAAAAGGGAAACCGCCGAGATATCCGGAAACAAGAACACCTGGCCATCAACGTAGTGGGACGAGTAGGAGAACAAGCAGGTGCCTTAAAAGGGCGAAAGAAGTCAAGGAAAGGTAATCTGAAAACCTAATTAAGACGGAATAGGGAAGGGTCAAATTGCAGCCCCAGGGGAAGCACCTGTAGGGGAGGAGGACAAGATACGAAGGACTGAGGGTCGGTCTTTTGGGAATATCCATTGGGGTTTTTAGGTGATTCGCGCCATCATTTGAGGTTTCAAGGTTGCCTAGGAACCGTCTTTTATTAAATGGAAACGACACACTTGAAAAGGGCAAAGGGTGTGATAGGGGCACAGGGACTGCCTTAAACTTTTAGGAAACAACTTGTAAAAAGCCACTCAATCATTTTCCTCAGGGGGAGGGGGGGGTTGGAAATGAAGGGGGCGGTGCTTGGATGGAATCTGAAACGCTGGGGCAGGGGCCACTGTCAACAAGCAGGGGGGGGATTGCCTAGAGGAACTTTTAAATCGAAGCAATGGAAGCAAAGGGCGAAAGAGGCAATACACTGAAAAGGGGGACGGTTTCTCAGTCAGTTTGAGCCTCACTAAAAATGCAGAAGAGATTTGCAAAGTGAGGGGGTAAGAATGGCTGCAAAGGAAAATGAGGATTGGCAGGAACGACCACACGGAAGGGGGGGGAATATCCCGATATAAATTGGCACCGAGAGAAGGGGCGGTTAACTATGGGGGCTGGGGATCGTTTGACGGTCCAACCCGACGTTGGTGAACCCGAATACGGTTTCGGGCTCGTTCGACGAGGGTCTCAAGACACCACTTGAGAACTGTTTCTCACCAACCCGCCGTCACAACAACCAATCTCGCGGAGGGGAGAGGGGAAAGGGAACATAAAAGAAAAAAATTGATTGATCAGCGAAGAATCGCTCCCGGGGGGAAAAGCATTGGGTGCGTTGAAAGTAGTGTTGACCAATAAAAAGTTTAATTACCCTAGAGGGGAAGTCAAGTCGGGGAGCGGATATCATACTGAGTTGAGAAGGGGGGGGGGGGAGTGAGGTCGTAGGGGTACGAACAGAAGGGTCTCTGGGAGGGAGACGTGGATGCAGCTAGTAACGGCTTTAAGGTCTCCCGCTGAAGGTATACAGGAAGGGCTTGGTCATACGCCAGACGTGAAAACGGGGGGACACAGGTCAGGGGAGTCAATTGCAATGCAAATGGAGCCGTAATAAGAACGATACTCATATAAGGGGGTTGAAGATGAAAAGGAAAAAACAACACCAAAGGGATTATTGAAAGTAAAAAACATCATGGGGGGGGGGAGGGGCGGGGAGGTCTATTCTTGCTAGGCCTGGGGAATGAAGTTCCTCCGAATTAACGGGGGGTTGTAGAAAAAACCAGCTCCGTGAGGGTTCAATTCGACCACAAACGCAGAAGGATCGCATGGAATACTATCGTTGACCTCGAGGGAAATAGGGCCTCGGAAACGGAACCGACTGAAAAACTCTAAAATAACCCCTTCAATACGTATCGAGACGGAAAAGGGGACGGTTTCCTAAATGTGAGGGGGTCACCCCGACTGGTCCAACCCAGCGGAAAAAAGGATGGGGGAAAATGTTTCGACCATGACCCTTCCCAGTGATGTGCCCTGTCCACAAAACATCCGTCGAGACCTTGGAGGTAGTGTGTGTGGAGACCGTACTAATTGGGTGCGTCAATCCGAGAGAAAAATCGAAAAGATATGAACATGTTCAACTAGATCAATGGAAATGAAAAACTTCATCCGAGCTGGAAAAAAGGAAGATCGTGAGAATTTCCAGAAGTGAAGGTAGGGAGGGCTGCCACCTGAATGTAACAGTAAAAGGGTAACAAAAAAAACTGTGGGAAGGGGAGTAGATATGATTCAAAAATATCGGTAAGTAGGGGTCAACTTGGGTAGGACTCATTTGCGGAAAGTTTTCTATCCAAAAGCGGTTGGAAACGACTAGGATTAAAGTGAAGAACGTGATCGCCTCCCAACAGCTTTTGACAGATGAAATACCAAACGAAAACAGAAAGAGACATCACAAACCTGCAGGACTAAAGATTCCCAGAAAGGGTTCTTTCCCAGGAGATGTACAAGCAACGTGTGCTCCCATTCAGAAGTATGTTCGTTGGCCATTTTACAAGAAAAAGAGGGGCACGGAAAAAAAGAACAATAAAGGGAATATGAAACCTGAGCCTTTTCACCAACCTCAACGGATTCTAGGAGGAACTCAAAAAGGCGTTCCCTGGTCAACGGGGGGAAAGAACGGAAAAGGGGCGAAAGGGGATCAGGCTTGATAGAGGGAGAGAGCGAAACCTTCTCTTTTGCCGGCGTGCATAGGAAAAGGTGATCGGCCTTTCGGGGGGGCCAAAAGAACATCGAGCTTGTAAACAGGTCAAAAAAAAGGTTCATCCACTACATTGAAAAAGGGGGGGAAAGAAAAAAAACGTCGCGAGGAAGAAGACTCGGAACCGTCGTCATATAGGAAAAACTGCCGCGTCGGCTTGCGGCCAAACATGGGAGGCGTCATGATTTGGGTTCGAAGAATAGGAAGTGGGCAACGGTTGCGGGCACAAATGTCTCGAAAAGAAAGACTTGGTGCTGACCGTAAATACCGGTATTGTCATCCCTAAAATCGGGGTGACTATCTCCTCTCAAAGACATGGAGACATGTCCACAGGAAAGGGAACCAATTAAAAAAACAAAAATTGTGGAGAAAACGGTATTACTTCTTCCCGCCTCATAGAGCAGGGGTTGTGGGGTAACCTTGAGCAAATCGGGGTAATAAAGTTTATACAATCATGGGAAGTCTGTTCACGCTACAGTTATTATCATTTGGCGGGAGTGAAAAAAAAGTGTTTTGTAGGGGAATGCTTAGATGTTGGGGGTAACACCCCATTGGTAGTGCTGGGTAGGTAGGACTAGATTGTCCGGTTGGGGATACATATCAATTCTATGTCCAACAAAGGGGGATAGTAACAAGACGTCCCTTACCAGACTACAGCATCCTGTAAGCAACGACGTTCAGTGGATTTTCTGAACAGGGGGTGGAAAAGGACGGGGGGGAGGTGGGGCAGTACAAGGGAATGCCGTACAAATTGGGGGGAAACTGCCGGAAAGCTAAAGGGCGGTTCACCCTAGGTTAACCATCTTGAGAACAGTGTGTGCCCTAAGTGTAAATCAGGGAGATCAGAACAGGGGGGGGGGGTTGGGCAGCACTGGAAAAAAACGGAACTGCTGAAAACGCTAACCGACCTGATGGAAGCAGGTGGTTGGGGGGGTACCCCAACAAGAGGTATTGTTACTCAAGAGTGGATTGTTCAAAAAAATTAAAAAACCTGGGGGTCTATTCAGGGCGTTAAGGGTGAAACTAGGGAATGAAGGCAACCGTGGGGTGGGAATGGAAGACCACAATTCGAAAGACCTTACAAATGATCAAGCTTTTCCCTAGACAGGAACGGGGGGAAAAGCCCCCGGGGGAGGGACACTGTGGAAAGACTCGTGGTGTTCGGATTAACAATGAGACCCCAAGAGAGCAACATTTTTCTGCCCGGTTGTAAAAACGATCAAAAAGAAAAATCCGATGAGAGGGGGGGAACACTTTGGATTGGAGCAGCTGCAAGGTCCTTTATAAGCCTAGAAGAGAAGGGGGGGGGGGGGGGGTGACAAGCGGCGTCTTAAATGCTGGAGAAACAAACGTGTCGACGGGGTGTGGGTATTTTGTACTGCGGAGGGGTCGTGAATATTCGTCAAAACCAAAGGGCACTGGGGCACTAAGAGATGTGAGACACCATCGAATAGGGGAAAGGGAGGGAGGGGGGTGGGTCAAACCCAAAAAAATTATAAAAGGGTTCGGCGGGATCAGAAGGGGGTGACAGCGAAAGCGGCCGACACCAACCAGGATCGACTTTGGGATAGACGAGAAAAATGCACTGTCCAAAACCCCTTTACAACGCAACGGCGTGGGGGGTAAGAGGCCCAAGAGCATCGGGGGAAAAATTTGACACGGAAGATAAAAGCGGGAAGGTGGGGGGAACGATAGTATTATGTGCTTGACGTTTAAAAATCCAGAAAACCAAGTTGATCCAGGGTGAATTAATTTTCTATTGGGGAGTTGAACGCGGTTAACCGTGGTGCAACTCAAAACCCCTAAGAACGACTATTGGAAGGGAAGCATTTCTCTGGGCACTTTTGGAAAAAACCTTGTGGGTTACTCTGGCTGGAAACTCACGCCACCCTTCCCCCTGGCCAGGTGTGCTCTTTTATGAATAAGAATTGGGGAGGTAAGGTGACAACGCCCTCGTCTTAAATCAGAATCCCTTCAAAAGGGGGGTTTAATTCAATACACCCTCAAAAAGTTTGGGTTGGGGGGGTAGGAGGAAAACCATCGGAGAGACGCAAACCACCACACCATATGGAGAAATATAAGGAAACGCTGAAAACAAAAAAAAAAAGATGTCGGGTCGGGGTAAGGAGATACCTGGGGTTGAAGGGATAGCTGCGGGAACGAATAGTCACGGGCAATAAAATGGCTAACAGCCGAGTAACTGACATGGGAAGCATGGGGGGCGGGGAAACGGGGGAAGAGATGAAAAAATGATCAGGGCCACCAGTACAGAACCGATTTAAGAACCATAAAAAATAGTAAGGGCACGTGGGGGAAGGAACTTGCCAAAATGTCAAGGGTTCCGCTCGACCCTTTGTGAGGAGAGGGGGGAGGGAAAATAGGGGGGGGTTTGAGAGAGTTTCGGACCTTTACCTCTCGGAACGGTTCCGATATATCTTGGAAAACTGTAACATGGGGTGGGGGGGGGAAGGGAACAGGGCTCTGGGCTACTCAGGATAACCAGAACAACAGGTTGCTAAAAAGGGGTGTAAAGGGGATATCGCCGGAAGCAAGAAGGAGGAACGGAAGGCGACGTGCACGAAGGAAGGGTCGCAGGACGTCACCGTCGAAAAAGTTTGCTTAGAGACAGGAGAGGGGGTGAAAGACAGAAGATAAACGGGGTAACCGGGAGTGATAAGGCAGTACCCTGGGGTTGTGGACCGAAATTAGGAAAAAAGACAAGAGAACTGAAAACACCGGGTGAAAAGTTGTTCACCTGAAGGATTGGGACAACACTACAGGGAAAGCAACTATCAGCGATTATTGAGATATAAAGGACGAATGATGCATATGGGAAAAGGACAAACTAATCCATTTGGTGGGGGGGAGGCGCGGATTCGGGGAACACAAATGGTGTTTATTTACCGAAAATTTTGGAGAAGGTGTTCAGAAAAATCGAGTAATTGTAACCCCGTTGATGTTAACGAGGGGCTCGGTGAGAGAAAGAGTGTTGATGTCAGGTGACGGGACAATTCTTGAAGACACGGCGCATTGATGAAGGTTTTGACCGTAAGATCGGAGTGATTGCACGAAACGAAGCTGCCGCTGATGGAGCAGTTTTCACGTTGCCCTTCTCAAGAAAGGCAGTCTTGGCTCAAAACGACGGGGGTGCGAAGAGCAAGCAATAACAACTTTTTGTGTGAAGACCCTATACTTCGGGAAGTCGGTATCAATACCAAGCAGAGATAAGGTCTGTGGGGTGGATTTAGCATAAAGCGCTCCAAGAAAAACCCACCCTTTTTCTTGTTGAACGAGAGACGATGAAATAGTGGTAAAGGAGATAAATTCCTTCCCTTTTCAGTAGTCCCGTAATGTAGTACGGGGGGAAGTACAATTAGTCATGGGGGGACGGGGGGAGAACCCCACCGGGGAACTGAAACCTGGGGCAATAAATGGGCGTAAAAGGAAGATGGTTATTAGAACTTTAAGGGATTTGAAAGCACTGTTGTATAGGAAGGATGATATTTTGAGCAAGAAAGGGAAAATTTAATCAAAGAAGAAAAAGACAAAAAAGAGGGTCGTGAGAAAAAAAAAAAGGTAAGAAGTTGCAATTAAAACAAAACCAAAACTGCTGGTATCGCAATCTAAGACATCAGTGAACATCGTGCAGTAAGGATTGGGGGGAACGGAGACGTGAAGAAGGGTGTCTGGGGGGGGGGAGCCTCAAACCAGCCCAGGGAGACGAGGAGAGGTGCCGCCGGAAAATCCAAGGGAAAAAGATGATGGAAATGGATAAAGCGCAGTCAGCCAACTATGGTTGATTGTGAAAGAACACGGAAGGTCCTGAAGGCATCACAATTATAGGGAGAAAAACATGGCAACTACAGGCAATGGGGGAAGGCATTTGAATGACCAGGGGGGGAAGGAAGAGGCATGACAAATTTTTGGGAGCGAAAGGGCGTGGAACTAAGATTGACTACCCTGTCATCGAACGAATCTAGTCCTTAATTTACCAAAGGGGGTGCGGAAAGATTGGGGCCTAAAAAAGCCAGGGGCCCCGTTTTCGGAACTGGGTTCCTTATTGTCGTTTTCCCGGTAGGTTGAGACAGAGAAATGCTACTAAAAGAATTGGGGAAAAGCTGGGTTCTGCACACTATGGGGTCTGACCCAGGCTGGGGCTCTAAATGAGAAATAGAAAGCACGAAAGAACTTCTAGGGGAAGAATTTCCTTTTTTGAAAAAAAGCCGTAAGCCCAGTAAGGGAAAAAACTGTGGATGTCCGGGGGGAATGGAGAATAAGATGCCTTAATTAGGGGTGCGAAAGGGGGAAGGAAGGACCTTTGGTGAATCTGGAAAAGCAAATTGCGTGAGGTTTCAAGACGTTACGACACTTGGAAGGGGGAAACGCAACACTAAAGGTTCAGAAAGGTGGCAAGGGTCTGATCGGAATCTGGAAATCACCTTGGGGGCACAACATCATGTCTGAAGGTAAAGGGATGGGCGAAAAGACGGAGAGGGGGAATTTGCATCTGCAACAGAGGGGGGGGGGGCATGCCAACGGTCAAAAGAAGGGATAGGTTGGCTGCTTGAACAAGTGTCTCTAAAAGAATGGGCGCACCGGGGATAGTCTGGACCCAAAAGGAAAAGGAAGGAACAAGTGTTTAATCGCAGTACTAAATTTTCAAAACCGTAGAAACCAGTGCCCAATGAAAAAAAAAGGGGAAGGGGTAGGTCCATGGCCTGTTTGGCCTTACCAGTTCAGGGGGTGTAGTAAAGTATCATTCCGGGGGTGTGGAGAGATGTGTCGGAAAGGCAGAAAAGTTGGATAGAGGAGTTCATATCGGGGTAACCAATCGACTTGGGGGTTGGGGGGAGATGTGTCGCGCGGGGGAAGAGCTGGAACGCGTACGTTAGGGCTCAACAACCGACAAATACAGCTCGACGGATGGTCCTGGGCCCCGTGCAATCACGGGAATTGGGGGGAAAAAAACTGGTGGGCTAATAGTCTAATCAGACGGAGAGGGGTCTTGGAAGGTAGTTTGGACAAAATAACCAAGTGCTCTGAAAACCTAACATAAACGTAAGACGTGAGAGGCATATCGACTTTAGGAAGGGGGGGTGGGTCGCGGGGACGACCGTAATGGAGATAGTAAAAGGATGTCGAAGGCTAACCGAAGGAATCTACCTTCTCAGCATGAAGTCGGTGGGTGTAAGAAGCCAGAATGACTGTCAAAAACAGGGGGGGACAATGTCGGAGCAGGTATCCGAGCGTAAGAGCCCTCCTAATAGGCAATATGTGATAGATCTGACAAAAAAAATGGGAGTAGTAGGAAAAAGTATGGTTATGCGCGGTTCTAGTGATAAGGGGCGAAAGGGAATGGCCTTCACGCAAGGTCCAAGGGGGGGACCTGCACGTTGGAATTACCAACAGTCGGAAGGAAGGGCTCCTTGAGATGTACGAAAGTCGGGAAAAGCGACGCAATAAATGTCAGAACAGAAATGGCCTCGGGTCCCCATCAAGAACCTGAAGAATGGGATCGTGGACTAGTGACGTAAGGGAGGGCCAGGGAACTGGTTATTGGGGGGGGACCCGACCCTCCAACTCAATCACAAAAAAAAAGAACTTAAAGGAGGGTGGAGAACGGGGGGTTCGCTGGAAGAGAAATGTCAACCTTGATTGGGGTGCCAAGAAAACTCTCGATGCTGGTGGAAGGAGGGGGGTTGTCGGGCCGGGACTAGGGGATAGGCATATCTAGCAAAACCTCAAACCGGCCAAGGTGAACAAAGTTGAAAGAAAGATCGATCCAATTTACGAATCACCAACGAGGACGTGGGACACCGGAAATATGTAATTTAACCCGCTGTGAAGGTCATATCGCCCGGGAAAATGTGAAAAGACTCCCCAGAGAAACTGCTCCTTGCTTGTCGGGGAAAGGAGATTGAAACAGAAAACGAGTCCGGGACTTTAGGGAAGCGAGAGTTGCGGTAAAGGAGGGTCTGATGCCAATAGGGAAGTACCGGCTGCAAAGGTCTTCCAGGGGAAGGCGCCCGAAATAGTGTGTAAAGATTAAAAAGAAAAAAAGTTGACCTGGGACATCCACCAAGGAGACCATGAAAGAAATTGGGTTCAAACAGGAAAGGCAGATTTCGATCATAAAACACGATTGGGAGCTCAAAATACCGTTCACAGGGGTTGGCGTTACAAAAAAGGGTGCCAGAGATTTCACTTGCGAGACAAAGAGGACCTAAAAGCAAGGCTGAATATATAAAAACCCACAGGGTCTAGGAAGAAGTTCCAACTCCGCAAACACTGTCAAGGCAGAGGCGAAAATTCGATGTCATCAAAAGGCTTGAAAGGACGCTCACGGGGTATTTGTGGCACCAACACGGCAAAAAAGGGAGAAGAAGTCGTGTCATTTAGCTTGATCATTTCGACGAAGTGAAAAGAGGAAGAGTTCTGAATACAGTCGTACACTTCGGGGAGTCAGGTGGAAAGTGGGGGGGTCATGCCAAGCAAATCGGACTTTAAAAGAAATAAGGTGTCTCAACGGTTTAGGCTGTGGGGAAAACCTACATAACAGGTTAGGCATCCCCGCAAAGACGAGGGCCGATTCCGTTGGACATTCAAAAACGGACGCTCTTCCTGAACCTCAAAAAATTGAAGAGGGGCAGGAAAAAAATTATTGGGTCAGAGAGTGAGGGTAGCTTTCCGAATGCTGGGTCTCGACAGGGGGGAGGCCAGGGACGAAATACAACGGATGTGAATCGCGGGCAATACGTAAAGATATTTTTGCTAATAGTCGAGTGACAGGTGCTGAACCGCCTCGAGAGGTTATTTGGGTGGGGCGTCAGACCCGGGCTATGGTACATCCGTGAATGCGGTTCCCAGAAGGGGCGGTGAGATGTGAACAGCAGGTGGGTTTGGGTGAAAGAGGTAAAAAGGTTGGGTTTCCGACCAAGAAGGGGTGGCAAAGGAAGAAAATAGTAACGAAGGTCATAGCATCAGTCTATTTCGTACCACAACTGTCCAAAGTACAACCGGCTACTCAAACCATCTTTGAAGGGAACGGAACGTCGGGAAAGGGGGAGTTTCTAGGGGTGAACAAGGAGGCCGGACGTAAACGGACAGTACAATTTAAAGGGCAGTAACAAAGGTAGGTTGCACCTGTAACACAGGTATAGAAGGTAGGGGACCAATGAAAATGAGAGAGGTGTTGGGGGGGGGGTGAGAGGCATTAGCACTAACAGAAAAAGATGCTGCTGTGAGGGGTCCCGTAAGGGACATGAGGGGGGGGCCATCCGTTTGGGAAAAAACGGTGATGGGGAGTTACAGCAGCCCCAAAAAAAGAGGGAGGAGTTTGAAACCGGGCCAAAGGGTACGGTATCAGAATACGTTTAGGAATTATAACAACAGCACGGGGACGGCACCAGTGATGGGTGCAAGGGAGAACTGGATGAAGAAGTCCCGTAATAAGTAAGAAACAAGCTGTGAGCAGGGGGACCAAATTCGGAATCCTGGAATAACGTGTACAGTGAATATGGGGGAAAAGTACTAAAAGTAGACACCACTGGAGGCGTCCACCAGTGGGTGTGGCCAAGTGGGGGAAAGCCGCCTTCAAACGATGATAATTTTTGGGGGTGCACCGGGGAGGGAGCGTAGGAATAGTTCCTAAAATGGAAGGCTAACGGCGGGTAATATTGGTTGGTCTGGAGAGTCCATTATGCTGACAACCGGAAAAGGGGGGGGGGAAGTGGGGATAGTAGTTCGCAGGGCCTACGTGGGACCACAAGGGGGACCTGTCATAAACAGAAGAACCATCGAATATTCTCTGATGATTTGCCCGTCCGAAACATTTACGCACAGTCCCCGGTGAGGTAAATAAAGCGAAATTTCAGGTGAGCGGAACGGAGTACGCACAAGGTACCAAAAAAGATCGGCCCTTGTGTCTCTCGTCTATAAAAGAATATACACTGACACCCTGCCAACAATGGAAAAGAAACTTCTGCTTGTAAGCGCCGCATAGGCAGTAAACACATTGGGCCGTTCCCAACGGATATAATCTCTCGAACGTGGTCTAAGTATTATAATCAAGGAAAGGTTTACATCCTCAGACATATGGAGAAAATTCGAGGAAAGGGTTCGAGGCAGGTGTTGGGAACAGGGGGTAAGCGACCCCAGAGCAGATGAGGGAAGAACAACGCTTGGCTAATCCGGGAAGTCAGTGGTTTAATCGGAGTCACGTATCAGGGCAAGCAAACAGTAAGAGAAAGGGGTAAGGAAGGCAGGAATCATGTATGTCAACGATAGGCCCTACGTCAGAGAAAAAGGTAAAGCAGCGCGAACATTGAGGGTGAGACGTAACAGCATTTCATTTGGGTTGTCGATTAGGGGCACGGGGGAGAAAAAAAAAAAAAAGGGGAGGAAGTAAGAGAGAGAGGGGGGGGCTTCTAATACAAAAAAAAAAAGGGGGATTTAGGGGGGGGGTAAAGAGAATCAAGGTTAACGGACTAGTTTTACGGAAAGATGGGGGAGATCCGCGGGGGGCAATACCAAAAGGAAGGAAAGCAGAGTAAAAGGCCTTTTCAGGTTTGACGGCGGGGAAGGACAGAGAAAAGGAAAAAAGAAAAAACGGGGGTCTCAAGAAAAGAGTGATCAAACAAAGTCGCTTGGGTCGGCGGGGAACCAGGGTCAGGGGGAAAAGGTGGACCAAAGCGACCCTTTGTGGGGAGAGTGGATCAATCTGGGGGGGGTAGGGGAAACAAGTGTTGGGGGGGGGGGGGGGGGGTGTGTCCTGCTATAAATCCTCTCAGAACCAAAAAGGGGGGAATAATACATCATTGGAGGGGGAAATGGGGGGATTTCCTATGAAGGGGGGGTCTCTCTTCTCGAAAAGCAAATCATGGGGGGTTGGGGGCAGGGGGTGGCATTGGTAGAATAGATAGACCAAAATTAAGTATTTACCGGAAAGAAAAAAAAGGCGCAGAGTACGGGAAAGGTCGCTTTGCCCACGAAACGGGCTAGAGCAGGGAAACGGGGTTAAAGGATACATCGCAGGGGGGGTGCAAGCTCGAGGTCGAAAATAAGAAGCCGTTTGTCTCACTACTGATGAAAGAGAAAGAACGAAGGAAAACAAAACTGTGACCCACGTGAAGGCTAGGAATTATTGGACGACCTTGTAAAGTAAACAAGAAGGAGGAGGTAGACTCCCCTCATTTGGGAGAAAAAGGAAGGTGGGACAAAATAGAAAAAAAGAGGTTTGGAAAGAGGCGTCAGGAGGGGGTTGGGGCGCACAGGGGTGGGTGAGGTCGTGGGGGGGAGCCTAACAGAGAGGATTGTCCAAAGTATGTCAATTATTTTAAGAAAGGGAGAACGGGCTAGAAAAAATCCGTGGGGGGGGGATTGAAAGGTCGTACTTCCTTCTTCAGGAAAGACATTGGATAAAGGGGTTGACGTTCATAGATGCATGGAAGGAAGACACGATCTGGAAAGAGTAGATAAGATAGCAGGAGGGGATAAATACAAAGAGGGTTCATAAGCGAAGAAGAAACTTTTGCCAACCCAACGAGGGGAGGGGAACACGCATGGGTAGGGGGAAGCAGGAGACCGGTCTGTGGAAGTGCTTATGAAAGACTAAACAACACCTTTTTGGTTGAGGGAAAGATCTCTCCTGGAGTATTTCCTATCGAAGAAGTCTATACGATTGAAGGCACACCGGAAAGTAGGGAAGGACAATGGGGGGGGTACGTTCATGTGACGTGAAAGGACACCTACACCTTCAGAATGGGGTAAGAAAATAACGTATAGCTGGGTTCATGGAGGGAGGAATGGGGAGGAGGTGACGGGTATTTTAAGTGTGGGGGGGAAGTATCTGAATATTTGAGCGACAAATTAGTAAGGTAAGAGCAACCCTACACAAATTTCTTGAAGAAAAAAAACGAACATGACAAGTTACACCAACAAAATGCT
>Ga0179591_1289333_pt1 | contig 23715 bp, 19 predicted proteins | sample CZOMad2_1_08_16f_FD_182891 | JGI IMG/M metagenome (GOLD analysis project Ga0179591, IMG submission 182891) | Vadose zone soil fungal communities from Angelo Coast Range Reserve, California, USA - CZOMad2_1_08_16fungal (PacBio error correction) | ecosystem: Environmental > Terrestrial > Soil >...
CACCACAAAAAAAAAAACCACAAAAAACACCACAACAACAACAAAAAACACAGAAACAACACAAACAAAAAACACAACACCAACCACAAACACCCAAAAAAACAAACAAAACAACAAACCCCAAAAAAACAAAACAAACAACACTGAAAACCTTCGATGAACCCCAGTGACCGGAAGGAAAAGGGCATACAAAAAGGTGCCGTAGGTCAACGGTCGGAAGCCTACCTCAAGAAAGGGACAAACGGGGGGGGGGGAAGGAATGTGAGTTCATGCTCTCCTCTTGGGGGTGTAACCAGTTAACAGTTGTCAGGACACCTATCGTTCCGAAAGAGAAACGATCGACATCTATTGGGGGTCCGACAAAGACGAGAGGGCGAAAGGTATCCCAGAACCAGACAGTACAAGGGAAGCCGTAGGAAGGCAAGCGTAGGTGAAAAAAAGAATGGGCGAAGATAACCATGCTAGGGCTCGCCCCGCGAAAAGCGATTAGGAGAAAGGTCCAATCGGCGACGGAACGGGTGTGTAGAGGTCGGACAGTCGTCTTGTGCCTCGGAGAACGGCTGACAGGAGGGAAAAGAACAGGGAGTTGGAAAAAAGAGAAAGGTACAAAACTCAACATTTCTTGGACGGTGGGGAAACAACGCAAAGGCTACGGGACAAAAACTGCTGGGAAGGACGGAACACGCAACTTAGTGTACACCCTACAGGGGGGCTATTGAGAATTAGGATGAAATCGAATCCTGTGAAGAGGCGAAACCGAAAGGGGCGGGGCCGTCTCTTGCAGAATGGGGGGAGCCGAAGGAACCTCAAAAGGTCATTACGGAAAGCGTCAGGGGGGGGCTACTTTTGTTGGCGCGAGCCGCTACAGGAATACAAAGGAGGCTGCTGACGTAGGTTCGACCTAAAAGGGGAAACAACTGTGAGGCAAGAAGGGCATCTCTCGACCACGAGTAGGAGGAAAGAAAAATAGAAAAACCGTGCCCCAGCCAACCGTGTTGGCCACTCAGTCGGGGAATCGGGGTAAAAAAGCGTCGTAGGAAATGAGAACCACCAGAGACCACAATAAAGGGGGACCGCTAGGGTATGACCTTGATTTCAGAAGCGGAACAAAAAGGGCAATGGGGGTCACTCAAAAGCAAAATGCGAACGCCGCCCCAGGATTCTCGGAGGACATAAATTCACCACCTGTAGGGGGTAAAAAAATGCGTGTTCGAGAACGCATGCCGTTTGGGTCCCCCCGTATGCAAAACGTTCAGGAAAATAAAGGAAATGAACTCGCTGTTTAGTCCCGCTAAAGAGAGTTCCCCCCCCGGCTAGGGAATTAAAGGGGGGAAAAAGCACGCCTCGGGTCCTCAACTCAGGAAAGGGATAAACCGCAAGTGGCGAGTACTTCTGGAAAGAACGGACAAAAAGGGGAAGTGCGGTCCTTATATAAAAGTGGAGAGTCGAATTTGTGGAAAATTCAACGAAAAAACTTTGAAAGGACTCGTGGGGGGGAAGGAGTAAGACAGGAAAGAGCTAACTCAGGGAAGGAGAAGCACAAAAGAAGAATGTCAAACTTCGGAAAGTAGACATGCGGAACGATGAGGGGCAAACAAATGACCAATGCTTCTGAAGAATGGTTACAAAAACAACGCCTACAGGAAGTTTCCAAAGGAAATAAATGCCGGCTAAAACGGGTTCCGAGGGGGGCGATAATGAAGCGGAAGTGCGAGACGCAGCAACAAGTTTAGTGTCAAGGAAAAGAGCCTCGTTCACGCTGATGGAAAGACAAGGATCGTCACTAGGACCTCGGGGGGGAACCCTGTGAGGGGAGACTTGTGGGGAAAGGGGGACTACCAGCTGTTGTCTGAGGGAGAGGGGCAGGCGGGAGGAGCGGATGGAACGGTTTCTTTCTATCGGCTGGGAAAAAAAAATAAAAGGGATGGGGAAAACTACAGAACAGAACCCGAAGAGCTCAGGATGAATCTATCAAGGAAGGGAACGACCCAGCGGGGGGAAACAAAGGGGGAAAAGGCATCCATTACTTTCAAGGAAGAGAACAAAAAGGACAAGCGTCTGCGAAAGGTGGCGGATAAAAGCAATGAAAAAAAAGAGCCGCTGTAGGGGCCGTGAGTAACCGTACCGGGACGCATGGAAGAGGGGGGAAGGACCAGCGTTTACTCCTCAAGTGTACGAAGCGAAAAGGTAGGAACCGCCTTTCAGGGGAAGGATCGGGGTTCAAGGAGAAAGAGGGAGGGGCGTTCACGAGACGGAGAACAATAGCAATCGCCCTAGCCGGATTCTGAGGAAGCGATTTGTCAGTTTTGAAGTTAAGAGAAGAGTCGGGGAAACACCTGAGAAAATCTGGGTATGCCGAAATGGGAAGAGCGACGAATCCGGAACAACGACGCTCTCATACACCGAACCAGGTTATGCTACAATCGCATGATCAAAATCAATAATCCTAAGAGAATCGGACCATCCTCAACAAAGCGCACAGGGTTCAATCATAAGGCTCTTCAGAAGAGAAGGCAGTAGCGTGGGAAAACGATTGTCAAGCAAGGAAAATTAGTATTCCTGAGATTGAAAAAGGACGGAGGCAACATAACATTGTCAGTACGGGTAAAGGACTCCCGTCCGAACGCGGGAGAGGGGAAAAAACGGAAAAGTGGCACTTCAAGTGGAAGGGCCGGATGATACCAAAAAAGGCAAAACTATCGAGCTACCGAATCGACTAGACCAGGCAGGAGTCCCTTGAAACGGAGTCTATGTCGAATGCGAAAGACGAGAATTCCTAGGCGACCTTCCCCTGTACTACTTGTTAACCATGTGAGGGCAGGGGAGATAGTGGTTACCGGGGGGGACGAAGTGGATTCCGGAAAGGGGGACACGTTAATAGCGCGGGGGTGCGAGAGGAAGTGTCCCATGTTCAGATCAGGAAAAAAAAAAGGGGGGAAAAACTTGTGATTCGTATCAAGGGGTTCTGGGGCTACTCTCAGAGGGAGCAGGCGGCATTCGGTGCGCGCGCTGGGGTGCCGCACTAAAAGAGCAGAATTTACCAATAAGGAAGGCAAAAGATGGGAAATTCGAGCTGTCAGAGCCGTCATGAAGGGGGGGGGACTTTGGCTCCATAAAAAAGGTGAGTGTCAAGATTCCGAAAAGAGAAACCAAGCGCGAGCTGTGTGCCGTGTTAAACCGACTCAGGGAGGTCAACTTGACGACAGAAGAGGGGGTGTGTGACTTTTTGCTCATTAACCGAGAGCTATTTATCGGGTACGCCCCAAGTGAAGGGAGGCCAGAACGGGACGGGAAATAGGACGTGAGGTGTACGGGCGACTCGATGGGAAGAAGGTGCGCACGGGCCAAAGCTGGACGAGAAGTATAAAGTCAAACTAGAACAAGAGAATGGAGTACAAAAATAAGACGGGGAACGACATGATTATCTCGTGGGATTTAGGAAAATCTCTATTAGAGGTCGCGTATCAAGTCAAGAAGAAAACAGACCAAGCTCTAGCGGTGGCGACGGTTCCATACCAAGATAGTAGCTACCCTATTAGGAAGATCGCAAAATTCCCTGAAGAAGGAAGGGCAATGCATTGGAGTGTCGAGTAGTGAACATATACCACGAGGGAAAGATGGGAACCGGGACCTGGCTACAACAACCGAAAAAGAACCAATCACTGTTCGACCCAGAAGTGGTTCACACGAAAAGTAGCAAGGATCCCCACAACTGACGGAGTCGCCACGGCCACAATACGCAGGGGGGAAGGGGTCCGGGCCCGCAAGGATGCACCCATCCTCTAATGAAGGCGCCCCACGAAGGTCAGAAACTCGTAGACCACGACTAGTACATCATGCGGAGAAAAAACCCGCCCGAGGAGGGGCACTTAAGTCAACTAATAATGGGGAAACGAGTCATCGCCAAGAGAGAGGAAAAAGAGCGGGGACCCTCCAGGGACACTTATGAGTAGTACTCGTCACACGGGTCGACGAGGGGGGGGCTGATTGTGAAGGGAACGGAAACAACAAAGGAGATATTCACAGGTGACGTTGAGTTGGCTCCAGAAGAGTTTGACCTATCGAGCGTGGGAATTTGGGGAAGAAATTTACCAAACGAAGGAAAACTTGCTAAAGAATGGTGATTGACGTCCTGTCACGACCGAGGAAGAACGGTCCTCGACCATACGAGAACTACGTGGAAAGGAAGTAAAGCGCAAAACCGTAGAAGTAGAAGGAAATTCCGATGAGGATCGTCTCTATAAGCACTTCGCGTCGTGAAGTTTGGGGCAAAAGAAACCAGCTTCCAAGGCGAAGCATGAGCGTTCTGGAACGGGCTTCTCTGGGAAACGAGAGAACCGGTCCCCGGGGGGGAATGGGTCACCAGGAAAAAAAAAGTGAGAGATTCCTATAAAGCGAGGCAAAAGCTCGCGGGGTTGGTGGGAGGGGAAAGTGTTGACCACATCCCGGACGGATCCTGAAGGGGAGCGTCAGTCGGACTTTAAAAGAAACCAACAGCAGCAGTTCCAATGGCGGGAAAACTGAGTTCGGAGGCGGGGAGGGAGGAAGTTCCGGAATGCGATATGTCCAACAAAGCGTATCGAAAACTTCCGGGAGAGCATTAACTTTCGAGAAAGATGAGAGGTGATATACAGGGGGGGAGGGAAAAGGTTACTCTTCGCAAGGGAAAAAAGGGAGCACGAGCAGTGTTCAGCATTCGCGAAGGAAAGGTGACGACCCGGAGATCTGCAAGACTCGAAAGGAACCCATCGCGATGCACCATGCAGGGCCTCACGAAAAGGGAAACAAGTAGTAGGCATCGAGCTACAGAGGAGGAGGATAAGAGAGAGGCCTACAGACGGGGACCCTCAGCAGGAATGGTCATCAGGGGAATGGCATCCAAGCTGGGTCAAAAGACTATCTTAACGTTGAAAGAGTCTTCGTACGAGCATTATCGTGCTAAAACCAAAGGGGGGGGAGGAAGCAACGCACACTTTAGGGAAGGTACTACAGGACGTCAGCTTGTTAACAGACAAGGGACAAAAGGATCCGGGTTAGCAAAACTCCGCAGACGCGATCGATCCTTAAGGACGGCTAAAAACCTTAACGGCAGGCGGCTTAATCAGCGTGAGTGCTCTGTTCGTCCGGTAACTCCGAAAAAAAGAAGCAGTTCGTAAACTGAGAGAAAGCGATACATGTTGTCCAGGGAAAAAAATGGCAAAACAACTCCCGCGTGCGAAAAACGGAAGAGAGATCATCGACAGATTTTGGGGGGGGAGAAAAAATGTCACGTGTAATACTCGGGCGATCGCCAAAGCAAGCGCCATACGAGACAGGGTTGCCGGACTGTTTTCAAAGCTATGATAGAACAAAAGGCGCCTAAAGGCAAGGGCGAGTGGAGGAGACAGCCGCATAGTGATTTGAAGCACGCTACGACACGGGACTATGCCGCCTCCAAAGTCGTAGCGGAATTTGTGAAGGGGGGAGGACACGGTTAGGGTAAACTCGAGGTCTATCAAAAAGCACAGAAGCAGAGGAGCGTCAAAGGGATGCAAATCAAAAGGATCCCTCGGCCAACCGGAACGAAGGGAGACAAAGCAACGTAATCTGCGAATAGAGACCCAGTCTGGTCAGGATTCACCATCCGCACCTTTGGGCCAAGAATGGTGAAAACGAAGGGGGGGCCTCGATGCTCAGTCACTGGGTGTCCAAGGAGACTTTCTACTATTTTTAACTTATCAGACGTGCATTCCGAGGGCACACTCAAAAATGAAGAGCGAAACGAGGGTAGGGTGTTAAAAAAACGGGATACTTTCCTGATCGCCCAAGGGGTTCGGCGTGGAAAAGTTCAGTCTTTGTGGGACTAAGGCTTCCCAAAATCGGAGGTTCATGGGTGGCAAGCTGCATCCCGGAACTTCGGGCTGGGGCGAAGATCCGCGGGGGTGTTGGGGGGGGAATCTGCTAAGGGATGCTTTTCGCCAAGTAAGGGTTGTCAGGGGGGTGTGTGTCAGTGGGGTGCAAGGAAACATATGGGAGAGGCGGACGCCGCCTAAAAAGAGAAAAGCCTTTCATTGCATTTGGTGTCCGAAGACGCATATTGTCCGGAAGAAATCGAGAAGTATGAGACGAGTCGACCACGACAGAGCTGGAGTAGTTGGCGTGGACCTTGAGAACCGCGTGTTTGAAACCAGACCGGAATCGTATCGAAACGCACAAGATCCTCAGAAATTGCGACAAGATCGCGTTCGTCAGAGAGGAGGACGAGTACCGCGTCCGCGGTGGACCTGAAGTCTAAGCAGAAAAAACACTGAGAAAAGAGAGGGGTACCCCGCCCAACAAGAATCCATACTGGCCGACCATATGGACGAAAGGCCAGTCAAGTACGCCCGAGCCATAAATTCCGGTTACATGAAAACAAAAATCACAACATCCAGAATAGGCTGGCCAAGGCTCGAGTAAGGGTCAAAAAAAAAAGTCTCGCTCTATGGGACGCAGAAAGGGGGAAAAAAATTGCCAAAGGGGCGACCAGTTCGTGAAAAAAGTCGAGGATCAGGAATCAGACAAGGGCAAAAAGTCCGCAAAATTGGTCCGGTTTGGGTTTTGGGTCATGGATGGATATGAGAGGGCGGGAAACCGCGCGAACAGAATGACTCTCAGCTCGAAGGGGATTGACAAACTCACGGCAGAAAAAGTCATCCGCAGAAGAAATAGAAGCTTCTCTGAAGCTGACATGAGCACACACGACTCGCATAGGACATAGAGACGAATCACTCTGCCAAGGGAAAACTGTGAGCGAAGGACCTCACACGGCAAGGCAGAGCGCCTCAGGTGGAAAGGTCATGAGTCATGGGGGGCGCCTAGGAGGTCACTTCCGACGAATGGGGGTTCTCGTCGCTGTAAGTAAGCTGCGATAAAGCTGCGGTGTGGGACTAATGCTAGCCTACTAGGGAAGCCGAGCTGGGGGTACCCTGGACGTCTGCGAAAACTCTTTTTTAGGATCGAGGTTAAGAAAATTACCAAGAAAACTTTTAGGGGGCAACGAACGTGAGGCAATCCAGAAAGGGAATACCGCATAGTTACCCAAACGCTTGGGGAAAGGGTCCCGCAAAGTGCCACAGAAAGGACTCAAGAAGAAAGCTCATTATTTGGAGAAATTGCCGGGCTGAAGTCACGCAGAAAAAGCGCGCTTCGCTAGGAAGGACGCGAGGGGGGGGACATCATTGGGCTGGCGCCTTTAATGATTTTGATCGTCTAGGGCGCCTTCAGAACGGGGTGACCTCCAAGACGTTCTACCAGCGAAGATAGAGAGGAAGAAACCGAGAAAACTCAAATAGGTGGAAGAAAACCGCCTTTTTCCCTGGGAGGCCTTGAAAAGTCCGTTAAAATCGGCACAGAAACCGAAGCGGGGAGTCCCCTATCTAGGGAAAGCAAGCCACGAAAAAGGCGGGAGCACGTGCAGGGACACGATTGAAAAGGAACTTACACCACTTTCCCGAGAAGTGACGTGCAGCACAGAACATACAGCGGTGAAAGGTAATAGGGGGGTGCTGGTAAAAAAACTTTCGCAAGGGGGGAGAATGGACTTACGATATGAATTAATCACCTGAACACGTGAAAAGGTGTCCAAGTGAGCCTGATCACTTATGATAGCAGGATGAAAATCTCGTCCATCGGGTCGTGGGGAAACATATGTAACCATCGCAGAAACAACTTACTGCGAACCGCGATCCGACACCAGCGACAGCAGGGACGAAGACCGCCCGCCCAAAAAAGACCAAAAGTCAAACCGGGGGAGGGCAAAGAACGGTGCCCCACGGAGAGAGCAGAAATACAATCTCACATTCGGAGGAGAAAGAGTCCCTGAACGTAGCAGGGAAAAAGGGAGTTTCATAACCTTGACGTCACTTCGGTAAAAGTGCTCGGCTCCCTCACGACCGCGAACTTGTGAATTATGGGTCAGGGGCTGGCCTATCCTCTGGTAAAGAGTTGGAAACATTCCAGAAGAAGCCGTAAAGCATCGTTCCGAAGAACGGGAACAGAAAGTCGCCGAGAATGGGGTGAGGCAGGACATCGTAGGAGAGTAACTACGAAGTGGAAAAGGCAAGAAACTAATCTTAACAAACCTCCATTTTGCGAGAGACACAACTCGATCAAAACTCAGCAAAGGCTACGGAGGCTGGAAAAGACTTCTGACGGCGACGAAAAAGTTCGTTTCTACATAGGAGGGGGATCGGCTACATCATTCCACAATAAGAAAATCGGGGCTTGGAACAGATAAGGCGCGGTTAAAAAACACACTAAAATACGTGGGTCCCGAACGTGCGGAGACGGGGGGAACCACCCACTGTTATCAACACCGGACATTGATCTGGAACCCTAAAAGGAGATTCGAATATCCAGGATGCCAGAGGAAAAAGCTATCGGCGACCAAAGGATGTTTGATAAATCGAATAAAAACAGAACATCACTGGAGGTTTGCAAAAGAAATCAAGGAGGTGATGGGGGTAATGGTTCAGCTCCCAGGAAAAGAAAAAGCTCTAAAACCTATCGGTTCGACCTGAGGGTCACGGTGCTGGGGCAAGAAAGAACTCTCTCAACAAAACGAGGAAGATTGCGCTGATGAAAAGCAACCCAGTTGCGAACCGGACGTCAGCAGCATAATAGGGTACGAGCGACGCAAAAACGGAAGGGACCCAAAAAAACTGACTGTAATTTAACCGGTGGGGAGGTCCAACAAAACCGGGAGTTCTTGCAATTCGAGGCGGGAAAGACGTTTCAGAACTCGACCAGGATTCTCCGGGGGGAATCTTAATCGCCCAATTGGAGGGGGGGTCCCGAAATGCGTGTTACGGAATACAAAACTGGGTCCCCAGTGAAAGCAAGTAGTAACACAAAGTCATGAACTCGCTGGGGGTCTTACACCGCCGATCTGTTCAATGCCGAGAAACGTGTAGGAATAAGCAGACTGCCGCGCCAACGCCAAAGGGGAAGACTCGAAAAACCCAGTCAGTCGCCCGTGAAAAGGCGTCAGGAAGAAGACTAGCTTTGGGGGGGGAGAGGTAATAATCTCCAAATTCGGGGGGGAATCTTCGACGGGGCACGGTGATAAACGGTATTTCTGCTCGAAGTCGACGATCGAGGAGAACTGAAACCCAAAATTTCGAAAATTCGCCGTAGACTGAAAAGCAAAAGATGAGTCGAAACTGCTTTCGATAAGGTGGGTGGGAATCACAAAGCAGAAAAGTAGAGTGAAAAGCCATGAAGAATAACCACACGTTGGACGGGCAGATGGGAAATAGAAGGCGAGGACGCAAAAAACCACGTGTTGTAAATGAACAACACGACGTGAAGAAGGCAGGAAATTGTTAAGGACGTAAAAAGACTTCTGCGAGTGTGGAATCTGTGAGGAAGGAATTTGTAAACCAAAGGGGAATACCAAAAGAACTGTCGTACGTGATAGGGGCAGCAAGGGGCTCGCTGTCGCGGGGGGTCTTCTATCGACCGTACGCGATTAGGATACACCCCCATTTAATAACGAACCGCATTCATAGGCAGAGGAGGGAAGTACTACCATCTAATAAATTAACCTTAGAGTTTCAAAGGGCATAGCTGAGCACAAACGCAGTAGCGCTCGCAAGGGTTTACGCACGGGTCCGCTTTGAAAAAAAAAAGCAATTGGAATTAAGGGTCGGTTAACCGCACAGCTCGCTGGGGCATTACAAATGAACTGAAATGTTTACTCCTCCACTAAGCCTCCTCCTTCCAAGGGGGAAACAAGCGTCGTGAAACTAGCAAGTCAAACGGGACGCAATGTAGACAAACAGTTCCTGGAGACGAGACGTCCCATAAAGACGGAAGTTAGGTACGGGGAGTGGAGTTCGAAAGGTTCGGATGGTCAACTCAAAAACGAGAATATCGCGCGATCACCGCTCAAATGTACCGTCCCGGGTAAGAAAACGGCCGTAAAAACCAAAAGATCCACCGTCCTCGCAAGAACTCAGAACCAGGGAGTCCCCACCGCGATATCATCAAAGCCGAAAAAAACGCCGAAATCTCTTCAGACCAAAGACGGCCCTGGATCAGCGGCTTTGAAGTCGAGAAAGAGAAGTGGGGACAATCGGGGCGGGACCCAACTAAAAATGTGCAAACGTGAAAGGAGCTTTGGTAGAGGGATTGGAGGGGTGCGATTCGGGAGAAACAACCAGAATTCCGTATCCGTAATTTGGGGGAGCTAGGACGCGAAAAACGAGGTATAAGTAAAGGGTAAAAGGGAATGGTCATTGATGGTCCCAGCGTCAGGATACTCCGTAGTCCACAAAAGTCACCTAGACTTAAAGGGAATCGACGAGACGCATGCTTAGTAACCGTATCCGAGGCACGGGAGAATCTAAGAGGTAGAATTCGGGAACCTTCCACCATGAGGAACCTCTGGAAGAAGCTCAAGGGGGCTCTCTTGTGCAGAATCTGGTTTACGGGTGGAATTCACTTGGGGAGGAACCGCTTACGAGGCATCGGGCTGAAGCAATGGTCAGGTCGAGAGCTCTGTCTCCCACGGACGGAAGTGGTACGGTGCTGCCTTTGAGGATGGAATTAATGCCCGCGCGGCGAAAATTTCTGTGGAAAGGCTCGCCTGTTTGACCAAGCCGCAGAAGTCCTACAAAGCCGAGAACTAGAATTCGGAACGACCTGCACGTGATCGAAGCAACTCATGAAATGGAAGTCCGCCTTAGCAATAAGGGAAGGGAAAGGGCCTCCCGGGGGGGGGTACATGGAAGCAATCACCTCGCGAGAAATTTTGAAGTGGTAAAGCGACGACCCGTGCGGCAAGCCTCTGCAAGAGGTTGTGGCTGAACGAAGAGGGAGGACTCGAGACTAGGTGATCTACTGTAGGAATGGATAGGAGAAAAAGGTGACGGGGTAACGCTACGGCTATATCAAAAACCTTCGACACGTGAACGCCAAAAGCTGGGGAAAGATTTATAGAGACAGAGGGGCACCTCTAAGTACGACGAAAAGAGGAATAGTAACAATAACTGAAAGAAACTGAGCGATGAGTTCAAAACAAAAAAAGAAGGGAGGGTGGCCTGTTGTGGAAAAACAAAAAACAAGAAAAAACAAAAAACAAAATCCTCAGATGTGTCCGACTCTTCTAAATACCGTAATCGATCATTCGACCAGAGGAGTACTATCCACAAACAAAATTTCCAGAAGGCGTGGCGCAAAATTTATGAGGGTCGAAAACTGAGGACCAGGAAAAGGTGAACCAAACCTGAGCCAAGAAAAACGAATCACTGGTCTAAACAATCCAGGCGGGGGGTCCCAACACAAAAAAAGCACCAGGTGGGTTTCGGAAAGGCAAACAATATTGGGGTTGATTTAGAGAAAAAAAAAAACATGAGTCAGCCATCCTATCTGCACCAACCACGGGAAGAACCTTTCAAAGGGAACTAACATGACGAGGTAGCCGAGAGAAAGAAAACTCACAAGGAAAACCTAGGTGCGGGGCTTCCTTGACCTAGAGGGGTCCATCGCCAAGGGAGATGGTAAACATAGTAAAATTGGACCGACATGTGACCAAAGGGCAGGAAAGGCGGGCCGCTCTGCGGGGAACACGGGACAGTATTGAACAAAAGTGATGGGACGGCAAAAACAGCCTGGGGCACAGGGAAAAGAAGTGATTCAGAAGAAGTTGTTGCAAAAGTGGTGAACAAAATGATCTCGTTTTAAGGAGAGGAGGGACATAAAGAAGGGACGAGCCTAGGTCATTTGTTTGGACAGGTGGATAACGTCCCGAGCAAGGGACGAAACGTCCGCGAAAACAAGCCCGCTCGACGACGTCACGCGACGTGTCAAGAAAATGAGGCAAACGATTCTGCGGCAGAGATAACTCGTAAAAACGGGGTTGGATTGGCCTTTTGTGTTTGGACAGAAGAGAACCGCTGCGAGTCGGGCGCGGGGGATTCGATTGGGAATCGACAGAGAGGGACAAGGGGAACTGGCTTTCGCCAAAAAGGTCGAGGCACAAGCAAGCTGACATACGCAGAGGCTTAGGGTAAAAGAATTGGGGTCCCATGGACAATGTCACGCATCTGTAATTAAGCAGGGACTAATGAGCTAGGGGAGGGGAACTGACCTACTCCCAAAAACGCAAAGGGACTGCGATACGACGGAAAAGATTCGGGATTTAGAACTAAAAGCGGCTATGATCTCAGCAAGGATTGTGACACAAGAAGACTGGGGATCTTGTCACAGAGGAAAGATTAAGAGGAAAAGTACCGCTGAGGAAATAGTCAGACAAAGGCACCTGGGGTACACTAGCACGTGATGAGAGACGAAGAAGGGAGACCGGGGAAAAAAAATTCCTCGGATCTCCCGGAATCCCGGGGCTGGACAAACAATGCCTGCCACTCTCAAGGGGGTTTCGCGAAGGCAGACAGAAAAACACCAACAACGTAGAGGGCAAGAACAATGGTCCGAGGTGGACAGGCGGGGCAAGAAGAATTCTCCAAGGAGAGTGCAAATCCGGAAGCTAAAGGGAAAATCGCCTCATCGCGAATGGAATGGATCACGTTCAGGGGCGCAGAATTTGCGAAGCAGGGCCTCACACTGGAAGCCTGAAGAAGCGACAGAAGAGGGACTCTACAAGGACCACAAATCCTCTCCGGGGTACAAGAAACCGAGACATCGCTAGCCGGAAGGCGGCGACATCAAAGGAACAAGCCGCGTAATCGCAGACTGATGCTTGCTTGGGCGTCCGGGAAACGGCACGAAAAAGGAACGTCATTTCGGGAAAGGATCGAAATGGGGTCCAATTGACCATGAAAAGGGGAACAAGGCGCCGCTCGGTGGAACGAGGCCTCGCTGGGAGAGCTCGCTCAGTTTTGGCGAGAAATCCCCTGGTAAGAAGAGGGGCGAAAAAAAAAAAAAAAAGCGCCAGAACGATCAGTGAGTAGCCTGCAGCTCTTTAGAACAAACCAATAAACCAAAAAAACCCCACCCGCACCAAAAAAAAGGGAGTAGATAACAAGCAATCACTTGGCCGATGGACTGATCTCCGAAAAAAAAAAGGCGAGTGCCCTCCGACCGGGGTTCGTAGCGCTTTGGTCGAGGAAACAAAAGCGGATCGGAAGTCGAGAAAAAATTAATTGTATTGAAAACTAAAGGAGAAAAAAGGGAACTGCGTATCAGCGAAAAAACTCATGGATGCGCACTTAACATCTCAATCTGCACCGGGAACGGTCGGGGAAGGCTCAAGCAAAAAGGGGTACAAGACTTGGAGTCCCACCAAGATCGCCCGCCTGACAGAAAGGAGGGGGGTGGACCCAAGAGGGTCTACTATTTCCTTAGAAGGTGGCGATTCCTCTGGGCAAGAATCGTATTATAATGAGACGCTAACGATGGAAATCGGGGGAAACGTTTCCAAGAATAACGGTCATTTTGTGGTCGCAGCGTTCGAAATTAGTGGACCAGGCGGTCGCCAGAGGGACTCGGATGGGGGAACCAATGCAATCCCTGCCATCTCGGGGGGGCGAGAGAACCTATCCGTCGGGGGGGGGTTGATCCCTGCAGAGGGATACTTTTAAAAGATGGGAATACGGTTCTGGAGTGGTTGTAGGGGTGGTTCACGAGACATATTGGTACTCGGCTATGGGGGGGACTCCTGGTGCCAAGGTTCATGGAATTTGTGGGGTGATCCAGACACGGGACGCTGATTGGGACACGAGAAAGAAGGGAACAACGCTTATAGCTGAGAATGTGTGCGTCGGAGACTTGCCCTGTGGGGGGACACTACGAAAACAGTATCAAAGAACGATCACCATAATGGCATCTGGGGGTACCCACGGCAGATCGATCAGCTAGGAGTCGAAGGAGAGCCGAGTCCAGCTTGGGAAGGAAAACTTAGATTCCTACTCGAAAAATGTAGAGATAACGCTTGGGACCCCGAAGAATTTAAAAAACAGGAAGAACCCCCCGAGACAACGCAACCCATACCAATATGGCGAAGTTCCCTAATTACGCCTTCACTTCGAGAGTAAAAAAAGTCAACGGAAAAAATCGTCGAAATGGAAAACAGGCAATAGGAGGGCCGCACGTTGTGACAGAGCGTACCAAAAAAAAAGGAAAAAGGCAAAAGCGCTGGTGAATGGGGTCCCAAAAGCATTACCACTGGGAAAACAACGCAAGGAGGGTCGAGGGATGAATTGAATGACGGAGCGACTCTCACGGAGCAAAGGGGCGGGGTCTTAAAGGGGTCGGGACTTCTTCTGATGAGCGGGAAACAGAGCACAGAGGGAAACGCTGCCCAAAGAACGCATTCATAAACAACAGCACGGGGGCAGACTAAGATTCAGAGAAAGCTTCTGGAGATGAACCAGGCGTCACGAGCACACAGCGAATGGCCGACGGGTCAGCAAAATCACAAGAAAGACCATAGTCCACAGAGTCGCACACGAGCCAAGGAAAGCACAAGATAAAATCAGGGAAAAAACCGGTGGCAGGTCGACAATGAATCGCTCAACACGAAATTCGAAGGTTGGTCTATCGAGGGGAGGAAGCTGCATACTCGGGTGTGGAAAAAAGCATAACGGGAAAACTACGACGGACTTGACCCACTGCAGGTTACAGGTCTCGAGAAAAAAAGTGTGGCGGATCGGGGGGACGACATTTGCCAGACAAACTTCCGGCGAAAACTGGTCTTCGAAGAGACGCCAAAGGGGGGGTCGCCCTCCAGAAGAAGGCACGTCAATCTGCGAGGTTCCCTCAACTGGTGAAAAATGGAAAAATTGGTCCCTTGGCCCCCTACTGCAGTGCATATGTTGGGGGAACTGGGGACAAGCGTGCTGAAGCGGCGACAGGGACCGCTTCTTCCGAAAGATTATACAATCGCTATGGATGTAGGGGCGAGGGAGCCGGAGTTACACTAAGACTTGGGAAAGAATCGCCCGGGGACAAAGTGGTATGAGGGAGCTATATAATCAAAAAAAGCACCAAGCGAAACATCCGCGCCGACTCCGGGAGTGTACAACCTAAGACGGCTCTAGAAGGACAGAAAACCACCTAGCAACGGGGTTGTCGGACAGGACACGAATCTGCGAGGACGCATCGGAGGGCGGATTGCTAGATACGGGAAACTCTCGAGGGGGGTAAACGCAGCATGTCAGTACACCAAGTGGGGAATGTCCGCCAAAAAAATACATCGAGATGGTGAACGTCCGGCTTGGCTGTTAAAACACCTTGGCCAGTGGAATGGTACGGGTGGGAGACATAGGAGAACCGTGACCAGGTGGGAAAAAAAAGAGCGTCTTAGCGGGTAGGCATGAAGGAATGATACAGTGCGCGTCCTTCTGCTCTTGCCCATTATTTGGGGGGTTACATCAAGCGTAAGGCAAAGACCTCGAGGGACAAACGACGCGGCGAAGAAGCCTTGAGCACTTTGGTACCCAACGGCCATGGGAGGAAAAAAGGGTTCGGTTCAAAGGAGAACTCACAGGGAAGCCCAACGATCGAAGCGGAACGAATTTAGGGAAAACACCTTCTTATTGACGACAAGTAACGTAGCTTGCAAATGGGCAGTGAAACTAAGTGGGTGAGAAGTCGCAGATAAAGGTACCGCAAAGACCGCAACGGGTAAAGGAAAGTTCTGTGGAAAGCTAACTCATGGTCTTAAAGTGTGTGGTAAAAAAGGCGAGGAAAGAGGACCTCATCTTGAGTTAGGGGAGTCCCGAAGTGGAACATCTAGTTCAGATCGAGCGTCAACGAACGAACCTGGTAACGGTTAAAAAGTCAAAGGAAAGAAGGAAGGCGTTTCCACACGAATTTGGCGAGGAACACCATCTATCTCACCAGCGCCAAAGCTACTTCGGGGGGGGGGTGGAAGGCACTTTCCCGACGTGAAACTGAAGGAGACGAGGTGAGATTCCATGTGGGCGGGGGCCAATCATGACAGCTCAAAACCAAAGGACACAGTGGGGGCAGTGGGGAAAAAAATTCGCTGTACAGAAAAAGCGAGGTCAAAGGTTCCCAACTTGCTTGACTAATGAAAAACAAGAGCATTCGTCAGCAACACGCATGAGGATGGGAACCCAGAAGCAGGATGGAAAGAAGTAAAATCCGGGGATGATCGTGCGCCCAACGGGAGGAGTTACCCTCGGCATATTGGAGGGGTCAACAAGCGCCTTACACGAATGACCGCATACGGGTCATTGGGGGGGTAAGGTCCAGGTTGGGGGTGAAAATAGGCGGACGGCTAGAAAAGAAACAAAGAAAGAAGGAAGACTGAATCAGCTTTACTCGTTGGAGCCAAAAAAACAGGGTCGTCAAAGCAGGAAAGCAGAGAGAACAGCACAACAAAAGAAAAGGTGAAACGTGCATAGGCCCCAGAACACAGGGTTATCGGGAGGAACCACAGTAAGGTGAGGAATCGCGATTAGAAGGGTAAGGAGCGGCGAAGCGCAGAGAGGACGTAACACAACGACAGCGCGTCAAAGGGTTAACGACTGTAGGTCAGCAAGGGAAGCGACTCAAACACATCGTGATGTAATCAAAGGGGAAAGTCAGCGACGAAGGGTCTCCCGCTCATGTCAGGGAAGGAGACGAAAGTGATAAAGAAACAAAGTCGTGCTGTGCAAGACCCTGGCGAATCGGCGCGTCCCGAAAACGGCATGGGGGGGTGACAGGGACGTAAAAAAACAAAGGACTCGAGTTTCGGTACACCAGAAAAGCGATGGCCAGTGAAAACCAAGGAGTAACAGACGTCGACCGTCCACTGTCAATTAAGCTGTGGGTCACGTAACGAAAAAACTCAAACAAATCGGGGCAAAACTAACACGCGTGGAGGTATGGCTAGAAAGAAGAAGGGGGCGGCCAAAACGTATTGCGAACAAAAACTTGCTGACAGGGCCGGCCCTTAGGGAAAAGGGCCACTTTCCTAAGGATATTGGAAAAGGGAGTTAGATCTAAGGTGAAGTGGGGAAGACGCAGTTCGAAGTCACGAGACAAGGAGGTGTGGGACAGTAGAAGACAGGGGATAATAACCACATATATGTGCGAACTTCAAATAAAATAGCCGGCGGAACAAAAAATGAGTCAAGGAAGGGAAACTTTCTTAAAGATAAAAGTTGGAAAAACCAAAACTCAGAATTGGCCAGCAATACCTCAATTCCTCAGGCCCACGTGAAGTTCGTGCTTGGAAGTAGGGAATTTGGCGAAAAAAACGACCAAGGTTTGGGGGAAACAAATGGCAAGCGACTTACGGCGGAGTGCGAAGGAAAGCGATAAGAAGTCGTCGACGCTACTGTCGGTTGGGCCTCCAAAGTGGAGTCGAAGACGAAAGGGGAAAGAAAGCGGAACGTTTGTAAGTGCTGATGTCCTCTGATTTCGGCGAGTCCGCGTGTCGGGGAGATCGCGGGAGCGGAGGACAGGTCAAAAAAAGCAAGTAGATGACCTCTCAGGGATAATGCACCATGAATACCGGGAACTACCGAAATTAACCGACCCTTGTCACGGGGAAAATAATACGAAGGTACAGAAAACCTTACCATCAAGTCGCTGCTCAGTGTGTCAGAAGCAGAAAGAGTTACTCACAAAAAATCTGCCGCATGTAGTGCGAGGGACGTTAATGAAAAAGCATAGAGTGCAAAAAGAACCGGAAGGCGGGGTACTCCGTTCAACGAAGCAGGCTCCCCTTAGTGGACAGCGCGCGTCAAATTCGGGTAATTCCAGCGGGGTCTAAGGTATACGACGGAAGCCAAACAGTCATTCGGTAACGGGGAGTCTTAAAAAAGGAAATGGTGAAGGGTTCTCAGTCAATAACTGGGGGTGTCCACCTGCGCAACTGTGGTATTGGATCACGACTAATCGGAAAAAGATCAAAGATTCCGACCGCTCAGAACGCTGATTAACACATACTAGTCTCATCCTCGAAGAAAGCTCCTCGCCGGCGTAAAAAGGCGCTCCCTGTTAAACTGAAAAATAATGACGGTGGTCTAACTGCACCGACAGTCAATTTGGACCACCGCAAACGGGTACAAACGCGAGAGGACGAGCCTTCTGGGGGGGGCAGGCACTTCGGGTCAGGGGGAGTGCAACAGAACTTTGAACAGGACGTTGATGTCCCGAGAAAAAACTATCTAAGAAAAGGGAAAGGTTAAAGGCATAATGTCAATATGGGAAAGCGTAGCCGTATAAAACCGGCACCGGTGAGGGGGACTTCTTACAAGACTCACAGAGACCAGGAGGGGAGTATAACTTATCCCAGGGACTTACTCGGCGGCAATCAGTTCTCGGAAATTAAATTATTTAAATAGCAAAAACAAAATGGTTGTTTGAAAAATAATTGGTGTTGTATGAAAGACGCTCTGTGACGTGTGAGGGAATGCTCGGTGCTGACTCTGTGGGGAGAAATGGTCAAGGACCGTGGGGGGGAACGCTGGTAGAAAGGACTCGCTCGCCCAGGGTAGTCATGTCTCCAGGCTGAGGGGGGGGGGGACCGTTTGACGGTGCTGCCTAAGAAGCATGTCTCCGGGAGAGGACGTCGAGGTGCGCATCGATACCAACTCACATCAGAAGTCCACCAGAAGCAAGGAACCACATATGAGGACGCCCCAGGTCTCGTGAGAAAAGGCACTCAAGCGAAAATTTGAATTTACTGAAGGCCAAAAATTGGTCAATGGGAATGCGGTTGAAGAGCAAAAAAAAACAAGCGAGGACTGTTTTCACCGGAAGTAATGCGAGCCACAAACGTGCCAAAAGAGGCAGGATGTTGTCGTGGCTCATGACAAGAGAAGCGGTAAGGAAATACACGAGATGGCAGGGCTTAAAACGGTCGGCCAAGATGATCGGGGTCGGCGGGGGTAAACGAAGTTCTACTAAGGACTGAGACACGTCCAGGGATAGCTGTGACGAATGTCGGATTACGTAAGAGGGGGGGGGGGGGGAGATCGACCCTTTCGACCACTGGAGGAGCTCGTGCATGTGAACGATGCGACTTGGCACAGCGGGAGAAGATACGCGCCCAATTCCTCAACCGGTGTAGCCTCGCTCATACCGATTACTAGGAGGTAAAGCGGGACCCGATGAATTCCTTCGTACAAAAAAAGGGGGACCCGTGGAACCCTGAATATTTGGCTTCACCGAGACCACGATGACTTATGGAAAACACACAGGCTCAAGAAACCTAACATCCCACTTGGCGAAAAATAACACTAGGGACAAAGTAGCAGAGGCTACCAAAACAGGGGGGGACTGTAGGTCGTCACGGCCAGACCGGAAGGGATGACTTCGGCCACACAAGGCCGCCATCAGAGGAGAAGGAATTCCCCAAACTAATGTGAAGAGAGGGGGAAAAACATGACGAGGAACAGAGCATAACGTGGAAAAACGAAAAATTTTAGAGCATCATGGGGAAAGGAGGGGGGGGGGGGACGCGTCAATCGCAAGGAATAATAGTTACACGATCTTGGAACAGCTTCCTTTAAGTCGGCGGGGGAAATATCTCGGGAAGGCGACAAGGTTGGCACCAATGTGAAGGTTGCGAAACGGAAAAGTCCCGGGTAGATGAGAAAAACTGTTAAGTGCTTTGCCTAAAGAGAGCGAGACGGTGGAGTTGTAATAAAAAACCATTGATCCTGAGGAATGCAGACAAAAAAAAGGGGGTGCATGGGGGAAAGTCAGCCAAGTGAACTAACGTTGACAGAGAACATACGGGATGACGGTCACTCGAAGTCGGAGAAACAATTCAAACACTGTCTCTGAGAATTCCCCCCTTCTCTGGGAAGTTGGGTTTCAAAGAGAGAAAAAAACAAGCTGACGTGAAAAATGCATTCTTGCGCCTTGCTGTCTAGGGTCGCAACGGTAATTACCCTGTGGACCTGTCCAGTTCAAAGGAAGAGATCGGTGCCGAGACATCGAGGAGTCGGGGCAGACGCGCAAGGGGGGGGGAAAGGGTCAAATTGGGCAAAAAGTCGCGGAGATCAGGGAATAAACGACCTGCGTGAGGGACAGGGTCACCGACTCAAAGCACGCAGCAGTGACTGAGCTGTGAGTAAACGTTGAGGAGAAAAACGGTACGGAAGACGCTCGGGGCCACGATGGGGCGAACACCCGCTGATGAAACTGGTGCGGGTCCAGGTTCCAAGATGCTTCGGAAAGGAGAAGTCACTGTAAGTGGGTGAGGCAAGGAAGTCCCCCTGTTGAGCTCAATAAAAAAGTAGCATGAAGAGAAAAAAAACCGATGAAGAACGGTCCGCTTAAAGATGCAGGGACAATCCGGGGGGGACCAGGGGCAGGATGGCCCACGCTTCCAAACTCACGCGGAACAAATCGCTGGGGTAAAGCTCATCACAAGCAACACTGAGTAGGAGGCAAGAGATGCCTAAAGAAAGTGGTACTAAAGGAAAGTTGGCATGCATGGTATCGCCTGTGGTCTCATCCCCGAGACCTGGGAGATAGTCCCATGGAAGACAATTCGGTCGGAAAATTTTTGATCACGTGTCTTTCTCAAAAAGAAGGTGGGGGGCGAGGTCACTCCACACTTGACAAGCAGGGACTATCACTCAAGGACGAATCGGTGGACTAGACAGGACTCATCCAGAGACGCGCCAAAATCACGACCGAGAAAGCAAACTGATTTCACAGAAAGTCGTCTGAAAAGCCATCACCGTAAACTAAAGGAAGGGACTACGCTAGCGCTGTGCGGAGGTACACAGACACGCAGCTCAGTTCATCACTGAAAAATTTCCGCGCGGACACGGGTTCCTACCCATTAAACGAAAAACAAACCCTCACGCGTCTGTACCCAGAAACGCCTCTCTGGAAAGGCATTGGGGAACACATTTCCCAATGGTGACTCTGCTATCGCACCATCAAAGACCAAACGATCATGATTAGGCAGAAAGGGGTTGAGCGAGGATGAGGACTGCAAGAAAAAGGCGACCGCGAAGTGTCGGACCCGCATAAGGGAAGTGGCCGCTGCTTCGGCTCAAACTCAGTCCCGTCCATAACGTCTGTAAGCGGTGGGGCTCTACCGTGCGACATGAGCGCGGACGCAACCCTGCACAGTGGGACAGGGCACGGACAAGGATCGGAAATAACCCGCGTTTCAATCCAAAGGGGAGTTAAGCCAACGGGACTCAGTGAAGCGTAAATCCTTAGAGCAGGACCCCGTTTAAACGGTCTTCCCGGCATTAACCTCACAAAACAAATTGGTCCAAAGAAACTTGTCAGTCCCGGCCACAGAGGGCCCTCCTAATGGAGACAGTGGAAACTGGTTTCAGTTTCCTTGTTTCCGTATAGCAACGTTAGATGAAAAGGCAAACTCTATCGGATAGGCGACGGATGGAAAGGGGGGAGGGTGGACGGAAAAAAGGCTACCGTCGGGGTGTCGGGAGGGCAACTTGCTAACCTATTCGGATATTATTCACGGGTCGGGGGGCGGCATCTCGGCTGGCCGCGACAAGACTCATCTGCAGTGTCGCAAAGCGAACCATCAAAGGGAGGTGTGTTGGAGAAAGATAACGGGGAACTTCTGGGTCGCCAAGGGAGGAGACCAATGGTTGGGGGGGCGTGCGGAGGGGTGGGGGAGTACATAGGGGTCAGCGCAAGGCGCCTAAAAGCTGGGCCCAGGCAAAATTGTCATGTACATTTTTGGCAAGGGATCCTTCGTCGGGGGGGATTTACAAATCGGGGGATCTAGGAGACACACGACTATAGCATTGAGGAAGTTTTTCTTCGTTGGAGCCTGATACATTGGTGGGAAAAAAGCCCAAGACGGATCAAAACCAGGCTTCAAGACAGGCGTCATGGGGAGAACACGTTCTTCAGATCTCTCTTCTAGGGAGAAGACAGAGCGGGCGAAAAAGAACGGTGGACGGCGGTCTAGAACACCTGAGCATAGGAGTTCCAAAAAAAAAAAAACGAAACATCAGAGGGCCGACAAACTGCAAAGCAGGCATGCCCTTATTCGAGAGGGTATGAGACCAGTCAAGAAACGGAAGAGGGCACGTTGTTACGTAGGACGAGGGAAACACCAAAAAAATGTACTCAGCGTGGGGTAAAAATTAGTCAAAAACCTTCATGTCCGAGGGGAAACTTCTTTCGAAAGTGAGGAGGGAGGGAAAAGAATGACGGAGACAGACAAGAAAGTTCTGAGGCTATGGGCTCTTGTGTCGGGAAGTAGTGCTGATGAGCACGCTAAAAAAGATGCGCACATAATGAGGAAGCTAAAGTCTCATCTAGCATTCAGACGCACATGCAACAGAACGACAGTATAGAAAGGATGGAAAGACGTCAAGAGGATCTGACCAGTAGTAGCTAGCCAAAGCACGAAAAGAAAAACAAAAATCGAAAAAGTACAGGAATCACGCGATGACCATTAAGTCACACAGAGAGTTCACCCAACCGAAGGAACGGCCCCTAGCACGGCAGGAAGCGATCGTAAGGGGAACCGAAGTATCTAGGTTCCTATGGCGGCCTAAACTGCGCAGTCCTCCTCTCGTCGAGGTCAGGGAAGCGGGAAAGATACTCGGTGCCGGGGTGACTCCTGAAGTACGAAAGCGGGCCATCTTACTCACTCGCAAAAAGGTTCCGTCGTCGAGACGGTTTTGGGGAAGGGAGTACGAATTTAGCGAAGCAAAGTCAAGAAACGGGGGGAGTTGGGAGAAAGCATCCGAAGAGAAAACGTGGGCACATAAAAAAGGCATACCGCAAGCGCTGCAGCTCTGTGAAAAAGTGGAGGTGCGGGGATGCCCCGACGGGCTCTTTTGGGAGAGATCAAAACGCAGTAGGATGGGCGGCGGGAAGCAGGCAAGTTCTCCAACTCCTTCGAGGATGCAATGATATTCACTGTGGCGTGTAAACCCGAGAAAAGGGTTGATAATATCTCGGGGAAAATGCCTCCAAGAGGGTTGAGAATGGGAACAGAGCGCTATATGCAAGCGGAGCACACTCCGAAAGAAACGCATCGCTTCAGGGTAGAAAACCTACCGTTAAAGTCAAAGCCGATCGATTGACGCCGTCTAGGGAGGTGAAATCCAACGAGCGTGGCGACCTGGGGGGGTCTCCAGAGGGAGAGTCTCGAGGATCTATTTATGGGCGCACGGCGGAGGGGAACACTGAAGGACATCCCAACGCTGCCTGCGAAAGGGGTTCATGTAACTTTCCGCCTAAAGGAAGAAGTCTTCAGATATGCGTCAAAGGGGCTGTAGACAAATTAAAAAGCAGGGAGACTTTGGAAAGTGTTTGGCGAGCAGGACTGAGGCCGAAGGGAACAGGGGGGAAAGTAGAGTGCTGGTTCGGAAAAAAGGGGACGGAAGCTGTGAGAGTCCTTAAGAAGGGTCGGGGGAAAGGAGTGTTTTACCAAAGCGAAGCGGTCACGCGTCGAAAAAGACACCATAAGGAGAAAAAGGGAAGGGGGAAGAGCACGTACGCAAAGACGAAGGTCATTCACAGGTCGGGTGAAACACAATATTGACCCACATAGAAGAAGCTATAGAAAGATCGGGGGCTCCACCGATAGCCAGCCGCGGGGAACTTCGCTTGAACCGGCATTCCAAGACATGGCTCATCTCGCAACGGAAGGGGAGCTAGACCGAAAACCGGCAATGGGGTTAGAATGAATGGGAAAAAGTCATTGATGGCAAATCCTCTTTCAGAGGTGGGTAAAACCAATGCTAAAGAGGAAATAAATGGGGGACCAAAAGTTAAAAGGAAAAGTCGAAATGGGGGGGTCGCGCCGACGGG